>Ga0078972_1000363_pt1 | contig 188049 bp, 191 predicted proteins | sample YelNatPaOPGAMG01_FD_67568 | JGI IMG/M metagenome (GOLD analysis project Ga0078972, IMG submission 67568) | Hot spring thermophilic microbial communities from Obsidian Pool, Yellowstone National Park, USA - OP-RAMG-01 (SPADES assembly) (version 2) | ecosystem: Environmental > Aquatic > Thermal... | reverse complement strand
AGAGACTTGGAGGAGAGCTTGGGCTTATGTATCAAGATGGTGGTCTCCCGGTTAGCGGATTCGTGCGGATGATAGACCCCGAGAACTGGGACCAAATAGCCAGGGAATTCCTGATCCCGGAGGAATAAAACCTCAAAAGGGCCCATCGAGAAATTGGTCGATGGGTCCTTTAACGTCCAATACCAAGGTATAGGAATCCTGCCTTTTGGGCTTCTTCTGGCTCGAAAAAGTTTCGGCCGTCAAAGAGAATGGGGGTTCGCATAACTAAAGCCAATCTCCTAAGGGATAACTTTCGATATTGAGGCCAGGCAGTAACCAGAAGAAGGGCATCGGCCCCTTTTGCCATCTCATATGGATCATCCACGAACTCCACTTCAAGTCCTTGTAAGACCTTCCGGGCATTATCCATCGCCACCGGATCATGTGCCCTCACGTGGGCCTCTCTTTGAAGCAACATGTGAATGATATCAATAGAAGGCGAATCCCGCACGTCATCAGTACCGGGTTTAAAAGCCAGCCCCAGGATGCCTATTATCCTTCCCCTGACCCCCTTTAAGACTTCTTGAAGCCTCTCAACCGCCCTTTCCCTTTGTCGATAATTCACCTCCCGAGCAGCCTCTACTAACCGCATGGGACAAGAAAGTTCCTTTCCCATGGCCACTAAAGCTGCGGTATCTTTTGGAAAGCAACTCCCTCCCCATCCAAGCCCTGCCTCTAAGAATCGAGGACCGATACGAGGATCAAGGCCGATGCCTCTGGCCACTTCCGTCACATCGGCCCCTACCTTTTCGCAAAGTGAGGCTATTTCGTTAATGAAACTTATCTTCATGGCCAAAAAGGCATTAGCCGCATATTTGATCATCTCCGCACTGATCGGGTCCGTGGTTATAAAAGGAGGGAGATCATAACCCTCGGGTCGCGGCAAAAAGGGAGGCGGTTCGAAAGTCTGTTCCAAAATAGGCCGGTAGAGCCTTCGCAAAATATCCACGCTTTCGGGCTCTCTGCTTCCCACCACGATCCTGTCTGGATAAAGCATGTCCTTGAGGGCGGAGCCTTCCCTTAAGAATTCGGGATTGGAAGCCACATTCACCCTTATGTTATTTTTGGGCTTTCTCGCGTTAATCACTTGTTCCACTATGTAAGCCACTCTTCTATTGGTACCAATGGGGACGGTGGATTTTATCACCAGGGTATAGGTCCGTCCTTCCGATAATCCCTCCGCAATCTCTCGGGCCGCGTTTTCCACATATCGGAGGTCAGTCTGCCCATTGGGTTTACTCGGTGTTCCTACCGCGATCATTATCACCTCCGAATCGCTCACCCAAGGCACAGGATCATCCGTGAAGGTCAAGTTATCCTTACAAAGTTCCATAAGCTCTTCCAAACCGGGTTCGTAAATGGGGCTCTTAAAGGATTGGATCAACCTGAGCTTTTCCCTATCCTTCTCCACCCCCACCACTTTATGGCCTATATAAGCAAGGGTCACCGCCGTAGTTAACCCCACATAACCGGTTCCTATTATGGTGACCTTCATCGGTTACCCCCTCTTTTTGGTTTTCAGATTAAGGATGATTAACCCCAAAAGGGAGATGAGTATGAAAATCCTGGCCACCCATAAGCTCCAAGAAGTGACGGCTAAAACTTGGCCCATCTTGCTTAAAGCCCAAAGATATAATATCACCAACAAAAACCCTCCGGAGATTCCGAAAAGAACGTAAACCATTGGCCTTGGAACCCGAAGGAAGGAATCCCTCTCCAACTCTTCTTTAAACCTATCGGGTCCCCATATCCAAACGAAAAACAAGACCTCTAAAAAGGCGAAAAGCACCAACAAGAAAGTCCCGGCCCAAAAATCAAGCTCATCTATAAAACCCGGAACAAAAGCCGAGCAGAAGCTACCCACACTTATGGCCGACATGGTGACCAAAACCGCTTTTCGATGCCCCCATCCCAATTCGTCCTCAAAAAAGGCTATAAGAGGTTGGGCTAAGGCCAAGGAAGAGGTAATGGCGGCGATGAAAAGGAGGAAAAACCACAGGAAGGACAAAAGGAACCCAAAAGGAAGGGAAAATAAAACCGCAGGCATGCTTACAAATCCAATCCTAAAAGTACCTTCCGCGGCCAGTGCCCCTATAGAAGAAGCCCCAAACAGGGCAAAGGCAGCCGGTATGGCTATACAACCTCCAAGGCCTATCTCCGCTATCTCATTCAAGGCCGCTGTCCAAAGCCCCACTTTTACTATGTCCTCCTTGGGCCTTGAGTAACTGGCATAAACTGCAATGCACCCCATGCCCAATGAGAGGGTGAAAAAGATCTGCCCTGCCGCCTCAATCCAAACTTGAAAGTCCTTGAGTTTGGGAAAATCAGGTTTAAACATAAAAACTAACCCCTCAAGCCCCTTCCACCCTCCTAAGGATAAGGAAAAGACAGCAAGAAAACACCCCACCCCAAAAAGCAATGGTAACCCCACTTTAGCCACCAGTTCTATTCCCTTGCTGATCCCCCTTAAAAGGACCCAAAAATTAAGAAGAAGGGTTAAAACCAAAAAGAATACGGCCCAGGAAGAAGGACTCACATAAGCCCGGAAGGTGTTAAGGAAATACTCCAGGGAAATCCTTTCTGGGTAAAAGGCTTTGAATAAGGATAAAAAACTATAACCTAAGGTCCAGGATTCTATGTAAAGGTAATAAGTGGCGATCAAAAAAGGGATCAAAACCCCGAGGCTTCCGATAGTTTTAACAACCTGACTCTCTTTAAAGAAAACGCCGAATATCCCAATCATGGACCCTCGCCCCTTTTCCCCAGCCGTCCTTCCCACAACCCATTCGAGTATCATAAGGGGTAAACCCAGGAGGAATAAACTTAAAATATAAGGCACCATAAAGGCGCCTCCCCCATAAAGGGCCACCTTAGAGGGAAAACGCAATAGATTTCCAAGCCCAATGGCATTACCTGCTGCCGCCAGGATCAACCCGACCCTTGAAGTCCATCTTTCTCGCGTGCCTCCCACCTCCATAGCTCCTTTTTATCGTAAGCCTTTAACACAAGCCTCTTTCCCCTTCAAGATCGTAAAAGTAGACCTCATCTCGAATTTTATATAAATTTTTATCAAAATGAACCAAGAACCTTCTTATATTCAACTTTATCATTCCGGCCAACTGGAGGAGCGACTGAAGCTCCTAAAGGAGATACTCCAAAGCTGCCGACTTTGTCCCCGTCAATGCCAAGTAAACCGACTTAAGGGAGAAAAGGGTTACTGTAAAGCCCCTTATGAACTCACGGTCTCCAGCGCTTTCCCTCACTTCGGCGAAGAACCGCCCCTGGTGGGACTCTATGGATCGGGCACTATATTCTTAACCCATTGTAATTTACGTTGCGTATTTTGCCAAAATTACGAAATAAGCCACTTAGGCGAAGGCGAGACCATTACTCCCAAGGACTTAGCAAAAATCATGCTTTACCTTCAAAACCAAGGTTGTCATAATATTAATTTCGTTACGCCTACCCATTATGTTCCTCAAATAGTAGAAGGCTTAAAGTATGCTATTGAAAGTGGATTAAACGTACCTTTAGTCTATAATTGTGGTGGATATGAATCATTAGATGTAATAAAAATTCTGGAAGGAATTTTCGATATTTACATGCCTGATATAAAGTTTTTTGATCCAGAACTTGCAAAAAAATATTGTAATGCTCCTGATTATCCAGAAGTAGTTAAGAAAGTAGTTAAAGAGATGCATAGACAGGTAGGGGATTTGTTAATAGATAATAATGGAATTGCTTATCGGGGATTATTGATAAGGCACTTAGTTATGCCTAATTGTTTAGAAGATACAATAGAGATATTGCGCTTCATAGCCAAAGAAATATCCTTGCACTCTTATGTGAACATAATGAATCAATATCGTCCTCTTTATTTGGCTCATCGTTATCCCGAAATTGCAAGACGTATAAGTTTAAAAGAATACCTTTCTGCCTTACAGATGGCTAAGGAATTCGGTTTATATCGGGGATTTCCCTTGCCGTGACCCCTTATTAAGAGGTCACGGCGAAGGGAGTTATTTTATGGCTTCTCTTAAGTTTTTCCCCACCTTAAATTTGGGAACCTTAACCGCAGGGATGGTTATCTCTTGGCCCGTTCGAGGGTTTCTCCCTTTACGGGCAGCCCTCTGAGCTACCATGAAAGTACCGAAACCGGGCAAGGCCACTTTATCTCCTGCCTTGAGGGCTTCGGTTACCACATTTATAAAGGCGTTTATCGCCCTTTCGGCAGCGGTCCTGGGTATTTTGGCTTCGTCTGCTACTTTGGCCACCAAATCTGCCTTTTTCATGGGTCCTCCTCCTTAAAGATTTTTTATTTTAAAAATTATATTCTCCCCTTTCCGTGTGGCTTTTTTATTATCATAAAAATCGAGTATTGACAAGGCCTTTTTGAATTTCAAAATGGCCGGTTTATTCCAAATGAAAAGCCCCCTTTATTATCTCTATGACCGGTTCATCCCCATAAAGTTCCAAGCTCACCACGTCGAACCTCACGGGTACTTTTCCGTATAATCGGTGGGTTTGTAAATAATGAAGGGCCACCTGGACCAATTTTTTAATTTTTCTGTTGGTAACTGCCTCATAGGGCGAACCATAGACCTTAGACCTTCTCGCCTTGACTTCCACAAACACGAGTGTTCCTTTTTCTTCGGCGATTAGGTCTATTTCGCCGTAATGGCACCGGTAATTCCTTTCAAGGATCCTATAGTTGGATCTCTCGAGAAATGCCTCTGCCAACCTTTCGGCTTCTTCTCCGAATCTTCTTTTATTCACCCACGCCCCTAAAATTCCTTCTATGGATAGGGGAAGGACCGAATTGCTTTAAGGCTTGGCGATGTTCCCTGGTGGGATAACCTTTGTGACGATCAAAACCGTATTGGGGAAACAACTTATGATAACGCTCCATAATCCGATCGCGGGTGACTTTGGCCAAAATTGAGGCAGCTCCTATAAGTGGACATTGAGCATCCCCGTTGATAAGGGAGATCTGAAGCATATCAAGTTCGGGAATGAGATGTGGACCATCCACCATGAGGATCTTGGGCCTTAGCTTGAGTTTTAAAACTGCTCTTTGCATCGCCCGTAAAGAGGCATTTAGGATGTTTATCCTCTCGATAATCCTCGGCCCCACCGAAGAAACGGCCCATGCTCGAGCTCGGGAGATAAGGTACGCGTAAAGCTCCTCTCGAACTCGGGGACTCAAGGCTTTAGAATCCCTTATCTGGGGGATCAACTCCTTAGGATCGATAATAATAGCAGCTGCTACCACTGGACCGGCTAACGGCCCTCTTCCTGCCTCATCGATCCCGGCGCAAAGACCTTCTTGGCAGTATTCAAACCCCTGGCACTTATCCGGAGCGCATAGAGATTTACTTTCGCTCTTTGATCCTGGCACTTTTTCCAGTTCTCTCCCTAAGGTAATAAAGCCTAGCCCTTCTCACCTTTCCACGCCTTACGATCTCGATTTTCTCAATATTGGGAGAATGAAGGGGAAAGATCCTCTCCACCCCTACCCCATAAGAGACCTTTCTCACCGTAAAAGTGGCCCTTGTCCCTCCCCCTCTCTTTCTTATTACAACCCCCTCGAACACATGGGTTTTTTCCTTCTCTCCCTCAGGAAAACGGTAGTAAACCCTCACCGTATCCCCTGGCCAGAACTCCGGAATCTCTGGTTTTAAATATTCCTTCTCCACCTCACGAATCATCTCCTTCATCCTAACACCTCCCAAATAGCCTATCGATAATGATCGCCGCCGCTGTGCGGACTGAAAGATGATTATACCCTTTTCCCTCTATCGGTTCCAGTACCATATCACAGGACATTATCAACTCCCGAGTAAGTCCCCATCCCGTTCCGAAGATCAAAAGAAAAAGCCCTCCCTTCTTCATCTCCTCTTTTAAAGCCTTATACCCTATAACTTTCGGCCACCTTTTCGCGCTTGTGGCAATCATCGTGGGCCTCTGCTGGAATTTCGCCTGAAGATCGGAAACTACATCCTCCAAAGTTGGGCTGAACTTTACATTCTCTAAAGCCAACTTCCTCAAAGGATTAAAGGAAGCTCCTGGTCCCTCGCGCCAATATTTGACCATCCTCTCCCCAAGTTCGATCTGGGAGGACAAAGGGGTTACTATGTAAACGCCACCAAGGCCATAGGTTTTACATAGCCTACCGAGGTCATGAATATCAATGGTAGTCAAAGCGGTGGCGATCACGTTGCCCTTCCGATCGTAAACGGGCCAATGTAAAAGTGCTAAAAAGACCCTCTCAACTTCCATTTTCCAAGGCCAATAGATATCTTCTGTCCTCTTCTCTTAATCTCGCCCTTTTTAAAAGATCAGGACGCCTTACCCAGGTCCTAAAAAGGGCCTCTCTTCTGCGCCACTTTTCTATCTCCCTATGATTGCCCGAAAGCAAAACCTCAGGCACTTTTTTCCCTTCAAAAAAAGGGGGACGCGTATATTGGGGATACTCCAACAAGTCCTCACTGAAGGACTCCTCTTGAGCGGATTCAGCCCGATGCAAGGCGCTTGGCAAAAGTCTGACTACACAATCTATTATCACTAAAGCCGCAAACTCCCCTCCCGTCAATACATAATCCCCTATCGAGATCTCCTCGTTTACATACCCCTTCACCCTCTCGTCAATCCCCTCGTAACGACCACAAACAAGGGCCAGCTTCTTAAACTTGGAAAGCCTTCGGGCACTGCTTTGAGAAAAAGTTATACCTTGAGGAGTAAGCAATATAAACCAGATTTTGGGATCTTGTTCCAATAAAAACTTTATAGCCCGCGTCACCGGTTCGGGTTTCATTATCATGCCTTGCCCACCACCATAGGGATAGTCATCGGTAGTCTTATGTCTATCGAACGCAAAATCGCGAATATTGATCGCCTCAACCCGAAACACACCGTTTTCCATCGCCTTGCCTAATACGCTAAATTTTAACGGTTGAAGTACCATCTCTGGGAAAAGCGTTAATACGTAAAAGACCATTCTTATTAATACTCCTCAGGAATCTTAACGATCATCTTGCGTTCTTTTAGGTTAATTTCTTTAATAACATCATTTGAAGCCTGCAGCATTATTTCTTTCTTTGGGCCCTTTATTTCGTAGACATCATTACTACCAGTAGAAAATATATTGACCACTTCTCCCACATACTCACCTTCTTCAGTAAAAACCTTAAGTCCGATTATATCCGCGTAATAATACTCCCCCTCTTCTAAAGGCGGAAGATCGTCGCGATGTACATAAATACTACTTTGTGACCACCTTTCGGCAGCATCTCGATCATTAATTCCTTCTAAAGTCAAAATCACATTTCCCTTGCTTATCGAAACTTGTTTTACTTTAAATGGTCTAAAAATACCTCTCCTCTGATCCAAAAGGAACAATCGATGGTAATTTAAAATAAAGAGGGGATCGGGATTAAAATACCTAATCCTCAGATCCCCTTTTCTACCATGTGGTCGCAGGACCTTGCCTATTAAGATAAAATCCTCAAAGGTATCTTCCTTATTCAATGATCTCTAAAACTACCCTCTTGTTATTTTTGCTTGAAGCCGCGCTTAATATGGTTCTCATAGCTCTGGCTGTGCGTCCTTGTTTGCCTATTATTTTGCCGAGATCCTCTTTGGCCACTGAGAGTTCAATGACCGAAGTTTTCTCGCCCTGGATCTCCGTAACCTTTACTTGTTCAGGATGATCCACCAAAGATTTGGCGATCGTTTCGATGAGATCCTTAAGCTGCATTCTCCTCCTCCTTTTATATTTTTATGCCTCTAACCTGATCCCCGCCCTTTTTAAAAGCCCTGCAACCGTATCGGTCAATTGAGCTCCTTTACGGAGCCATTGACTTAGCCTCTCTTTATCGACCTCCACCAGAGGAGGATCCCGTAAAGGATCGTAAACCCCCAGCTTCTCAATGAACTTCCCATCCCTTGGAGACCGCGCATCGGCTACTACTATTCGATAAAACGGACGATGCCTCGCACCATACCGCGAAAGTTTGATCTTCACCATCTCCTTCCTCCTTTTACTGAAAAACCCCGAACCATTTCTTCCTTCTCATCGTTTTCATTTCCCTCAAGAGCTTTCTTACCATCTCAAATTGTCTCAGCAATTGATTAACCTCCTGTATGGTCGTACCACTACCTCTTGCAATCCTTCTTTTTCGACTAGCGTTTATTATATGCGGTTTTCGTCTTTCTTCAACAGTCATCGAGTTTATTATGGCTTCCATCCTACGGATCTTATTATAATCCACTTTTACCTCATCCTTAAGGACCTTGGGAAGTCCCGGGATTAGTTTTAACAAACTTTCCAAATTCCCCATCTTCCTCAACATCCGCAAATATTGGCGAAAGTCTTCAAAATCGAAGCGGTCTTCCCTGAGCTTCTGCTCCAGCCTTTTTGCCTCCTCTTCCTCTATTACCCTTTGGGTCTTCTCTATCAAAGTCAGTACATCCCCCATACCCAAAATGCGTGAAACGATCCGATCCGGATAAAATGGCTCAAGTGCCTCAAGCCCCTCGCCGACTCCTATGAGTTTTATGGGCTTCCCAGTCACAGCCTTAATGGAAAGAGCTGCCCCCCCTCGGGCGTCGCCATCCAATTTGGTCAATATGATGCCGGTGATCCCCACTGCTTCTTCAAATCCTTGAGCCACGTTTAGGGCGTCCTGTCCGGTCATGGAATCAACCACAAGAAGCACCTCATTAGGTTTAATCCTTTCTTTTAATTTCCTCAGCTCCTCCATAAGCTCCCGTTCTATATGTAAAGTCCCCGCCGTATCCACTATTAAAGGGGAAAATCCCTTTTGACTGGCCTCCTTTTTGACGTTTTCGAAAAGTTCGAAAGGATCAGAGGAACCTTTGAAACACATAACCCCTATCTTTTCCGCTAATTTCTCAAGCTGTTCGAAAGCAGCAGGCCTTCGAGTATCAAGGGATAAAAGAGCGGGTTTATAACCTTCTCTTTTAAACTTTAAACCGAGTTTCGCCGCCGTGGTGGTCTTCCCTGAACCTTGAAGACCTATCAACATCAAAATCGCCGGATTTCCTTTTAAATTAAGGGCAGTATCCCCACCCATAAGGGAGATAAGCTCCTCTTTCACGATCTTTATAACCTGCTGAGCAGGGGTCAAGCTTCTCATAACCTCTTGGCCCACTGCCCTTTCTTTCACTTTCTCGAGAAACTCCTTGACTACCTTATAATGCACATCTGCCTCAAGCAGAGCCAAACGAACCTCCCTCAACGCCCCTGTCACATCTTCTTCGGTTAATTTGCCTTTTTTCCTCAATTTATCGAAGACAAGCTGCAAACGTTCACTCAACCTCTCAAACATCACATCTCTCCTCAAAATCCGGCTTAATTAACTCTTTGAATTTTATTAAACAATGAGAACCCAATCCAAGAAAAAAATTGGTGGAGGCGGCGGGAATCGAACCCGCGTCCGAGGGTAATTCGAAAGGGACTTCTACATGCTTAGCCTGTGTTTAACTTTCGCCAAGAAGCCCCCCACAGGCAGGATCACTTCTTGGCTAGCTCATCAAAGGTCACCCTTGCCTATGAGCCTCAGCAAGGGCCTAGCTCATGTTCCTGACGCCCTATGAGACCCATGAGCCAGTCTCATAGGACGTTGGCTGCGCCTTAGGCAGCCAAGGCATACTCATAAGAGTCGGCACTTATATTTACCCCACTGTTTAACGAGGAGTGGGACCTCGGCATGCTTTCTCCTTTCTCCTTACCCCCGTCGAACCCTTTTCGCCCCCTTTCTTAAAACTTAAATCTTTTATAATCCCTTTCAAACTCCTTTTCAAGGGCTTTACGTTTCAGTTCTTCTCGCCTATCGTATATTTTTTTGCCTCTGGCTAAAGCCAATTCCACTTTCGCTTTTCCTCGGCGAAAGTAAATGCTCAAAGGTATGAGGGTATATCCTTTTTGTTGGACTTTTCCTATGAGCTTTTTTATCTCCCTCTTATGGAGTAGCAATTTCCTGGGCCTCAACGGATCGTGGTTAAATCGATTCCCATGAGCATAAGGGCTTATGTGAACGTTTAAAAGGTAGACCTCCCCATTTTCTATCTGGGCGTACCCATCCTTGAGGCTGACCCTTCCCTCCCGAAGGGCCTTGACTTCCGAGCCTTGTAACGCTATGCCCGCCTCGTAGGTCTCTTCGATAAAATACTGACTCTGGGCTTTTCTGTTTTGGGCCACTATCTTTTTGGTATCCTCAGGACTCCTTTTCATCTCGATTCTCATTAAAGGAAGGCAAAAGCGCTTTTACAAAGGCCTCGGCCGAAAAATCCATTAGGTCTCCTAGGCCTTCTCCCACTCCTATAAACCTTATGGGAAGACCGAACTCTTTGGCAACAGCCACCAATATCCCCCCTTTCGCGGTACCATCCAATTTGGCGAGGGCAATCCCATCGATACCTACTTCTTGATGGAAGGTCTTGGCTTGAATGAGGGCATTTTGACCATTTGTGGCATCAAGGACAAGCAGGGTCTCTTGAGGAAATACGGGGTCTATCTTCTTTAAGACCCTCTTTATTTTTTTGAGCTCCTCCACAAGCCCTTCTTTGGTATGAAGCCTTCCTGCGGTGTCTATCAAAAGCAGATCGTAACCCTTCGCCATAGCTGAAGAAAGGGCATCATAAGTTACCGCCGCGGGATCAGAACCCTGTTGGTGTTTTATTAAAGAAGCCCCTGCCCGCTTGGCCAGTATCTCCAGTTGCTCAATAGCCGCTGCTCGGAAGGTATCGGCCGCAGCTACCATCACCTTCTTGCCTCTTGAGACGTACTTATAAGCCAATTTGGCTAAAGTGGTGGTCTTCCCCACCCCATTCACCCCCACGAAGAGCACCACCATCGGCTTTTTCCCATCCTTAAGTTCAAAGGGGGCTTCGTAGGGTTTTAAAAGCTTGATCAAAAGGTCCCTTAAAACCTCGTAAAGCTCGGAAACGTCCTTTACGCCTCTTCTTCTGGATTCCTCTTGAAGCTCCTTTATGAGTTCCTGTGTCGCTTTAACCCCCATATCCGCTTCGATAAAGACCTCCTCAAGTTCCTCCCACGGAGGAGTCTCTAAAGCCCGAGAAGAACTTAAGAGCCCTTTCAGTTTGGTGAAAAGGGTCTTTAAGAACATCTTAAGCCTCTTGGGCCAAAAGGGCAGCTCCTAAAGCGCATACTATTTGCGGTTCAAAGTAAACCGTCAAGGGCATTTTGATTTCTTCCTCCAATGCCCTTACAACGCCTACATTCTTCGCCACCCCTCCTGTCAGTACCACTTGGGGCTTTGCCCCCCCTATGCGTTCCAGGAGCCCAACAGTCCTTTTCGCTATGGCCTTATGGACCGCCCGGAGTATCTCCTCCACCTGTTCACCTTGAGACACCAGCGATACCACTTCGCTTTCGGCAAAAACGGTGCATATGCTGGATATGCTCAGGTCCTTCTTGGCCCGAAGGGATATCTCCCCCATTTTATCAAGCTCTACCCCTAAAGCCCTCGCCATAACCTCCAAAAACCGGCCGGTCCCCGCGGCACATTTGTCGTTCATGTCAAATTCCACCACTTGCCCTTTTTCGTTAATCCTTATCACTTTGGTATCCTGTCCCCCAATGTCAATAACGGTTCGGGCTTCCGGAAAGAGATAATGAACCCCTCGGGCCAAACAGGTTATCTCGGTAACCTTTTTATGCGCAAAATCCACTATTCCCCGCCCAGCGCCGGTGGCCACTATCCTCTTAACTCCGTCCCTCTTGACCCCCGAAAATATCAAGGCCTTCTCCAAAGCCACAGAGGCCGCTTCGTAACTCGAACCCCCGGTAAGGATTATGGAATAACCCAATATTCCCCTTTGTGGGTCGTAAACGAGGGCTTCGGTAGTTATGGAACCTACGTCAATGCCTACAGTGATCATTCGTTCTTCCATTGTGGCTGCCTCTTTTGTACAAAGGCTTCAAGCCCTTCATTAGCGTCATGGGTCTTCATTAGGGTGTGTTTGTAAATGAATTCGTTATTCTGAAGGGCGGTTTCAAAATCTACATTTAAACTGGCCAAAATGGCCCTCTTGGTAATCCTCAATACTATTCCGCTCTTTTCGGTAAGCCTCTTAAGGAACTTCTCCACCTCTTCTTCAAACTTATCATCGGGTACCACCACGTTAACGAGACCCAACTTTTCGGCTTCTCTGGCCGAGATTACATCCCCAGTAAGGATTAACTCCATGGCCTTTTTCATCGGTATAATCCTGGGCAAATAAGAATTCGCAACCGGAGGATAAACCCCTACTTTTATTTCGGGCTGTCCGAGCTTGGCCGATTCGCTAGCTATCACCATATCGCAGAACATAACGATCTCACAACCCCCTCCTAATACGTGTCCCCTCACCGCAGCAACCGTAGGGATCTCCAAAGTAGCCATAACTCGGAAGATGTCATGAAAGACTTCTATCATCTCCTCCATCTTCTCACCCATATGATCCTTCACGTCGACCCCAGTGGAAAAAGCCTTTTCCCCAGTACTAGTGATAAGTAGAACCTTCAACTCCTTCTGACGAGCCCTTACATCCTTTAAAGCATCCACCATCTCGCGCATGGTAGGTATGTCTAAGACATTGTAAGGAGGCCTGTTGATCACGATTCTAGCAACCTGATCCTTTATTTCGTATAAAATGTTTTGATAATGGTGAGTCATAGCTCCCTCCTTTTTTGAGAAAGATATCACAAATAAGCCTCCTAATTCAACCTATATTTACAAAGGTTAACCTTTCTCCCAGTCTTTTAATGACAATATCCCGTAGAGCTTTGTGCCTCTGTAGAGTTGGATCTTGCTGGACTAATTTAAAGGCCTCTCTTCTCGCGAGGAAAAAGAGCTCTAAATCTCGAGGAAGTTCTACCACTTTAAATTTGGGTATACCCCATTGTTTTGTACCCAATATTTCTCCAGGCCCCCTCAAAATGAGGTCCGCTTCGGCTATTTTGAAGCCATCGCGGTTTTCTTTCATAAAGTTTAGCCTTTTTTCCGCCTCTTCACTCAGTTGACCTCGGGCTACAAGGAGACAATAAGAAGGATAAGGTCCCCTTCCAACCCGTCCCCTTAACTGATGTAACTGAGCAAGACCAAACCTTTGGGCCTCTTCCACAAGCATAACTGTAGCGTTAGGTACATCGATACCCACCTCTATCACAGTTGTTGAGACCAATACTTGGAGTTTATTCTCTTTGAAGTCCCTCATAATTCTCTCTTTCTCTTGAGGCCTCATTTTTCCGTGGAGAAGTCCAATTCTCCATTGGGGATATTTCCTTTTGAGCTCTCGGAACCCTTCCTTTACATTTTTGGTGTCCGTTTCCTCCGATCCCTCTATAAGGGGATATACCACATAACCCTGGTGGCCCTTCTTCACCTCCTCCTCCAGTATCTGGTAAGCCCTTTCCCTCTCGTTTTCCCGAAAGATATGGGTTTCGATGGTGCTTCTGCCTTCTGGCATCTCATCAAGTATGGATATCTCCATATCCCCATAAAGGGTTAAGGCCAACGTTCGGGGAATGGGGGTGGCGGTCATCACTAAAAGGTGGGGATTTGGTCCTTTCTGATAAAGCCTACCCCGTTGTATGACCCCAAAACGGTGTTGCTCATCGATCACGGCGAACCCCAACGCCTTGAAACTCACCCCCTCTTGGATAAGGGCATGGGTTCCCACTATTATTTGGATTCGGCCTTCGGAAATATCCCTTAAGGCCTTTTCCCTTTCACTACCCCTTATTTTGGAGGTCAAAAGCGCAACTTTTAGTGGAAGTCCTTTTGTCAGGTTGAGAACCGTCTCAAAATGTTGTTCGGCCAGGATCTCCGTAGGAGCCATTATGGCCGCTTGATAACCGTTCTCTATAGCGATCAAGGCTCCACAAAGGGCAACGACCGTTTTCCCGCTTCCCACATCGCCTTGAAGAAGGCGATACATGGGATGGGGTTTAGAAAGATCCGCCTTTATCTCTTCGATGGCTTTCTTTTGGGCCTGAGTAAGGGAGAAGGGAAGAGCCTGGATGAACTGATCGAGCATCTTTAAATCGGTTGTATTTAAGATTATCCCGGGAGTCCTCTTTAAACCCTCTTTCCTCAAAGCTATGCCAACCTCTAAGAGGAATAACTCTTCGAAGGCGAGCCTTTTATGGTAAGGGGAAGTTCGGTCCGTCAATTCCCTTAGATATTTAGAACTTGAAGGGAAATGAATTTCCAAAATGGATTCGGAAAAGGAAGGTAGATCAAGGCCCACTTCGATTTCCAGGGGAACACAAGTTTTCGCCCGGGTGGCGTATTCATTTACGATTTTATACATGAGAGAACGCATCCTTTTTTGTTTTAGATTCTCCGTTTGAGAATAAATTGGCACAATCCTTCCGAAATGTAAGCTCTGCTCTTTATCCTCTTGGATGATCTCTATATCGGGATGATGAATTTCCTTTTGCTCAAAATATCCCTTTATCTCCCCTGAAAACATGAGCTTTGTTCCTACTTTTAGGATCCTTTTGAGATAATCCCATCCTTGAAACCATTTGGCCAAGATGAAGCCCGTCCCGTCACTCAATAAGACCTCTAAGACCTTTTTGCTGCTTTTTGGATAGGTGACCTCTTCCACTTTAAGGACTTGACCGAAAGCGGTAACCCATTCCCCGGGTTTGATTTGAAAGAACTTTTTTAGATCCTTTCGGTTCTCGTACCTTAGAGGCAAGTTCATTAAGGCATCCCAAACGGTCTTTATGCCTTTTTTCTCCAGCAAACGGGCAATTTTAGGACCTACTCCCTTCACCTCTCTTATCGGGATATCCCACACGTCAAGCTCGCTTGTCTTCAGAAGATCCTCTATCTCCTCCATAATGATCTTTGCTTTAAGGAGCACCTCTTTTTTCTCGGTCAATCCTTTTGTGTCAAAATCTTTGAACTGAACCCTGATCTCCTCAAAAAGCGCCTTTGCCTCGGGATAACGGCATTCTTTTATGGCTTCTTCCACCGTATGGTTCACGAACCTCTCCAGCCCTCTTACCTGTCGCAAAGCCCTCTCTGGATTTCGGAGGATGAAACTTAGGGGCTTAAAAAGTTTCTCCAAAGCCCGCATCGATTATAAAAATAAACAAAAAAGGGAAGGGATTTAATCCCTTCCCTCCTTTGGAAGTTTTATTTTTTAATTCCTTAGCTTTCCAATATCCTTTCGGCCTCTTCTCGATAAGCCTCCATTACATATGGAATACCCGAAACCTCGGCGGCCTCTCGGGTTAAAGCCATGAGGTCTTTCCGCGATATGGTGTCGATCCGGAAATTCCGGGAGCCAGCCATTAATTGCTGAAGCCCTATTTTTGCAGAACTAATGGATCAAGGCTTAAAGATAAAACAAATCAATGTTTTTTGGAAATTAAAGCACCTACTGGGCATTTAGTTACACATTGCTGACACACTTCGCATTTTGAAGTATCTCCTAAGAAAATTACTTTAGTAACATAACCGCGACCAAAAAAATTAGCGATATTATTTCCTTTTTTTTCACATATTTGGACACAAACTCCACAAAGAATGCATCTGTTAGGATCATAATCAAAAACTGGGTTTGAAGTATCAATTGGCATTTTCTCTTTTGCCATTCTTAAAGGACGCATCCTCTTTACATTGACTCGTAATCGCCCCCTTATTTTTTGTAAGTTGCATTTTCCCGAAGAAGGACAGTGACGACAATTTGAATGGTGATTAGCTATGAGTAGTTCAAGAATGATCTTTCTAATTCTTTCTATATCAGGAGTTTTTGTTTTTACAATCATCCCATCCTCTGCCGGAGTTAAACATGAAGGTAAAATTTGCCCATTAATCTCAACTAAACAAAGCCGACAAGCTCCGAAGGGTTTCACATCAGGACAATAACAAAGATGTGGAATATAAATATTATTCTTAAGAGCTGCCTCAAGAACACTTACCCCTTTTTCGACAATAACTTCCAAACCATCTATGAATAGCGTAATTTGATTTTTTATCATTTCTCCCAAATTAATCCCCCCCTTAGAGAAATTTGTGTTTTAAAATCTATCCTAATTTAACACAATTGCTAACGCGTAAGTCTATCACATACCCCTGCAGGACATCTTTTTTCAAAAATATGAGCTTCATACTCCTCTCGAAAGTAACGAATAGTGGTAAGTACGGGGTTGGGAGCCGTTTGTCCCAAAGCACAAAGAGAAGCACGTTTTATAACTTCACTTAACTCTAAGAGCAAATCAATATCCTCCCTTTTACCTTCACCTTTTGTAATAGCATCCAAAATATCATACATCTGCTTAGTTCCCACTCGGCAAGGTATACATTTACCGCATGATTCTCTTACAGTAAATTCCAAGAAATATCGCGCCACGTCCACCATACATGTATCCTCATCCATCACCACCATCCCTCCGGATCCCATCATAGAGCCAGCCTCTGTGAGAGAATCAAAATCTACCGGCATATCCAGTAACCTGGCAGGAAGACAACCGCCAGAAGGTCCGCCAGTTTGGACAGCTTTAAAAGCTTTACCATTTGGAATGCCTCCGCCTATATCATAAATAATTTCTCTAAGCTTAATTCCCATCGGTACCTCGATTAATCCACTATTAACTACCTTCCCTGTAAGGGAAAAAATTGCTGTACCTTTGCTTTTCTCAGTTCCTATGGAGGCAAACCACTCCGCACCATTGGCTATTATGAGAGGTATATTGGCAAAAGTTTTTACATTATTGATAAGCGTAGGTTTTCCCCATAATCCTACTTCCGCAAGACGAGGCCTTGGATGAGGTTTAGGCATTCCCCTTTTCCCTTCCATAGATTCGATCAAAGCCGTTGACTCTCCACACACAAAAGCTCCTGCACCTTGAAAAATCTCAATATCAAAATCAAAATCGCACCCCAAGATATTCTTACCCAAAAAACCTTTTTCCTTAGCCTGATTAATGGCGATTTTTAACCTTTTAACTGCTAAAGGATATTCTGCGCGCACATAAATAAATCCCTTTTTCGCTCCTACCGCAAAACCAGCAATTATCATCCCCTCGAGAATTGAATGTGGATCTCCTTCCATAAGGGAACGATCCTGGAAAGCCCCTGGATCCCCTTCGTCACCATTGCAAATGACATACTTTTCGTCGCTTTGCGCTTTATAGCAAACTTCCCATTTTTTTCCAGTAGGAAAACCTGCCCCACCTAAACCTCTAAGTCCGGAACGTTTTACCTCATCGATGATTTGTTCTTGTGTCATTTCCATAAGGGCCTTTTGTAAGGCTTGATATCCTCCTCTTTCCAGATAATCTTCAATGTCTTCTGGATCGATGCGCCCACAATTTCGCAATACACGACGTTGTTGTTTCTTATAAAAGGTAATGTCTCGATAATAAGGTATGGGATCCCCAGTAACAGGGTCATGATAAAAAAGACGTTGGGGAGGATTACCTCCAGGTAAAAGGGATTGAACAATTTCAGGAACATCTTGGGGTTGAACTTTACAGTAAAGAATCCCTTCTGGTTCAACAATAACCAAAGGCCCTCTTTGGCAAAAACCATGACAACCGGTACGCTTTAAAACAACATTGCTTAAATTTAGCCTTGTTTTTTCTTTCTCTAATAAAGAAAAAATCTGCTCCGCTCCACCTCCTATACATCCTGTTCCATGACAAACGAGGATTTTTCTCATCTTATTCATCTTATTTTCCTCAATTTATTGATATAATGGTCTATTAAATTCTTACTGTTTCTCTGAAACAGAAAAAATTTCCCTCACTTTCTCTATAGTCATTTCACCATAAACTTTATCATTAATTTTCAAACAAGGAGCTAAAGCACAACACCCTATGCATGCGACTGTATCCAAAGTATATTCCAAATCCGCGGAGGTTTCTCCCTCTTTTAAACCTAGAATACGCTCAATCTCTCTTAAAATATGGGAAGCACCTCGGATATGACAAGCGGTTCCCCGACATACAGAAACTCGTTTTTTGCCTAATGGAGTAAGTCTAAACTGAGTATAAAAGGAAGCCACTGCATAAATTTGGGATTCGCTCATATTAAGGAAACGCGCTATGACTTTTATAGATTTCGGGGGTAAATACCCAAAAGTCGACTGAACTTGAAGCAGAATAGGTATTAATTCGCTCTTGTTGCTTTTATAAAGAGCTAATATTTCTTTCAATAACTTTTCCTCCTTTTTTTCTTCCTTCACCTTGATTACCTCATTCTTTAACTTTTCAAAAGTCCGCCACTTTACCTTTTGCCCCGGGGTTTCCCCCGGGGCAAAAGGTAAAGTGATCGATTTTTACTCGACGCTGATCCAATCCGAGGAAATCCAGGGCCTTCTCTGTTGCAGATTTTTATCACCACTTAAATCTACACAAACACGACGACAAATTCCACATCGATTACATTTTTCCGCATCTACATACACGTTTCTTTCTTTTTCAGCCAATGTAATAGCCCCTGAAGGGCATACAGTAACACAAAAAGGCGAAGGACAATATTGAGGACATATTAAATAAGTGGCCATTTTCCCCCTCCTTTATCCTAAAATTTTTTCTGCTTCTTCTATATCAGCTTCCATTACATAAGGGATACCGGAAACTTCAGCCGCTTCCTTAGTCAAAGCTACGAGATCATTGCGATCTATAAATTTGAGCGAGAATTTACGAGCACCTGCCATTAATTGCCGTAAGCCAGTGGCTAACCTGTCATAATAGGTATAAACAGCTATAGCTGCAGGAGGAATCCGTTCGAAATCTTTTCCGTATTTTTGTTTAAGCTGAGAAGCTACTGCAAAGGTTCGTAAGAGAGCTTCTTGATATTTCTCACCTTTACCATAAGTTTCTTCCAGGAGTCTCCCTTGGGTCTTTCCTACCATCGCAGCAGTAAGGGTAGCTCGCCCCATACAAACTGCTTTTATGTAAGGTGCTCCCAAAGCAATCGCTTTAAAAACTTGATCTTCTAAAGCAATTCCACCCGCAATGGCGCAAGTAGGGATAAATGCTCCTTTTTCATCCAGCCTTTTGAGAAATTTATAAAGAAGGCACTCGAGATATACAGTAGGAATGCCCCATTCATTCATCATTCGCCATGGGCTCATTCCAGTGCCACCTCCAGCTCCATCTACCGTTAGAAGATCTATCCTTGCTTCAGAGGCAAATTTTACCGCGCGAGCCAAATCTGAGGCTCGATAAGCCCCAGTTTTAAGAGTAACGTATTTGGCTCCCAATTTTCTAAGCCTTTCCACCTCTTTCAAAAAAGCTTCCTCATCCACCATTCCTAGGCGTGAATGCCGTTCGAACTCCTTTATTCCACCAACCTTATAAGCTTCTTGGACCCAAGGGTCTTCGGGATCCGGAAGGACTATATAACCCCTTTGTTTAAGCTGGAGGGCTCTTTCTAAAGTGGGAAGTTTAACCTCTCCACCTATGGATTTTGCTCCCTGTCCCCATTTTATCTCGATACCTTCCACCCCTAACTTTTCTATGGCATATTCAGGAACACCGAGACGAGTATCTTCCACGTTTAGCTGAACTAAAATTGCTCCATATCCTTCATACCACTCTTTGTAAATTTTTACTCTTCTTTCCAACTCCGGAGACTTTACAACTTTTCCGTTCTTAAATTCAGCTTGAGGGTCCATTCCTACAACATTTTCTCCACATACCAGTATCGTCCCACAAATAGCTGCCCCAATAGCTGCCCCTTCCCAGTTTACCCTCGCTATTTCCGTAGAACCTAAAGCTCCGGTAAAGAAGGGAACTTTCATCTTAATTTTATTTTCCCCAGCCCCTACCTCGGTAGAAATATCGACCGCAGGGAAAATGGCTTTATCGGGATCTGCTTCAATCCCTATGGCACCAACACAGCTTCCCTGAATATTAAAGTGAGAAAAATCCACCGGATAATCCTTTTCCGCTCCAGCTGTAGTCTTACCAAATGGCTGGGGATAAATTACCTCTCTTCCTCGAATAGCTGACCTTCCTACTTCGCAATACCCAGGACACCCATCCACACAGGTTACACAAAGTCCAGAAATAGGCGCAGGACTTACCCTCGTAGTAGTTACCGTTGCTGCACTTACATTTGGTTTACTTAAAGTCATCTTCCTCCCTCCTTAATTTTTATTTTTTAAATTTAAATTTTTAAATTTAAAACATAATCCTCACCCACTTTATTTTGACCTCTCTAAACCATGATCTCCCTCCTTTTTAAATTTCATAGGTAAACGGTAACCTATTTCCTATTTTTTGTCAAGGGGGAATCTGATATAATAGATTAAGCACCAAGAATGTGAAGAAAGCGAGATGATGAACAAGGTGATTTTGGCCATTTTGAAGATTTTGGAGAAGGAAAAGAGACCCATCGGCTCCAGGGAGATAGCGAAAAGGTTGAGGTTTTACGGGGTAGAACTTTCCGAAAGGGCGGTAAGGTATCATCTTAAAATATTGGATGAAAGAGGTTATACGGAGCCCTCAGGAAAGCAAGGAAGAATAATCACCGAGAAGGGAAAAAAGGAACTTTATAATGCCCTTGTTCTTGAAAACCCTAGTTTTATAATCAGCAAAATAGAGACCTTTTCCTATTTAACAACTTTAAACCTGAAGACTTTGGAAGGAGATGTGATTCTAAATGTCTCCTTTTTCCCGGAAAGGGATTATCTCAAGGCCCTCAAAATAATGAAGCCCATTTTTCGATCGCCTTATGTGATGAGCGATAGGGTAATGATAAAAAAAGGAGGGGAATATATTGGGGACATTTGTGTGCCAAAGGGAAAAATAGGCATCGCCACCGTATGCAGTATCACAATTAATGGGCTTCTACTCAAAGCGGGCATCCCGATAATTTCGAGGTTTGGAGGCTTGGCGGAAGTAGCGAATAAAGAACTTACGAGATTTGTCTCCCTGATAAGTTATGAAGGCTCTTCCCTTGATCCGCATGATGTATTTATTAGAAGCAGAATGACCGAGGTGACAAATGCCGTTAAAAAGGGCCAAGGAAAGATCTTGGCAAGTTTTAGGGAGATTCCCCTCGTTTGTATAGAAAAGGTCAAACAATTATGTGATGAACTCGTAAAAAAGAACATAAAGGGCATCCTTGCCGTAGGCGAACCCAATAAACCCCTTTTGGGGGTTCAACCGAGTGTGGATAGGGCTGGGCTAGTGATAGCCGGGGGGCTTAACCCCATCGCTGCCTTAGAAGAAGCGGGTATAGTGACCGAAAATAACGCCATGGCCACCGTATGTCCCTTTTCCTATTTAAAACCTTTCGCTGAAATCGCCCTTTAAAATCACAGGATAGGAAGGTATTTCTTTATCTCATATTCCGTAACCTGAGACCTGTACTCATCCCATTCCGCCTTTTTGTTCCTTATAAAACTCCAAAACACATGTTCCCCTAAACATTCCCGAACCAAAGTGCTTTTCTCCATCTCCTTTATGGCTTCCCCTAAACTAGAAGGCAAGACCTCTATGCCCAGTTCCTCCCTCTCCTTCTCCGTAAGACTATATACATCTACCTCAACGGGAGGAGGAAGCTCATAACCTTTCTCTATACCCTCTAACCCCGCCGCCAACATCACCGCGAAGGTCAAATAGGGATTACAAGCCGGATCGGGAGCCCGGTACTCGACTCGGGTGGCCTGTTCCTTACCAGGCTTATATTCCGGTACCCTCACTAATGCCGAACGATTCTTTGTCCCCCAAGAGATATAAGCCGGAGCCTCGAACCCCGGAATTAGACGCTTATAAGAATTAACCCATTGACAGGTGATCGCCGTTATTTCTTTCGCATGTTTTAGTAAACCCGCGATAAATCTTTTACCAATCTCGGAGAGATGATAAGAATCGTTAGGAGCAAAAAAGGCATTTTTACCATCTTTAAAAAGCGATTGATGGCAATGCATTCCACTTCCATTAATTCCATAAACTGGTTTCGGCATAAAGGTAGCATACACACCTTTACTTAACGCAACTCGTTTTACTACCACTTTATAAGTCATAACATTATCTGCCATTGTAAGAGCATCAGTATATTTAATGTCTATCTCATGTTGACTATAAGCGACTTCATGATGTATATACTCCACTTTTATACCAATTTGTTCAAGATATAAAACAGTCTCCCTTTTCAAATCAACGGCCATATCCAATGGGGTCACGTCAAAATATCCGCCTCGATCGAGAAAATCTATACCTTCTGCGGATTTAAAGTAAAAATATTCAAGTTCAGGACCTACATAATAAGTGAACCCCTTTTCCTTGGCTTTTTGTAACATCCTCTTAAGCACGTAGCGGGGATCCCCTTCAAAAGGCCTTCCGTCAGGAAGATAGATGTCACAGAACATCCTACCCACCACTCGGTCTCCAGTAGTCCAAGGCAAAATGGCGAAGGTGGAAGGATCGGGTTTGGCTATCATGTCGCTTTCTTCTATCCTGACAAAGCCTTCTACCGATGAACCATCAAAACCGACCCCTTCTTCTAAGGCTTCCGGAAGTTCATCTACAGTAAGGGTGATGCTTTTTAAAAATCCCAGAATATCGGTGAACCAAAGGCTTATGAACCTCACGTTGTGCTCCTTCACCTTCTCTAACACCAACTTCTTCAGCTCTTTTTCGTCCATCTCTCGCTCCATTTTGACGAATTACAAACCATTTCTATATTTGTTAGTTATGGGTAAACGCCAATCCCTTCCAAAGGACCTTTGAGTTATCCTTATGCCCGGAGGGGCTTGCCTTCTTTTATATTCATTTTTATCCACCATTTGTATAACGCGTTTGACCGTCTCCTCATCGAATCCCAAAGAGACGATCTCCTCGAAGGAAGCGTTCTCCTCCACGTAAAGTTTCAAAATGGGATCTAATATATCATAAGGAGGAAGAACATCCGTATCCTTCTGATCCGGTTTCAATTCCGCTGAAGGGGGTTTTTCGATTACACTTCTCGGTATGAGATCATATCCTGCTACCTTATTCCTCCATTTTACCAATTCATAAACCATGGTCTTTGGCACATCCTTTATGACCGCAAAACCTCCGGCCATATCCCCATATAAAGTAGCATAACCACAGGCCATTTCGCTCTTATTACCCGTGGTTAAAACCAACCAACCGAACTTATTGGAAAGGGCCATTAAAAGGTTGCCCCTTATCCTGGCTTGAATGTTCTCCTCAGCAGTACCAAACTCGGTACCTTTAAAATGAGGACTGAGCGTATCCAAGTAAGCCTTATAAATAGGTTCAATGGGAATCACCTTAAGCTCTATTCCCAAATTTCTCGCCAGTTGGGAAGCATCTTCAAGACTCCTTTGGGAAGTGTACCTTGAAGGCATCATAACGCCTATGACATTTTCCTTGCCCAAGGCATCCACCGCTACAGTCGCTACCAAGCTCGAATCAATCCCCCCCGAAAGCCCAATCAAAACCTTCTCGAAACCATTCTTTTTCACATAATCCCGCGTCCCCGTTAAAAGAGCCTTATAAACCTCCTCAAGTAAAGATAAGGGACTATACTGCATAGGTTCTATGGGAGGTTTGGGATAAGAAGCTTTGTCTTCATCAACCACTATCAAATCGGACTTAACCAAATTCAAGGTTTCCCTGATCTTATTTTTCTTCAACCATGGATCAAGTAATTTCCCCGTTGATATTTCCTTAATAACCAAATCTACAACAGTTAATTCTTCCTCAAAGGGTTTTCCTCTTATTATGACTTCCCCCTTTTCATCAAATACAAAACTATTACCGTCAAAAACTAACTCATCTTGCCCTCCCACCATGTTAATGTATGCTATAGGAACTTTTCCTTCTTGAGCTCGGGCAAAAAATATCTTCTCACGGAATTCTTTTTTCCCTATATAGTAAGGAGATGCATCTACATTAACAATAAGCTCAGCTCCGTTTAAAATTTGAGTAGTAACAGGTCCTATAGGATAATATAAATCCTCACCAATACTGATCCCTACTTTTATTCCTTTTATTAAAAATAATGGACATAAATCGCCCTCTTTAAAATATCTTTCTTCCTCAAAACCCCCATAATTTGATAAAAAAACTTTATGGTATACGCCCTTTATCTCTCCTTTGTTTATAACCCAAGCAGTATTATAAATTCCTTCGTTAAAATCAATAGATCCTAAAACTATAGTTATATCTTTTCCCTTGGTATATTGAGCGAATTCTTTGAGCGTTTGAAGAGTATGTCTTATAAAAGACGGCTTCAACAAAAGATCCTCAGGAGGGTAACCTGTTAAAGAAAGTTCGGGAAAGCACAAAAGATCGACCTTTTTATGGAGTGCCTCCTCGAGGAAAAAAAGATGCTTTCTCAAATTCCCCTCTAAATCGCCTACAGTAGGGTTAATCTGGGCAAGTCCTATTCGGAGCTTCTTAGCCATCTTTTTAAATTTTATCATCATTCAAAAAGGAGGTCAATAAAGCTTTACAAGCATAAGCGTTTGAAATAAGTTTTAAAAAATGAACAAGGAGGGTCTTAAATGGAAGAAATGGAGAAGTTAAAAACCATCCTTCAACATTGGATACGTCATAATGAGAGCCATTTTGAGGAATACAAAAAATGGGCGGAGATCGCCTCCTCTGCGGGGCTTGGAAATGTAAGTGAAAGCATCTTGAAGGCCATGGAGCTTATAAAATTGGCGAATGAGGAATTTCAAAAAGCTTTAAATTACATCCCCTAATGGGTAATTGTTCTTTGAAAAGTTTAAATGGTATTTTTAAAGAAATTCAAAAGGGGGAGGTAAGCATGGATAAACAACTAATTGAGGAGAGAAATAGGCTTCTCAGGGAATCGGTCAGACAAATAGCTCGGACTAAAGTTGCAAAAAGAGCCATGGAGATCGATCGGGCCGGTGTATTCCCTTGGGATATGCTCGAATTATTCGCTCAACAGGGCTATCTGAACCTTTTATTTCCGGAAGAGTACGGAGGATTCGATGGAAATATAACCGCTCTTTGTATTGTAGCAGAGGAGATAGCTTACTCTTGCGCTTCCAGTGCTCTTATGCTGGTAGCCCATTGGGTTGCTTTGATGCCCCTTATGATGGCTGGAACACCCGAACAAAAGGATTACTTTTACAACCGAGTGGCGAAAGACAGTGCTCTCTGCGCCTTTTGTCTAACGGAAGCCGAAGCGGGTTCTGATGCTTCAGCTCTTAAAACGGTGGCTATACGTGAAGGGGATTTTTATGTAGTAAACGGAAGAAAAACTTTTGTAACCAATGGAGGAGTTGCGGATATTTATACTGTCTTCGTAACCACTAACCCCAAAAAAGGTAAACAAGGCATAGCGGCACTGATGGTAGAAAAGGGCACCAAAGGAATGTACATCGGTAAACCTGAAGATAAACTCGGCATGAGGGGTTCGGATACCACCGATTTGATTTTTGAAAATGCTATGGTCCCTGCAGAAAACCTGATAGGAGGTGAAGGAAAAGGATGGGAACTCGCAATGATGACGCTCAATTTATCCCGACCCTCGGTAGGCGCCTTGGCCCTTGGTATCGCTCAGGGAGCCTTGGATTATGCCTTGAAATATACCACCCAAAGGGTACAGTTTGGGCAAAAAATATGCGATTTCCAAGGAATACAGTTTATGTTAGCAGATATGGCCATGAAGATCGAAGCTGCAAGGGCTTTGGTCTATAAGGCTGCATCACTGTTGGACGAAAAAGTTTACGAAAGAGACAAAATGTCAGCTCTTGGTGTCGATACTCTTTCGGCTATGGCGAAGTGTTTCGCTTCAGACGTGGCCATGGAAGTAACCCTAAACGCAGTCCAACTATTAGGTGGTTACGGCTATCTTAAAGATTATCCAGTAGAAAGGATGATGAGAGACGCAAAAGTGACACAAATCTTTGAGGGTACCAATCAAATCCAGCGTGTTATCATTGCGAGAAATTTGTTAAGACCATTATTAAGTAAAGTACAGTAGCAAACTGATCGATCTTGCGTTCAGTTTTTTACAAAAATCCTTTAATTATTGTATGCTCCGCCTTAATAGGAGGTTTACTTTACGGTAATAAAAATATTGCTGAAGCTTCTGCTTTCTTTGTTGTTACAATAATTGGAAGTTTATTTTTGTTAAAAAGGAACAAATGGTCACTGTTTTTACCAATCTTCTTTTTCGTTTTGGGCATATTTCATTCAATGAAAATAAACAAACCCAATCTACCTCCAAATCATATTGCCAATTTGCCCATTGTAAAAGTGGAGGAGCTGGAAGGAAAGCTTATAAAAGCTGCAGATGTTAAAACTCATTCCACTTCCTTTATAATCCACGCGGAAAGGGCCTTTTTGGACGACTGGGTAAAAACCCAAGGGCTGGTGAGGTTGTATTTATCGAGGCCTCTTTATCTCGAAAAGGGAACTTTAGTGAGGGCGAAGGTCAAACTGAGGAACTTACGGGATTTTTACAACCCTGGTAGTTCCAGATTCAACGATTATCAACGCCGCCGAGGGATTTTCCTCACCGGGTATGTGATCGGGGAGGTTAAGGTTTTGAAAGAAGGCAGAAGCTTTTGGAGCATTTTCCGAAAAAACTTCAGGGAAGCCTTAAGAAGGTCTTCAACTCCAAGAAGCGAAGGAATCCTTATGGCCTTAGCTCTAGGGCAAAGGGGGAAAATCTCATCAAAAGATCAGGATATCTTCCGTAATACAGGTACGGCTCACCTTTTGGCCATTTCGGGTTTACATATGACGTTGGTAAGCGGTTTTTTGATATTTCTGATCAAAAAGCTTAGAGAAAAGGGCTTTTTGATCATCGGAGAAAATTACCAAATCCTTTTGGCATTGCCTTTTGTATTGGGGTATCTTCTTGTTTCTCAAAGCCCTGTTTCGGCATTGAGAGCGGGTCTTTCGATAATCACTTTGGGATTCCTTTTATGGCTAGGAAAGCCCAAGAATCCCTTTAATATACTTTGTCTGTGTGCCATTATAATCCTTTCCTTTATGCCCTATGAATTGTGGGACCCTTCCTTTCAGCTTTCTTTCGTAGCTACCGGGGGAATTCTCATATTCGCTAAAAAATTAATCTCTTTATTCCGTTCGAAACGCCTTATCAACTACCTATGGGGAACTTTCGCTCTATCAATTATCGCTCAAATAGCCACTTTACCCATCTTGCTCCATCATTTCCATTTGATCTCCATCATAGGACCTTTAGCAAACTTAATTGCCATTCCGGTAGTGGGATTAATAATCTTACCATTTACCTTAATCTCCTTAATCCTTTCGACTCTTCATCCCGCTTTGGCCTCCCCAACTATAGGGATTGCCTCATTATTTACGGAACTCCTCCTTTGGGTGCTTGAAAATTTGGAAAAACTCCCATTTTCCCATATCTGGTTTTTAAACTTCACCTTCTTCGAAGCATTGCTTATCTATGCCTCCTTGGGCTTTGTTTTAGTTTGTCGCAATATACCTAAGAAAACGCTTTTTGTTTCTTTCCTCTTACTTCTTTTGGGGATCTTTACGGACGTAATTTGGCGTTATGAAAAGATCAAACCCAGCGGTAAATTAGAGGTTAACTTCTTGGATGTAGGGCAAGGGGATTCGGCCTTTTTGAGATTACCTTCGGGCAAAAAGATCCTTATTGACGGCGGGGGCGCCTGGATAGGCGATTTTGACGTGGGGAAATCGATAATCGCGCCTTTTCTCTGGGAAAAAGGGTTTTTAAAGGTGGATTACCTCATTTTAAGCCATCCTCAACCTGACCATTATAAGGGGTTGATCTTTATAGCGAAACACTTCCATCCCAAGGAGTTTTGGTATGGCCCAGGTGAATTACCCGAAGAACTCGAGGCTGTTTTTAAGGAGTTAAAAGAGAAAGGAGTAATCATAAGAGAACTTCATAAGGGCATTGATCTCGCTATTGATGGAGTTAATCTTAAGGTTTTACATCCACCTCTTGATTTTATAAGTAAAGACATGAATGACCAATCGTTAGTCTTAAAAATTCAGTGGAATAATCGTTCCGTTCTTTTCACTGGGGATATAACGGAAAACGCGGAAATCGAATTAAGCAGAGAAGATTCTGATTTAAAAAGCGAAGTCCTAAAGGTCCCACATCATGGATCAAAGCGTTCCAGTTCTTATCCTTTTGCAATAGCGGTAAGTCCGAAATTTGCTATCATTTCGGTAGGGAGAAATAATCCTTACGGGCATCCTCATCAAAAAGTAGTGAGTCGGTATGAGGGATTAGGGGCCACCGTTTTAAGGACGGATTTATGTGGAATGATCCAGATGGAGGGATCTTCTTTGGGATGGGACGTTAAGACCTATTTAAAATGTGCTTCTTACCCCCTACTTCGATAACGTAATTCTCACCGTCAAAATAAGCATGCTGAGCGAGTTGATAAAAAGCTATCTTTTCTAAACGTGCTGGAAACTTTTTGTTTTTAACCAAACAGTAAGGGACACCCCTCGGGTCAATCCAAAAGGTTTCAAGGTCCATCTCTTCTTTAGTTCCGTCATTGAGCGTGATTATGAAACCATCTTCCGTTTTTTCCACTTGCCGCACTAAAAAGACGGTATCTTCAACCTCTATAAGTTCTTTCTCTTCTCCAAGGCAAATCCAATAGCGTCCTTCTTCATCGTACTGTAAGGCATTTAAAAACTCCTGGATTATATCCTCTCTTATGATTTCTTTACCCTCGTAATACCACCGACCTTCCTTATCGACGAAGATCTTTCCCTTCATCCGAAAGCTCCATGGCCTTGAGCATCGCTTTGAAAAGTGCTTCCATTATGGCCCCTCTTACCCCTTTAAGCTCCAGTATGTAAATCCCCTCTGCGGTTGTTCCTCCGGGAGACATCACCTCTTCCTTTAAAAGGGCTGGATGAACGCCTTGCAGTATCATCTTGGCTGTACCGAGTGCGGTTTTAACGCAGAGTTTAAGAGCCTCTTCCCTGCTTAATCCCATCCTTACCCCACCATCTATCATGGCCTCGATGAAAAGGGCAAAGTAAGCCGGACCGCTTCCGCTTAAAGCAGTTACCGCATCCATAAGGCTCTCTCTCACCTCCACCACTTCGCCGAGGTTTGAAAATAAGCTTTTGGCAAATGCCAAATCCTCTTCCTCCGCCCTCGGTCCCCGGCAAAGACCTATCGCTCCCTCTCCGATAAGCAGTGGCAAATTGGGCATAGCCCGAAGTATCCTTCCGTTTTCGCCCAAAGCCTGGGAGATTTTTTGGGTAGGAAGGCCAGCCACAATGGAAAGGAGGACCTTAGAGTTATCCATCTTTTCGGAGATCTCACCAAGAACCCCCAACGCCTCTTTGGGCTTCACCGCGAGGATAAGAAAATCGACCCTTTCCGCAAGATTTTTGGCCTCCTTAAAACTTCTGACCCCCAAACTTTCCGAAAACTTCCGGCTCTCCTCCAAAAGATCACAACTTAATAGGTACTCCTTCGGATAGAAGGAGCTAAGACCTTGAAGGATCGCCCTTCCCATCTTCCCTACACCTATTATTCCTATCTTCCGCATGGTACAAAAAGTGTATATACTTATTGAGGTTTTCACAAGCCTATGATAACGTTTATAAACACCAAAGGGAGGAGTTGAATGTTAGAAAAATTGGCTTATGCGATGGCTTCTCAGGGAGAAAAGGCTACAGGGGGTAGTGGAATAGCGGCTTTGATACCACTCATATTGATCTTCGTGATCTTTTATTTTCTTTTGATTCGCCCCCAACAAAAGAGAATGAAAGAACATCGGCAGATTTTAGATAATTTAAAAAGAGGGGACAAGGTTATAACAGCGGGTGGCCTTTACGGAACGATCGTGAATATAGAAGGCAATGTGGTGACCCTTGAGTTGGGGGAGAAGATAAGGGTTAAAGTTAACAAAAATTACATAGCCGGTTTGGTGAAAGAATAAAATAGTCCTCCTTGCCCTGGGAAAATCCAGGGTCCTGAGGGGCCAAAAGGAGGTGAAGATGGAAAGATTTTATGAGGCAATGATCCTCATTAACCCGGATTTGGATTCCGAAGGGGCCGAAAGGGTAATAGAAGATATCAAAAAGGTGGTGAGTTCTTTAGGGGGAGAAGTTCTTAAGGTAGAACCTTGGGGGTTAAGGGATTTAGCCTACCCCATAAAGAAAAAGAAAAAAGCCCATTATTTCCTTCTTTACATAAAATCTTCTGGGAACTTCGTAAAAGAATATGAACGAGTCCTTGAACTTAAGGAAGACGTTCTGAGGTACCTCACCTTGAGATTAGAAAAGGTAAATCTTGAAAAAGAAGGAAAAGAGGTTTGTTCTACTTCAACCGGATAATACTTGCCGGAAAGGTTTTGGAAAATCCGGAGATAAGGTATACGCGAAAGGGGTCGGTTGTATGTTTGTTTTCACTTTGGCTAAAGGAGACGGGTATGAAAGAGTTAGAAGGGGTTAAAAATGAATTTAAAATTCCCATAATCGCCATAGGATCAGGGGAGGAGTTCACGAAAGTGATAAATAAAGGGGACAATTTATTTGTGGAGGGGAGTTTATTAAAGCGAATTTGGGAAAAAGAGGGCTTTTTAAAGGAAGAAACTGTGGTTTTGGCTAAGAAGATCATCACCATCAAAGGAGGAAAAAATGTCGAACCAGAAAAAAGCCGTTAGATATTATCCACCTAAGAAAAAATACTGTATTTTCTGCGCAGATCCATCTTTAAATATCGATTATAAAAACTATGAACTCCTGAAGCGTTTTATAAATGAACGGGCCAAGATCTTACCACGGAGGCAAACGGGCACCTGTGCCAAACATCAACGTCAATTGGCAAAAGCCATAAAGAGGGCTAGACACGTAGCATTGTTGCCCTTTGTGACCATACCCGAATGATTCTCGAAAAGGAGGCTGAAGGATGGAGGTCATTCTTTTGAAGGATATCCCCTCTCTGGGGCAAGCAGGTCAGATTGTAAAGGTGAAAGATGGGTATGCCCGTAATTATCTAATACCTCGTAGACTTGCCGAACCGGCCACTTACAAAAGCAAAAAGGCCATAGAGGAACAAAAGCGCCTTATAGAAAGGAAAAAGCAAAGGGAACTGGAGAGGGCAAAAAGCATAGCGGAGAAATTAGCCTCCCTAAGATGTGTGATAAGGCGTCAAGCAGGCGTTGAAGGAAAGCTTTTTGGCGCTGTGACCTCCTCTGACATAGAGAATGCCCTTAAGACGTTAGGGTTTGAGGTTGACCGCAAAAAGATAGAACTTCCCGAACCAATAAGAACCATAGGTTCCCATACGGTTATAATTAAATTACATCCTGAGGTTAAAGTTCCTCTTGAAGTATGGGTGGAAAAAGAGGAATGAAAAATGGTGGGGGATATACCCCTACAGAAACTTCCACCCCAAAGCATCGAATCTGAGCAATCCGTTTTGGGCTCCATCCTTATAGATAACGACGCTATTCATAAAGTGGCGGAGATCCTCTCACCCGAGGATTTTTATAAAGAAACCCACCAAAAAATTTACCAAGCGATGCTAAGCCTTTACGAAAGAGGAGAGCCCTTAGATCTTATCACTTTAAGTGACGAATTAAAAAGGAACAAAGTTTTAGACAAAGTAGGTGGAATTGCCTATTTGGTACAATTGACGGAAGCAGTGCCCACTGCGGCCAATGTGTTAAATTATGCCCGAATTGTAAAGGAAAAATCATTGTTAAGAAATCTCATCTCAGCTGCTACGGAAATAATATCCGAATGTTATCGAGAAGAAGAGGAGATAGAGGATCTCCTAGATCGAGCTGAACAGCTTATATTTAGCATTTCAGAATTCAGGATTAAGCCTTCCTTTTATCCTATCAAGGACGTCCTCAAGGAGACTTTTAAGATAATTGAACGCCTTTACGAACGAAAAGAACTCATCACCGGAGTGCCCTCTGGTTTTAAAGATCTGGATAGGTTAACCTCGGGGTTTCAACCCTCAGATTTGATAATAGTCGCGGGGCGCCCCTCTATGGGCAAAACGGCTTTTTGTCTGAATATCGCTCAATATGCCGCTATCCACGCAAGGGTTCCGACCGCTATCTTCTCCATGGAGATGTCAAAAGAACAAGTGGCTATGAGGATGCTATGTTCGGAAGCAAAGGTTAACGCCTCAAAGGTTAGAAGTGGTTTCCTCTCCGAAGCGGAGTTACAGAGGCTCACACTGGCGGCAAGTATATTGAGCGATTCGCCTTTGGTGATCGATGATACCCCTGCCCTATCGGTCCTTGAACTTCGAGCTAAAGCCAGAAGGCTAAAACGGGAAATTTCTTTAGGGCTAGTGATAATAGATTATCTTCAGTTGATGAGGGGAAGAAGCTCCACTGAAAGGCGCGAACAGGAGATCTCTGAGATATCCCGCTCGCTCAAAGCCCTGGCAAAGGAACTCCAGATCCCGGTCATCGCCATAAGTCAACTTTCGCGGCGCGCGGAAGATAGACCCGGTCGAAGGCCCCAATTGGCCGATCTCAGAGAATCAGGAGCCATCGAACAGGATGCAGATGTGATCCTCTTCATTTACCGAGATGAAGTTTACAACCCCAATTCCCCTAAAAAGGGAATTGCGGAAATAATAATCGGCAAACAGAGAAATGGTCCAACTGGTACTGTCGAATTGGCTTATATACCGGAACTAACCGCCTTTAAAGATCTCTGGAAAGGCGAAGGAGAATGAACATTCCCAACCTCATAACCTTGTACCGAATAACTACTATTCCAATTTTCATCGGTCTTGTTTTCTATGGAAAAAAAGAGGCCGCCTTTTTTATTTTTCTATCCGCTGGAATAAGCGACGCCGTTGATGGATTTTTAGCCCGTATCCTCAATCAAAGGACAGTTTTAGGAACTTATTTAGATCCTATCGCTGATAAGGCTCTTATAGATCTTGCTTTCTTGAGTTTAACCATAAAGGGCTTTATTCCAATTTGGGTGGCAATAATAGTCTTAGGTCGTGATTTTATACTTATTTTAGGATTTATAACCTTAAAAGCGGCTTCTTTTGAAATTAAATTGGAACCTAACCTATTAGGTAAAGCTACAACCTTAAGCGAAATGCTATTTATTTTGTCAACTTTATCCAATTTTGCTTTTCTTTCCCGTTTAAAAGAAGTTTTAACAATAATTATGGTCATTCTAAATTGCATGTCTGGAATATTATACGTTTTGAAAGGCACAAAAATTGTAGAAGGAGGTAAGACATGTCAATTATAGTAGAAGTTATCGCCAGGGAAATCTTAGATTCCCGAGGGAATCCGACCGTTGAAGTGGATGTTTGGCTTGAGGGAGGGATAATGGGGCGGGCAAGTGTGCCTTCAGGGGCTTCCACTGGCCGTTTTGAGGCCTTGGAATTAAGGGACGGTGACCCCAAACGTTATCTTGGAAGAGGAGTAAAAAAGGCCGTAGAAAACATAAACAAAAAAATCGCCCCCAATCTGGTAGGGCTTGATGTAATGGACCAAGTCCTTATAGACCGGACGTTGATAGATTTGGATGGAACCCCTGATAAGTCCCATCTTGGAGCCAACGCTATATTGGGGGTATCTATAGCCTGTGCAAAAGCCGCCGCGGAGTTTTTGGGCATACCGCTTTGGCGTTATTTGGGAGGAGCTTTCGTCCATAAAGTGCCGGTACCACTGATGAACTTTATCAATGGAGGAAGACATGCCGATAACCCTTTGGACATTCAGGAATTTATGATTGTCCCTTGGGGAAGTGATCGATTCTCCGAAGCCTTACGCATGGGAAGCGAGGTTTATCACACCCTTAAATCCATTTTAAAGGCAAAGGGCTTAGGAACCGCCATAGGGGATGAAGGGGGCTTTGCCCCAAATATCTCCTCTCATAAACAAGCCCTTGACCTTTTGTGTGAAGCCATAGAAAAAGCCGGCTATAAAGTTGGCGAACAGATCGCTCTTGCCTTAGACGTAGCTGCTTCTGAGCTTTATCAAGATGGTAAATATTTAATGGAAGGAAAAGAATGGAATAGTGACCAACTGATCAATTTTTATGAAAAACTTATATCAGAATATCCTATTTGTTCCATTGAAGATCCTCTTGATGAAGAAGATTGGGAAGGGTGGAGCAAATTGACAGAAATAATCGGCCAAAGAATACAATTAGTGGGTGATGACATTTTTACGACTAACATTACTAGGTTAAAAAAAGGCATGGAACTTAAAGTTGCAAATGCCATTTTGATTAAACCCAACCAAATTGGTACACTCACTGAAACATTCATTACAGTAGAAACAGCAAAAAGAGGCGGGTATAATGTGATAGTATCACATCGCTCAGGGGAAACAGAAGACACTACAATAGCCGATCTTGCAGTAGCTTTAGGAGTGGGTCAAATTAAAACAGGAGCTGTTTCAAGAAGTGAAAGAGTGGCTAAATACAATCAATTATTAAGGATAGAAGAAGAATTAGGAGAAATCGGCACATTCTGGGGGAAAGAGGCTTTCCGCAAGTGATTGGTAAATTACTTCTTGATGAAATAACGGAAAGAGATTCCTATAGTCCTTCTTTTTTGCCTGATCTTAAAGAGTTAGAGATCTCTCTTAAAGAAGTAGGTCTTATTTATCCATTAATTGTAAGGAAGGAAAAAAGCAAACTTCAATTAGTCTGTGGTCTAAAAAGGCTTATGGTTCTGGAATCATTAAAAGTAAAAGAAGCAAAGGCTGAGATTTTCCAGGAGGATGAATTATCCCCTAAGGAAGCCATAAAAATCGCAGTGGGACATAATTTGTCCCGAATGAACCTTATAGAGAAGGCTAAAGCCGTGGAAAAACTTCTCTTTTACGGAATATTAGAAGAAGAAATCATAGGAAAATGGTTACCGCTTTTGGGTATGGGACCGAAAAGAGAAATTTACAATACTTTAATAAGTCTTCTCCGTCTTCCCCCAAGGGTATTGATCTATATAGCCAAAAAGGATCTAAAATTATCTGATGCTTCTCTCTTCTTTCTTTTTAATTTCAATGAACTTGAAACCTTAATACCCTTTCTCGAATCCCTCATGCCAAGCACTTCTCACTTGAAAGAAATTTTACTTTCCTTCCGAGATTTAACATTAAAAGAAAAAATCCCATTAAACGAGTTATTGACCCAAATAGGACCAATTCTGCAAAACCTTGGTTCGCCTAAGGAGAAATTAGAAGCCTTGAAAAATTGGTTAAAAAGAAACCGTTTCCCTCACTTGTATCAATTAGAAATTTCATTCCAAAATCTGATCAAAAATCTAAACCTATCTTCTTTACTTGCTTACCCTCCTACATTTGAAAACGAAGAATTTTTATTAACTTTAAAATTCAAAAATAAAAAGGAACTCTTTTCTTTGATAAAAAAACTTAACCGAGCCGTTAAAGAACTTAAAACTGTTCCTTATGATCCTTTTGAAATTTCCAATTATTGATTATAATGTTCTATATATGCATATGCATTATGATTGTGAATTGATTCAAAATTCTCAGCTTCCACAGAAAACCAAGTAACATTTGGATCTTGTTTCAATTTAATTGCAATCTCTCGAACTACATCTTCTACAAACATCGGGTTATTATAAGACTTTTCCGTAATATATTTTTCATCTGGTCTTTTCAAAATAGTATAAACATCAGAGCTAACAGACTCCTCAACTAATCTTATAAGATCCTCAATCCATATTAACTTTTTAAATTTTACCCTTAATCTTACTACACCTCTTTGATTATGCGCTCCAAAACGACTAATAGCCTTTGAACAAGGACAAACGGTATTTATTGGGACGTTAACTTCAACACAGAGGTCAATCTTGGAATGATTACTTGAAGCATAAAAACAACATAAATATTCCATATAACCTTTTACTCCAGTAACCGGTGCCTTTTTTTCAAGAAAATACGGAAATTTAATTTCAATATAAGCACTTTTAGCTTTTAATTTATTCTTCATCTCATAAAGAATAGATTCAAGTTCTTTTATTCCTATTTGACCACGATATTTGTTTAAAATTTCCACAAATCGACTCATATGAGTTCCCTTCAAATAACGAGGAAGATCCACATACATATTTACTGTTGCAACGGTATGCTGATAACCTTGTTCTTTATCTAAAACGGTAATAGGATACTTTATTCCTCTTATACCTACTTTTTGTATTTCTTGATTGCGATAATCTCTTTCATTTTGCACATCTTTCATGGCTCTAAAAAACTCGAACACGTATCGTCAGACTCCCACACTGTAACCCGATATAATTTTAAGTTTGACGGTAATTTTCCCCTCAATTCTTGAAAAATATAGCGAGAAATATTCTCGCAAGAAGGTTCTTCACTATCAAAAGGAACAATTTCGTTTAAATATGTATGATCTAATTTACGGATTATCTCTCTCATTAGCGATTTTAGATGACTGAAATCTATTAACATCCCTCCTTCTTCGAGTCTTTCACCTCGTATAGCGACTTCCACTTTATAATTGTGCCCATGTAGAGCTTCGCATTTTCCTTTGTAGTTTCTCAAATTATGGGCCGCCGAAAACTCCATCCTCACACAGACTTCATACACTCAGAGCCTCCTTCAAAAGTTCAGCCAAGTCCTTTATCACATATTGATCTTCGAACCCTTTCTCCTTCACCGCATCGCTTAACATGGTCAAACAGAAAGGACAGGAAGTAATGACCGTTTGAGCACCTGTTTTTTGAACATCAGAAAATCTCTCGTGATTGATCCTTCTTCCCAAATGTTCCTCCATCCAAAACCTTCCACCTCCACCTCCGCAACATAAACTATAAGCTCGAGAACGTGGCATCTCTTTTATAGCTTTGGGGTTCAAACTTCGGATAATACTTCTTGGTTCTTCATAAAGTCCGTTATATCTACCTAAATAGCAACTGTCATGATACGTCACTTCTGTGTCCAATGATTTAACAGGCTTAATTTTGCCTTCGTTGATTAATTTGGAGAAAACTTCTACATAATGATATACTTCAAAGTTCCCTCCAAATTGAGGATATTCATTTTTTAATGTGTTATAACAATGGGGACACATTGTAATTATCTTCTTAACATTATAATTCTTCATCGTTTCAATATTTTGTTGCACCATAATTTGATAGAGGTATTCGTTACCCAACCGTCTAGCAGAATCTCCGCAACATCCTTCTTCAACCCCCAAAATACCGTGCTTAATGCCAACAAAAGTCAACAATTTTGATATAGCAATAGCCACCTTCTTGTTCCTATCGTCAAAAGAACCAGCACATCCTACGAAGAAAAGGTATTCCACATCTGGATCTTCGGCCAAGGTTTTAAGCCCTATTTCTTTGGCCCAATCACCCCGCATATGCATCCCTATTCCCCAAGGGTTGGAATTGTTCTCCATATTCTTAAAGGCCGTCTGTAGTTCTTGTGGGAACCGGCTTTCCATGAGGGTGAGGTAACGCCTCATTTCTATTAGCTTCGGAAATTGCTCGATGAAAACTGGACAATGTTCCACGCAGGCTCCGCAGGTGGTACAACTCCAAATGGCGTTCTCCTCTACGTAAGTCCCTATGAGTAACTCCTCCTCTTCCTCTTTTGGCTTTTCCTCACTACCCCAACTCCTCAGGTTTTCCCAAAAGAGTCTGGATTTATTTAAAAAGGCCCTCTTTAAATTCTGAATGACCTCCTTTGGGTTCAGGGGTTTCTCGGTTAAAAAGGCGGGGCAGTTTTCCTGACATCTCCCACAGCGGATGCAGGCATCTAATTGTAATAGGTCAATCCACGTAAACTCCTCTATTTTGTTGACCCCGAAGGACTCCGCCTCTTCTATGTTTTCGATGGGTTTTAACGCTTGAGGCTTAAGGTTTCGGAAGTAAGTGCTCAATATGGAAGTGAGGATGTGAAAGAGCTTGGTGTTAATCAAAACGGCTACAAAAAGGAAGGCTGTGATCAAATGGATCCACCACCAGAACTTATGGGCCCTTAGAGCCCCTTCCGCTGAAAACCAGCCTTTTAGGCCCCATCCCACGAAGGACCATCTCTCCCACGGTGCCTGAGAAGCTTGAGCGCTCAATCTCGCTCCTTCTACCAAAAACCCGGTGATAAGGACTCCCAATAGAAGAAGCAGTATCAAGAGGTCTTCCGCTTTATTATCCAATGCCCGAGGGCGAAGGATATATCGTCGTATGAGGGCCAAAAAGACCCCTATTAGGGCTCCTAAACCACCTAAATCCATCACAAACGAGAAGACCAAGTAAGGGGTTCTCTTTAAGAAGTGTAGCCCGCTATAATGATCGAAAGCCTCAAGGGCGGTTCCCACCAGTAAGATCAAAAATCCCCAAAAGATCAGACCGTGCATCACCCCGGGCAAACTCTCTCGGATTACCCTCCATTGGAGCAGGATGTTGAGGAAGACCCCTTTTATCCTCTCTCCGATCCGATCACATCGGCTCTCAGGTTTCCCCTTCCGCCAGGCTTTAACTCGTTCGTAAAGGGCGTAAACGAAGATCAAAACCGCAATCCCCATTATCAGATAGGTGAGATTGCCAGTTTTACCGATATTCCAAAATAACTCTCTTTCTATTGTCATTTCTCTTTCTCCTTTTATTTCTCTTAATTAATCTTAATTAAACTCTTAACCTTGAGCCTTAAGCTTTTTTACCTCCTCGATCAAAGCCGGAACTACCTTAAATAGATCATCCACTATCCCATAATCGGCCTTTTTGAAAATAGGCGCTTCCGGATCCTTATTTATAGCCACTATCACTTTAGAAGTGCCCATTCCGGCCAAATGTTGAATAGCCCCCGAGATGCCGCAAGCTATATAAAGGTTAGGACTCACCACTTTTCCACTCTGACCCACTTGATCAGATTGAGGTCTCCACCCTGCATCTACCGCCGCCCTTGAAGCTCCGACCGCACCATTAAGAAGCTCCGCCAATTCCTCAAGCATCTTGAAGTTTTCGGGTCCTTTCATCCCTCGACCACCAGAGACGATGATCTCCGCCTCGGTCAGATCAATCTTTCCGGCTCCTACTGCCTCAAAACCTACAACTTGGAAACCCATATCCTCCGTACTAACGACGACTTCCACTTTTTCTACTTCCACTTTCCGCGATCGATCGGGTTGAGGCAAAGGCAATACGTTCGGCCGCACCGAGGCCATCTGAGGTTTCTTGGAAAGAAAGACTACTTCCGCATATACCTTACCAGCGAACATGGGACGTTTTACCTTTAAATTGCCCTGATCGTCCAAAGAAACCTCCGTACAATCGGTAGCTAACCCCACACCAAGCCTCCCGGCCAATCTCGCCGAAAGATCCTTGCCATTAATGGTGGCTCCGAAAAGGATTATAGAAGGCTCATACTTCTTGACTAATTCATAAAGGGCCTTGGTGTAAGCGCCGGTGGTATAAGCTTGGAACTGATCCCCTTCGACCACAAAGACCTTATCGGCACCGTAATATCCTAACTCCTCCGCCAATGAGGATACCGCCTTTCCTATCAAGACAGCACCAACGGGTTCTCCTTTCTTTTGGGCCATTTCTCTGGCCGCACCTAACATCTCATAGGCCACTTTTTTAACCTTGCCCTCTTTAACCTCCGCATATACCCATACCCCTGCCATCTTGCACCTCCTTAAATTACCTTCGCCTCTTCTCTTAACAGTTTAACTAACTTGGCCGCTTTCTCTTCGGGTGTCTCCCCTTCTATGATCTTCCCCGCCTTACGCATGGGCGGAAGGGAATATCTCACCACCTTGGTCAAAGCCCCTCTCTCTCCCACTTCTTCTTCCTTTAGCCCCACATCCTTAAGGGTTAAGGTCTTAACCGGTTTTTTCTTAGCCTTCATTATGCCTGGCAAAGAAGGATAACGGGGTTCATTTAACCCTTTGGTGGCGGTAAAGATGGCTGGGAGACTAACCTCAATAATGTCCAATCCCCCTTCCACTTGCCTTGCCACTTTCGCCTTTTTGTCCCCTATTAGTTCAAAGCGCTGAATGTTGGTAACAGTGGGAATGCCCAGAAGCTCCCCCAAAATAGAGGGCACTTGAGCCAAATCGTCATCGATCGCCTGTTTGCCGCAAAAGATCACATCATAGGGCATACCCTTGATGGCCTGAGCCAAAACCAAAGCCGTGGTATAAGCATCTCCTCCAAAAAAAAGGGGATCGTTGAGATGAACCGCCTCATCAGCCCCCATGGCTAAAGCGGTCCTTATCGCCTCCACCGCCCTATCGGGCCCCAACGACACAATGGTCACCTTTCCCCCTACCTTCTCCTTGAGCCTCAGGGCTTCTTCAACAGCATATTCGTCATAGACGTTGATTATGAACTTAATACCGGTGTAATCAATCGAGCCCATATCAGGGGTAGGCCTGATCTCCGCTTCCGTATCTGGCACTTGCTTAAGACAAACTAATATCTCCATCTCTAACCTCCTTAATTTGTGAAGATTATCTCAAACTTATTTATCATATCTCCTCAAATTAAGTCAACCTTGTATAAAGCTATCATCTCCAAGATGCCTCGTCTGATCATCATGATCCCGATGGCAGCCAGAAACAGATTCATCACCTTGGCTATCCCCTTTATTCCCCCTTCTCCAAGCACCTTTATCAACCTATTGGCTTCACCAAACATCAGAAGGGTAAAGAAAAGATTACCGACAAAGGCGAAAAGGGTGGGCGTAAAACCATATGCATCGTGACAGATCAAAAGGGTGCTCATCACCGCCGGACCCACTAAAAGCGGAACCCCTAAGGGCACAACCCCTATAAATTCGGTAGATTTATAACTTTTCTTTTCGTGAGAAAGCAGATCATAAATAGCAATTATCAAAAGTATAAGCCCTCCCCCCACTTTGAAATCCGAAACCGTCACTCCCAAAAGGCTGAATATAAACTTTCCCAAAAACAAAAAACCCATTCCCACGCTGAAAGCGGTGACAATAGAATGTCGGATGACCTTGGTTCTTTCCGTTTTCGTCATTTCTTCCGTCAATCCCAAAAAGATGGGCAGTACCCCAATGGTGTCCATAGCCACAAAAAGCGATATGAAAGCGAGTAAGTATTCCTTCATCATAGAAAGGGAGGGCTGGTCATAAGCCGGGTTCTGTTCCCCCTTATTGGGGGCAGTGGCCATTCATCTGGGCAGTCAATCACTTGACTGCTCAAGCGGCCTACCCGGGACCTAAGGGCGGGACCACCCTATCCCCTACACGGCCTTGCTCCAGGCGGGGTTTGCCATGCCCTCCTTTCTTGCGAAAGGAGGCGGTGGGCTCTTACCCCACCTTTTCACCCTTACCCCAGCACCATGGCTGAGGCGGTATGTTTTCTGTGGCACTTTCCAGGGGATTACCCCCTCCGGGCGTTACCCGGCGCCTTGCCCTCTGGAGCCCGGACTTTCCTCTGGAGCTAAAAGCTCCAGCGGCCACCTGACCAACCCTCCCAAAGTAATTTTAATCTATTTTTGCAAAAATCAAAAATCCCCTCTTCCCCTAAAAAAGCAAACCCCCGCCATTATTCCAAAAAAGAAGGCCAAAATGTGAATCTTGAAAAGCGTCTCACTAACACCAGCGATAAGATAATGAAGACCCACCGCAGAAGCCAAAATTCCGAAACCTCTGGTAACGCTGAACTCTTTAATCATTTTAAGGGATTCCTTAAACCACAAGAAAAACAAAAACCCCAAGATTCCAAGGCCTACCGAACCGTAAAGGGCTAAAAAATAAAAATAAATACTATGAGGCTGGTTGTATTTCCTCAAAAAGGACCAACTTCCTTCAGTTCTTCTCATTATTTCCAACTCATAGTCTCCAGTCCCCACTCCCAAAAGTGGGTTGTTTTTAAACATCTCAAAAGAAAGCTTCCACATACCTAACCTTGCGCCTATCGAAGTCTTAACCTCCGAACTCGAAAAGAAGGACTTTATCTGATCATTTATGGCAAAAATTTTTTGCTTAAATTCCGGCGTAAACCAAACCGTTCCAAAAATTATTATCATTAACAAAGGAAGGAATATCTTTAATTTTTCTTTAAAAAAGATAGGAAGAAAAACCACACCAAAGACTATCAATGTAGCCAAATAAGGACCACGGGAATTAGATAGGAATATTCCTAAAGCGTTAATTATCGAACAGAATGCCCATATCTTATTTCCTCGTCCTAAAAGAAAAAAGTTAACAAGGGAAGCATATAATGAAATAGCGGAAACATTTCCGAACCATATGGGGTTCATTACAATTACACTCGGAAGTGAAAAAGGCTTTGAATTACTTATGCCAAAAAATTTAATTAATCCACCAAGATCAAAAATGGTTACACCAATTATTAATGCCTTTAACAAATTCATTTTATCCCTGCTGGTTTTTAGAAAATGAGCGCATAATAAATAGGTCACGATAATTAAGGAAAACCTTCTGCAAATTGTTAAACCGCTTTTTATATCCTCTGTCCATAGAAGGCCTATAAAAGGAAGGGCGCAAAATGCCAAAACGGCCCAAAATATTTTATCATGCCAAACATGGGGTATATTCCTTTTAAAAATGGAGATCAGGAAAAACAAAGAGGCTATGCCTAAAAATACACCGCTAATGCTTTTGCTTAAAGGAACCGTTAGGACTGCTAAGAAGAGGGATAAACGCCCTATCGGTAAATAACTCTCAGTGATACTCCGCAAATAGCAACCCTTTACGTTTAGGCAAGATAAAAAGTGGGATTACGGATCCTTCTATTAACTTAAAAGCCACATCGCCGAACAACCACTTGGTTAACCCAGACTGCTTACCGTGGCTGGAGATGGCTAAGAGATCACATTTCTCTTCTGAGATCGTTGAGAGTATCGTTTCGGCGATCTCTCCTATTTTGACGATTTCCCTCGCTTTGAGCCCCCTTTCCCTAAGGGTATCGCCTATTTCCTTCAGATAATTTTGGGCTTCCTGAAAGCGCTCTCTTTCTTTTTGTTCTTTCCAATTCTCCCTTTCCTCCGGTTCCATACTCGCCTCTATTATGGATTCCACATAAGGAGGAAGTTTAATGGGCTCAAGCACATGTAGAAGAAGAATCTCACTATCACTTCCTTTCAAAAACGCCTCTAAGTAAGAGAGGATCTCCTCGGCCGCCTTTGAACCGTCCAAGGGCGCTAGTACCCTTTTGAATTCCCTTTGTTTTATAGCTTCCTCAAAGGAAAGCGTCCGAGTCAAAAGCAAAGGTCTCCTTGTTCCCTGCAATATCTTACTAGGAACTCCGCCCATTCTCCATTTGGTCCCCGATGCCCCATATGCCGAAAGAGCGATAAGTCCAGCGTTAATCTTTTCGCTTAAAGCCAAAATCTCCTCCGCTGGGTCTTCCCCGTATACCACCATACCATTAGCTTTAACCCCTAAAGCTTGGAGTTCTGATACGCGTTTTTCAATGTAAGCCCTCAAAGGACGATCCAAAGCCTTCTTGTCTTCGGGAAAAACTGAAATCAAAATGACTTCGCTACCTAATCTCTTGGAAACCCTCTCGACGAAAGGAAGGATATTCTCAGCCATTATGGAACCGTCCAATGGAACTAATATTTTCTCGTACATTGGTGTCTCTCCTTAATTTTTATGCTTGATGAGGTCTGATGTCTACCGAGAAACCATTCTCTTTCAAGTTTTTAATAAGCTCGGAGACGTCTTTCTCTTCAAATTGCAAAACCAAATCGAAAACTCCTCCTTCTGAAGGCAAGGTACAAAATGATTTAACTTTAAAACCGCTCTTTTTCACAATCTCCATAACCCTCTTTGCCACACCCACCGCCCCACCGCCATAAATCAGGATCCTTTCACCCTCTTCACCGATGCCCATAAGAGGGTTTAAAATTCGATAGAAAAAGTCATTTGTCGTAACGATCCCCACCAGTTTCCCATCTTCTACCACCAACAAGGAACCTACTCGGTTTTTTTGAGCTATTGCTATGGCTTGCTCAACGGTAATATCAGGAGGAACCGTAACAAGTTCTTTCCTCATTATGTCCTTGACCCTTATTTTGGCCAATAAATAATTGAGTTCCCAATGACTTAAAGAAGTGGCCTGAGAAGGGTAATAACGAAGAAGTCTGTTTCGAGTGACGATACCCACAAGTTTACCTTTATCCACCACAGGAAGCCTTTGAATATTGTGAAACTCCATTATCCTTCCTGCTTCTACCATAAGGGTATCAGGAGAAACAGTGATAACATTAGTTGTCATGACGTCTTTCACAAACATTTTATCCTCCTTTTTTAAATGGTATTATAGCTCACTTTTCCAAATTTTCAAGATGAGGTTTTTGACATTTGATTTTCTTGAGCTATATCTTAACTGAAGGAGGAAAAAATGGAAAGGGAGTTCGTGAAGATCAGGTCTCTGGATTACAAAGACATAGATGAGATAGTGGAAATAGAGAGGTTGATTTTGGGGAAGAACAGGCGGAAGTATTGGCTTATGAAGATCGACCTTTTGGAAGAAAGGTCCCCCATGACCTCTTTGGTAGCGGAAGTAGAAGGAAAGGTTGTGGGCTTCATAATCGCAGAAGTAGCCGGATGGGAATATGGGGTACCCGATACGGTGGCTTTGATCGAAACCATCGGGGTTCATCCGGATTATCAGAAAAAAGGGATAGCCACTTCCCTTTTTCGGAAACTTATAGATAACCTGAGAAAGATAGGCGTCAATACGGTGTATACTTTTGTAGAATGGCGCTCGTGGGACCTTTTACGATTTTTTGCCAAAATGGGCTTTGATAAAGGCGATATGATACACCTCACCTTCCGTATTAAAGGTTAATTAAAAAAGGGGGGCTTAAGCCCCCCTTTTCTTTACGCTGTCTTTATCCTTTAGGCTTGGGCATTACCTCTTCCATAAAGGCATCATCGACAAGCCTTCCCTCCGCTACAAGCTTTCTGTACTTCAGGAAGTCGATGGTGTCCTTACCCGTCATCTTTCGGGTATTGAACGCATGGAAGCCCATGAAGGCCTCACCCATCATGTTGGCCGCAAGCCAATGCCTGTGTTCATGCTTCATGAGGTCCCAGAAGAACCTCTTCTTCTGCCTTATGCTGTCAATGGTCATCATCACGCATCCGGGGAAGAGGTTGGCAATTCGCCATACGATTCTGTCAACCTCCTTATCCAAAAGGGAGAAATCGTAGTCGTTATTTCTGAGCTTCTCGTTTACCCATTGCCTCGCCTTTTCGTATTCTTCACCAGTTTTAAACTCACCATAAACAATCTCACCATTTTCCAGCCATCTGTCGGTTATCACCATGGGGTTCCTCACCCAGTTCCCCTTCTCGTCCTTCAACACGGGGACAGCCTTGGTTATAAGCCCCTTTCTCCACATCTTATAAGCGCTCCATAACTCGCACATAACACCGCTCCACATGGCATCTTCTATGCTCAAAAACCAAGGGAGGAAGTCAGTAGCACCACCAACCGGGGCTGAACCGTGAAGAGGACCAGCCTGCCCGAAGACCGCAAGATCAGAAGCAACGGTGAGGTCACAAGCGGTCCCTATCTCCTGGCCTCCTGCCACCCTCATGCCGTTTACCCTACAGATGACAGGCTTTTTGCAAGAGAGGATGCTATCCACCATGTTGTTGAAAAGCTCCATATAAGCCCCATACTCTTCCGGCCTTTTGCTATAATACTCGGCATACTCCTTGGTGTTACCACCGGTGCAGAAGGCATAGGGGCCTACGGCGGTAAACACCACCGCCACCACCTCCCTATCGGTGGAGGCATTCTCAAATCCAGCGATTACCCCCTTTATCATCTGGGTGGTATAGGAATTATATTGAGCGGGATTATTGAGGATAATCCAAGCCACATAAAGCCCCTCCACCACATTCCCCTGGGGGTCCTTCAGGGGTCTCTTCTCATACATCGTACAAGGGGGCTCGGTGCCCCAAAACTCCGGACCATGTCTTGAATGATCCTTCAAGGCATGTTCTCTTGGTAACCATTCCAATCCCATGCTTCCCTCCTTTTAATTTTTATTTTTAAAAATCAGGCACCAAAACAATCCTCCGGAAAGGAGGCTTAGCATGCGCTTCTTCGAATACTTCCCTTATCTGGCTCATGGGTCTTAATTCCACAAAAGGATCGATGTGAATCTTCTTCTTTAAAACCATATCCAAGACTATGGGATAATACTCAGGCAAACATCCCCAGGTACCAATCACTTCAGCGTCAAAAGCCATAAGCCTTGAAAGTTGATACTCGTTGATCTGGGGACCATAACCTATCAAAATCAACTTGCATATAAAGGTCACAAGCTCCAATGCTATCTGTTGTCCCGCTTTGGTGCCAGTTACTTCGAATATCTTCCACCCATAAGTCCTTAACCCATTTTCCCTGCAGATCTTCCTCCACTCCTCTCTTACGTCTCGCGGGCTTTTATCCCTTGAATTTATCACGAAATCAGCCCCATATTGTAAAGCCCGCTTTAGTTTCTCCTCATCCCTTCCGATTCCGATCACAACTGCAGCATTGAAAACAAACTTGGCTATTTGGGTCATATAAGTACCAACTCCCCCGGTACAACCCACAACCACTACCAAATCCCCAGGCCCAAGGTCCGCCCTCTTAGCAGCTTGAAACGGCGTTGTCACCGCATCGGCTATAACCGCCAGCTTTTCCAGCGGCATATCAGCGGGCCTATTCCTCACTTCACAAAGATCTATAGAAGGAACCGGAATATGACTGGAAAAACCCCCATAAATGCCCAAGCTATTCCCTGGCATCTTCTGATCCAAACAACGATTGCCTCGCCCTATCTTACAGATGTAACACTTTCGACAGGGCATAACGGCAGGAATTATCACTTCCTTACCTATCCACTCCTCATCCCCGGCTACCACTACCCCACTTATCTCATGTCCCAAGGTCAATGGCGGCTTATTAACGGTAGGCACCCCATCGAAGAAATACCCTAAATCGGTATGACACACCCCACAACCCTTTACCTCCACTAACACCTCACCTGGCTTGAGCTCCGGTACGGGGATCGAAGTTCGTTCTATAATGCCGGGAATCGGATTGCCCTTCTCATCCTTACCCCATGGCCTTACCATCTGCCATGTCTCTATTTTCTCCGGTACCCTCATACGGCACCTCCTTTCTTTTTTTTCTTTAAGTCATCCCATATCCCCCATCCACCATTATCACCTGTCCGGTTATGTAAGAAGCCTCATCGGAAGCCAAAAACACAAAAGCCCCAGCCACCTCTTCAGCAGTGGCAAACCTTCCCATCAAGATCCTTCTCTTGTAAATCTCCACCAACTTGGGATCGGTCCTTATCTTCTCGCTCATCTCGGTCTCCACGATACCTAAACATATGCAATTGACCCTTATCCCATATTGAGCCAATTCCCTGGCGGCTGATTTGGTCAGGGCTATAACCCCTCCCTTGGCCGCACTGTAATTTATCTGACCCACTGTCCCCACTACCCCAGCGACGGAAGTGACGTTAATTATGGAACCCGATTTTTGTTCACTCATATAAGGAAAAGCCGCTTTGATACATAACCAAGGGGCCTTAAGGTGAATGTCGATAACCGCTTGCCAATCCTCCTCACTCATCTTGTGAAGCAGAGCCGGACGAATGAAACCCGCATTATTGACCAATATGTCGATTTTCCCAAAATTATCAATGGCTCCCTTTATCACATTCTGGGCTCCCTCCCAAGTGGCCACATCAGCTCCTACTGCTACCGCTTTGCGTCCCATCTTTTGAATCTCTTCCACCACCTCTTTCGCTGCTTCGGGTCTTGTAGCATAATTCACCACCACATCGGCACCTTCTCGAGCAAAGGCTAGACATACGGCCCTTCCCACCCCTCGACTTCCTCCGGTTACAACCGCTACTTTCCCCTCCAGTTTCATCTTTAACTCCTACAAGTTACTCGATGACCATTATCACCGTATCAGAAGTCACTTGCTGTCCCTCTTTAACTTTTATCTCCTTTACCGTACCTGAAATAGGCGCCACTACAGGCATCTCCATCTTCATGGCTTCAATTATTGCGATCTGATCGTTCTCCTTCACTTGATCCCCTTCTTTAACCAGGATCTTCACGAGTTTTCCAACCATTGGGACTGTCACTTCCATCTTACTCTCCTCCTTTATTTTTGTTCTTCGATGAAATGCCTGGCTATTATGATCTTTTGGATGTTGGACGTACCTTCCACCGTTTGATAACTCTTGGCATCTCTATAATACCTTTCAATTGGGTATTCCGCCGAATACCCATAGGAACCATAGATCTTCATAGCCTCATTAGCAGCAAAAACGGCAGCTTCCGCGCTGTAATACTTAGCGGTAGAGACATAAAGGGTGGGCCTTTCGCTAAGTTTTCCAAGCCTTATCTGCTCCAGGATCCAAGCCGCCTTAAAGACCAAAAGTTTCGCCGCCTCATGTTCGCACCACATTCTGGCCAGTTGATCCTGGATCATCTGATGTTGAATAATGGGAACACCGAACTGAATCCTCTCATTAGCATACTTTTTGGCGAGCTCAAAGCATTTCTCCGCCACCCCTGCGGCTCGAGCGGCACAAGAAAGTCTGGTGCGATCAAGCATGAACATGGCTATCCGGAAACCATCACCAGGTTTACCCACAATGGCATCTTTGGGGATTTTAACCTCCTCAAAGACTATTTCCCCAGTAGGGGCACAATGTAGCCCTAACTTATCCTCAATAGCCCGTTGGGTTATGCCTGGAGTGTGCATGTCCACTATAAAAGCAGACATCCCTCGATGTCTCTTTTCCCTGTCGGTCATGGCAAACACAATACCCACATCAGCCACCGGAACCCCGGAGATCCACATCTTGGTACCGTTTAAGATCCATCCATCAGAGACCTCTTTGGCGGTGGTCTTCATGGAAGCCACATCAGAACCCACATCGGGCTCGGTGAGGGCAAAACACCCCAAAAGATCCGCCTTAATCAATGGAGGTATCCATTTCCTCCTCTGCTCTTCGGTACCAAACTCCAAAAGCACCGATTGAATGGAATTCATCTGAAGGTTAAAGGGAAGACCATAGGAAGGACTCTCTTTGGCGATCTCCATGGTGATGATGGTAGCCGCCACGTAACCCATGTTGTTACCCCCATACTCCTCAGGGGCGATACAGCCGAAAAACCCGAGTTCCGCCATTTTCTTCACAATTTCTTTGCGAAACACATGCGCCTTTTCATCCTTCTCCACTATGGGCGCAATCTCATTCTGGGCAAAATCCCGAGCCATTTCTTGAACCATCCTCTCTTCTTCGGTGAAAGCAAAATCCATGATTCCCCCTCCTTTTTACTTTGTGCATTTTATAACAAATTTCCACCCCAAGTGTCAATACCCAAATATTTTCCAAAAATCCACTTGAAAAGGGTCCTTTCCGAAGTTATTTTGATCTACTCCATCAAAAACCCCGAGGAGGGAGGAGATGCCCATCTACGAATACCAATGCACCAACTGTGGGGAAAAGTTCGAGCTTCTGCAAAGTTTTAATGACCCTCCGGTTGCCGTTTGTAAAAATTGTCAAGGGGAGGCCAAAAGGATCATCTCCTTGGCGAACTTCCATTTAAAAGGAAGCGGATGGTACGCTACCGACTACAAGAACAAGGACAGGGCAAAGAGAGAGGGAAAAGAAGAAAAGGAAGACAAAAAAGATAATTAAGCCCTCTCGTATTTCAGAAACTCTTCCCAAAGGTCAGCTTTGGAAATGGGGATAGAGAGTATCTCCCAAGGGAAAAATTCTTGGTTTGTTTTCTTTCTCAAGACCCAAAAATCCGGATTCACCGAGGAGACCCTTAAGTGCCTTATCCAATCGCCCTCTTTCCAACCCCGGTAAAGTTCTAATCCGATCCTTCTATCCCCTAAGGAGAAAAGCGCTTCAAAATAAGCCCATTTGGGAAGGTCATAATTTATTTGGAATTCTAAAGATCTTTTAAGGTATTTTATCTTCTTTTTTAAAGAAGCGATCTCCTCAAAGGGATACCATTGAAAGGGGGTCCAAGGCTTAGGAACGAAGGAACTGAGGCTCAGGATTATCTTTCCCTTTGAGGCTCGGAGTATCTGCTTTTGTTTATGGGAGATTTCCTTTACCAGGTTGATCAAAGCCTTAAGGTCTTCTTCCTCCTCTTTGGGCAATCCTATCATGAAATATAGCTTTAAATTGGTCACCCCTTCCTGAGAAAGTATCTGGACCGCCCTGAATAGATCACTATCGGAAAGCCTTTTCCCTATTTTAAACCTTTTTTCCTCTCTTCCCACTTCCGGGGCGAAGGTTACACTCCTTTGGTTAGAAGCGAAGAGTAGCTTGGCCAAAGTTTCGCTTACTTGATCGGCCCTTAAAGAAGAAAGTGTGAATTGCCCACCAAGCTGGATGACCTTATGACATAAATGCAAAAAATCAGGATGATTACCAATTGCTGCCCCGAGGAAACTCACCCGTCCGCAAAGCTTTACCCCTTCGATTACTTTTTTCTCTAAAAGGTCCAGAGGATAAGGCCTAAAAGGATGATATAGGGACCTGACCACGCAAAACCGGCAATGATGAGGGCATCCTCGGGCGACCTCTATGATAAGGGAATCGCCAAATTCCCCCTCTTTTGTCCTTAAAGGTGAGCTCACCACAAGTGGCGTTCCTTTGTGGACGCGCTTCTTTATCCTTCGGGGTAAATCCCCGGAGCGAGGCACTATGTCCTTTAAAGTCCCATCGGGATTCAGGATGGGTTCGTAGAACTGAGGAACGTATACCCCTTCCACCGCGGATAGGCCTTTGAGAAGTTCTTCTCGTGTTTTTCCCCAGGATTTCTTTAAAGCCTCTATAAACTCATCTACTAACTCCTCCGCTTCTCCGATGAGGATGCAGTCAAAAAAGGGAGCCATCACCTCGGGGTTTATGCTCATCGCACTTCCACCGGCTATAACCAAAGGATCGTGAACCTTACGCTCTTCCGCCAATAAAGGTATCCCTGAAAGTTCAAGCATCTGGAGGACGTTGGGGTAATCGTTCTCGTAAGAAAGGGAAAAGGCTAATATATGGAAATCCCTCAAAGGCCTTAGACTCTCTAAGGATAAAAGGGGGGTATTGGTCCTCTTATGTTCATCTAAGATTCGGGGCTCGGGGAGGAAAGCCCTCTCACATACCACGTCCTTTCGCGCGTTAAAAAGGGCATATACGTATTGAAAACCCAGATTGGAGATGCCAACGTTATAATAATTGGGGAAAATTAAGCAAATCCTGATCTTACCACCCCAGTCCTTAAATATCGTCCCTTTCTCCTTCGCAAGGAAATCCTCCCAGTATCGTCTGATCAAAGATGACATGATCAGTCAACGCCTTCCCTCAAAAAGGTAGGGAGGTCGTGCCTATCGCGGAATTGATCCCTTTTGGATCTAAACCTGAAGCCCGAAAACTCCTCGAACCCTTTCCCCTTACGCATAAAGGCTGGTACATCTATATTGCTCAAGTCCTCCTCCGGAAGCACCACTTGAGGCTTAAACTCTTTCTGTGGCTGAGGTTCCTCTAAGCCAGTAGCTATCACCGTAACCCTCACCTCATCTCCCAGTCCCTCTTCTATCACCGCTCCGAAGATGATATTGGCTTCTTCAGAGGCCTCTTCCTGAATTAAACTAGCCGCCTCACTAACCTCATAAAGGGTGAGATCAGGGCCTCCTGCGATGTTTATGAGGACCCCCTTGGCCCCCTTTATGGAGACATCCTCCAGAAGGGGATTACATATGGCTTGCTGAGCCGCTTCCAAAGCCCGTCTTTCGCCTGAGGCTTTCCCCATGCCCATTATGGCCATTCCCATTTCCGACATGATGGTCTTTACATCGTTAAAATCCAAGTTCACCAAACCGGGCATTATGATGAGATCCGCTATCCCCTTTGCCGCTTGATAAAGGACCTCGTCGGCCTTTTTAAAGGCTTGGATTAAAGGGGTGTTTTTCTCACTTATGGTCAGAAGCCGATCATTGGGAATGGTGATAATGGTATCAACCGCCTTTTTCAATTCTTGCCAACCCTCCTCGGCTTGAAGTCTTCGTTTCTTCCCTTCAAAACGGAAGGGTTTGGTGACAATGGCCACCGTCAGGGCCCCTAATTCTTTGGCCACTTGAGCTACAATAGGGGCCCCCCCTGTGCCTGTGCCTCCTCCGAGACCAGCGACGATGAAAACCATGTGAGCCCCCTGAAGGGCATCCCTTATTAGATCGATGCTCTCTTTTGCCGCTTCTCTGCCTATTTGCGGATTCCCCCCCGCACCCATACCTCTGGTTAATTTTTCTCCCAATTGTAATTTTACCGGAGCCAAACACCTCTGAAGGTCCTGAATGTCGGTGTTAGCGGCTATCAATTCTACCCCTTGTAGTCCGTAATTTATCATGGTGTCCAAGGCATTACACCCTGCTCCCCCTATCCCTATTATCTTTATCACCGTGGTCTGTAAGTCCCTATCGAGCTCAAAACGTTCTAATTCCCTCATGCTCTCCCTCCTTTTTAGCTTGAAAACATCTCCCTAAAAATTTCCTTCAATCGGCGCTTTAACCCCGGTCCTCCCTTTCGAACTTTAAGGCCCCTTGGCTGATCTTTGCGAGCCCCATACATCACAAGCCCTACCGCAGTGGCATATTGGGGATTCTGCACGATATCTACCAACCCTCCGATGCCCCGAGGATAACCTCGCCTTGCAGGCAGATCAAACAGATCAGTGGCCATCTCCACGATGCCTTCCATCAGAGCCGTTCCCCCGGTTAAGACTATCCCTGCTGGCATGAGTTTTAGGTATCCGGATTCCTCCAGTTCCTTATTGACCATCCTCAATATCTCTTCCACCCTGGGCTCTATGATCTCCGCCAAAAGACGCCGAGAGACAACCCTCGGTCTCTGCCCCTCACTTACCGGTGAGACTTCGAAACTCTCATCGGAGGAGACCAAAGAAGCCAAAGCACATCCGTACTTCACTTTGATCCTCTCGGCTTCCTCCAAAGGGGTTCGCAACCCAAAGGCTATATCGCTCGTTATGTGATCACCAGCCACGGGCAATACGGCGGTATGCCTTAAACTTCCCCTGTAGAAGACGGCCAAATCGGTAGTCCCTCCTCCCATATCCACCAAAGCCACTCCCAACTCCATCTCCTCCGGGATCAAAACCGCTTCGCTTGAGGCTAAATGCTGAAGGACCAGATCTTGAACCTCAAGTCCAGCCATATGTACACACTTGATGAGGTTCTTAATAGCGGTAATGGAACCGATGACTATATGGGCTTTAACCTCAAGCCTTATGCCGCTCATCCCGCGAGGATCTTTTATCCCATCTTGTCCATCCAAGATGAACTCTTGGGGCAATACGTGGAGCACTTGCTTGTCATTGGGAATAGCTAAAGCTCGGGCCGCATCTATTACCCGGGCTACATCATCATCGCTTACCTCACCTGCTTTAAGGGCTACGACACCACTTGAATTCAAACCTTGAATGTGAACGCCTGAAATCCCCACTATGGCCGATTTTATCTCGCAACCGGCCATAAGTTCCGCTTCCGCAACTGCCTTTTTTATCGATTCAACGGTTGAGTCAATATTGATGACCATCCCTCTCCGAATGCCCCGGGAAGGAGCAGTCCCTATTCCTATGATATCCACCCCATGGGGAGTAGGGACCCCTACTAATGCGCAGACCTTGGTAGTACCTATATCTAAACCGACAATTGGAATTTCTTTGCTCATCTCTCCCCTCCCTTACCAAATCCCACGATAACTTTATCGGGTTCCACATACAACAGGTAATTGGGCTTCTTTTCCCCCAAAAGCCCCTGGACCGACTTAAGGACTTTAAGCCCTTCGGAAAGTTGTGATTCTTTTAATCGGAACCAAATCCCTTCTTGGGTTAAAAGGACGTAGAAATCCCCCTCTTTTTTAATAGCCAAAGGGGCCATTTCTTTGATCAACCTCTGGGTCTCCTCATGTTGAAAAGTGAACCCCAAGGGGTCTTTCTCCTCGATTTTTAACCTTAAGGTGTAAGGGTAGACCTTCCAAATCTCGCATCTCGCGATTTTGGGATCCTTAAGGAGGAGTTCGCCTATCTTTTTTAAATTTATCTTGAAAAGGTTCCTACCCGAAAGCTCGGGGAGTAAAAGGTTTTCAAGCTCTTTAAGAGAAAGCACCCGATTCCCTCGGACCTCCACCTTCTGTAGGGGAGGCAAAAATTGCCATAACCAAAATCCCAGAGCCCCCAAAAAGACCAGTGAAAGGATTAACCACTTCATAGCTTCACCTTAAGAGAAGCTCCCTTCAGGATTTCCAAAACGAGTTCATCAAAACTAAGCCCCTCATAAGAAGCCGCCCGAGGAACAAGGCTTGTGGCGGTCATACCGGGAATGGTGTTCACCTCCAAAACCCAAAGCCCCCCTTCGGGATCCAATCGGAAATCAACCCTAATACAACCACTGCATTTAAGGACTTTATAAGCCAAAACTGCGAGTTCTTTAGCCCTTTTTCGGAGCTCCTCCCCTATGGGGGCAGGTATTAAATATTGGGTCTTCCCAGGGGTATATTTCCTCTCGAAATCGTAAAAACCCCCTTCGGGCAAGATCTCGATGACCTCAAGGGGCCTCCCGTTCAAAACGGCCACCGTGAGCTCTTTACCCGGAATAAAACGTTCTATAAAAACCTCGGAATCGTATTCCAAAGCCTTGGATAGGGCTGATTCCAGTTCGGCCTCCTCTCTCACAATGCTCACCCCGATGGTCGAACCTTCTGAAACCGGTTTAACGACCCAAGGCAGAGGAAAGGTGGGGTTTATCCCCTCTTCCCAAACCACAAACTCAGGCGTGGGTATTCCGGAAGCCAGGAAAATCTGCTTGGCCTTGACCTTGTCCATGGCCAAAGCGCTTCCTAAGACCCCGGAACCCGTATAGGGAATTCGTAAAAGCTCCAAAAGCCCCTGGATGGTGCCATCCTCTCCCAATTTCCCATGCAAGGCCAAAAAGGCCAGATCCATCTGGGCATTAAGGACCTTCTCAACCACATCCCCGTCCAGGATCACCGGAAAGGCTTCAACCCCTTGCCTTTTAAGAGCCTCAAGGACGGCCATACCGCTTTTTATGGATATCTCCCTCTCGCTGGAAAGACCGCCCATAAGGACCCCTACTCTTTTCCCCTTTAGCTCCAAACCTCGACCTCCAGCTCGAGTTCCACGTTGAAAAGCTTAAAAACCCTTTCCCTTATCTCCTCGATTAACGCCATCACATCACTAAAAGTGGCATCCCCTACGTTCAAGATGAAATTGGCATGTAAAGGAGAAACCATCGCCCCTCCCCGCCTTTGGCCCTTAAACCCCGCCTTATCGATGAGGTACCCCGCCGGAGGTCCTTTAGGTGGGTTTTTGAAGATACAACCGGCACTCGGGAAATCCAAAGGTTGAGTCTTCTTTCTCTCAAGCCTCAAAAACCTCATTCTTTCCCGGATCTCTCCCGGATCCCCTTCGAAAAGCCTAATCCCAACCTCCCATATCACTTCCCCTTCCCTTAGGGGACCTCGACGATAAGAAAAGTTTAAATCCTCCCTCCTCTCCCTTTTGCCTTGAGCATTGTAAATGATAAGGTATTCCACCCTGTCCCCGATCTCATAACCCCAGGCTCCTGCATTCCCCTTTATAGCCCCTCCTACGGAACCCGGGATCCCACAAAGCCCCTCTAAGCCCGAAAGGCCCTCCCTTTCGCAAAAACTCAAAAGGTGTTCCAAACTCGTACCAGCACCAACCGCCAGAACGGGGCCTTGGGACCGGATAAAATTGGAGGCCTTCTTCAAGTCTATCAAGACCTCCTGGATACCCCGATCATCCACCAAAAGGTTAGTCCCCTTTCCTATGACCCTAAAAGGCACCCCTTTGAGGTTTAAAACTTCGAGGACTTCCCAAAGCCCTTCTTCCGAATGGGGCCTTATAAGCAAGGGCGCAGGCCCTCCGATTCTAAGAGAGGTTAGTCTCTTCATCAAAGGGCCTTCCTCCATCTCGGCTATTCCCTTTTTCCTTATCTCCTCTATTAAAGCCTTCATCCCTCAAGAAGCCTCACCAACTCCTCTGAGACCTCACTTATATTGCCCGCCCCTAAGGTGACCACCACATCCCCCTCTTTCAAGATGGGCAGAATGAACTGAGGGATCTTTTCTCGCTCCTCCACATATAACACCCTATCGCCCACCTTTTCCTTTAGCCTCTCATAAAGCCTTAAACCCGATACTCCCTCTATTGGCTCTTCCCCTGCCGGATAGACCTCAGTAAGGATCAATAAAGCCACCCCATCGAAACATTCGGTAAATTCGGTGAAAAGATCCTTTAACCTCGTATACCGATGGGGTTGAAAGACGGCGATTATCCTTCTGCCCAGTTGGCTTAACGCCTTTAGGGAGGCCTTTATCTCCTCAGGATGATGAGCATAATCATCGACCACCATTATGCCCTGAGCTTCTCCTTTGATCTCTAACCTCCTTTCCACTCCCTTAAAGTCCTCAAGCGCTTCCTTAACCACCTCAAAAGGAATACCCAATTCTAGACCGCAGGCCAATGCCGCTAGGGCGTTTTGAACGTTATGATCCCCCGGTACCTTCAACCTGATCTCCCCCAATGCTTTTCCTTCAACGTAAACTCGGAACATGATCATCCATTGCTTTTTCTCAATCACCACGCCTTTAACCTGAGACTCATCCGATAACCCGTAGGTGATTTTTCTCTTTTTTATTAAAGGTATAACCTCCCTCACTACCGGGTGATCCCAACACAGAATGGAGACGCCATAAAAGGGCACTTTGTTGGCAAACTGAACAAAGGCCTCTTTTAACCTTTCAAAGGTTCCATAAAAGTTCACATGCTCGCGGTCAATGTTGGTTATGACCACTATGGTGGGGATCAGGCTTAAAAAACTCCCATCGCTTTCATCGGCTTCAGCCACCAGAAACTCACCTGCTCCCAACCTGGCTCCCCCTCCTATTCCTTTAACCCTTCCCCCGATAACCGCAGTGGGATCAAACCCCCCGTGAGCCAAAACTTGGGCGATCATAGAGGTGGTGGTGGTTTTACCATGGCTTCCCGCCACGGCGATCCCGTATTTCATCCTCATCAACTCCGCAAGCATCTCCGCTCGTGGAATAACCGGGATCCCTCGCTTTAAGGCCTCTTGAACTTCCGGATTGGTGAAAGGAACCGCCGACGAAACTACCACCACATCGGCCCCTTCAACATACCGGGGATCGTGACTGTAAAAGACCTTACACCCCAACTCCTCCAAACGCCTGGTGGCCTTATTGGGTTTTAAATCGGAGCCGGTCACGCGATAGCCCAAGTTATGTAAAACCTCCGCTATCCCGCTCATCCCTGAACCACCTATGCCTACGAAATGGACCTGCTTTATCTTCCCGCGGTACATGCTACAAGCTCCAACGAACGTTCCACTATCATCTGAGAAGCCTGGGGTTTACCCAGACTGAGAGCCCTTTTCTCCATCTCAACCCTCAATCCCTCTCTCATCATCAACTCCTCCAAGTTCTCTATCAACCTCTCCGGAGTAAGCTCTTCCTGAAGGATCATCCTGGAGGCCCCGTGTTTTACAAAAACCTCGGCGTTTTTCAACTGATGGTTTGAAGTGGAATAGGGATAGGGAACCAAAATGGAGGCCCGTCCCACACAGGCGATCTCCGCCAAGGTTAAAGCCCCTGCTCTCGATATAACTAAATGGGCCTTGCCATACCATCTGCCTATGGAGTTGTCAAAAGGAAAGACCCATCCTTCTACGCCCATTTTACTGTACTCTTCTTTGAGCCACTCATAATCCATCTTTCCCGTTTGGTGGACTATTTTTATCTTATCCTTTAAGACCTTCAAAACCTCAAAGACCACACGGTTCAAAGCGGAACTGCCTTGACTACCTCCAAGTACGAACACTGTAAAGGGCATTTTTCTCTCCTCTTTTCGAGCCTCTTCTATGAGCTCTTGACGAACGGGGTTTCCGGTGAGCTCGGTTTTAAACTTGGGAAAATAGGAGAGGCTCTCCTCAAAGGAGACGAAGATTTTCTGGGCAAAGGGCGCACTTAAACGATTAGCCAAACCTGGTACCACATTCTGTTCGTGAATTGCTCGGGGGATTCTCAGTAAGGCCGAAGCCAAAATTACGGGACCCGAGACATAACTACCGAAACCTAACACCAGATTTGGTTTTATCAACCTCAATAAAGCGATACCTTTAGGTAAGGCAAAAACAAGCGCCAAAAGTCCCTTTAACGTTTCCGTTATCCCTTTACCTGTCAAGGGCTTGACTTGAAGAACCCTATACGGAGCGAAGGATAAAAGATTTTTCTCTATCTCTCTTCCACTTCCCACAAAACAAACCTCCCACCCCCTCTTAAGAAACTCTTCGGCACAAACTAAAGCCGGGAAAACATGCCCTCCCGTACCACCGGTAGCTATCAGAACCTTTGGTGCCAAATCCTCTCTCCTACTGCATCTTGTGAGGCCCTTAAAAGAAGACCTATGGAGACCATCGAAACCAACAAAGAAGACCCTCCGTAACTGATAAAGGGAAGAGGCAAACCCGTTATAGGGAAAATCCCGAGCACAACCCCCATGTTCAAAATGGCCTGTAACGCCAACATCAACCCCAAACCTATGGCCAGATTGCCCGAAAATGGATCGGGATTCCTTAAGGCAATCTTAACCCCTCGCCAAAAGATGATGAAAAAAGCCGTACCTATTCCCGTAATGCCCAAGAACCCGAATTCCTCACCCATATTGGCCAAAACGAAGTCCACATGGGGTAGGGGCAAAAAGAAGAACTTCTGTCGGCCAAGACCTATTCCAACCCCTAAAAGTCCACCTTTCGCCAGGGCCAAAAAGGCCTGCTTCAACTGATAAGGCGCTTGAGTGGGGTCTTCCAGGTAAGCCAAAAAGTCAGAAAACCTTCGGAGAATGTAACTTTTGGACAACCCAACCATTATCAAAGGGGGAATCAAGGTGAAAGTGGCAAAGGCCAAATGGGTTAATCTCCAGCCGTAAAGGAACATCAATAAGATCCCCAAGGCGTAAAGAAAAATCGCTGTACCGAAATCGGGTTCAAGTAAAACAAGACCCACCACCATAAAAAGGACCGCTAATGGCTTTAGAAAATCCTTTAAGTCCGTTTTGGGATACTCAACGCTCATTTTGGCCAAAAACATAACAAGCCCTACTTTCGCCAACTCTGAAGGTTGAAACACAAAGATCGGTGTTTTGATCCATCTCCTCGCCTCACCTGCCTTAATTCCTATCCCTGGTACCAATACCAGGATCAAGAGCAAAATCACTAATACCAGAAAAGGAAAGGCACATCTTTTTAAGAATTTGAGGTTTAATTTTAGAGAGACCAAGAAAAACGGAAGGGCAAAAAGGAAAGAGAGTAACTGGCGCTTAAAATAATAAAGTGGATCGTCAAACCTTAAGGAAGCCCTTGGAGCACTCGCACTAAGAATCGACAAAAAACCCATTACCAAAAGCCCTATGAAACATACGATTAACCAGGGGTCATAACCCCTTTTCACTGGCCAACCTCCTCACCGCTTCCTGAAAGACTTCGCCTCTGTGTTTGTAATCCCTAAACAAGTCGAAACTTGCGCAACTCGGGGAGAGTAAAACGCATTCTCCCGGTTCGGCCTTGGAAAAGGCCATTTTTACCGCTTCTTCCATATCCTCCGCTTCAAATAGGGGTATTAAATCTTGAAAGATCTCCTTGAGTTTTGGCCTCGCAGCCCCTATGGCCACAATTGCCTTTAGCTTTTCAGCTTTACTCCTCAATACCGAAAGATCAACGCCTTTGTCCAGTCCTCCGGCGATGAGAATAACCGGTGTTTCGAATGCTTCCAGCGCCCTTAAAGTCGCATGGGGGTTTGTGGCCTTTGAGTCGTCATAAAAGAGGACCCCCTTTACTTCTGCCACGAATTGAAGCCGGTGCGGAAGGGGTTGAAAGGTGTAAAGCCCTTCCCTGATCCTTTCTTCATCAAGCCCCAATAACAAGGAAGCTCCAATTGAAGCCATCACGTTCTCCAGGTTGTGAGGACCTTTTAAGGGAATACCCTTAAGTTCAATGGCTCCCTCTTTTCCCTCCAAATTCCAACGGATTCTCTCACCTTCTAAAAATATCCCCTTAAGGGGCTTTTTCGCGATCGGAATGACCTTAGGTCTTATTTTCCCTTCAAACCCCTTGAGTACCGGATCATCGAAGTTCAGAATGGCAAAGTCCTCTTCCGTTTGGTTTTTGAATATATTGGCCTTAGCCCTTAGGTAATCGGCGAAATCCTTGTGGCGATCATAATGATCATCGCTTATGTTTAGAAAAACCGAAATAAAAGGTCTAAAGGTCTCGATGGTCTCCAATTGAAAACTGGAGACTTCTAGGACCAACACATCGGCCTTTTCTCCGCTTAAGACGTACTCGCTAAGAGGGGTCCCCAGATTCCCCCCTACGAAGGCCTTAAGGCCACCCTTTTGGAGAATGTGGCCTATAAGGGAAGTGGTGGTACTTTTACCATTTGTTCCGGTGATTGCTACAATTGGTTCCTTCACTCTTTGAAAGGCAAACTCGAGTTCGCCTATAACCTTTATCCCCTTTTCCTTCAAACGCCCAAAAAGCTCGGCCTTTGGATCAACACCAGGGGAAAGGATCACCAATGAAACTCCTTCGAAACTCCTTTCATCATAGGAGCCAAGCTCGACTTTTATCCCCTTCCCCTCAAGCTCCCTTTTCACCTCTTGAAGGTCCTCATTAAGATCGAACCCCAATACTTCGAAACCCTCCTCCTTCAGAAGCAAAGAAGCCGCCCTTCCACTTTTCCCAAGTCCTATTACTGCAGCCCTTTCGCCCATCTGCCAATCACCTCAGTTTGAGGGTGCTTAACCCTAAAAGCCCCAGGACTATCGATACAATCCAAAACCTCACGATTATTTTAGGCTCGGGCCATCCCTTAAGCTCAAAATGGTGATGTAAGGGAGCCATTTTAAAGATCCTCCTTCTCCTCAACTTGAAGGACAAAACTTGTAGGATAACCGAAACGGTCTCGGCCAAAAACACCCCGCCCACCAGAGCCAGAAGCAGTTCTTGCCTTAACAATATGGCCATACTGCCCAAAGCCCCTCCTAAAGCCAAAGCCCCTACATCCCCCATGAAGATCTGGGCAGGATAAGCGTTGAACCACAAGAACCCAAGTCCTCCGCCTAAGATGGCACCACATAAAACGGCCAATTCGCCCGCCTCTCTAATATGGGGGATCAAAAGATAACGGGAAAACTCCCAATGCCCACTACAATAAGCAAAAACCGCAAAGGTACCGGCACTCACCATCACCGGGCCTATGGCGAGCCCATCAAGACCATCGGTAAGATTCACCGCATTGGAAGTACCGCATAACACAAAAATCGAAAAGGGAACACACCAAGCCCCTAAATTTGGTTCAAGTTCCTTGAAAAATGGAACCGTCAAAGTGGTCTTAAAACCCGGAGCTTTAAAGATAAGGTAGGTTAAGAAGGTCGAAAATATCAACTGAAGCAAAAACTTGACCTTCCCGGACATTCCTCTTCTTCTAATTAGCTTAAGATAATCGTCCAAAAAGCCTATGAATCCAAACCCAATGAGGGCAAAAATGACGATCCAGAGGTAAATATTGGAGAGTTTTCCCCAAAGAAGTGTCGAACCTATTATTGAAAAAAGCAATAAGGTACCCCCCATGGTGGGAGTGCCTTCTTTCTCTTTGTGTCTTAACGGGACCTCCTCCCTTATCCTTTGACCTATCTGTTTTTCCCGGAGCTTTTCTATGAGAAAGGGACCAAGAATAAGGGATATGAGTAAAGCCGTAAGGATCGCTCCTATAGTTCTAAAGGTTATGTACTTAAAGACGTTAAAACCCGCAAAAACGCCGCTCAATGGATAAAGGAGTTCGTAAAGCATCACTCCTCCTCAAGGAAGTCCTTTATCCTTTCCATCTCCATGATCCTGGATCCCTTTAAAAGGACAAAATCGCCCTTTTTCACGTATTCTTTAAGGGCTCTTCCTATCTCCACGTGATCTTTCCCTATCAGCAAAAACCCCTTGAACCCTTCCTCTAGGGCGCCCGAGGCGATGCTTTCCGCCCACTTCCCCAAAAGGAAAAGCGCGTCAATACCCAATTGAGCGCACCACCTTCCCACCTCTTTATGGTAAACTTCTGCCCAAACCCCAAGTTCGGCCATATCGCCCAAAACGGCGATTTTTCTCCCTGAGAGGGAAGAAAGCGCGTTTAAAGCCGATCTTAAGGACATGGGGTTTGAATTGTAGCAATCCTCGATGATCCAAAAATCCTTAAGTTTTACCACACATCCTCTCAGGGGAAGGGGTTCGAAGGAGGAAAGGCCTTCCCCTATCTTTTTTAAGGGAATGCCCATTACTATAGCCGCCGAAGAAGCAGCAAGACTACAATAAACCCCCCCTTCCCCGAGGACCTTGCTTGAGACCCTTATTCCCCCACTGGGAGTCTTGAGGAGGAACTCCACCCCCTTTTCCGTGAATTTGATATCCTCAGCCCTTATTGTGCTTTGGGGAGATTTGCCGAAGGAGACCTTTTTACCGTGAAAATTCTCCGCTATCTCCCTCACTAAGGGATCGTCTTCGTTATAGATCAAAATCGAATCGGAGTTCATCCCTTCTAAAAGTTCCGCCTTTGCCCTCTGAACCCCTCTTAGATCCGAAACCCCTTCCAGATGGGCTGGGCCTATATTGGTTATGATGCCCACGTGAGGACGAGCTATTCGGCTCAAATAAGAGATCTCCCCAAAAAAGGACATCCCCATCTCAAGGACGATGACCTCATCCTCTTCAGAGGCCCTAAGAAGAGAAAGAGGAAGTCCAATTTGGTTGTTATAACTGTTAGGGCTTTGCGAGACCTTAAACCCTCCCAAACTGAACAGACGACCCATCATCTCTTTAGTGGTCGTCTTGCCACAGGAACCGGTAATGCCAATTACCGTTCCCTTGAGTCGATCCCTCCAAAAGGAAGCCAATTTCCCAAGGGCGTAAAGGGTATCCTTCACTTTTATTAATGGAAATCCTCTATTCCCCACCTCCCTTTCGATAACCGCTCCGCTTGCTCCCTTTTCTTTCGCTTCTTCTATAAAATCATGACCATCAAACCTTTTGCCTTTTAAAGCGAAGAACAACTCACCCGCTTTAAGGGTTCTCGAATCCGTCGAAACCCCTGTTATCCTCCTTTCGGAATCGCCTTCAAGAAGTTCCCCTTCAAGGATTTCTACGACCTCTTTTATCCTCAGCTCCAAATTATCTCCTCCAAGGCCCTTTTCGCCTCGATCCGATCGTCAAAGGGAATGCGTTCATCGCCTATTATCTGGTAAATTTCATGCCCTTTTCCAGCGATCAACACCGTATCATCCTTTCGAGCTCTCTTTATGGCCTCTCTTATGGCTTCCCTCCTATCGGGGATTATAAGATAGGGGGTCCCATCTATAAGCCCTTCTTTTATCTCCTCAATTATCCTTAAAGGATCCTCTCGCCGTGGGTTATCGGAGGTTAGGATCACCAAGGAAGAGAAAGTAGAGGCAATCCTACCCATTAAGGGCCTCTTGGTCTTGTCCCTTTCTCCTCCACACCCAAAAACCACTATGAGCCTCCCCGAGGTGAGTTTCTTAAGTTCTTTTAAGACCTTCTCCAAAGCATCCGGGGTATGAGCATAATCCACGATCACCAAAGGGGCCTCTCCGATCTTCTCCATCCTCCCCGGTACCCCTTTAAAATCCGCTATGCCTTCCCTAATGGCTTCCCTGTCTATACCCAAGGCCAAACTCACCCCAACAGCCGCCATAAGGTTATATAGGTTAAATACCCCTATTAGAGGGCAGATCAGTTGTAGGTCACCCCACGGGGTTCTAAGAAGCGTCTTAATGCCCTCTTTACCCTCTTCGAAGGACAGGGGATGGATATCACCCCTTTGGCCGAAACTAAGTCTTTTCGCCCAAACCGTCCTTTCACCCACCTCTTTGACTTTAGGATCATCGACGTTATAAATGGCCCAAGTCTCTTTCTCGCTCTCCTTGAGCACCTCTTCGAACAAAAGGGCCTTGGCCCTAAGGTATTCTTCCATCGTTTTATGGTAGTCCAGATGCTCGGGGGAGAGGTTGGTAAAAACACCCACATCAAAATGACAACCCTTTACCCTTTTCTGCACCAGGGCATGAGAGGAGACCTCCATAACCACATACTTCACTCCGGCTCTTTTCATCTCCCCTAAAAGTTGCTGTAAATACAAGGCCGAAGGAGTAGTATTAGGGGCCTCTTTTTCGATCCCCTTCCAGCGATAATTGACTGTCCCTATTACTCCCACCTCAAACCCAGCTTTTGCGATTACTGACTCAAGAAGGTAAGTGGTTGTGGTCTTCCCATTGGTACCGGTGATCCCTATGAGCCTCATCTCCTTACTGGGATGGCCATAAAAGTTTGAGGCCACCTGTCCTAAAACGGCCTTCGTATCTTCCACCACGAGATAAGGAACCTTAATCCCTTCAAGCCTTCTTTCTACCAAAAGGGCAGAAGCCCCCTTCTTTATAGCTTCTTCTATAAACAAATGGCCGTCGTTTTTCTCCCCCTTTATGGCTACAAACAGATAATTGGGCCTTACGGTTCTCGAATCGGAACTTACGCCTTCGATCTCCAGACTAAGGTCCCCACAGGCTTCCAGGATTTTGATCCCCTTTATTACTTCCTCTAACCTCATCCGCCCTTTCCCATCTCGGACATGGCTAAGGTGCTCTTTGGCGGTATCTTCCAATATTGAGCCAGTTCTTGCACGATCCTTCGGAACACCGGAGCTGCCACTTCTCCTCCATAAATGGAGGTCTTCGGCTCATCGAACATCACTAATACTACCGCCCTTGGACGATCAGCCGGAAAGATCCCCACGAAAGAGGCCACAAAACGCTCCCGACTATAAGTTCCGGTGCGGGGGTCATATTTTTGGGCTGTTCCCGTTTTGCCCGCTATAGAATAACCTTCCAAAAAAGCCTTCGTCCCAGTACCTTCAAGGACGACCTTTTCCAACATCTCCATTATCAACCTCGAAACCTCCGGTGAGAGGACCCTTTTTCCCACCTGAGGTTCTGTAACTAAAACCTTCCCATCCCCTACCCTCCTCATCTCTTTCACGATCCGCGGCTTAACCTTTAAACCGCCATTGGCTAAGGCTGAATAAGCGGTGACGATCTGCAGTGGCGTACAACTCATCCCTTGACCAAACCCCAAGGTCATAAGATCTACCGGTGTCCAGAGCTTCGGAGGTTTGAGTACCCCCTTTTCTTCCGGTAGTCCAACGCCCGTTTTCTCCCCAAAACCAAAGCTTTTGAGAAGTTTGTAATAATCATCGGCCCCAATGGTTCTGGCTATCTTTGCGGCTCCAATATTACTTGAGAATTTAATAACCTCTTCTACACTGAGCCAATCATAAGACTTCACATCCCTTATGGTTATACCAAAAACGTTATAACGCCCCCCTTCACAGAATATGATATCGTTAGGTTTTAAGAAACCGTTCTCCAAAGCAGTGGCCACCAAAAAAGGCTTTAATGTACTTCCCGGCTCAAAAAGTCCCAGGGTAGCCAAGTTTTTCCTGTTTTCTGAAGGATATAGCCAGAAACAATTGGGGTTAAAGGAAGGTAAAGAGGCCATCCCCAATATGTCTCCCTGAACCGGATCTATTATCAAACCTACCGCTCTTTTCGCTCGGCACTGCTCAAGTCCCTCCTGTAAAGCCCTTTCGAGGATGTATTGCACATTTACATCCAAGGTCAGATAAACATCCCACGGACCTTCTTTGCTCTCCCTTTCCAAGGGTAAAAAAGGCCTTCCGAGTCCGTCCCTCTCGATGACCATTTCCATTAAGGGAGCCCGGAGGAACTTCTCGTAAGCCTTTTCCACGCCTTCAAGCCCCTCGTGATCGAGGTTGACAAACCCTAAAACCACCGAGGCCAATTCTTTATAAGGGTAAAACCTCTTGGGTTCCTCAATCATCCCTATGCCCTTTATGTTTAATTCCTTAACCCTTTCCCATTCCCCCGGTGAGACATGGCGTTTTATCCATACGAAATGCCTATTGGTAGAAAGCTTATTTTGAAGTTCTTTTGGATCCAGATCCAAAAAGTGGGCTAACGATCTTGCTACTTCTTCTTCGTTTTCTATCAGGGAAGGGACCCCATAAATGGAGGGAACGTTCATGCTCAAGGCCATTTCCTTCCCCTCCCTGTCCAATATCCTTCCTCTTTTACTGGGAAAAGAGAGTTTCGTGTAATGTTGGCGATTTATTTTCTCCATAAACTCATCCCGGGAAATAAACTGGAAGTAAAAGGCCCTTATCTCAAAGGCCAAAAATATAAAAAACACCAACAAACTCACCAAAGCCAATCTTACCTTAGGGTTCATTTCCCTCTCCCAAGACGATTACCTCATCCCTTTTGGGGAAACGCATCCCTAATTTCTCTCTTGCCAAACGCTCTAATTCGGAAGGAGAAGTGGACAAAGCGATCTCAAGTTTCAACTCCTTTTTTTTCCTCAGAAGCTCTTCCCTTTCCTTTTGTAGGGCGGAGATTTCATACTTAAGATAAATATTGGCGCTCCTTATTATCCCCAAAAAAAGCGCCCCCCCTAAAATCATCAAAATTCCCAAAATGACCTCTTTATTGTCCCTCTTCTTCATATCCTCTCAGCTACCCTCATCTGAGCGCTTCTTGCTCTGGGGTTGCGTTTGATTTCCTCTTCGCTCGGGAGAATGGGGTTTCGGGTGATAAGTTCCAGAACCTTTCTATTCCCTCCACACAAACATTGAGGATACCAGGAAGGACATATGCAGTCCTTTGATAATCGTCCAAACACCTCTTTCACGATGCGATGTTCCAAAGAATGAAAGGAAAGAACTACGATTCTACCCCCCTTTTTTAAGCAGAAAGGAAGTTTTTCTAAGACCTCCTTTAGGTTCTTCAACTCTTGGTTTACGGCGATCCTCAAGGCGAGAAACGTCTTGGTAGCGGGATGGATTTTCTCCGGATGAAATTTCTTAGGTATCACTTGAGCTATTAATTCAGCCAGTTCACGAGCGCTTTTTATACCTCCTTTTAAACGCCGTTCTCCTATGGCCTTTACGATCTTGGAGGCCCATTTCTCATCTCCATAAAACCTTATGACCCGCCTCACCTCTTCCAAAGGCCACCTGTTGATTATCTCGTCCGCAGTAAGGGGATTGCTTTTGTCCATCCTCATGTCAAGGGGTACATCATCGTTGAACGAGAATCCCCTTTGCGAATTCAAATGGAAGGATGAAACTCCTAAATCCAAAAGGATCCCATCCACTTCTTTGAGGTCAAGATCCTGAAGGATGGCGTCTACGTTAACGAAGTTGTCTCGAACAAGTACAAAACGCCCTTCAAACTCCTTAAGGCGCTTCCTCGCCCTTCTCAATATCTCTTCATCCCAATCAACGCCCACGAGGAACACCTCAGGAGAAGCCTTTAATATCTCCTCCGCATGTCCCCCCTCGCCTATCGTTAAGTCGACAAAAACGCCCCCTTTGGCGCAATTGAGGTATTGCACCACCTCCTTAGCCATAACCGGTATGTGAAAGACCTCTTGTTTCTCTTCTGTCATTTCCCACTCTAACGGAAAGGCCATTCTAAAACCCCATCCGCTCCGCGATCATTTGGCTGATTTGCTCGAAGTTCTCCTCACATTTTTTCATCTCCTCTTCCCATCTCTCCTTATCCCATATCTCAAACCCCTTAAGCATACCCACCAACACCACCTCTTTTTTCAGATTGGCCTGCATCCTCATTTGAAGCGGGATCAATAACCGACCATGATCGTCAAGCTTACAATCCACAGCCCCTGAGAAGAAATACCGAAAGAACCGCTTAATCTCACCCCTTAAAAGCGGGAGCTCCTTCAACTTCTCCTCCCATTTCCTCCATTCCTCCATAGGAAAGGCAACTACACAGGAATCATAAACCGTAAGCACCAACTCCTCGCTTTTATAATGAACCTGAAGAACCTCCCGAAACTTGGAAGGGATGCTCACTCGACCTTTACTGTCAATCACATGCTCAAATCGTCCACGAAACACAGTATCACCACTTTATCCCACTTAATCCCACTTTAATCTATTTTGAGGAAGTTGTCAACTTTTGGAATTGTGTTTCAAAAAACAAAAGGGGGGTTAACCCCCCTTTTGTTTTTTGAGAGATACGGCCCTTTAAGGCATTAACTTTTGACCTTTTCTCTTTCTTCGAGTCTAACTTTACGTCTCAAAATCTTTCCTGAAGGTGAGGTGGGAAGGCTTTCCCGGAACTCGATAAAGTGTGGTACCTCGTAAGGTGCAAGTTTTTTGCTACACCACTCAATTAGTTCTTGGGTTGATGGGGGGGCTGTTACTTCTTTTTTAAGCACAACCAGTGCTTTTATCTTCTCACCCACTTCGGGATCGGGAATTCCTATTACACAGGCTGCCGTCACGGAAGGATGTTCGTTTAAAACCCTTTCGACTTTTGAAGGAACTACCCTATATCCTTTATGTTTGATTATATCACCTGACCTATCTAAGAAGAAAACCCACCCGTTTTCGTCTATTTTTACTATATCGCCGGTCTTATACCATAATCTATCCCCTATTTTTATAAAGCTTTTTGAGGTTTCTTCGGGTTTATTCCAATAACCTTTAATCATATGGTCAGAAGAGATGAGAAGTTCTCCCTGCCCCGGAATACTGACCTCTTCCATGGTATCCGGATCCACAAGTTTTGCCTTCCAATGAGGGAGAACTCGGCCTAAACTTCCTTCAGGAATTTCCTCGTCCCCTGGAGTCATGGTTATACCACCACAGGCCTCTGTGGCACCAAGGCCTTGATAGATATATTTCCCCGTTCGTTCTCGCCAACGCTCAATGAGAACTGGAGGCAGATAATCACCTCCACTGTAACACCATTGAAGGGAGCTTAAATCATATTGATCGATTTTCGGATGTTCCAAAATCATCCGATAGAAAGTGGGAGTACCAAATATGTTCGTAACCTTATAACGTTCAATATGAGCCAAAACATCTTCAATGTCCATCCTAGGAAGTATCACCAGGGTATCTCCGTAGAGAAGCCCTGAAAGCCCCTGAGCCTGTCCCAAGATGTGATAAAGAGGGGATCCTTGAAGGATTATAGCTTTTCCTTTTGGCACCACCTTAGCAACAGTTTCTCTTTCTATTTTGGTGCAGGAAACAAAAACGTCATGGGTAAAGGGGACACCCTTGGGTAGACCGGTTGTACCACTGGTATAAAGGATCTCAGCTAGGTCATCGGGATCTACTTCTACCTTGGGAATCTCTTTCCCCTTTTTGAGAAGTTCGTCAAACATTATTACCCCTTCTGGGTTTCCAAATTTCCTTGCCTTTAAAACAACATCATTCACTACTTCTTTCCACATTGGTAAGTGTTCAGCAGTATTACTGAAAATTACGTTTTCAAAAAGTCCAGCGTTTTTTAAAGGTTCCACATTTTGGAAATTTGCTTCACAACAAAAAATCGTCTTGGCTTCGCTATCCTTAGCTATGTATTCCAGATCGTGAGAGCCGTAAAAATGGGTCACTGGAACCGCCACAGCTCCGATCCTTTGTAGGCTAAACCACGCTATCACCCACTGAGGGCAATGGGGTAAGTAAATTATAACTCTTTCCCCTTTCTTAACCCCCATTACACTAAGGAAACTGGCAAGTCTTTCGCACAAATCGTGAAGTTCAGAATAACTGTACTCAACTCCAAGGTAAATCAAGCTGTTTTTATGTGGCTTCGTCTCCACCGTTTCTTCGAAAACATCCCATACGCCCCTTTTCATGATCCCCTCCTTGAGAGTTTTTGCCTTAAGTTATGCCCTATTAGTCTCCCATTATATCCTTCATTGTAAGGTTTGTAAAAATAAAACAAATGAGCCCCCTACTTTAGAGTAGGAAGCTCATTTAACTTGTCTTAAACCTAAAAATTTATTAGTAAATGTGCCTCAAAGGATAAAGCCCAACTTTAACCTGCTTTCCACCTCTAACCTGGTCCACCCTACAAGCATCTATACCTTCGACTTTTTTAGGACCATAAGTAAGGGGCGTATTGGTCAATCCTCCGGTATCCAAGTTCTTTATCCTCCAAAGACCTTTCTCGAGCACATCCACAGGCCTAAGCTTTTCAAAAGGCACCTGTTCCATCGCTAACCTTATAGCCTCAAGCTGAATCATAGCTTCCACAATACCCGCCATATACATCACGTGAGGAACCTTAGTGGGAGGCGTATAAGTAGGCCTATATTTTTTGAAAAGTTCGTGTATGAACTTTATACCCGGACAGTCCTCATCCCAGGCTGGGAATGAACCACCTACCACTACACCCTCTCCGAGCTCACCCATCGCAGGTAGAAAGACCTGAAGGTGCATCGGAGTGGCAAAACCAAAAACGATCTTGTATGGAAGATGAGGCCCCATTCCAAGCCTTACGGCCTCCTTTATGGTGGGTTGCCCTCCCGGATTGACCATAAAGCCAAGGGCCAAATCAACCCTATTTTCCTTAAGCCACATGAGCTGTGTTGTGGGAGGAGTGGTAGGGACAAGGGGGACGTATTGGCGTCCTACAAATTCATAACCTATTTTTTCAAGATATTTCTGCATTTGGGGAATCTCTATGGACTTACCAGCTGGGTTATCTGCTGTAAGATAAGCTACCCTTGGTTTCCGAGATTCTTTCCAATTTTCCTTAAACCAATCCGCTATGGCAGCCAAACTATCGGTATAAATGGGATAATAACTTACCACTGTCCCTGGCTCAGGAAGCATTAGATAGGGACCTGTTGCCATACTTGTGGCCATCATCCTATCTTGAGCAAGCTTATCTTTAAGGGCAAGGGCTTGAGGGGAACCGGAAACCCTAAATACTAACATTCGGCCCTTTAATTCCTCATATATGGAAAGCGCTTTGGCCGGCTTTAATTCGTCATCACGCCATAGGACCTCTATTTCAATATCACCGGGCCACTTTTCCTTCCGCCAAGGGGCAAGGTTCTTGGTCTCATTTACATATTTGGCATAATCTTCAAACCCCATGAGAATCGCCGCCGCATCCTCAGCATAAGCCCCTGTAAGAGCAAAAGCGCCCCCAATGTAAACCTTCTTTTTGGGTTGCCCTTCACATATCCCTAAAAACCCTAAAACCATTAACAAAATCGTCAAAACCCACACTTTTCTTACCATCTTGCACCTCCTTTTTAAAAATTTGTAAATTTAAATTTATTTTCCTCACCCCATAAGAAGTGGCCATCGCTTTATATAAGTCCACAATTTCTCCCACCCATGCCATAATCCCCTTGGTTCAAAAATGAGAAATATCACAATAATGAGCCCTCTTACTATTAAACTTAACGAAGCTGCAAACTGAGCAGCCACAGCAGGAAATAAACCAGAAAGGACCGGTCCAACAATAATCACCAGCTCATCTAATAACTTCAACACTACTGCTCCTATTACTGCACCCCACGTAGTTCCCATGCCTCCTACTATTAACATTGCAAGATACCATACTGAATCCATGAAAGGAAACTGATCTACACTAGCAAAAGAATAGTAATGAACCAATAAAGCTCCTGCAATACCTGCATAAACACATCCTATAAAAAACGCTTGAAGCTTATAAAACCACAAATTTATCCCCATAGCTTCAGCTGCAATATCAAAATCCCTTATAGCCATAAAAGCTCTTCCAATTTTGCTTCGTGCTATATTATGTGCGGCTATTGTAGAAATTAAAGCGATAATTGCCACTAGATAAAAATAGCTGAGTTTGCTACTCAATACATATTTGCCTATTTTAGGTCTTGGAACTGCAAGCCCATCGGGACCACCAGTTATATGATAAAGTTGCAGTATAAACCACATAATTATAAAATAGGCCGCAATCGTGGACATGATCAAATAAAAACCTTTTATCCTAAGTGAGGGAAGCCCGAAAATTAACCCAACTAAACCAGCACCTATACCACCAAGGGGAAGTGCAATCCAAAACGAAAGTCCGAGTTTGGCAGTAAGTACCCCGCAAACATATCCTCCAACTGCCATGAATCCCACATGTCCCAAGGAGACCTGACCGCAATAACCAGTAAGCAAATTGAGTCCATGTGCACTTGTTATAGAAATCCCTATCATGGTCAAAATTGTAAGGACTCTATCCGAACAAAAACGAGGCAAAAGAAACAGCAACAACAGAAAGGCCAAAAAGGCAAACCATTCCGTCTTGCTTTTAAAGAGCGAAAGCTTTTGAGCATAAACCCTATGAGCTAAGGACTCATTCATCCCTAAACCCTCTCGATCTTCTTCAGCCCAAAAAATCCGTAGGGTCTTATGATTAACACTATTATCATGACCACAAAAGGAAAAACTCCTGCAAAACCGCCCCTTGGCAAAAGAGGATCCAAATAACCGGAGGCTAAATTCTCAAGTACCCCTAATATAATCCCCGCAATTACCGCTCCGCCCAAAGACTCCACTCCACCGAAAAGAGCTACCGTAAAAGCCTTAAGTCCAATTTCGGCAAGAGGCACCATTACCCCCGAGATAGCCCCTAATAATAATCCTCCGATAACTCCGAGTATAAAAGCAACTACCCAAGCGACTTTATAAACGGTAGTAGCTCTGATTCCAAAACTCTGAGCAACATTCAGATCTTCCGCAGTAGCTCTCATACCCAAACCAAGCTTTGTATAGCGATAAAAAATCATCAAAATACCCACACAAATCGCCGAAATAAAAAATCCTATTGTTGGTTCCGAAGGTACGGATATAAAACCAAGTTTAAGCGAAAAAGTGGGAAGTAACTCGTGATATGTTTTATATTGTCCCCCCCAGATTAAGGTGACCATACCTTCTATAATAGTAGCTAAAGCGATAGTGATCATAATAATCGAAATAACAGGTTGCCCAATTAATGGACGAAGTAAAAGCCTTTCAATTATCAATCCCATTAATGCTGCTATCCCCACCATACACAAAATGCTTAACCACAAAGGAAAACCCGTAATCACTAAAAAGGTATAACCTAAATACCCTCCCAACATAACAAAATGACCTTGTGCTATATTAAAAACGTTAGAGCTCTTAGTAATCATAACAAAACCTATTGCAATTAAGGCATATATCATCCCCAATGCTATTCCTGTAACAACTAGCTGTAAGAAGAAACTCACATCTCCACCTCTTTAAAATAATCTTTTGTTTTCACAATTTCATTCATAATTTTTTGCCTTCTAAAATGTCCTGTTAAAGTTATATGACCTTCAAATATTTCAAAAGGTTTTAACAAAATCTTAAACCTTTTGATCTTCAATCCTTCTGATAATTTTTGATTTACTTTAGACAACCCTTCTTTAATATATCCGAGCACCTCTTCTTTTTCTAACAGATCGCTTAAACTCAAATGTTCTATCCCCTTTGACCGAGCTAACTCTGTTAATCTATCCGGATCACATACTATAAGGGCACTTAACGTGCCGTTTTCTTTGAATACGAAAGCATCTTTGATTCCTTCTGTAACTCGAAGCTGGCTTTCTAAGAGTTGAAAGGAGACTATCTCCTTTTCTTCCAAAAACACCTCTTCTTTCCTACCCCAAAGCTCAATTTTTCCGTCTTTTTTTATCATCCCCATATCATCCAACTTGACTCTCTCATGAGCCTTAACTTCAAAACCTTCCGGAGTCTGAAAAACCTCTACCCCAACAAAAGGAAATCCCATATCTCCTGGATTTTCCATTATCCCTTGGGTGACTGATATCAACCCCACCTTTTTATTCCAATAAAGGTTTTTAAGAACAATATCTATTCCTTTGAAAAACTTAATAACCTCATCGCATATCAAAGGTCCTATGTTATAACATAATTTTACCTTATCTAAACCTAACTTGGCTTTTAAAGGCTTGCAAAAGAGCAAATTCAACAAGGATTTTTTTATACCACTCTTATTTTGTTCAACTTTAAGCAAATACTCCCAAATTTTTCTCAAAATACCTGTGGTAGGTATTTTTGTTTTCACATTTTTGTACAAATTTTCCCACGTTCTTCCTGAAAAATACAAAACTGTAGGCTTTATTTCCCTCAAATTTTCCATATATGTTTCTTCTCTTTCTGCAAAAGCTAAAGTACATCCACTAAGTAAATGTACTCCAAACATAAAAATCTTATCCATAAATCTAACAGGTGGGAAAAATGGCATAATGACCTCGTTTTTTGTAAATTGTTCTTTTTCTATTAATTTTTTAGCATTTTGCAAAATATATTCTTGAGTATATAAATTGGTAGTAAACTCTGTAATCCCTTCCGAATACACACAGGTACAAATATTTTCCGGTGAAACACTTCTATCAATTTCTATCGGTTTTTCTAAATTCTCATTAATTATCTCTTTGAAACCCTTTAAGTTATGAAAAGGAAAATCTAAGATACCTTTATAATCCCAGAAAACTATAGCTTTTGCTTTTTCCAATATATCGCCAAAAGACAAAAATTTACTTATTTCTTCTCGTCCTCTTAAAACTAATACCTTAACTTCGTATTTAGTTATAAGCTGATGTAATTGCTGAAAATCCCAAAAATCTCGGATTGTTAAGGATATTCCTCCAATCGCATATACAGCCATTTCAGCTATACATATCTCTGGAGAGTTTGGGCCGCAAATTAAAACCCAATCTCCGCTTTTAATTCCTAAATTATAAAAATACGAGGCTAAAGCATTAACATACTCAAAGTAGTCTTTCCAACTGTATTTCCACCAAACACCCTTCCTTTTATAACAAAAAGCAGAAATCTTCTCTCCATAATTTGTTGCGTTATAGCGTAGTAAATCTATTAAAGAATTAACATTTACAACATCCATGCTCGATCCGCTCTTTTCAATTTTTTATAACTTATTCGGTTACTTGTACTTATCCCTAAATAAAAATCTTTTATCATTTCAGAATCTTTAAGTAAATCCGATTTTCCTTCCATTACTATTCTACCATTCTCCAATATATAACCATAGTGTGCAACTTCAAGCGCCATCTTCGCATTTTGTTCAACTAATAGTATTGACATTCCCATTTCTTTGTTAATCCGATAAATGATCTCATAAATTTCTCTAACAACAAGAGGAGCTAAACCTAACGATGGCTCATCCAAAAGCATCAATTTAGGTCTTGCCATTAAAGCTCGCCCAATTACTAGCATCTGTTGTTCCCCACCAGAAAGATAACCGCTGACCCTTTTTCTCATATCCTTCAGTTTAGGAAACCATTGGTAAACCATCTCTAAATCAGATTTAATGGAATCCTTATCTTTTCTACTATAAGCTCCAACCAATAGATTCTCCTCGACTGTAAGATGTTCTAAAACCCTCCTTCCTTCCATAACTTGAGCGATTCCCATCTTGGATATTTCGTCGGGAGGGAAGTTATTAATAACAACTCCTTTAAATATAACATCTCCTTTTATGACCTCTCCTTCTTCTGTTTTTAGTAAACCCGAAATAGTTTTTAACACGGTGGTCTTACCAGCACCATTTGGCCCTAAAAGGGCTACAATATTTCCTCGAGGTACTTCAAGGGTGACGTTTCGCAAAACGTGGATCACTCTTTTATAGGCAACATCTATATTATTTAATTTTAATAATGTCTCATTCTTCTCCAAGGTACGCCTTTATTACGCGAGGATTTTTCTTTACTTCTTCAGGAGTACCTTCGGCAATCTTTTCGCCGAAATCTAATACCACAATCCTATTAACCAAATTCATAACAATACCCATATCATGTTCAACTAAAATCACACCTTCTACTCCCCTCTGTAAAACTTCTGAGGCACTATAAGCTCCTTTCTGTCCATGAAATACTTCCAAAATATATCGCGTAAACTCCTCTTTTTCCTCTTGATTCATCCCCGCCATAGGCTCATCCAGAAGTAAAATCTTAGGCTCCATCGCTAAAACCCTTCCGAGTTCGACTCTCTTCCTCAGTCCATAGGGGAGAAAAGCCACTCTTTCGTTTCTCCAAGGTTGAAGATCCAAAAAATCTATGATCTCTTCAGCTACTTCCCTATGTAAAGCTTCTTCTTTTTTGGTCCATCCTACATATAAAGCTGCAGTAAGCATATTCTGCTTCTTCATAAAAATGTGCCTTGCCGCCAAAATGTTCTCTAGCACAGTTAAACCAGAAAATAAGCCTATATTTTGAAAGGTCCTTCCTATTCCTAGTTTCGGAAGTTGGTAGGGAGATAAATTAGTAATTTCTTTACCGTAAAAATATATTTTCCCTCTTTGAGGTTTGTAAAAACCAGTTATACAATTCAATAAAGCTGTTTTACCTGCACCATTAGGACCTATCAAACCTAATATCTCTCCTTTTTTCAATTCCAAACTCACATCCATTAAGGCTACTACACCTCCAAAACTTAACCATATGTTTCTTGTAACAAGTATCTCCATTTTTATATTGGCGGTTTATTAACTCATTATTTTTTACTTTAAAAAAAAACTTTTGTCAATACCTCATTTAGGCCAAGCCGGTTTGGGGTACAGAGGTCGTGCCGTTCTCCTAGGGCTTTTGTCTATCACTTCAAAAACGTTGTTTTGCCATTGTCCAATTTCACCTGGATGACATTCCTTTGCAAGGATCTGTTTCTCGTCATACCAATAAAGACCAAGGGCAGTTTCAAATTTGCTTTTGGCTAAAACGTCCCTTACCACTTTTTGGTCTAAAGTACCCGCCTTTTCTATAGATTTCTGAAAATGTTCCAAAGAAGACCAAAAATAAAGGGGATCCCAATAGGCAGGTTCTATTTTAAAGTATCGGAGGTGCTTTTTTACTAGCTCCGCGGCTCGAGGAGAGGTTTTGGCGTTCCAAGCACCTCCACCCATCACCCCCTCAACTTTTTGGGCTCCAAAGGTATCTCTATAAACCACTGGATCGTAAGGTCCCACGCTCATCCATATGGCATTAAAGTTAATATTATTAGCAATAGCTTGCTCAGTAATTGCAACACTTTCTTGTGGATAGCAAGCTGCAACAAAGGCATCCACTTTCAATGTTTTTGCTTCTTGTAAGAATGGAACAAAATCTTTTGTTACATCTGGTGGGAAAGATTTCACCATTTTAACTTCGATACCTTTTTCCTTAAAGTAAGGGATCAAAGTACTGCCATATTCTAAACCATGCAAATCTTCTCGGTAAATAATCGCTACGCTCTTTACACCCACTTCTGCAAAGATTTCTGCAAGAGCTGGCCCTTGAGTCTCAGCAAAATTTAACACTTGGAAGAAATAAGGTAAAGTTAGTTCTTTCAATTTTATGGCACCACCTGCCCTCCCCCAATTAGGAGGTAACCGTATTTTTTACATATGTTCGCAGCAGCATATAACCAAGCTGTTCCCCAAGGAGGAAGCACAAAATCCACCTTATCCTCCAGGATCAGTTTTTCCAAAAGCTTTGTGGTCTTCCCAATATCACTTTCGTTGTCATAAATCTTTAATTCTATAGGTAACTTCCTCCCATATTGCTTGACGTAAATACCACCCGTTTTATTTACCTCTTTGACCCACATCTCATAAGTGGTACCAGCAGAAAGTTTCGCTGCAGGTGCTAATGGACCTGAAAGAGGCCAAGCTTGTCCGATAACTATTTTATCCTTTGCCCATAAGACCGTTGAAAATACCAAAAAACTGCTGTTGTAATGATAAAACTTAACCTTTTCCAGAACCTCATCTCATACCTCCTTTAAGGTTTTTTAAGGGAGCTCATACGCTCCCTGTAATTCGCAATATATCTTCTGGCCCTAACATCCTTACCCATTATCAAATCAGCTGCTAATACAGCAGGCCGAACTTGGGCCACATCGACGATCAAACAAGTGGCACCACATTCTATAGCCATAGCTACAAAAGTACGATTGAGGAGTTCTCGATCAGGAAGGCCAAAGGACATGTTACTTGCCCCTAAAGTGATGTTAACCCCAAATTTTTCCCTAACCTTCCTTATGGCTTCAAGCACGGCGATACCCGCCTTTTGATCAGCTCCCACCGAAGAAGCGAGGCAATCGATAATGATGTTGCTTCTATCAATCCCCATGGACTCTGCCCTTTCTATGATTTTGCCCGCAATAGCAACTCTTCTTTCGGCATCTTTAGGTATACCTTCGTCATCTTGAAGAAGGCCGATGACCGCCGCTCCATATTCTTTAACCAAAGGCAAAACCCTCCTAAGGGAATGTTCTTCTCCAGTAACAGAATTTATAAGGGCCTTACCCTTGTAAACCTTTAAAGAAGCTTCGAGTGCTTCAGGATTTGCCGTATCGATACAAAGGGGGACATCCACGATCTCCATAAGCATCTTTATAACTTCAGGTAAAAGCCTCACTTCATCCACCCCAAAGGTCCCAACACACACATCTAAAGCATCTGCCCCTGCCTGTACTTGAGAAATTGCCTCTTCTTTTATCAACCCCAAATTGCCAGCTTTTAGAGCTTCTTGGAGATGTTTTTTACCAGCAGGGTTTATCCTTTCGCCGATTAAAACCGTAGGCCTATCAGGCGAAATGATCAATTCCTTAGTAGCACTACTGATCTTGGTCTCCATCTACATACCTCCTTCTCTCATCAGTTATTTTATATTTGCCCAAAAAAGAAGCTTCCAATAATAAACGCTGAAAGTCTTTATTGGCAGCAAGTTCTATATAATGACAAGTCTTAGCGATTAAATCGGCCTCTTCCTGTTTGTTTTTTGACAAAAGCGCTATCTTAGCTCCTACTCCGGCGGCATTTCCCACTTGGATGAACCTCTCTCGTGGTAAAGCGGGCAACATACCTATATAGATAGCGTTACCCACATCTATATAGGTTCCGAAAGCACCCGCTATATATACCTTCTCAAGGGCATCTTCCTCTAAATTCATCTCATTTAATAACTTCTGAATTCCCGCTCTAATGGAAGCCTTTGCCAATTGAAGTTCCCTCACATCCTTTTGGGTAATGGTGATGGTTTGATCGTTGTTCATCTCCTTTTTCTCAACAAGTACAAACTCCTTAACCCCTTCACTATCCCTCAAACGAGGGTGCCTTCCTTTGAACCTTCCACTTTCATCTAATACTCCAATTCGAAAAAGCTCGGCCACTACATCAATCAAACCCGAACCACAAATCCCAATTGGGGGGATATCATCTATCGTTTTGATCCAAACCTCATTTTCACTCAACTTAATCCGTTCTATGGCTCCAGATGCCGCCCGCATACCATGTTTTATGTGACCACCTTCAAAGGCGGGCCCGGAAGGAGTAGAGACTGTGAAGATTTTGCCTTCTCTTATTAACGAAATCTCGGTATTTGTCCCAATATCCAACAACAACACAGGTCCTTTCTCGGTCCATGCTCCTATAGCCAGAAGCGCTGCCACATGATCACCACCTACAAAACCCGCTATGTTAGGGAAAAATCTTAGATAAGCTCCCTTGGAAAAGCTTAAGCCAAGGTCTCTAGCCTTAACCTCCAAAGCCTGAGAAATAACGGGGACAAATGGAGCACTAGCAAGGTACCTCACAGGAAGTCCCAAGAACAAATGATGCATGGCCGTATTCCCCACAAACACGCCTTCGACTAATTGGTCTGTCGAAAAGTTTAATTTTTTCAACAAGGTAATAATTGCTTCGTTTATGGAATCTATTATGCTCTTTTGAAGCATTTGAGCATTTTCTTCAGACTTAATGGCTTTTTGAATCCTGGTGATAATATCTTCTCCGTAAAGTATCTGAGGATTGGGTAATCCAACGGCTTGGATGGTTCGACCGCTTTCGAGATCTACCAAATACAAGGCTATCTTGGTGGTTCCCAAATCAACCGCAACTCCAAGAACCGCCTTCTCTCTCGGTAAAATACCGATCAATTCACCATCCCTTAAAAGCGCCTTTACTTTCCAAGAGGATTCCCTTAACTTTAAGGGCATATCTCTCAAAGTCTCTACATCAAAACCCTTACATTTAAAACCTTTATTACGTAAGCCTTCCTCGATCCTGTCGGTATCAGCTCGAGGGTCCTCCAAGGCAGGTGGAGAAAGTTCAATCTCAAAGGTTTTCACATTGGGGTTTAACTCAACTTCCCTTTCTAACCCCTCGATTTGCAACCGATAGTTATGAGCTAATGACTCCAAAGGTACATATACTGTAAGGAATCCCTTTGGCCTTAGTTGACAGGCAAGCCTCCATCCTCTTTGTATTTCCGGAAGGGTAAACTGTTCGATCTCGCTAGAAGTTAAATCCGAAGTAGGGCCTTTTAAAACTCTCACTTTGCAGCTACCGCATAACCCCATTCCCCCACATACGCTTAATATTTGAATACCTGCTCCGTGAGCACATTGAAGAAGAGTTTGCCCCTCTTCACAAAGGACTCTTTTGCCCAGGGGTTCAAACTCTATAATAAAATTCTTATCGTCCATCTTTACGGTAAGGGCACCGGTCATGAAGTCTGCAAATCTTGCATATCTCCTTCTTATCAACCTTGACGAGGTTCTCTCCTATTCCAATTAAGGTAGTAAATGACTTCCTTGGAACCAACATTCCCCCTGTGGTAATAGAAAGCCCGATTTCTTTAACCGGAAGCCTGGTGACTATTTCCTTCTGGACTTCCATCGGTAAACCGAGCATACCCGGGCTCATTGGGGTTCCCGCTCTAAATCCCTCTTCTCGAGCGATCAAATCTATAAACTCCAATGCCTTATCAAGTAAAATTTCTACGGCTGCACTTCCTATCTCATCTAATAAAAAGGCCTCAAGCGGTTTTCTTTCTCTAAAAAGTTCCTCCACGCGTTTCTCCAGGTAAGGACCTATAGTACCAGCTAAAAGAGCTGCTTTCCTAATCCCCTTAAAAGAAAAACAGGGTGATTGAGCCTCCCATTGCAAGGCCCAATCACCCTCAAAAACTATTCTGTCCCTGTTTATTTCCTTTATACTGTAAAAATCATAAACTACCTTCGGCCTTATAAGCCCTTGGGCTTCTTCCAAAAGAGCCTCACTTAACCCTTTTACTTCGTCTCTCTTCCTAGCTTTTACTCTACTTCTTACCTCCTCCAGATCCGGAGTTATCTCGAGCCTCAGCCAGGACATCCAAAACACCACTTCATCGTCTTATCGGTATACGCCATATTCCTTGACAAATTCCACCATCGCTTTCACATTCTCGGGCTTAGCTTCATCGAAGAAAGCCCCATTTGTCAGAATGAAACCTCCACCATCCGCACAGGTATCTATGAGTTTTTTTACGTATTCCTTAACCTGTTCAGGAGTCCCAACAGCTAATAAATCCGTAGGAACATTACCCGCAATACAGGCTGAATCACCTAGAGTCTTCTTGGCTTGAGCCATGTCGGTCTGATCGAACATCCATACGACTTTACCCTTAGGTAAGTCCTTTATGACCTCAAGCCGGGAATTGAACCCTCCTTCAGCTACAAGGAAGGGTATGCAACCTTCCTCTATGAGACCTAGGATCACCTTCTTTAAAGTCGGCCAATAGAATGTCTTAAACTGCTGATCCGACATAAAACCATCAGCTCCTTTATGAAGGGGCATGAATACCAACGGAACACCGTTCTGTTTCGCAGCCTCGCTCCCCATTTTTATCATTATGGGAACCAAAGCTTCCACAGCTTTAAGTACCTTCTCAGGTTGTCGGTACATATCAATGATTATCCCCTTAGTTCCCCTTAGGGTATCCCCAATGGTATCAAAAGGAGCCTTACAACCCCCCCCTGCCAAAAGTGGAAAACCAGAGGCCATAATTTCCAAGTTCCATCCGACTACTCCCTGAATCCACTTAAGGACCTCGGCACCTGCCTCAGCCATAACCTTTAATGCCTCCTGCACCGGTGGAAGAGCAAAGGGTATAAAATGAACGGCCGAAAAGGTGGGATAGAATTCAAGCACGTAAGTAGGTGGTGAAAGCAAAGATAAACCTTTGAGTGATCCGAAGGCCCGCGGAAAATATACTGTAAGAAAATAATAAGTGGGATCAGTAACAAGCGCATCATATTCGTCAGCTTTCATGTATTCATCTTCAACCGCCTGATAACATTGATTAGGACCAACCCCATGGCCAGGCCACCTGTAAACCTTGTAATCTACAAGGTCATAAAACCTCCCGGGACCAGGCCCCATGCATCCCATGGTGGCATCGGGTTGGAAATCTAAAACGAACTTCTTAAAGGCAGCAAAACACTTCTCATAATCGTACATTGCCTCTTGAACGGTTATGCCGTAATAGTAAACAGGAAACATGTTAGGCAAAGGTAAAACCGGCACCCGATCGGGGACCTTCTTCAACTGTATTGCGTCCACCAGCCGCTGAACACGAGCCTTATATTCTGCCTCGGCTTCGGGGGTTTTAAACTTCAAATTTTCCCCTTGAGGATCTTTTGGCGAAAGCCACCTTTGTATCAAAACTTCTTGCCTCTCCTCAGGGGTCATCTCTTCCCATTTTTTTTCCATTTTACTACCTCCTTCCAAAATTTGATGAAGCCCCTACCCAGGCCTTCGCCAAACTTACAGCGGCCATAGCGTCTTTCCCATAAGCATCGGCTCCGGTATACTTTCTCACCTCATCGGTAACCTGTCCTCCACCTATCATAACCTTCACTTTATCCCTTAAACCTGCCTCTTTCAAAGCCTCTATGGTTCTTTTCATCGAATCGAAAGCCAAAGTTAGAAATCCACTTAAACCCAAAATGGGCGCACCGGTCTCCTTTATCTTTTCTACAAACCTCTCTGGTAGTACATCTACACCCAAATCATAAACTTCAAAACCGTTTACCTCTAACATAAACACCACAATGTTTTTGCCTATATCATGAATATCACCAGCCACAGTACCTATAACGACTTTTCCTAATTTTTTAACCTGGGTCGTTTGACTTATAAGCGGCTTAACTATCTCAGTAATCTGTTTCATTATCTCACCCGAGTAAATAAGATCAGGGATAAAGTACTCACCACTTGCAAAGCGATTACCAACAATTTCAAGCCCTTTTCTTGCTTCTTCGAGAATTTTTAACGGATCCTCTCCCGCGCTAAGTCTATCTTTTACGATCTTCAAGGCTTCCTCTTCTCTTAGATCTGCAATTGCCTCTACCAAATCCATCATCCTCTCACCTCCTTATTCCCATTTGAATTTAACTAAAGGTAATCTCTCGTCCATTGACCATTCTTGAGCAGAACCATCATATAACTTTACATTTGGATACCCTAAAACCTCACTCAGAATATACCACAGGGTGCTCCCATACCCCCCTACCCCACAGTAAACTATGATCTCTTTTCCTTGAGATGGTTCACCTATAAGTTCTTTCATCATCTCCTTAATCAATTCCATATCCTTATACATTCCGTAGTCCTTCGTAAGATTCCACAACCATGGAGTCGGAAGGTTTTTAGCCGTAGGGATATGCCCAGGTCTCGGAGCCCAAGGTTCAGCCTTCACTCCAAAATAAACATCAGGATCCCTACCATCAATGATAATGGCTTTTCCAATCTTTTCCTTTACTTCGTCCTTTGTAATAAACATATCTTTTCTCAATGAACCTTCATACTTCACAGGCTTAGGCACGGCCTTCACCTTGGAAACCGCCTTTCCTTCCCATTTCCACCGGTCAAATCCACCATCAAGAATAGCCACATTCTTAACTCCAGCATAAATCAACGTGATAGCTACCCTAGTGGCGTTCGCCATAGCATAAGGAGCCATCGGATCAGTAGTACGCCCAACTATTACGACCTTTGAATCTTTGGTAATCCCTGCCTTTCCCACCGTATTAAAAAGTTCTTCGGCAGGCGGCAATTCCAATAAAAGCCCATCCTTCATAACAATCCACGCAGAAACCGGTACCTCAAAAGGAACATTTATGGCTCCGGGAATGTGCCCTTTTGCATATTCTTCTGCACTTCTTATGTCAAGAATCACCAGATTAGGATCAACAATATTAACGCCAAGCCAATCCGCACTAACAATGGGATCTATTCCGCGTTGAGCTTGAGCTGAGGAAACAAAAATACTAGCCATCATTACCACCAAAAATACTCCCAATGCTATTAATTTTGCAAATGCTCCTTTCATCTTTACACCTCCTTCATAAAATTTTTCCAAATGAATTAAAATCATCATTTACATCCCTAGATACGCCTTTTTAATTAATTCTGACTCAAGAAGCTCTTCTCTTGTCCCCTCCATTACAATTCTTCCGTTCTCAAGGACATACCCCCTATCTGCGATTTCAAGGGCCAAATTCACATTCTGTTCGACCAATAAAACTGAAATCCCTTTTTCGGGTAAACTTTTAATAACTTTTATCATCTCCAGTACCACCAATGGTGCCAACCCATATGAGGGTTCATCGAACATGCATAACTTCGGTTTCGACATAAGCCCCCGTCCTATGGCCACCATTTGACGTTCCCCTCCGCTTAGGGTTCTGGCAAGCTGTCTTTCTCGTTCCTTAAGCCTTGGGAAAAGGGAATAAACCTTTGGGAATTCTTTATGCTTTTCCCTCCAAGCCCTTAGAGGAAAAGCTCCCATCTCGAGGTTTTCCTTAACATTCATATCCAGAAACAACTTCCCGCCTTCGGGCACTTGAGCTATTCCTAGCTCCACAATCTTATGAGGCTGTAGTCCATCTATTCTCTGTCCCATAAACTCGATGGTACCCGAAGCAGGCTTTATAAGACCTGAAATGGTGTTCAAAAGCGTAGTCTTACCGGCTCCATTAGCCCCTATAAGGGTAACAATCTCTCCTTCCCTTACTGTAAGCGAAACATCCCACAATACTTGAATCTTTCCATAAAAGACGTTTATGGCATTTACGCGAAGCATACCTTCTCTCCCAAGTAAACTTCTATAACCCGCGGATTAGAACAAACCTCTTGCGGAGAACCCTCCGCAATCTTCTCCCCATAATGAAGCACCATAACCCGGTCACATATGTTCATAATGGCCTTCAAAACATGCTCTATCAAGAAGACCGTAATACCCTTTTCCCTTATGGCCTTAACCAACTCCATAGCTTCAGAGGTCTCCATAGGATTAAGCCCTGCCATAAGCTCATCAAGTAATATCAATTTGGGCATTGTGGCTAAAGCCCTCGCTACTTCTAAACGTTTCTGAAAAAAAAGGGGCAAATCTTTCGCCAAAACGCCCTCCATCCCTTTGAGCCCACAGAATTCAATGGCTTCTTCAGTAAGCGCTCGCCTTTTGGAACCATCCTTTCCCCCAAATACTGCCGCCAAATACACGTTTTCAAAAACCGTCATATTCCCAAAAACCTTTACATCCTGAAAAGTCCTAGCAATCCCCATACGACAAATCTGATGGGGTTTAAGACCACTTATCTTGAGCCCCTCAAGCAAAATCACCCCTTTATCAGGTTTAATAGCACCTGAGATTAGATTGAAAAGAGTAGTCTTACCTGCACCATTTGGACCTATGAGCCCAAAAATCTCACCCTTCTCGACTTTAAAATCTACATTATTTACAGCCACTAACCCACCAAACGATTTCATCACTCCTTTTCCTTCTAAAATACTCATTTCTCAACTCCTATTCCTTTTAATCAAATTAATCCTTAACAAACCTATTAACCCTTCTGGCATATAGACAATTATAAAAATCATTAACAAACCAAATAAAAGCATATAATAGTATGGAATTTTTGTAGTAAGTACTTCTTGCAAATAACTAAAAATAAATGAACCAATAATAGGACCATATATTTCTCTCATCCCACCAAAGATTGCCATGAAAATTGGAATAAAAGAATATAACGGATTAAAAGCAATTTTGGGATCAATATACGTTAATCGTGTCGCCATTATTGATCCACACGCACCAACAAAAGCAGCACTTAATGCATAAACCAGTATTTTAATACGTGTAACATTAACTCCACTGTGTTCTGAAGCTATTTCATTATCTCCTATACTTTTCAGGGCCATTCCGTATTTAGATTTATTGAGAATATACATGACTAATAATAAAATAATACTTAAAATATACATTATGTAATAAACCGTAACATTCCCCAATGTAAATACAATTCTACCCGTCGTACCTTTAATATTTGTTTCATACCACAACACAAAATAAAGTAATAACTCAACAAAACCAAAAGTAAACATTGCAAAATATATACCTCTCAATCTCAAAGTTATTACACCTATTAACAAAGCTAAAAGAAAACCAACCGTCGCACCCATTAAAACTATCATTATTACTGGAAGCTTAAAACTTAAAACTGCAGCCGTGTAAATACCGGCACCAAAAAAAGCAGCCGAAGCCAAAGAAATGTAACCAGTTGGTCCTGAAAACATGACCCAACTTAAGGTAAGCACCACATACATGAAGATATTGCCAAAAAGAACCACCATATAAGGAGTACCGAAATAAGGTAAAAGACCAAAAAGAGCCAAAAGAAGTAAAATTATCGCCACCTTTTTGAAGCTCATCATCACTATCTCCCCATAAGTCCCGTTGGTTTAATTAACAAAAGTAGCATGAATAGCAAATAATAGGCTACAAGAATCAATCCCGGCTCAACATAAGACATAACACTTCCTATAATTCCCAAAATAAAGCCTCCTATAAGGCTACCTGTTATACTACCTAAACCACCAAGTACTATCACTATTAAAGCTATAACTGTATATTCCAAACCCATCGCAGTATGGATACTGTACATCATGCTCACCAAACAACCCGCAATACCTGCGAGCATAGCACCTAAGGCAAAGCATAGACTAAGAACAAAATCTATATTTACCCCCACAATGGCAGCCGCAGTAGCATTTTGGGAAGCAGCTCTTATGGCTTTTCCGGTTCGGGTTTTAGTCAAAAATAGATAAAAGAGAAGACTTATACCTAAAGCGTAAACCAAGGTTATCAAACGATTTGTACCGAATACCGCGCCTCCTATATTAACAGGAACCGCCAAGTAACTATATCCCTTGAGTCCACCTCCCCATAACAACATGGCAAGGTTTTGTATTACAAATTGAAGCCCAAAACAAGCCATTAAGGAATTACCCTCGTAAACCGAAATGGAGGGAGAGATCCTTCTCAGGCGAGAAAATAAACTCCAATCTATTATATATCCCAAAATAAAGAGAAGCCCTCCTACCAAAAAAAAAGTGATAAGAGGACTTATCTTTAAAAAAGTATAAAAACTCCAAGTAATAAAAGCACCGACCATTAAAAATTCACCATGGGCGATGTTAAGGACTCTTCCTACCCCATATTGCATGCTTAATCCGACAGCCACTATGGCATAAATACCACCCATTAAAAACCCGCCGATTATTACATTCAGCAACGTTACCATCTTTCTTCCGCTCCATTCCCGAGTCCAAGCATTTTATGGAGACGGGCCTTTAAATGCCCGTCCCCATCTTATCCCCATCTTAAACGTTACTTCTTCTTAGGCCAAGCTGGTTTCGGATAAAGCGGTTTGGCTGTCCTCTTTGGACTCTTGTCTATGACCTCAAATACGCCTTTTTGCCACTGTCCTATTTCACCCGGATGGCATTCCTTAGCTAACATTTGATTTTTGTCATACCAATAAGGCCCAAGGGCGGTGTCAAATTTGGTGGTAGCCATGATATCCCTTATAACTTTTTGATCGAGCGTTCCGGCCTTCTCTATGCACTTTTGGAAATGCTGTAAAGAAGACCAATAGTAAAGAGCACCCCAATAATCTGGTTCCGTTCCGTAATACTGCTTGTGTAATTTAACCAACTCCGCAGCTCCAGGAGAGGTTTTGGCGTTCCAAGCGCCTCCACCCATTACACCCTCTACTACATTCGCCCCGAAGTTATCACGATAAATCACCGGATCATAAGGACCAACACTCATCCAGATGGCGTTAAAGTTTATATCTGAAGCTATAGCTTGTTCCGTTATAGCAATCGCTTCATGAGGATAACAAGCTGCCAAAAAGGCATCGACACCGAATCCCTTCGCCTCTTTAAGGAAAGGCGTAAAATCCTTTGTTACATCCGGTGGGAAGGACTTCATCATCCTTATCTGAATTCCCGCTTCTTTAAAATAAGGAGCACATATACTTCCATATTCTACTCCGTGGAGGTCACCCCTATATATCAGGGCTACACTTTTAACCCCAACTTCCTTAAAGATATCCACCAAGGCTGGGCCTTGGGTCTCCGCGAAGTTAAGAACTTGGAAGAAATAGGGAAGCTTTAACTCTTTTAATTTAGCAGCCCCACCAGGTCCACCGATCAGGATGTACCCATATTTATTACATATGTTCGCAGCAGCATATAACCAAGCTGTTCCCCAAGGAGGAAGCACAAAATCCACCTTATCCTCCAGGATCAGTTTCTCCAAAAGCTTCGTGGTCTTTCCGATATCGCTTTCGTTGTCATAGACCTTCCATTCTATAGGTAACTTTTTCCCGTATTGTTTCACATAAATACCACCTGCTTTATTAACTTCCTTAACCCACATTTCATAAATAGTCCCACCGGAAATCCTCGCCGCTGCTGCTACCGGTCCAGATAAAGGCCATGCCTGACCAATGACAATTTTATCCTTGGCACATACCTTTCCCGGAAAAACTAAAAACATCAATACCAACGAAAGCATTAAAATACCGTATTTTACAAATGCCCTAATACTCATCTCGCACCTCCTTTCATTTTTTTCATTATTAATTATCCACCTATTAATGGATTAATAAATATTAAACTTTCACCTTCAGAAAGTTTATGATCCGCTTCTTCCTCATATTCCAATACCCGATTTTTTAAAATTATGACAACCTTTTTGCTTTTTAAAAGTTCTTCAATATCAATTCCAACCTTTTCCGAAAGTTTTTGTACTACATATTTCACCGTACTATTATCCGGTAAAGAAATTTCCAATGTTCTTTCTGCATGTGGCAAAACCTTTCGGAACTGAAGGGCTGAAAGCACCGCTTTTACGATCACCTTATCAAATCCTCTATGTCTATTTGTGAGAGCTTATCTTGAGTAGGATATCCGTCCTCACCTATTTGGCGTATAGAATAGTAAATCTTCAAAGTTTTTTGGAGATCAGGTACAAAGCCTCCCGTTCCGCCTCTCTTCAATGGTCTAAGTATAACCTGAGGCAATTTTTCGTGCTCTTTACTCATACCGAGCTTAAGGTTTAACATCCGTTTAAGCATAAAGCTTTTCTCACCAAGTGCCACTATATCTTGGGGTTTAACCTCCTTACCCGTTATAGCCGAGTAAAAAGCACAAAGATCATTTATGTCAAAAATACCAAGCATACATATCACACCAGAATTCCAAACTTCTTTAGCATTCTGATGATTTACCATCATCCTCACCTTCTCTTCGCTTTCTTCAAACCTATCAGTAGGTACAACACCTATTTCAGGTATAGGAGCAGCAGCTATATCAACCGTGAAGTAATCGGAACGCATATGACAGGCTCCTCTTACCCCTGTGGCGTAGCATAGAGCTTGCATGCTAAAAGCCCGAGGGTCGTGCATCGGTATCTCAAGCCCTTTAACACAAGCTGCCTCTTCGTGATCAATCCCAAGCCTTTGAGCCATCCTTAAAGTTCCTTCGGCAATAAGATCACCAAGACCCTCCCTAAAAGCTACACTCCTCAAAACCTCAATCGCTCTTTTCCCATCTCCCCATTGGATACCATCTTTAATGACTCCCTTTTCGCTTAAATACATGGTAAAACCAAGGCTAACCCCTGCCGAGATAGAATCCATACCCATTTCGTTGCAGATGTGGGTGAGATCGAGAATGTAATCAAGATCATAAATGCCTAGGGTTGAACCGAGCGAACCAACAGATTCATATTCCATCTTGACTCCTCTTATCCGGTGGCCACATATAACTGGGCAAAGGGCACATCCTTCGTTTTCTACCTCATAATTTTCTATCAAAGCTTCACCGGAGATCTTGAAGGCAGGAAACACACCTTCCTGAAAATACTTTGCCGGAGTGTCACCAAGCTCATATCCTTGAGTGGTATACATAAGGGTACCATAAGTGTGCCATAGTTCTTTACCAGGGTTTGCGTTTATTTTCTCGAGACACTGCGAATAAAGCTCCTTCACTCTGTTTGGATCAGCAACCTCAGGTAACCCTTTCTGGCCAATAACCGCTATAGCCTTTAGGTTTTTCGATCCCATTACTGCACCCATACCGGTACGTCCAGCTGCTCGATGGTTCTCATCCATTACGCTTGCAAACCTGACCAACCTTTCTCCAGCAGGACCTATACACATAACCCTAGCTTTCTTGTCGGTCTCTTCCTTTACCTTTTCGGCGGTCTCGGAGACGGATTTGCCCCAAAGATGATCTGCGTCCCTAAATTCGACTTTACCTTCCCTTAAAACAAGGTAAGTAGGCTTTGAGGCTTTGCCCGTTATGATCAAAGCATCAACGCCAAACCTTTTCAGCTCTACCCCAAAAAAACCACCGACTGTGGATTCTCCCCAAAGCCCAGTAAGAGGTGATTTTCCACAAACAGCATGCCTCCCAGAAAAAGGAGAAAACCCCGTAAAGGCCCCGGTTACAAAAGCCAAAGGTGCCTCAGGGGAATAAGGGTCAAGATCAGCATTAAGCCTTTTATAAAGAAGAGCTGCTCCTAAACCGCAACCTCCTACAAAGGCCTCAAGCAACCTCTCCGAGATCTCTACCTCTTTGAAATTCTTTGTAGTAAGGTCAACCTCTAAAACCTTTCCATGATATCCCCTCATGTTAGACCCTCCCATAATACATGTCTTCAACAAGCTGTTTCACTTCCTCATAGGAAGGCTGTCTCGGTGCCATAGGACCAGTTGGATCTTTAAGGATGTACCGGACCAAAAGATCCAACTTTTCCCCGAAATCCCTCTCCCCTATCCCAAGCTCTTTAATGGTCAAAGGCGCTTCTACTTTTTTATAAAAATCAAAGAATAAAGCGATCAAATTGCTCAACACTTCTTTCGGTTTCCCTTTTATACCAAGCTCTTCAGCCAAGGAAAGGTATTTGTCGTCAACTTCTGCGTAAAACTTAATCACATAAGGAATAGTAACCCCACAAGCCATACCATGATGGATTCCGAATAACGTACCTATATTGTGAGCTACCCCATGAGTGGTTCCCACTCCTCCGTTAGAAAAGGCAGCACCTGCTAAGGTAGCAGCAATTTGGGTCCTCAACCTTAACTGGGGATTGTTAGGCCTCTCTAAAACCTGAGGCAAGTATTTAAAGATCATCTTTATGGCCTTTATCGCGAAGGCATCTGAAATTGGATTGCTGGACCGACATAAGTAGCAGTCTACCGCATGAGAGAGAGCATCAAGAGCTGTACCAAGGGTTAGAGTCTTAGGCATCCTTATGACAAACCTGGGATCTAAAACGGCAAAATCTGGATATAACTCAGGATGAAGGACACCCTCTTTTCGCGGAGGACTATAAGTTTCATCATGAACCACAGCCACATTTGTGGCTTCAGAACCGGTACCCGCAGTAGTAGGTATACAGGCCAAAAGGGCCTTCTTCCTTAGCCCTAACGGCTTCATAGCATCAATGGCAGCAAGGTTTGCATCAGGAATCTCATACAAAATCCAACTCACTTTCGCCGTATCCATCACGCTTCCACCCCCTATCGCCACAATAAGATCAGGCCCGAATTCCTCCATCTTCTTCGCTATATCCTTTGGCACATGAAGCGGAACCTCAGGTTCGGTCTCATCAGTAGTTTGAACGACGATCCCTACTCCATTTAACGCCTTTTCTACCATATTGGCCAAAGACCTCACGCCTTTATCGGTTATAATAAAAGCCCTTCTCCTCCCCAGCTGCGCCATTGAACCAACAAAAAACTGGAACCCCGCAAGGCCATAAAAGATTTTCGGTAAATAAAAAGCATTCAGTAAAAGCTTTGACTCAGGAGCATTGAAGGTAGTAACCACTGTTCGCAAAACAGGAATATCCATTGGCCATGTAACGGCTTCTTTTTCTCTCATTTTCCCCTCCCTGGTCGTATTAATGAATTTTTTATCATACAGCTTTTTTTTGTCAAGTTTTTACTATTCTACTGAGCCTTGTTTGAAAAATCCTTAGAAGTGGAAAGAACCCTCTTATAAGTTCTTGGATCTGATGCTTGATTTCGCTGTGGGTGGTTATACTTGCTTCAATTGTGTTTTCCTACCCATACCTTCGGTTGAGCTTTGCCGAACCTAGGTTGGGGGGTTGATAGGTTTTCTCTTATTGACCGTTTTCTCAAGGAGGGGGAGGACTTACGGCAAAAGGAGGTTTCTTCTTTCACCAGCTCTCATAACCTTGCCCTAATAATGACACTTGACTTATATTTTAGAAGATGAACCTGGAGCAGAAGGTAGAAAAAGGGATTTTCCGGGTGAGGATCCCTATTGAATGGTCTCCTTTAAAGGAAGTTAACGCCTATTTAATTGTTTCGAGCAAAAAGGTTTTAATCGTTGATCCTGGACCAAATCATCCCCTTTGCCTTATAGTTATCGAAACACCCGGACATTCGCCAGGCCATTGTTGTCTTTACGAACCAAATAAAAGGATACTTTTTTCGGAGGATCATCTTTTAAAGGAAATAACGCCAAATGTAAGCCTATGGTCAGAAGAAGTGGATGTACTGAACTTATATTTAACAAACTTAAAAAGATTCACCGAGTTAGAGGTAAAAATAGTACTGCCCGGACATGGGGACCCCTTTTCGAAATTCGAGAAAAGGATATGCGAACTCGAAAGACACCATGCCGAAAGGTGTGATGAAATCCTATTAATCTAATAAGGCTTCAATCCAAGGTAAAACTTGAGGATACCGAAAGTGACTTAAGCTCATCGCTCCGGAGGGGCAATTGGCTGCACAAGCCCCGCATCCCTTACAGGCGGCCTCAATTACTTTCATTCTTTTTGATCTCTCGTCATAAAGGATGGCATTGAAATTGCAAGTCTGCTCACACAGTCTACATTTGGCACACACTTCTTGATCGATCTTTGCAACAAGGGGCTCTTTTATCACCTTTTGAGCATGAAAAATCCTTGTGGCCCTTGAAGCTGCCCCATGGGCTTGGGCTATGGTATCCACCAGGTCCTTTGGTCCTTGACAGCACCCTGCTAAAAATATCCCCTCAGAAAACGTATCCAAAGGACCAAGTTTAGGATGAGCCTCAAGGTAAAAACCGTCGTTAGAACGGGAAAGGGAAAGTTTCCTTCCAAGTTCATCCGCACCATTTGGCGGATCCATTCCTACGGCCAAAACGACCATATCGACTTCCAGTTCCTGGGTTTTTTGTAAAAGGGTATCTTCATACTTTATACAGAGTTTATCATTTTTCGGATAAATTTCACCCGGATTAGCCCGCACATAAAGTACGCCCTTTCTCTGCGCCTCCTCATAAAGCTCCTCATATCCTTTCCCAAAGGTCCTTACGTCCATGTAAAACACGTAGACCTTTGCCTTGGGAAATTTTTCCTTTAAAAGTAAGGCCTGTTTTGCCACTACTGTACAGCAGACCCTTGAACAATAGGTCCGTCCAAGGGTCTGGTCCCTTGAACCAACGCATTGGATAAAGGCTACTGTTTTGGGGCCCTCGCCTTCTAAGAAGCCTTCTTCATATAATTGTTCAAAGTCAACAGTGGTCAAAACTTGGGGATATTTTCGATAACCAAACTCCGGTTTAAGTTCCGCTTTAAAGGGCGAAAATCCAGTGGCTACGATTATACTGCCCACCTTTTCTTTCACAATTCCTCCCGAATTCAGCCTGATCTTCACTTGAAAATCGCCTTGAAACCCCGAGATCTCCTCCACTTCGCTTTTAAGGTATATCTTCACATTGGGCCTTGAGGCCAATTCCTTAATTCTATCCTCCACATACTCCCTTACCGAAATCAATTTGGGAAACCCCAGGCTAATCCTTCTTCCCCATCCCCCAAGTTGGTCCTCTCTCTCCACCAAAATGACTCGAAATCCGGCCTCAGAAATATCAAGAGCAGCAGTTATACCGGCTACTCCACCACCTATTATCAAACAGGAGGGGACAACGGGATATTCCAATTGAAAAAGTGGTTCGAGGAACCTAACCCTCCACACCGCTCCTTTTATCAGTTTGAAGGCCTTCTCGGTAGCTTGCTCTTTATCCTCCGTAACCCAAGAACAGTTCTCTCTTATGTTTACTTGCTGATAAAGGAACGGATTTAAACCCGCTTCGCTTACACACCGCCTGAAGGTTTTCTCATGCATTGTAGGAGTACACGCAGCTACAATGACCCTATCAACGAGGCCTTCCCGCAGGTCTCTTTTTATGGTCTTTTGACCTTGTTCCGAACACATATATTTTTCCTGTCTAACTATGGAGACCCATTTCAATTCCTGAACCTTTTTTGTTAATTCTTCCACATCAACATATCCCGCGATGTTCCTACCACAATGGCAAATGTAAACTCCTATCCTTTTACCTCTCTTCATTTCTTTTCCCCACAAATTAAAGCCAAAGCCTTAGCCGCTGCTCCAGAAGCATGGGCAACAGTATCACTTATGTCCTTTGGAGCTTGACAACATCCAGCGAGAAATATCCCTTCCCGAGTGGAAAGCACTGGATCCAACGGCGTCATTTCTTGGAAAAATCCGTCTTCATCGAGTTTGAGACCTAAAACGGAAGCTAATTCTCGAACACCATCCGAAGGCTCAAGACCTGTAGCTAAGATGATCACATCCGCTTCAAGCTCATAGGGTTCACCCAAGAGGGTATCCTCACCTCTCACGACTAAAACGCCATCGCGTTCGTATATTTCCGAAGGAATGCCTCGGCGATAAAGGACCCCCTTCCTCTGAACCCTTTCGTAAAGCCCTTCATAGCCCTTTCCATAAGCCCTGACGTCCATATAACAAATGGTCACTTGAGCATCGGGAATCCTTTCCTTTACCTCGTATGCCTGTTTGGCCGTATACATGCAACAAACCCGGGAACAATACGGATGGTTAACGGTCCGATCCCTTGATCCGACACATTGAATAAACACAAACCTCTTGGGGACTCTTCCTTCTATCCTTATCTCTCCTCCGGTCGGACCCAAAGAGCACATAAGCCTCTCCAACTGAAGACCCGTCAGCACCCGAGGTGAACGTCCATAAAGAAATTCCGGCTTCTTTCTGGGATCGAAAAGTTCAAAACCAGTGGCCACAATGATGGCCCCTACTTCAACCTCTAAAAGCTCCTCCTTCATATGGTGATCGATGGCCTTCTGTTCACAAACTTTTAAGCACTTTAAACACTTACGACATTCCGACTCATTTATAGCCATGGCATTGGGGATAGCCTGAGGGTATGGTTTATAAATGGCCTTTCTCAGTGAAAGGCCTTGGTCAAATTCATTGGGTACTGAGACTGGACAAACGTTAAGACATTCCTCACAGGCGTTGCACTTACCAGGATCCACAAAGCGGGGCTTTTTTCTTATGGTGACCTTGAACTCGCCAGCTTTCCCTTCTACTTTGATCACTTCCGAGGTTGTTAAAAGGGTGATATTAGGATGTCCGGCTACCTCACTGAGCCTCGGAGAAAGGGTACACATGGCGCAATCGTTGGTGGGAAAGGTCTTGTCCAACTGAGCCATATGTCCACCGATCCAGGGGCTGCGTTCAACCAAGTAAACGCGATAACCGGCATCCCCTACATCAAGGGCTGCTTGCATGCCGGCTATCCCACCCCCTATAACCAATACGGCCGGAAATGCCATTTTACTTCTTCCTTCCCTTCAACTTGTTCAAAAGATTAGGGATAACTTGAAGGGCATCTCCTACAATGCCATAATGAGCCACATTGAAAATAGGAGCCTTGGGATCTTTATTCACCGCTATTATCATCTGAGCTCCCTTCATACCCGCCACATGTTGAAAGGCACCGCTTATCCCAAGGGCTATGTAGACTTTAGGTTTCACGGTTTTACCAGAAGTACCCACTTGTCTCTCCTTGGGAAGCCATCCCTTATCCACTACCGGCCTCGAACAGGCTAAAACCCCTCCTAAAGCTTTGGCTAGTTCCTCAGCCAAAGGAATATTCTCTGGCCCCCCAATCCCCCTTCCCACGGAGACTATAATATCCGCTTGGGTTATATCCACTTCGGCTTTAGGAGCTTCTAAAAAGCCGAGGAACCTCTTATAGGGAAATGGAGCAAGGGGAAAAGACACTTCTTCTTCCTCACCCTCAAGAACGAGTAGGCCTTGGGGGTCGAAGGAGCCCGAACGAACTGTAAGTATCACCGTCTCTGATGAAGCCTTTACTTTGGCCGAAAGCTTTCCCCCATAAACTTGTCTTATGGCCCAAACCTCACCGTTTTGAAACCCGAAGTCCACCACATCCGTTATAACCCCACACCCAAGAGCTACCCCAAGTGAAGGAGCCAAGTCCATCCCCTGAGAGGAATGCCCTATAAGAAGGATTTTGGGCTTACGTTGAGTGAGAAGCTGCGAGAGTATCTGCTGATAGGGTTCCGAGTTGAACTCATTCAGTCCCTCAACCTTAACCGTAATGAGCTTCGAACAATAAGGACGAACCTTTTGCTTTAATTCGGAGAGATCTTCGCCTATCAAAACGGCCTCAACCTCTTTATCCAATTCTTGGGCCTTTTTAAGCATCTCATAGGTTATCTCCCTGATCTCTCCCTTTCGGTGCTCTACTAAAACCATCACCTTCCCCATTAGATCACACCTCCTTTTTCAAAAATCTCAAGAAGCTTCTCCGAAATCTCATCCAGGCTACCTTTAAGGATCTCCGCTCCCTTTCCAACCGGAGGCGGGAAAAGCTTTTCCACTTTGATTTTCGGCAAAACCTCTCCGGGATCGAGCTTAAGGGCACTAAGATCTAAAACCTTTATCTCCTTTTTAGCCACCCTTTTTATCCCCAAAATGGAGACGTATCTTGGTTCATTGATGCCACTTTGAATCGTAAATAAAGCCGGAAGCTCCACTTCCAGTTCCTCTTCCAATCCCCCTTCAAGCTCCCTTTTTACCTTTACCCTCTTTTCCTGAAGCTCCAAACGGTTAACAAGAGTCACATGGGGAATGGACAAAAGTTCGGCCAAAATAGGCCCCACTTGGGCGTAACCGTCATCTTGGGCCTGAACGCCCGTGAGGATGAGGTCAAAGGGAATGGCGTTATCCTTTATCGTCTTGGAAAGAAGAAGGGCGATCACATAGGGGTCTATTTCCCTTAGGGAAGGATCCCATACTCTCAACGCTTCTTCGGCACCAAGAGCAAGGGCCCTTCGTAAAACCTCCTCGTCGGCCTCCTCCCCCACCGTTAAGGCATAAACCTTCCCTCCCGTCTTCTCCTTGATCCTTATAGCCTCTTCCAAAGCGTAGTTATCCCAATCGTTCAATACGTAAGGCAATCCCTCCGTCTTTATGCTTTTACCCGAAGCATCCACCTGAAGGTCTATCTCTGCCACATCTGGAACCCTTTTTAAACATACTATGACGTTCATCTTTCCACCTCCAAACCCAGGGCCTCCGAAAGAAGCTCCGCTATGTCTTTTACCTGAAGCCTCTCCTCAAGGCCCGTGGTTTTTAAAGCGTCTTCAAGCGTCAAAAGGCAAAAAGGACAGGCCGTAGCGATGATATCCACCCCAAGGGCTTCCGCATCTTTTACCCTTATTTCGCTATTCCTTGTGCCTTTTCCAGTCCCTTCGACCCACATCCTTCCGCCTCCGCCTTCACAACAAAGGCTTATCTCCCTTGATCGGGAAAACTCAAGGAGTGTAAGCTCCGGGATCCCTCTGAGAAGGTACCGAGGAAGATCGTAAATATTATTTTGTTTACCCAAAAAACAGGGGTCATGATAAACGACCTTTTTAACGAGAGGATTTTTAAAGGGGATTTTTCCCTCTTTTAGAAGTTGCAGGAAAAACTCCGTGTAATGGTAAACTTTTATGCCTTCGAGTCCGTATTCGTTTTTTAAGGCGTTAAAACAATGGGGTGAGGTAGTCACTATCCATTTTACGCCACTCTGAAGGATCTTTTCCTTATTCTGCTCCCTCAACTCCTCAAAAAGCCCCTCTTCCCCAAGCCTTCTTATCTCATTTCCGCAACAATTTTCCGAAATCCCAAGGATCCCGAAATCCACTCCAGCAAGCTTCATAATCAAAGCGATAGACCTCGAGACCCTTTGAAGTCTGGGATCATAGGAAGGGGCACAACCAACGAAGTATAACCCTTCGCTTTTTTCGCCTTTTGTCAAATCCTTTACTTTGATCCCCTCTGCCCAATCCGCCCTTTTCTGACGAGACCTTCCCCAAGGGTTCCCATGGACATAGGTGGCTTCTAAGGCCTCTATTACCGTTTTAGGCACACGTCCCCATTCCACCAGAGTAGCCCTCAGGGCCACAATGACCTCGGAAGGTTCAAGCCCTCTGGGACACCTTAGAGTACAGGTCTTGCAGGTTGTACAATCCCAGATGGCTTCCTTTTTTAATACCTCCTCCTCTCCAAATATTAGCTCCCTCATTATCCTCCTGATGTTAAGGTCAGTTCTTAAGGATACGGGGCACCCCCCAGTGCATTTGCCACATTGAAGACACGCATAAAGTTCAAAACGTTGAACAAGTTGCATTAAAACCTCCCCATTATCCTTCTTGCTATTAGTAATTTCTCTATCTCCTTTGTTCCTTCATAAATCTCAAGCACTTTGGCATCCCTCCAATAATGGGCCACATCATATTCCTCAAGGATCCCATAACCACCATGAAGCTGAATGGCCTCATCGGCTACTTTAACCGCCACTTCGGACGCAAACCACTTGGCCATGGCTATAAGAGCCGGATCCACCTCCCCACGATCCACTTTCGACGCTGCCCGGTAAAGAAGGCTTCGTGCTGCTTCGGTGAGGGTAGCCATTTCGGCGATTTTTTGTTGAATTGCCCCAAAGGCCGCCAGTGGCTTTCCGAACTGCTGTCTCTGTCTCACGTGACTTATTGCCTTTTCCAATGCCCCCTGAGCTGTCCCTACCGCCTGAGCCGCAACGGTGAGCCTGGTACGATTGAAAAACTCCATCAGATAATAGAACCCCCTTCCCTCTTCTCCTATAAGGTTCTCCCTGGGGACCCTCACCCCTTTAAAGGCTATTTCACCCGTATCGGAACAACGAATGGACAACTTCCCTTTGAGTTTTGTGGACTCATAACCGGGTCTCCAAGTCTCAACTATTATCAAACTCAACCTCTCATGCCTTTTGGGTGCATCGGGGTTAGTAACGCAAGCCACGATGAGGAAATCGGCCACATTGGCATTGGTTATAAAAATCTTGTTCCCGTTTATAACATACTCATCTCCGTCCTTTTCAGCCCGAGTGGATATAGAAGCCACATCGCTTCCGGCATCGGGTTCGGTCACTGCGACCCCCATGCGCATTTGCCCCTTACATAAAGCGGGAAGGTACTTCCTCTTCTGCTCCTCAGACCCGAAGAGCAATAAGATCTGCGATCCGAAAAACGTGGACTCTATAGCCTGAGCTACTCCCGTATCGACCCTTGCGAATTCCTCTATAATCAAACATTGCTCCAAATAACCGTAACCAGCTCCACCATACTCCTCAGGGACAAAAACGGCCAAAAAACCCAACTCGGCAGCCTTTTTCCAAAGTGTGGGATCAAACTCCTCTTTCTCATCGAGTTCTCGAGCCACACGCCTTATCTCCCCTTCAGCGAACTCTCGAGCCGCTTTTTTTATATCCTTTTGTTCTTCGCTAAGTTCAAAGTACGTCATCCCCATCCTCCCCAATTAATTTAGCCTAAAGAAGGTTTGACCATATGTCTTTTAAACCAATTCTTCGCCTCTTTAATGCCGAAAGAAAACCCCATTAGCTCGGTAAAGTAGTAAATGGGCATATTTTGATTTTCTTGATATAAGTCCAAGTTAGCTTGACAAAGGGGACAGGCCACCACTATCCCCTGAGCCCCGGACTCTTTGGCCTTCTGAACGAGCCTTTTAGAGAGTTTTTTAACCAAATGAGGATTAAGGAGCGAATGGCTCCCACCACAGCAATCCACCTTCCAGGCCCAATCGATAACCTGGATTCCAAGCGCTTCCATTATTCTTTCCATTAGGTGAGGGTTTTCGGGATCATCTATCTCCGTAATTTCCGGAGGCCTAACCAAATAACAGCCGTAATAACACACGAGCTTAAGGTCAGAAAGTTTTACCTTAATAAGCTCCTGTGATCGCTCTATAAATTCTGGTTTTGAAAATACCCAGAGGGGATGAAAAACTTGGGTTTTTGCTTGGAAGTTTTTACTGAATAACGAGGAAAATTTCGTTCTGAGCTTTTCATTTTCAAGAAGCGCTTTTTTAGCGCGCCTTACGTTCAAAAAGCAAGCAGCACAAGGCGCCAGAATGGGGAGCCCCATCTCTTCTGCCTTTAAAAGATTCAGTGCCGGAAGGGCTATTCTTAAGAAGAAATCCACTTGATGGACCGAAGAGGCTCCACAACAGTTCCATTGGGGAATCTCCACGAGTTGAATCCCTAAAGCCTCACATACGGCTCTTAAAGACTCGTCGTATTCCCGCGAAGACCCTTCAAGCGAACAACCGGGATAATAGGCGAACTTCAAAAGGAAACCTCCTCAAAAATCCTCTTAAAGCTCTCAGATGAAACCCTTTTTGGGGGCCTTATCCTTAACTTTCCCTTCAAAAACATCTTCAACCCCATCCTTAGTTCTTCCATTGAGACCCTAAATCCCACTAATCTCTTTAACCCCAAAATCAACGAGATCTCGTGAATTCTTCCCCTTTTCTTTATTTCTTTTAGGAAAATGAGAGGTAAGGAAAATCCCTTTCCTTTATAAATTTTCTCCTTTAAGGCCCTTTGCCTTATTCGATCCATTAACTCCGAAAGTGGAACCCCATTAGGGCACCTTACCTCACAGCTTTCACACGAAGCGCATATCCAAGGGGTAAGACTGTTTAAAACCTCCTTATCTTTCCCCAAGATCAACAGATTCACCAGTTGGTGGGGCTTGAAGTCCATCTCCTCGGCCAAAGGACACCCCAAAGTACAGCTCAAACATTGGTAACACTTAAAAAGCTCGGGCAAGGCTTCTTTAAGGAACATGAAGCCGACTCTCCACTTCTTTTAACTCTTCCTCTTTGAAAGTAGTAAGAGGAAGCGTCTCTTTTGGATCTCTTCCTGGCTCATACTGAAAGATCCCCTGGACCTTTTTGGCCACCGCCTTAAAAAGCACAAATACCCTTACCCCTTGGGGACATCCTTCCTGACACATCCCGCATCCGACGCAAGAAAGGGCCATATGAGCCATTCGGGTCAGATGGAAAAGAAGGACTTCAGTCGGTAACCTCAAAACGCCTTTTGACTCAAGCAAGTTCAAAAACCTATCGGCCTCAAACTCGAAACTGGGTGAGTTGAAAAAACACTCCTTACAATAACAGATGGGACAAACGGTCATACAATTATGGCACTTGATACAAATGGAAAGCTCTCTTAAAAGGGCCTCGTAACCTTTGAGTTCTTCTTGCTGATAGCGCAAAAGTTCGTCTTCTTTTTGAGCCTTGTCTTGAATAAGCTCCGACAAAACCCTCTTCCTTTTCTCAAACTCCCTATCCTCAACTTCAAACCCGGATTCCTTAAGGAGCCTCTCCCCTTCCTCTGTCAAAGCTTCAAGGAAGATCCCTTCATCGATTCCCATATAACAAACCCTCAAATCACTCCAAGGAGCGACTGGATAAGTACAAACCTTACAAGCATCTCTTATAAGGCTTTGATCCACTTGAACTTCCTCGACCTTTCCCTCTTTTAGCTTCTCCTGGTAAACTCGAAGCGGATAAGTGCCCCCACAATCTATGGCCAAAAGCAGCAGGTTTTTTTCCGCCACCTGTTTCAGCTTCCTCAACTCAATCGCTGCTCGTATCTCACAGGGTCTTGCCACAACCCCTATAGGCTCAGAAGGGGGTTCGAGCTTGGTAAGCATCTGAAGAAGCCTTGCCGTATTTATAGGAATATAAGGGGCAAGAGCCCTTGTCCTTTCGATCCCATCGGGAGTCCCGATCAAACCAGGAGAGATGAAACCTTCGCTCTCAATAGGCACAAGGAGAGCCTTTAGGGACGTCTTTAAAAACCTTTCCCAGACCTCCCTTAAGCCCTCTTGAACCTTCTTACCGTTTAAAGGTATAAAAACGCCCTTTCCCATCTTTTCTTCTCACGTAATGCTCGATTTATTAAGGGGATTAAGTCCTTTTTCTTTTACGAACTGATCGATTCGATGGGCCCATTGGGCAAACTGGGGTCCTTCACTTGCTCCAATCCAAGTTAGAAAAACCCTTTCCGGCTCAAGCCCCAACACCTCCAATATTCCCTTTATCACCGCAATCCTCCTGCGGGCTTTTAGGTTGCCACTAACATAGTGGCATTCCCCAGGGTTTCACCCCCCTACCCAAACGGCATCAGCCCCCTTCAAAAGGGCATCGAGAACGTAAACCGGGTCCACCGATCCCGTACACATCACGCGAATGGGCCTTATTGAGGCGGGATAGGTTTTCCTCAAAGTACCTGCAAGATCAGCCGCTGTCGAAGCACACCAATGACAGAAAAACCCGATGATCTTACCGTTCATCTTCACCTCCTCATCTTAAAAGGAGCTCTACACCCCTCATGACCTTTTCCTCTTCAAAATCCTGAAGTTTCGTAGCCCCATTGGGACAAATGGAAGCACAAACTCCACAGCCCTGACACAAAGGAGCCTTTACCCGAGCGACCTTCTCCTCCTGGTCCAAAAAACGTACCCCATAGGGACAGGCCTCCACGCAAAGCCCACATCCAGAACAACGTCTCTCTTGAATGAAGGAAATCGGTCTCGGTAAGAAAGATTCTTTGGATAAAAAGCCAAGAATCGCCTGAACCGCCCCCCAAGCTTGAATCTGAGCCTCCTCGAAGGTCCTTGGGCTATGACAACCACCCGCAAGGAATATCCCCTCCTTTAACGTCTCCAAGGGACGGAATTTAGGCTCAGCCTCCTTGAAAAACCCTTCTTCCGTCAATTGAAGCCCTAAAATCCTTGAAAGCTCATAATTATCCTCTCTCGGAACCTCACCTGCCGAAAGCACTAAAAGATCAACTTCAAAACTCTCCCCCTCAAAAGGAATCCTTATTCGGTCCGAAAGTTCGGGCTTGGGCAATTGATCGCACCTCAAAAAGATGACCCCCTTTTCCCTCGCCTTGAGGTAAAGCAATTCCCTGAGACCATAGGCGTTTATATCTCGGTGAAAAACGAAGATCTCTCCCTCGGGATTTTTCTCCTTGAACAAAATGGCGTTTTTCAAAGCCTCCTCACAACAGAAACGACTACACCAGGGGTGAAGATCGTCTCTTGAACCCACACACTGTATCACCCCCACTCTTCTTATGCCGTTCGTTCTTAACTCCTTAGAAAGAAGCAGCTCCTCAAACTCCCTCTGAAGCAAAACCCTTGGGTCACTACCGTACCCATACTCTTTTGGCTCATAGGTCTTACCTCCTATAGCTAAAAGAATAGCCCCCACTTCAATCAGCTTTTGCCCATCTGAGGAGGCCACTTTTACTTTGAAATCTCCTGGGGTTCCCTCAATACCTAAGACCCTCGAATTCAAACAAACCTGGATCTTCTCCTGTTTTATCTCTTTTAGCTTCTCTTCCAAAAGGTCTCTCATGGAGGGGTAGCTCCACAAAATCCCCCCTAAGATCTCTTCTTTTTCCACAAGATAAACTTGAATGCCCTCTTTACTTAAGTTGATGGCTGCTTCCATCCCACATAGGCCACCCCCTATGATCAAAACGGATGGCCTCACATAAAGGGATTGAATGACCCCCGCGCTTTTCCTTTTTAACCTCTCTCTTTCGGCTAAAAGTAACCCTTTAACGGTCTCTATCCCTTGTTTTTCTCCACTTAATATCCCTTTAACGTTTACCCATCTAACCCCTTGAACTTCTTCGAACCTCTCCAAAACCCTCCTTTTAAACCAATAAGGATCACAAGCCCCGATCACCCAAAGCCTATCGGAAGGAAAAACCTCTTTTTCGAGGCACAAGTATTTTTTTTCACAAATAGGCGAGAAAAATTTCCCCATACCCTTAAGGATATCTTCGGTGGGAATCTCTCCTCCGCATTTACATAAGATGAGACCGACCTCCTTGGGCATTTCCTCTTCTTGGAGGACCTCCTCCTTTCTAGCCTTTGGAGGGATTCCCAATTTTTGGGTGGCTAAAAAGGCGGCCGCTTGGGCCTCGATTACAGTATCTGGGATGTCCTTCGGTCCTGAAGCAGTACCACATACGTATATCCCTTTTCTTGAAGTTCTAAGACCTTCGGAGTTAACAAACCCCCAATCATCGGTTTGGATTCCGAGGCTTTTGGCGAGGTCTTTAAGACCAAGCGGAGGCCTTTGCCCCACTACCAGAACGACAAGATCGAAAAGTTCCTCTTTTATCCGCTGGTCCTCGAAGGATCTTATAAAAAGGCCTTTTGTCAAAGGATCTTCCCATATTTTAGGGACCCTTCCCCTTACCAAACGGATCCCTCGGCGTTTTGCCTCCTCCAAGTATAGGTAATAACCTTTACCGAAGGTCCTTAAATCCATAAAAAACAAAACCACTTTGCTCTCAGGCGAGATCTCCTTTAATATACGAGCTTGTTTTATCCCTATCATGCAACAAGCCGAAGAACAGGGAACCCATTCTTTATCCCTGGATCCCACGCAGAACAAAAAAGCGACCTTTTTCGGAACGGAACCGTCCGAAGGCCTTATGGGGCCCTTTCCGAGGGGGCTCAGGGATCTCTCGAATTCGAAACTCGTAAGGACATTGGCAAAACGCCCATATCCATACTGAGTCAAACCGCTCGGATCAAAGGGCAAAAATCCCGAGGCGAGTATAATTGAAGAGACCTCAAGTACTTTTACTTCCTCCTTCTTTTTAAGGTCTATAGCCCCTGTGGGACACACGGTCTCGCATCGCGAACAAAGGTCACACACGGTCCAATCTATAGCTGGAATAGGGGGAAAGGGAGCAGGTCCATTGAGGTAGACGGCCTTTCTGTAAGAAAAAGGATCAAAGTCGTCCCTGGTGGATCTCGGACATACCTCCATACATTTCCCACAACTGATACAAAGATCCTCATTCACCCCCCGAGACCTGGTGATTATGGTTGCCCTAAAGGCTCCCTCTTCTCCTTCTAATTTCAATAGCTCCGAAGAGGTTAAGATCTTGACCTTTGGATTATAAAAGGATCTCCTCAAGCAATACTCACCTTCTTGAACCCTTGAGCTGGAAAGCATCTGACACATACCGCAACGATCCGTTGGAAATTGCCGATCAAGAAAACTTATCTCCCCCCCTATAAAAGGCGAACGCTCAATTAAAAAGACCTCTTGGGCCCTCTTAGCCGCTTCAACTGAGGCCTTTATACCCGCCACACCCGAACCTATTACCAAAACCCTTGACAAACCTTATCCTCCCTTTAAAACCCCTCGGAGAAAAACCTCGCTTATGATCTCACCGAGTTCGGTGGGATTAACCATCCCTTGGGGGTTATACCAACGAGAGGTCCAAAGTACCATTCCAAAAAACAAAAACGCCAACACCGTTTGGTCGATCTCCTTAAGCAAGCCCTCCTCGTGAAGCTCTTGAAGCAAACCCCTTACGATTTCCAAATACTGGCGCTGCTTCTTTTTAAATATCTGCTTATGTTCAGGGGAAAGAGATTTTCCTTCGTTGGAAAGAATGGTAAGCCCATCTTGATGACCGGCAAAATATTCGGAGAAAAACTTACAGACCTCCTTAAGCCTCTCAAGCGAACTTTTCTCGCTCTCATATATACTTTTAAGCTCCTTTAGCCCTTCATCCATAAAGGCCATCATTATCTCGAAAAGGATCTCCTCCTTGGACGAAAAATAATGAAACATCCCCGCCACACTTAAACCCGCTTCCTCGGCGATTCTCCTAACGGAGGTCCCATCAAAACCCTTAGCGGCGAAAAGCTTGGTGGCAACATTTAAAATCCTATCCCTCTTACCGGACATTCTTCATTCTCCTATCGATCGATCGATAGTTAAATTTACCACAAATTTTCTCATAGTCAATAGTAGGGTTGGGACATGGGAGAAGTTTAAGGAGGGGAGATCCCGAGCCTTTGAGTCTCTATTTTTATGCAACGTCCAGCCACCACTTTTCGTTCGAGAAGGATAAGTTGCTTTTTGATTTCTTCGGTTACGGTCCCGGGTTGCATCCAAAAGACTTTGAAGCCCTTTTGTAAGGCCTCTTTTAATATTTGAGGAACGTCTTCTGGGGGTCTAAAGACCAGAATAACATCTATATCTTCCGGAATCTCCGAAAGGGACTTAAAGACCTTTATACCCATAATTTGTTGGCCTTCATATTTCGGATTCACCCCAAAAACCCTTATACCCCTTTCTTTTAAAAACTTTGACACATAATTACTCGGTTTATCAGTATTTGAACTAAGTCCAACTACTGCTACACTTTTTATGTTCTCAAGGATTTCCTTGATCTCTTCATCACGTTCAATTAACACCTTTCCCTTCTCCTTAAAAATCAATGGCTTTAAAGCACTTAAAGACTTCTGTCCTTTTAGTCCGGTAACTTTTTAGGACCTGACCAATTCTTAAAAGCTTCTATTATTCCTCCTAAAGTCTCTGAGACCTTGGCTCCGTGCGACTCGCATAATATCCGGTACATCTCGATCGTCCAAAGGGCCAATTTATCCTGAGCCCTTAATATAAAAACGGGCTCATCTTCTCCAATGCCGGGTATATTTATCCTTCCATATTTGTTTGAAAAGGCCATAGATCCCTCCTTATCTTAAAAAATCCACCTTTTTTATCTCGGGAACTTCCCTTAACAAAAGGTGCTCGGCCCATAAACTAAGGGCCACATCAGGCCCTCCTCAGCAAAGGCTTCCACCTCTTAATCTTAGCTTCACGAACCCTTCTCTCTCATCCACCTCTATGAGCTCTACAGTTCCTTCGGCGAGTTCTTCGAGCTTGGGGTTTATTTTCCCCAGAGCCTCCTCAACCTTTCTTTTAAGGTTCATCCTTTACCTCCGCTATTAATTTTTTGACCTCTTCTTCTATTTTATCTCTTATCTCCCTCACCACCGCAAGGGACTTCCCTTCGGGATCCTCCAGATCCCAACTCAAACTCCTCTTTGCCTCCACGATGGGGCAAAGTTCCTCACAACCCATGGTGACCACAAGATCAAAAGGACCATACCTAAGGATGCTTCCGATCTCTTTGGGCTTTCTAAAGAAAAGATCAAGCCCCTTTTCCGCCATCACCTCCAATACCTCTGGGAGAACCTTTTCCTTAGGACTTGAACCTGCGCTGTAAGCCTCAAAAAGATCTCCTCCATGATACTGTAAAAAAGCCTCCGCCATTTGACTTCTTCCGGAATTACCTCGACAGACAAAAAGGACCCTCTTCTTTTTCCGAAGGGATTCCAAGAGGGCTTTACCTCGAGACTCCAATTCCTCAAGGGCATTTTTCTGTCGAAGGATATCTCCTTTTTTATCCGCCTCTCTATATCCCATCACCCCTTCAAAGGAAGCACCTAAGGCATCAAAAAAGTACTTGAAGGTGAGCTCCACCCCTAAAAAGAGATTCTTACCCCTTGTAGCCCCTACACAGAGGGCTATTCCTTTCCGCCAGGGACTTTTTGGATCCCTTAGGTTGAACCTGTATCGCCTTGCCCAAAGGGCTTGGGAACGATCTATGATGGCTTTCAGTTGGGAAGGCACACCGTAAAAGAAAATGGGAGACGAGACCACAATTAAATCCGCCTCCCGAAAAAGCTCGTAAAGCTTATTCATGCCGTCAGAGAGTTTACAGAAGCCCTTCTCTTCGCAAAACCTGCAACCCTGACAAGGTCCAACCTCAATCTCACCCACCCTTATTACTTCGATTACCCCTTCCTTTTGAAAACCCTTTAAAAAATGTTCGAGCATTATCTCGCTGTTGCCACCCTTCCTAGGGCTACCCATCAAACCCAAAACTAATCCCACCTCTTACTCCTTAAGAAGGCTCTCTATCTTGGCCGGATCAAAACCCACAAGGACCTTTCCCCCTATGATTAAACCTCCTCTTTCCCTAAGGCTTTAAGCGCCTTTTTTATCGCTTCTTTGGTGAAAAAGCCCGCCCGATGCATGAGGGTGTCTTGAAATTGCCAGTCAATAGTCATTGTGGCAAGACAGGGATAATTATGATGTAATATCCCCGCCCTTTCTTCTGCATCTTGAACCCTCTCCCCTTTTAGGTTCTCGACCACAAAAAAGGTGCTCCCGCAGGGAGCGCTCCTTATAACTTCGCCTCCCTTTATCCTTTCGCGGTCCACCTGCAATCGAACTTCCGGAAGCCCGAAATGGCGGACAAACTCCCTTATATAGGGATCATCCGAGTCGCTCTCCTTAAGAGAACAAAAGGGAACCGGTGAAATGGCCGGAATCCCCATCTTCTCAAGCCTTTTCTCCACCTGTTTAAAGAGGCCAGGTGGAACCCACCCCCGATTATCAACGGGCACTATCACGGCCTTCCCCTTAGCCCTTTTTACGATTTCCGGAAGCAGTTCCAATACCCCCGGCTCTTCCCCGAGGCTTATTATAAGATCGCTCTCCGGGATCTCTTGGACTACATAGGGGGAAAGGTCCTCCAACTCAAAGGGAAGGGGCCCCTTAATCTTAAGACCTTCCACCTTCCAATGGGATGGGCCGTATCTTCGCCAACTCTCAAGCATCCTCTCCCCATAATGTCCTTGTACGATCCCCAGTATCCTTAACTCATTCATGACTTCACATACCTCCCTATTTTACGCCCAAACTCTCTCGCCTTTTTCATATCCTCTTCTGAGGGTACGAAATTAACCCTAAGCCCCTCGCTTATTAGCTCAATCCCCACGCTCTCCAGTTCTTTTTCGATTACCTTCACCGATTCTCCACTCCATCCGTAAGAGCCAAAAGCCGCACCTTTGAGCCCTTTGGGTTTTAAACCCTTAAGATAAGCCAAAAAGTCCCCAACGGTTGGCAATAGGTAATTATTCATAGTGGGAGAACCCACCAAGATGGCTTTCGCGTCGAGGATCTCGGTGATGATCTCACTTCGATGGTTAAAATGAAGGTTCATAAGTAAGTGATCGACTCCCTCGTCCTCAAGTCCTTTGGAAATTCCCTGAGCCAAAAGCTCAGTGCTGTGCCACATGGTGTCATAAACTATCACCACTTTTTCTTCCCTCTGTTGAGCGCTCCATTTCTTATAGGACTGGATGATCTTATCCGGATCCTTCCTCCAAATGACACCGTGATCTGGAGCGATTACCTCAAACTTAAGTCCCGCTTTTTCGACTTCCTCGACCAATTTGCTAACAAGCCCGGAATAGGGAAGGAGAATGTTGGCGTAGTACTTTTTGGCTTGTCTCATTAGCTCAGCCTGATCCACCTCATCGTCAAAGCGCCCGTAAGTGGCGTAATGCTGACCGAAAGCATCTTGAGAGATCAAGACCCCATCCTCCACAAGCAGGCTAAACATGGAATCGGGCCAATGAAGCATCCTGGTCTCTAAGAACTTTATCGTCCTTTTGCCTATGGAAAGCTGATCCCCACTTTTGACCACCTCATAAGGCCAATCCTCCCGGTGAAAATGCTTAATTAGGTGCTCCTTCCCCTTAGGGGAACAGATAAGCTTTTCCGGTTTGATGATCTCCATCACCTTCGGCAAAGCGCCTGAATGGTCCATTTCCACATGATTCACCACTATAAGGTCGATCTCCTTCGGATCAATGATCTCCTTGATGTTATCCAGGAAAATCGGAAAAAACTCACTTTTAACAGTATCAAATAGAACCACTTTTTCGTCCAAGACCAAGTAGGAGTTATAAGTGGTCCCTTTATCAGTCAAATAACCGTGAAACTCCCTCAGATTCCAATCTATGACTCCTACCCAATATATCCCCTCCTTTACCTTAAGGGCCATATTAATCCTCCGGTTCAAACTGGTCCTTCGAAGCGCCACATACTGGGCATACCCAATCAGCAGGTAAATCCTCAAAGGCCGTCCCCGGAGCAATCCCGTGTTCGGGGTCGCCTTCTTCTGGATCATAAACATAACCACAAACACTACATACATACCTCCTCATTCCCCTAACCTCCTCGGCTTTAGTTTCTCTCCTTCTTCTACCTCACCCACAAATAACGTGTGAGTACCCACATCTAATTCCCCTATCACTTTGCCCGCCAAATAGCCCAAAGTGTAATCCAAAACCACGGGACACCCATTTTGGGCGAATTTGTGATTTACCCCAAGGAACTTATCACCCTCCCTTCCCGAATGAAAACCAAACCTACCTATAAAATCCAAAGGCGTCTCTTCAGAAAGAACGGAAAGCGAAAAGACCCGGCTCTTTTTAACAAAATCATGAGTCAAATTCCCTTTGTCCAACACAAAGGTTACCCGGGGAGGTTCAGAAGTAACCTGCATAAAGGCGTTAACTATTTGGGCATTGTACTTTTCCCTCGCCTTAGAACCAAGTACATAAAGCCCATATTCTAAAAGATGAAAAACCTCCCTTTTCATTTTTTAAAGAGAAATCTCCTTTTTATTAAAATCTCCTTTTTATTAATCCCCGCTTCTCCCTTTAGGAGGAAAGGGCCCTACATTCTTCGAGTGTTATCTCACGCCCACAATTTTTACAGGTTACCTTCTTCTCGTCCGAGAACATCTCCACTTCTGCACCACATCCGGGACATTTACAGGTGATAACACTCACGTTCCTTCCCTCCACGGCACATCCCTTCAAAGGTCTTTCCTCTGCCATTTTCTACCTCCTTTAAATTTTTAAAGCTTAGTCTCCCATAAGCCATGCAAATTACAGTATTCCCTTACGGCCTTCACCTCTCTACCCGGCCCGATGAGAAATTCGGCCTGAGGTTCTTCCCCCGGCTTGAAGAATCTTTCCAAGCAATACCCATCCACTTCAACCTCCACCCAAACTATATAATGATTTGGCTCCATTGGATGAGGAACAGAACCCACCTTCACCTTGATACCCTCTTGGGTTTTCTCCACTACGGGTAGATGCTTCTCATACCCCTGCTCCTCTGTCTTAGGCACCACAAGAACCATGGGTTGACCACAACATACCAAATTGCCAACCCCAGCAAGATTCACCCTCACCACATTCCCACACACGTTACACTTATAAACACCAAACCTCTGAGCCATCTCCGACCCCCCCCTTTGTTTATATTTATTCTTTTTTAATTTTAATTCTCAAATTCAAATTATTCAAATTTGTTCTTTTTACCATTTCAAACCCAATTTAACAATCTCACCTACTTTTTCTAAAGCTCAAAAATTCTCAATGTAAACCTCGAAATAGGCCCTTGGATGATCGCAGGAAGGACATTTTTCCGGGGCCTCAAACCCCTCATGGAGGTAACCACAATTACGACAGCGCCATTTGACGGGTTGATCCTTCTTGAAGACCTTCCCTTCTCTCAAGTTTTTGAGAAGGGCCAAATAGCGCCTTTCGTGTCCCATCTCGGCTACCGCGATGGCCTTGAAGACATCGGCTATCTCCTTAAACCCTTCCTCCTCCGCTATTTTGGCGAATTCGGGGTACATGACGCTGTACTCGTATCTTTCTCCGGCGGCCGCCGCCTCAAGGTTCTGTTCGGTGTTTCCTATTATGCCAGCGGGAAAGGAGGCCTGAATCTCCATCTCTCCCCCTTCCAAGAACTTAAAAAGCCTTTTAGCGTGTTCTTTTTCGTTATCGGCCGTGTCCAAAAATATGGCCGCTATCTGTTCGTACCCTTCTTTTTTCGCCTGAGAGGCAAAGTAGGTATAACGGTTCCTCGCTTGGGATTCTCCGGCAAAAGCCACAAGAAGGTTCTTCTCAGTCCTTGTACCTTTGATCCCCATTTGAACACCTCCTTAACTTTTACTGTGTTACTCTACTGGTGCGTAAAAACACCTTTTGGGAGAACTAATCTTACCTTCTTTCTTTAATTCTGAGATGATCTGAGAAACCTCCTTGCTCGGGAGGCCCGTTAATTTAGCGATATCAGCTGGCCTTAAGGGTTTACCAGCGGACTTTAAGGCTTGAAGAACTTGCTCCTTTTTATCCATAGAGCCCACCTCCTTATTTTGTCTTCTTTTTCACGTGGCTTTTTCTCATCTCCTCGGCCAGATGCTTTATCTCACCAAGGTCCTTCAGCATCATCTCCCAGCCGTACCAATAAGCGTAATCGGGATTAACGTGGAAGAAGGCCTGATAGGCCCTCATGCGATGTTTCATGAACATCTGACACAAAACCTGCTCTATGTAAGAGAGTTTCTCCTTCTCCTTTCCGCCGGTCTGCATGAAGAACAAAAGGTTCGGGTAGGCGAAAGGATAACCCTCCCGTTTTTTGAGGATACCGTCCTTATATAGACCTGCCACGATCTCAATGGCCTCAGCCATTAAGCGATCGGCCTTCTTGAGCATCTGGTCGCCCATCTCAAGTTGCTTTCTCGCGTAAGGCTCCGAGTGACATTCAGTACACCTCTTTATCATCTTCTCCCTTTCGGATCGCCATTCCTCCTCACTTAGCCTTGCGAGTTTCAAGGACTTAACGGCCTCCAAAAGGGTGGTGGGTTTACCCGTATTTGGGTCCAAAACCCCTAACGCTTTAAGGATCGTAATTCGGTCCTTGGCCCACTGGGGGTCTTCGGGCAAGGGGAGCCTTACCCCTAAAAAGCCCCAGGCGGTATGGTTCTCATGAGTGCCACCGGGCATATGACAAGTCTGGCAAGTTGGCGCTTGGGCCCCTTGGGGAGCATCGCCCAGTTTTTTGGCCATCCACCTTGATCCGTGTTTGGAACTTGACCACATCTCCCATTGGGGATGATCGTAACCCATATGGCACTTCTGACAGGCCTGAGGATTAAGGGCCTCCTGCTTGGAAAACAGGTGTCGAGTATGACATTCATCACAGGAGTTAACCTCATGGCGATAACCCTTGGCTCGGAGGCGTTCTACCTCCTCCTTGCTCTTTATGCCCATGTTGTGACACCCACCACACCCCCTCTTCCCCTCTATCAGCTCTTCGGGCTCAAGGGGTGAAACGGGAAGGGCCATCATGGCTTTCCACCCTAAACTATGCTTCCCTCGTAAAAACTGCTCATATTGCTCACTATGGCAACTGGCACAGGTCTCCTCCTGAGGTAATTTGGCCTTGGTGAAGTCCTTATCGGTCTTGTGTTCGGTCCCGTGACATACGGAACATTCGATCCCGTTTTTGGCGTGTTGACTCAACTCCCAATCCTTAACTATCCCCGGCGTTTTTGATTTGTGGCATTCCACACATTGAGAAGCCCACCCTATACCTCCAAAGGTTAAAAGGAAAGAGAAAAGCACCGCCAACCAAACCATCCTCAATCCTCCTTTTGGCAATTTGGACAGAACCAAGTCCCCCTGCCTTGGAGGACTTCTCTTCGGATTAAGGCCCCGCACAAAACACATGGCTCCTTTTCCCTTCCATAGACCATGAGCCTCTCCCGGAAAAGCCCCTCTTGACCATAGAGGTCACGCCACTGGGAAAAGGTGGTTCCCCTCAAGCTTATGGCCTCTTCGAGGACCTTCTTGACCACTTCCAAAAGGAGACGCCACTCTTCATGTTTTAAATCACAAGAGGGAAGAAACGGGTTTATTTTGGCTCGGAAAAGGCTCTCACAGGAATAAATATTACCGAGGCCCAATAGAAAATCCTGATCGATCAAAAGGCTCTTTATAGGCCTTCGGATCCCTCGGGTTCTTTCAAAAAGAACCCGAGGAGCTTTTTCATCAAAGGGATCGATCCCTTTGGGAAGCCCATCCTTAAGGCCGATTCTGGCAAATCGCCGGGGATCTATGAGATGGATGGTGCCCTCGCCAAATGTGAGGCTTAAACGAGGAGGAAGATCCGGATCCCCAAGTTTAAGCCTCCCGCTCATGCCGAGCCATATGCTCACCTCGTGATCCTCAATCCCGAGGATGAGGAGCTTCCCATGACGCTTTACGGACTCAACCTTGCCCATTAAAAGCTCTCGGACCCCTTTAAGCTTTGGATCAAAGGGAAAAACCTCTTTTATCTCTTTACCGACTAACTCGGCCTGAAGCTCCCTTTTTAAGGTCTCAACCTCCGGAAGTTCCGGCATCCTCTCCTTCCTCCCGGCACTTTCGACAGATCCCTTCCGCATAAAATTGAAACCCCTTTATAAGATGTCCTTCCGCTTCAGGAGGCAAAGGAGGAAGACTTATCCCAAGATCATAAACCATCCCACACTTCTGGCATTTAAAATGCATATGGGGCGAAACGTCAAAATCATAACGCGCCCTCTCCTTCTCGATCGAAAGCTCCCGCACTAACCCATGTTCCTTCAATAACTCCAAGGTGTTATAAACGGTGGCCCTGGAAATGGTGGTAAAAGCCTTCTTTATCCCTTGATAAACCTCTTCAGCCGTAGGATGGGTCCGATGATCATAAAGATAACTCAAAATAAGATAACGCTGGACCGTCCACCTAACGCCCCGTTCCGTAAGAACAGACATCCTCTTTTTGATCTCCTCTTCCTTCATAGGATCAAGTTTAACGAAAAATCGATTATTTGTCAAGAAGAATTTTAAAATCTATTTGAGCATTTTGACGAAATCCTCAACCGGGATAGCGGGCATGGTCATAAGTTGGACTGTTCCTCTTGAACCAAGTTCAACGGACATCTTGGCTATTGCTGTGTTATCAGGGGCCTCCACGATGTTCACAAAATCGTAAGGGCCAAGCACTGCGAACTGATGTAAGACCTTCACCCCGAGCTTCTCTTCTATCTCACGGTTTACTTCCAGGATCCTTTCTGGGTTTTTCTTTATGGTCTCTCTGCCTTCATCAGTTAAATTGCTCAAAACAACGTAATACGCCATCTTTTCACCTCCTAATGTTTTCTCCTTCAGATTATGCCCCGACTTTTGAGAATGTCAAGAAAAAATCAAAAACTTTTTAATCGGAGGAGGTGAAGATTTTGGCATCTACTACGAAGCAATCGGAGGTGGTTATCAAGATCGGGTTTAGGTCGATTTCCTTAATCTCAGGCTTGGAGAGAAAGAGGTTGGAAAAATTTAAAACGATATTAATCAAGTTCTCCATTACAGAAGGGCTTTTGGTGTGGGTTTTCAAAAGCTGGTGGAGTTTTGTCTCTTCCATCATCTCCTTTATGTCCTCTAATTCCAAGGGGAGGAGTCGGAAGGATGTTTCCTTAAATATCTCCACGAATATTCCTCCCAATCCTAACATAAGGACTGGACCAAAGCTTTTATCCCTGTAGGCTCCGAGGGCTATTTCAAGGGTTCCGGTTATCATTTTCTGGACCAAAATCCCCCATTTTTCTTTTGGGTCGCACAAAATTTTGGCCTTTTCCGAAAACTCCTTATAAGTTTCCTTCAATTGGGTTTCGTTAACTATATTGAGCTTTACGACTCCCATTTGATGTTTATGGATTATTCCGCTTGAGACCAACTTTAAGGCCACCGGGAACCCCATTTGCCGGACCGCTTCAAGGGCTTCTTTCTCAGAAGTAACCAATTTCCCTGGGGCAAGTGGGATGTTCGCCTCTTTTAACAAACCCTCCGCTTCGGGATAAAACAGGAGGTTCACCTTTTATTCCTCTCCCTTATCCTTCCGTACTCCCAAAGGCCAGAAAGGGCCCTTACCGTCAGGTCAGGTCTGGTAAATATTGGAAGGCCAGCTGCTTTCAAGCGTTTTCTCTCATCCTCCCAAATCCCCGGGGGAGTGTCCAAGCACATAAGGGAGGGCTTTTCCGTTTTTTTCATGGCCTCAATGATGGCCTCAACTGGCAACTCCAGAAAATCCTCTGACCAAGAGTAAATGTAACTCAAAATAACGCCATCCACGTTTTCGTCTTCGAAGACAGTTTTTATCACCTCACCACAAAGCTCTTTGTTATTGGCTATATATCCCAAATCCACCGGATTGGTCCTTATGGTATAAGGAGGCATGAGGGCGAATAATTTTTTCTGGGTAAGTTCGGAAAAACTCGCCAGCTCGAAACCGTTTTCCTCCAAAAGGTCAGCCATAACCATGCCTAATCCTGCCACCAGGCTTATTACGGCTATCCTTTTGGCTCGGGGTGGATTTTGAAGGGAAAGGGCCTCCGCCACGGAGATGAGCTCCAGGGGGTCCTTGGCCAATATGGCGCCACACTGCTTCAAAGCGCCTTGATAAACCCTATAGGGACCCGCAAGTGAGCCAGTATGGGATTTTGCCGCCTCATCGGCCTTTTGGGACCTACCGCTCTTATAGACCACAAGGGGCTTTGACTTCACCACCTCCCTTATGGCTTCCATAAGCCTTCTCGGCTCCTCCACTCCCTCCAGATAAAGGGCGATGCTTTTGGTGCTTTCGTCAAGGCCCAAATAGGGGAGCAGGTCCCAAAAGTCGGTATTAACCCGGTTCCCAAGGCCAACGATTTTGTTGAGACCTATATTCTCCCTCATGGCATAAGCCATGATGAGATGACATATCCCACCACTTTGACTCAACAAGGAGACCCCTCCCTTTCTCAAGGAAGAAAAGGAAGGGGTAAAACTGGCGTTAAGACCACCATCAAGGTTGACGAACCCAAAGGTATTGGGACCTATTATCCTTATTCCCTCCTGTTGGGCTACCTTTTTGAGAGTTTTTTGAAGCTCTTTCCCTTCAAAAAGATCCGATTCCGAAAAACCACTGGTTATGACTAAAACACATCTTATCCCCTTTTTTCCACATTGAGGCAGGGTCTCAATAACCTCCTTTGAAGGGATAACCATAATGGCGAGATCGATCGGCCCAGGAATAGCCTCAAGTGAGGGATAGCACCTTACCCCTAAAAGTTCCTCATACTTCGGATTTACTACGAAAACTTCCCCTTTGAAACCGCATTCCTTGAGGCTCTTCAAGGCATGATATCCCATCTTCTTGGAGGAAGAAGAAGCACCGATTATCACCACCCTCTTCGGATAAAAGAAAGAATCCCATATTTCCTTAAGTTCCATTAGAAACCACCGAATTACCCCTTCTTTTGGTCTCCTTTTCCAATTTTCTTCTTTCCTCTTCCCTTATTTCCCTTCTCAGAAGCTTCCCCACTTTGGATTTGGGCAACATGTCCCTAAATTCTATGTAATGGGGGATCTTGTAAGGGGCTAATCTCTCCCTACACCACTTTATAAGGTCTTGAGCACCTACCCCTTTTGCATCTTCTTTGAGCACCACAATGGCTTTTATCCTCTCCCCCACCCGAGGATCAGGCACCCCTATCACGCATGCTCCTATCACCGCTGGATGATCCTGCAAAACCGCCTCTATTTCCGAAGCCGAAACCCTATAGGCCTTATATTTGATAATATCAGCAGTTCTCTCGACGAATTCTATCTCCCCATCTTCGGTCATCCTTACGTAATCTCCCATTCGATAATAGGTAACTCCATTCAAGTTCACAAAAGAACGCCTGGTTTCCTCCTCCTTTCTCCAGTATCCCTGCATAATGTAAGGAGAAGTTACCAAAAGTTCCCCCACTTCTCCCGGCGGTAAAATTTCAAGAGTCTCAGGATCACAAACTATACATTTCCGAGACTTTAACGGCTTACCCACTCGAGTGGGGTTTGGCTCTTTATAAAGAGGACTATAACAAAGATGCCCTATCTCAGTAGCCCCATATACTTGATAAATGGGAATACCAAATCGTTCTTTCCACGTATTAAACACCTCCCTTGGTAACACATCCCCTCCACAGAAACAAAACCGAAGGGAACTAAGGTCATATTGATCAAGCCTATCGTTTTCCAAAATCATCCTATAAAGAGCCGGTACTCCAAGCATCCATCTCACTTTGTATCTTTGAATGGCACAAAGAAGAGCATCAACCTCAGGAACGGGCAAAAGGACCACCGTGTTTCCAAAGTTAAAACCAAAAGCTATCGCAAACCCTTTCGCCATTATATGAAACAGGGGATTAACCATCAAAAGGATATCCTTCCCTTCCTCGATGAAACCATAAGCTACATCCTCCATTATGTCCTTAATATATGAAACTTCTGTCAAATGAGTCCCTGGTACTCCCTTCGGAAACCCAGTGGTACCCCCGGTGTACATGATGTAAGCCAGATCCTTTCCAGGATCTATCTTAACAGAAGGAGGTACTTCCGAACCTTCCTTCAAAACCTTTTTAAACGGAAACACCTTCTCTGAATATTCTACTTTTCCCGTTGGGATTTTATCAAAAAGATGCCCAATAAGCCTTTTTAAAGGAGAAACAAGATCAGCTAAGTTCGTCACTAAAACCCTCTTTATAGGAGTTTTATTCATAATTTCTTTAACGTAAGCAAAATTTGTGTCCATACAAATCACTGTCTCTACATCGGCATCTTTAATCATATACTCAATTTCATAAGCTGTATAAATTGGCGAAACAGGAACACAAACAGCTCCTATTTTGTTAATTGCAAAATTTGCAATAATCCATTGTGGAGAATTTGCAATATAAATCATAACTTTATCGCCTGGTCTCACGCCTATTTTATAAAGACCACTTGCAAACTTGTTGATCAATCTACTCAGTTCTTTATAAGTAAACTTTTCACCCAAATAAATGAGAGCTACATTATTAGGATATTTTTTGACTATTTCTTCAAATTGCGAAAACGTGTATTCCTCAATCACCATTTTCTTCCCCCTACACGCCGAAGTATGCAGATTTTACATCAGGATTATTAAGAAGTTCTTCCCTTTTACCTTCAAGTACAATAGAACCATTTTCGATAATATATCCATAATCTATTATAGGCATAATAGGCCTGGCGTATTGTTCAGCAACTATTATGCTTATTTTTCGTGAATCTCTAATTTCTTTAATAGCCCTAACTACAATATTTTGATAAAATGGGCTTAACCCTAAAAGAGGCTCATCTAATAGCAATAATTTAGGATCTGCCATAAGGGCTCTGCCTATAGCAACCATTTGTTGTTCGCCACCGCTTAAAAAACCAGCCTGACGTTTAAGATGGTCCTTTAAACGGGGAAATAGCGTTAATACGTACTCTAAATTCTCCTTGGCCTTCTTTGTATCCACTAAATATGCACCTATTTTTAAGTTTTCAAGGACAGAACTTTCGGCAAAAAGTCTCCTTCTTTCCGGGCACAATATTATTCCCTTTCGTGCCCTTAAGGGAGCTTCCTCATGTGTTATCTCTTCACCTTCATAAAAGATCTTACCAAACACCGAAATCCTTTCTCCTCCTCTCATTTCTTCTTTTTTTCTAATATCAAAAATAATGCCAGAAAGGGTATACATAAGAGTACTTTTACCAGCACTATTAGAACCAAATATACCAACAATTTGCCCTTTATCACATTTAATGCTCACATTATTCAAAGCAATCATATTTTCATAAAATACTATTAAGTCTTTAACTTCTAGCATTTAAAATACTTCCTCCCCAATATAAGCTTTTTTAACCCTTTCATCTTCTATTACTTCATAAGGCTCGCCTTCCATTATCTTTTCACCAAAGTGTAAAACCATAACTCGATCAGCTAACTTGAACAGTTCTTTCAACCGATGTTCGATCATAATAAGGGTTAACCCTTCCATTTTTAATTTTTCTATCAAAGGAACCAGAGTGGCCACTTCGCTCATGCTTAAACCCGCAAATATCTCGTCACACATGATCAATTCAGGCCTTAAAGCGAGACATCTCGCTAACTCAAGCCTTTTTTGATATCCAGCTGGAAGTGAAGAGGCCAACTTATAGGGAACCCTCGAATCCCTTTCGAAACCCAGCTCCTCTAATATATCAACCGCTACCGCATCTCTATCCCCGTATTTTCCTCCTCCCCGCCATCCCCCCATTTTTCTTGCCCTGGGAGAAAAAAGAGGTATTATGAGGTTTTTATAAGCAGGCAAAGAATAATAGGGCCTCACAATTTGGAAGGTTCGAGCTAATCCATAATTGGCTATTTTGTGAGGGGGAAGGCCGGTAATATCTCTCCCTTTAAAATATATGCGCCCTTCATCAGGACGTACAAAACCGCTTATGCAATTTATAAGAGTGGTTTTTCCCGAACCATTGGGCCCTATAATACCAAATATCTCTCCTTTTTTCACCGCAAAAGTAACATTATTAAGAGCTGTTAAACCACCAAAATGTTTAGAAAGGTTTTGCACTTCAAGTATTATTTCTCCCATCACACTTTTACCCACCTCTCAAATTGATGATATTTCCTTTGAAGATATATCATAATCCCTTCACTTTTAAAGACAATGAAAACAGTTAATATTATGCAATATATAGCAATCCTTAAAGTACCAAAAGCTCTTAAAGCTTCAGAAAGAGGAACAAGAATAAAACTACCTATAACTCCTCCTACAAGAGTCCCGCCTCCGCCGATTACAACGGAAGCAATTGGTATTACCGAAAAATCTAAAGCAAATAGCGAAAGTCCCGCCCACATGTAAAGATGCACCATATAGCTTCCCACAAATGATCCAAGCAAAGCAGCGACAAAAACCGCAATGGCTTTCATCCATGTCACATTGATACCCGACGCTCTGACAGCCTGATCATTATCTTTAATACCCCTTAGAACTAACCCAAAGTCCTCATTGACAAGCCTTCTGAGCGAAAACAAGAAGCCCAGAAGAACCAAAATAACCGTATATTCCTCCACAAAGGCTTTTTCGAATCCCGGGACCCCGGAAATCCCGTTGGTACCTCCCAAGATGTTCAAAGCTTCTATTATCCTACAAAAAAGGAGAGGCAACATAAGGGTGACAATCGCAAAATACACACCCCGCAGAGGAAGGGTGGGTAAAATTAGGAGGGTGCTCAAAACAGCCCCCATTAAGGTCGCCAGGGGGATGGCGAGAAAAACCGGAAGTCCTAACTTGAGGGAGAAAATCGCCGAAAGGTATCCTCCTATTCCGGTGAAAAGAGCACTTCCCAGGTTGGCAAGCCCCACATAATTGGCAAGAAAATCAAAAGAAAGGGAAAGTATGGCATAGGCGCACATCATATTTATAACCCTTTTCCAATAAGGAAAAGGTCCCAATATGAGTGGTAACGCTAAAAGCCCCACTATTAATAAGAGCCTCGGCATAAGAAGATAAAGCATCTCTTGCCATCCGGAGATGGCATAGATACCCTCAGTTCTCACCTTAATGCCCCTATCTACCCTTTCTTTTCTGAGTAGTTCCACCTTTAAACCCTTTCTTCAAGTTCTTTTTGTTTTCCAAACAAACCCGAGGGCTTTAAAATAAGTGTCCCAATGATGGCCAAAAGCGCAACCACCATCTGAAAATGTGAGGAGATTAACTTTTCCGTCAAGGTCTGGGCGAACCCCAGAATGAAAGAAGCAGCCACTACTCCAGCAGTACTTCCTAAACCACCCACCACGCATACGGCAAGTGCGAATATAAGGGTCGAATAACCCGCCTCAACCACGATGTTACCTAAGGGAAGAACGAATAAAGCCGCCAATCCGCAGATAGCCGATCCTATGGAAAGCGAAAGAAGAGCTGCTCTATCAGAATCGATGCCAAGCATCAAAGAAGCCCTTTCGTCTTGGGCGATGGCTCTAAAAGAAAGTCCCGTTTTGGTGTGGTGAGTAAAAAGGTAAAGGAAAAGAAGCAATCCGCCCGAAACGCCCAGGATCAATAAACGCTGATAATCAATAGAGACTCCCAGGATCTCCACTGAACCAGGGATCAATACCGGAAGCATAAAAGTCATACCTCTCAATCCCCCCCACCTAAGTATCTCCAAAATGGCAATCCCTATTGCGTAACTGGCTATGATCTCCGAAAGTGCCATCCCTCTCACCTTAATGAGCACAATTCGATAAATGAGTGCCCCAATTAAAGCGCTAAAAATCAAGGCCACAATGATGGCCAAAGGAAAGGGCAAAGATAGCCTATTGATCAAAAGCCATCCCACATACCCGGTGGCCACATAAATAGCCCCGTGAGCAAAATTGGGAATTCTCGCGATACTATAAACCAGGGCGAACCCCAAAGATATAAGGGAAAGGATAAAGCTGTTTATGAGAGCGTAAATCAACACATACATGAGTTTTACCTCATCCAAGGAGGAAGGATGATCTTACCTTTTGCTACGCTTTCAGGAAATACCTGAACCCTTCGGTCTTTTTGCCATTGGAAAATGCAAGGAACAGCTCCCTCTTTAGGATTATGAGAAGGTATAATTTGATGAGAACGTTTATCAAACCTCATCCTTCCGTAAACGCCCATAATATCAAGTTCTTCCAAGGCTTTTATCACCTTGTCGGTCTCCAAAGTCCCGGCCTTCTCTATCGCAGCCTTCAACTGATAAATCGCCATATAACTGGAAGAAGTTCCATACCCTTCAGGTTCCAATCCCCATTTCTTCTTATAAGCTTCCACAAACTTCATCGTCCAAGGCGTAATATCCGCAGGCACATTGCCCCCGTTCACCACATGGACTATAAGGTATTCTCCTTTGCCACCTGTGGCTTTATAAAAGCCCGGTTGCTCTGCAGCACACACAAAACCCATGGGAAGTGCTTTCACCTTCATATCGGCCCATTGTTTGAGGAGAATTGCACTCTCAGGCATATCCATCCAAAGGAATAATATTTGTGCTCCTTTGGCCTTTGTCTCGTTTAAACCAACAGAATAATCGGTAGTACCAGTGGGGTAGACCTTGGTGTCGATTACTTCAAAACCCTTCTCTTTAGCCATTTTCGCTATTAATTCCCCACCTTTTCGCGCATGTTCTACATCTTGAACCATGATCACAATGTTTTTTAAACCATATTGATTCCTCAAACCCTCCATAACCGTCATGAAATCCTGAGCCATCACACCGCTATGGCTTGTGTTCCGGAAAGTGTATTTATATTTCTCGTAGTTCTCCTCAACCCTTTTGTGAAGAAGCGGAGTAAGAACCCCCGTAGTGAAAATTTGTATTTTGCCGTATTTGCTAACCAGATCCATACTAGCAAGCGCAGCTTCCGATCTCACTGGCCCCCCGACCAAGAAGTCGACTTTTTTCTCAAGTATCAACTTCTCAACGGCTAAAAGCGCCTCACTCACAGGCACACCCGGTTCCAAATCTCTCGTGTCAATTACCTCAAGCCGCAACGGCCTTTTCTCACCTCCCACATTAACCCCACCCGCTTTGTTAATCTCTTCTACCGCAAGCTTCATCGCCTTTTCAGGAGCCCAACCGTACAAAAAAGCTGTAGCAAGAGGAGCACCTATAACTATAGGCTTGGCTTTCTCTTGCGCCGAAAGTGTTCCCCCAAACACCATTAAAATAAGGAGCACAAGCATTTTCTTTGCGACTTTCATTTTAAACCCTCCTTTTAATTTTTTTCTTTTTAAAATTTGCAATTTTCGTACCAAAGTTTTCACCTTCTATCACTTGTTTTTACGCGTACTTGAGTAAAGTTAACTTTTTGGAAATTTTCAATTTTTGAAAAATTTTTCAATTCTTGAAAAAGGGGACCTCATTTGTTTAAAATCCCCAATTCTCGCATCTTTTTTCTTAAAGTGGGCCTCGAAATGCCTAACAAAGTTGCAGCCTTTCCTCGATGCCAATTTGTTTTATTCAACGCTTCCAAAATTTTTTCCTTTTCTTTATTCTCTTCATCATTACCATCAAAAGCAGGAATAAAATCTTTTTTAGATGAGTTACATCTTCTTTCTTCTATAATTTGCTGTATATCTTCTTTTAATATAATTGATCCTTGAGTCCGTAATAAAGCCTCTAAAAGAACATTTTGCAGTTCTCTTACGTTACCTGGCCACTCGTACTCGCTCATTAATTTAATAGCATCATCTTCTACTCCCTTCACAAATTTTCCGGTCTCTTTGGCTAACTTTCCTATCAGATGTCTTATAAGCAATGGCAAATCCTCAATCCTTTCTCTTAAAGGCGGAATTTTTATTCTCACTACACTTAATCTATAAAAAAGATCCTCTCTAAATTTGCCTTCTTTTAGTAATTTTTCTATATCTCGATTGGTAGCAGCTATTACCCTCGCTTTAAACGGGATTTTTTGAGAACCTCCCACCCTTTCGAATTCTCTCTCTTCCAAAACTCTCAGGAGTTTAGCCTGCATATCGCAAGATAATTCTCCCACTTCATCCAAAAAAAGAGTCCCCTCCCCTACAATCTCTAATTTTCCCTTAGTAGTCCTTAAAGCTCCAGTAAAAGCACCTTTCTCATAACCAAAAAGTTCACTCTCAAAAAGCGTCGGTACAATACAGGCACAATTAATAGCCACAAAAGGTTCTTCTTTAAATGGGCTATAAAAATGAATAGCTCTTGCAACGAGCTCTTTTCCTGTACCAGTTTCTCCTTCAATAAAAACATTTACCTTTTTCTGCGAAACTATTCCTATTGTTTTTAATATTTCTTTTATACTTTTAGATCTGCCTATTATCTTAAAATCCTCAAAATCACATTTAACAAATTCTTCAATTCTCACTGATGGATAAGAATTAATGTAACTAAAAGCCTTTTCTACAATTCTATCTATTTCATTAACATCAAGTGGTTTTATCAAATAATCGAAAGCTCCCAATTGCATAGCCTTAATTGCAATATCCATTTCGTGGTAGGCAGTAATTATAACTATATATGCATCATATCCGATATGTTTTATCTTTTTCAACACTTCCAATCCGTCCATATCAGGTAATTTAACATCTAAAAATACAAGATGTGGATGAAATTTCATAAATTTCTCGATTCCTTCCTTTCCTGAAAAAGCACATTCAACTTTACATTTTTTCTCAGAAAAAAACATCATAAGAGATTCCGTCAACATTTCTTCATCATCGATAATTAGAACTCTTTTTTCGTAAGTGCACATAGGTTACTCCTTAACAGGAATAATTACTTCAACACAGGTACCTTTCGGTCTTTTTGCATTAACATTGATCGCACCACCATGAGCTTCTATGATTTTTTTCGCTAAAGGAAGTCCTAAACCTGTACCTTTTGGTTTAGTGCTAAAAAATGGATCAAATATGAAAGGCATGTCTGATTTTTTTATACCACAACCATTATCGATTATACGAAGTATTACGTTTTGCTTTTTCATTGTTCCCGTAATCTCAATCCTACCTCCTTTATCTATTGCCTGAATCGCGTTAAGTAGGATATTATAAAAAGCTTGTTTAATCTTTTCTTCATCTAGCCGAAGGGAAGGTATTCTTTTGGAATATTTAAGTTTCATTATTATTTGCTTTTCTTCTATTTGAGGCTTAAGGTTCTCTATGCATTGCATAAGAATATCCTTAAGATTTGTCTTTCCCAAATTTAACGAAAGCGGCTTTGCAAAATCTAAAACATCAGATAACAATTTCTCAAGTCTGTCTATTTCTTTTAAAACAATTTCAAGCCTTCTCTTGTTATACCCTTCTAAAGAGACATGGCGAGCAAATATTTGAACATTCATCTTTACAGAGGACAAAGGGTTTCTAATCTCATGAGCTAAACAAGTAGCTATTCGTCCAAGGTGCACAAAACGCTCCGCTTCCCTCATTCTTTTTTCTAACTCCACTCTTTCCGTAATGTCTCTTAATATCCCTCCTATTCCTTTTTGATGTCTGTAAACAATAGGTTTTATTTTTATCTCAGTAGGATATAATGCTCCTTTTCTATGCTTCCTTAAATATACAAAAATCTCTTCTTTTTGAAGATCATTTTGAAAAATTAATTTAAACTTTTCTTTAAGAGAATCTCCGGAACCTATGAATTCCAGAAAATTTTTGCCTCTTACTTCATCTACATCATATCCATGCATTTGTGCAAATGCTTTGTTGGCAAAAACAATTACCCCTTTCACTGCTACAAAATATCCATCGTTCATTTCATTTAGAAGAAAACGATATTCTCTCTCAGATTCCTGAAGTTTTCTAGTCCTATTCTCGACCTCTTTTTCTAATTTCTTAGCATAAATATAAAGAGATTTTTCATGCAAAGCTTGAAAATAATCGCTAAACCGGGTAATAGTGTAAAAAAGGTTTTGATTTAATTTGTTTAGCGTTTCTACATAATCTTTTTCGTCTAACTCAGTATTTAAATAAGGCATAATTATGAGCCTATACAATTCATAAGCACTTTGAACTTCTGAGAGAGAAAAACCTCCTTCGAGCCTTAATTTTGCAATCCAATTGATATGTTCGTTAATTTTTCTTTTATCATTATAAACAAGTGCATAATAATTAGCGTCCGCTGCTTTAGAGACTGTTTGAAAAAGTTCGTCAAGAGGTCTTGCACTGTATCTTTCGCTTACTTCAGTATGAAGACGGTATATCCATTCATCAATCACCTTGTTTCTATACTTTTCAAGAAGTTCTTTTAAGTCCATTTATAATTGCGTTTTATTTTTTTGCTAAGAAATTATAAAATTAAAACACCATCATGTCAAGCTATTTGAAGTTAGTTTGAAATTGCTTCTCCGCAGATAGTAAAAAGTGTTTATTAAGCTATGAGTTTGGCTATGTCGGCGACTCTCAAAAAGAGATTGTTGATGTTTCCCAAAAGGGCGAGGCGGTTTTCTCGGATGGCCTTTTCGTCGGTCATCACCAGCACCTTGTCGAAGAAGCGGTCAATCCTATCCTTCATCTTAACGAAAAGCCCCAAAAGCCCCAAGTAATCTTCTTTCTCAAAAAGAGGTTGGGCTTCTTGGGAAATGGAAAGAAACGTATTGTAAAGTTCCTTTTCTTCCTCTTGAATGAAAAGGTTCGGATCCACCCGTTGAGGGTAACTTATCCCCTTAAGGATGTTAGATACCCTCTTAAAGGCTATGACCAGATTCTGAAAGTCGGAAAAGGCTCTGAAATGATGAAGGGCTTGGATCCGGTTTTTTATATCCACCAAGTCCTCCTTTTGAACCTCAAAGATGGCATTTATCTCATCCTTCAAAAACCCCTCGGAGAGGAGTATCCCCTCGTATCGCCCAAGGATAAACTCCAGGACCTCTTCTTTTGCCTCGGGTTTTTTGACTTTATCCTTCAAAAGTTCAAAGGCCCATTCTATCGCCTCTCGGAGGTTAAGCCTCCATTTTCTTTTCAAAAGGATCATCACCAGACCTATGGCCTGCCTTCTTAAAGCGAAAGGATCAGAGGTGCCACTGGGGCTTAGACCTATTGAGAAAAAGCCACATAAATTATCGAGCTTCTCCGCAAGGCTCAAAACGGAACCGGTTTCGCTTTGAGGAAGATCATCATCGGAAGACCTGGGTTTGTAATGCTCTTCGATGGCGATGGCCACTTCCTCCTTCTCTCCGGCTCTCAAAGCATACTCCCTTCCCATTATGCCTTGTAGCTCCGGGAACTCTCCCACCATCTCAGTCAAAAGGTCAGCCTTACACAGGAAAGCAGCCCTTTTCGCCAACTCTACCTTGGAGGGACAAACCTTCAGGGCGATCTTTTCGCTAAGAGTGATAAGCCTCTCGATTTTTTCATAAAGGGTTCCCAACTCCGAATGAAAAACCACTTCCTTAAGTCTCGGAACCCTTTCTTCAAGGGGGATCTTCAGGTCCTCATGATAAAAGAAACTGGCATCCTCTAAACGAGCCTTCAGAACCCTTTCATTTCCCCTTTTTACCACTTCCATATCTTTGGCCAAAGTATTCGAAATGGCCACAAAATAAGGCATAAGTTGCCCCTTTTCGTTTAAAACGGGGAAAAACCTCTGATGATGCTGCATGGCAGTTATGAGGACCTCCTTGGGCAATCGCAAAAAAGATTCTTCAAAACCGCCAAGTATCGCCCAAGGGTATTCGACCATAAAGGTGACTTCCTCAAGAAGGTCTTCATCAATGAGAGGATGCCCTCCTACCCGAGTTGTGACCCTTTCTATCTCCTCTCGGATTCTTCGTCTTCTTTCTCCTTGATCCACCAAAACGTAAGCTTCTCTTAATTGGGCAAGATAATCCTTTATGCCATTGATTTTAATCCTCTGAGGAGCCATGAACCTGTGACCGAAAGTATAGGAAGAGGCTTCGAAAACCTCCAATTCAAGGACTTCTCCGCCAAAAACGGCCAAAACCCATCGAATGGGTCTTATAAACCTCAGGTTCCTTTTCTCCCACCTCATGCTTTTGGGCATCGGAAGGTTTAGGATCAGCTGAGGAAGAAATTCCTTAAGAAGCTCAGAGGTAGGCTTACCCTCTTCGCTCTTCTTAACGGCTACATACTCACCCTTTTCCGTGGAAACCACCACCAGTTCATCTACGCTTACTCCCTGGCTTTTCGCAAACCCTTGGGCCTGAAGGGTGGGGTGACCGTTTTGGTCAAAAGCCACCTTCTTAGGAGGTCCGATTTTTAAAACTTCAAGGGGGCTTTGGTATTCCTCAAGTAGGCCCAAAATCACAAGCCTTCGGGGAGTCCCAAAAACCTTTATCTCTTTACCTTCTATCCTTTCTTCCTTAAGCCACTTACTAAATCTTTCCTTTATAACCTCAAGGGCTTGAGGCACAAACCTTGGGGGCATCTCTTCGGTTCCCACTTCAAAAACCAACTCCTTCATCTTCCCTCCCTCAAAAGCGGAAAGCCCATCTCTTCCCTTTTCTTCAAATACTTTTCGGCACACATTTTGGCCAGCTCTCTAACCCTCAGGATATAACGGGTCCTTTCGGCCACGCTCAAGGCCCCTCGGGCGTCAAGCAAATTGAAGGTATGAGAACATTTTAGGCAGTAATCATAAGCGGGAAGGACAAGATCTTTTTCGATTAGTCTTTTGCACTCGGCCTCAAAGCTATCAAAAAGCTGAAAGAGCATGGGGAGAGAGGCTTCTTGAAAGTTATAGTATGACCATTCCACCTCACCTTGATGGTGAATCTCCCCATAGGTGATGCCATCGCTCCATATGAGCTCAAAAACGTTATCCACTCCTTGCAAATACATGGCTATTCTCTCAAGACCGTAAGTGATCTCCACCGAGATGGGATCCAGATCAAAGCCTCCAGCCTGTTGAAAATAGGTAAACTGGGTTATCTCCATCCCATCAAGCCAAACCTCCCATCCCAGTCCCCAAGCCCCAAGGGTTGGTGACTCCCAGTCGTCCTCCACAAACCTTATGTCGTGTTCAAGGGGGTCGATGCCTATCCACTTTAAGCTCTCCAGATAAAGGTCCTGGGCATCGGAAGGGGCCGGTTTCAGGATCACTTGGAACTGATAGTAATGTTGCAATCTATTGGGGTTCTCCCCATATCGGCCATCGGTAGGGCGTCGGGAGGGCTCCACATAAGCGGCCTTCCAAGGTTCGGGTCCCAAGACCCTTAAAAAGGTGGCCGGATTAAAAGTGCCCGCTCCCACCTCCACATCATAAGGTTGAACGATGAGACAGCCCTTCTCGGCCCAAAAGCGTTGAAGCTCCATTATTAACTTTTGGAATTCCATATCTCTAACTCCTCCATTATCCTAAGGGTCATTATCTTCTGGGAGGTCTGACGTTCTATAAAAGCGGGAAGGATCATCTTGCACTCTCTGAGGAACTTCTCCGAAAGTAAGGGGAAGTTTCCCCCTTTGAGGATCTGGTTAACCCCTTTGATAGTCTCAAGAGAGAGTGAAAAATCCCCCTTCTCACATCCTTCGTGTACCACCCCTCCCCTGTTTAAGGAAAACTCACCGTCTTCTTGTAATTCTCTTCCACAAATGACGCATCTTTCAAAAGAAGGTCTATATCCGAGCTCCGAAAGCATCCTTAATTCCAAGAGCCTCAGATGCTCCTCTTTGGGGATAAATTTGTCGAGAAAGGCCAGAAATTTTAACACTACCCTTAAAACTTCCGGATGAGGATCCCACAAAGCGGTCATCAAGTGCAAAAGCTCCAAGGCGTAAAAGCCACAGAGAAGCCTCCTCAAATCCCTTCTTAAGTTCAAGAAAAGGGAAACGAGCTCGGCTTGATCAAGCCTCAAAAAGCCACTTCTCTCTCCGTCAACCAACATCTTAAGGTAAGTAAAGGGCTCGAGTTTATTAAAAAATCGCCTCTTGCTTCTTCTTCCGCCTTTAGCGATAAGGTAAACCCTTCCCCATTTAAGGGTGAAGACCTCAAGTATCACATCTGATTCGCCTCTGTCAAAATCCCTTATAATTAGGCCATAGGTCCTTTCCATAATTAATTAAGCATAAAGTAGGCCAACCCCAAATAGATGGCCGTACCCACTATGTCGGCTAGGGTGGTCAATAGGGGAGCAGAAACAGTAGCGGGATCGATCCTAAACCTAGAAAATAAGAACGGTAAAATCACCCCTATTAAACACCCCACTATCACATTAAGGATCATCCCTAAGATCACCACTTGGGCTACTTGAAATCCTCCTCTGATGATCCCCATTACCGAGATCCCCAACCCCATGGTCAGCCCCAATGCCACAGCCACCAAGAACTCTTTCCCTAACAACAACAGCCAATCCCGCAGCTGGACTGTGCCAACCGCCAAGGCCCTTATAACCAGGGTAGCCGCTTGAGAACCAGCATTACCTGCGGTATCAACCAAAACGGGTAAAAAGGTCACAAGAACCACATACTTGGCGATCATCTCCTCGAAGTGTTGGATGATGCCCCCCGTAGCGAGGTCCATTATCAAAAGAAGCAACAACCAGACCACCCGGCTTCGATAAAGCTTTCGGAAGGGGATCTCCTTCAGATGAGTTATAACCTCAAGACCGATCGGTTTGGCTTCGATAGCCGTAAATTTGGTGAAATCCTCAGTCTGTTCCTCGGTCAAAACGTCCAATATGTCATCAACAGTCACTATGCCTAACAGATATCCTTCTGAATCCGTAACCGGAAGGGCCACAAGGTCGTACTTTTGAAAAATCTTAACCGCCTCTTCCTGATCTTCAGTAGCATTAATGGATATGACTTTATAATCCATAAGGGATTCTATTGTGGCATCCCAATCAGCAAGGATCAGCTTCCTCAAGGGAAGGTCATCCAAAAGCCTTCCATCCTTATCCACCACATAGAGCACATCTATTGTTTCTGCGTCTATTCCGGTTTTCCTCACGTGTTCTAAGGCTTCGTAAACCTTCATATCTGGCCTTATGGCCACATAATCGGGCGTCATCAAACGGCCCACGCTTCCCTTGGGATACCCCAAAAGTTCCAGGGTTTCCCTTCGGTCTTCGGGCGAGAGGAGGTTAAGAAGGGTCTTGGTCAAACTGGGGGGTAATTCCTCGAAAAGTTCGGTCCTATCGTCGGGGTCCATCTCCGAGAGCACGGCCTTTATCTGCTCGCTGGTCAGATTGCGCAGTATGTATTCTTGAGTATCGGGATCAAACTCCGAAAAAACTTCCGATTGTAGCTTCCTCGGCAAAAGCCTAAAAAGGATCACCCCCTCTTCGGGGCTTAAGCTTCTTATAAGGTCGGCGATATCTTGAGGAAGCCATTCGGAGATGGCATCCTTTAAGGCGCGAAAATTCTTTTGAGCTATAAGTTCCTTAAGGTCCGGTTCCAAAAGCTTGACGATGGGGTTTATAGGTCTTTTGGTCGTTTCCATGACTTAACAAGCACCTCCCTCGGCCTCACTCCGTCCGAAGGCCCCACAATGCCTTCTTTTTCCATCCGTTCTATCAATCGGGCTGCTCTATTGTAGCCGATCTTAAAACGCCTTTGAAGCGCTGAAACCGAGGCTTGTCCGGTCTGTATCACGTAATTTACCGCTTCCTCGTATTTGGGATCATCATAATCGGGATACTCCTCTGGGGGCCCCTCCGGTCCTTCCTTTAAAATGTTCAAATTATATTCGGGCTTCCCCTGATCCTTCCAAAACTTAACTACCCGTTTGATCTCCTCTTCACTGGCGTAAGCTCCATGGACCCTCTTTAAACGGGAACTACCCGGTGGCAAAAACAACATATCCCCTTGACCCAAAAGATGTTCAGCCCCCGTGGTGTCAAGAATCGTACGGGAATCCACTTTGCTTGAGACCTGGAAGGATATGCGGGCGGGGAAGTTGGCCTTGATGATGCCCGTTATTACGTCCACCGAAGGCCTTTGGGTAGCCAGGACCAGATGGATCCCCGCAGCTCTGGCCATCTGAGCCAGCCTTATGATGGATTCCTCTACCTCTCGTCTTGAGGTGATCATAAGATCAGCGAGCTCATCGATCATCACCACTATATAAGGCAGGGGCTTCTCCCCCTCCTCCAAGGCCCTTTGGTTGTAACGCTCAATGTGTTTGGTGCCCTTTGAGGCCATTAAGGCATAACGGTTCTCCATCTCTCGGACAACCCATTTCAAGGCGGAAGCCGCTTCCTTGGGATCAGTCACCACAGGTAAAAGCAAATGGGGTATCTCCTCGTAAAGGGTTAGTTCGAGCATCTTGGGATCTATCAAGAGGAATTTCACCTCATCGGGAGTGGCTCTATAAAGGATCGAGAGGATCATGCAGTTCATAGAGACGCTTTTTCCCGAGCCTGTGGAACCCGCCACTAAAAGATGGGGCATCTTGGTAAGGTCGATCACAAAGGGCTTTCCCTCTATATCCTTCCCCAGGGCAAGGGTCAATTTGGAAGGGGAAGACCTAAAGGCTTCAGATCCCAACACATCTTTCAGATAAACGCTTTCCCTTACCCGATTTGACACCTCTATCCCTATTACCGACCTTCCCGGGATTGGGGCCTCGATCCTCACGCTATAAGCACTTAAGGCCAAAGCGAGGTCATCCTCCAGATTGACCACCCGAGAGATCTTCACCCCTGGAGCCGGCTCAAACTCGTAAACGGTCACCACCGGTCCGGGTCTGACCTGAACCACCTTGCCTTCCACTCCGAAATCCCTGAGCTTATTTTCCAGCCTTTGAGCCGTAGCCCAGAGTTCTTGCTCACTCAAGCTTACCCTTTCCCTTTTACCACCGTTTAAAAGGTCCAAGGGCGGAAGCACCCACGCTCCGATCCTCTTTCCCTCATCCCTTTTCAGTTCCTCCCGGGGAGACTCCGAAGGGGAGAGCTCCTTAAAGGGGGGTTGAAGGATGACAGGAAGTTCTTGGCTTTTTATCCTCCTAAACTCCCTTTTCTCTCCTCTCTTTTTAAGGAAGCTGATGCTGGTCAATCCTCTGAGCTTGAAAAAGAAACCGGAGAAATCCAAGAGACTGAGGCGGCTAAGGAAAAGAAGGCTCACTAAGAGCAAGAAGGAACAAAGAAGCCAAGATCCCGCGTAGTTAAGGTATTTTACCAAAAGAGCCGATAAATTATCACCCACCAATCCACCGATTCCCAAAAGCCCAAAAAGAAGGGTCAGGCTTATTACGGCTAAAAAGAGGCCGAAGAACCTTCTTGAACTTATGCTCCTTGAGCTTTTTAAAAGAAATACCCCTAAAAGGCCAAAGAGCCCGACCAAAACATAACTTATAAAGCCGAAGGTCTGAATCAGCAAGTCCGAAAGCACCGCCCCCAGGATCCCACCTAAATTGTGAATTTTCGAAGGGATCGAGAGGGTGTAATGACTAAATGAGGGGTCTGCGGGGTTATAGGAGATGAGGGCCAAAAACAAGAAGGCCGTCCAAAATAACAGAAATAAACCCACTATGTCCTTCACCAAACGGTTCATCCTCACATCCTAATTATCACCGGTATGATGACGGGAAACCTTCCTATCTCCTTCTTCAAGAATCCCCTTAAGACCTTCTTGACTTCCTCTTCTAACTCCACATTTTCCAAAGGAACTTGCGGGATTATTTGGCTCCACCTTTCCATTATCTTCCCTTTTGCCTGCTTGAGTAGCTCTCCCGATTTTCCCTCTAAAAACACGCCCTTGGTGATAAGCTCAGGCCCCGAGATTATCTCTCCGGTCTGTTCGTCCACCACCATGACGCATACCACAATACCGTCTTCCGCAAGGTGCCGTCGATCCCTCAGGACAACCTCTTCCACATCTCCTAGGCCCTTACCGTCCACAAAAACCCTACCGGCATTAACCCTTGGACCCCTCTTCACCTCCCCGTCTTCCAAGATGAGGGTCTCCCCATTTTCCATGATGATGATCCTTTCCTCCGGTAAACTTATGTCCTGAGCGATCCTTTTAAGGGCATAAAGGTGTCGGTATTCACCATGAACCGGCAAGAGGTATTCAGGTTTAATGAGGCTTAAAAGTAATTCCAACTCCTTCATATGGGCATGTCCAGAGGCGTGTACCGGTAAAACATCCGCATAAAACACCTCCGCTCCGAGCCGAGATAAATTGTTGATCATGTGGGTTATAGATCGTTCCCTACCCGTGATGAATCGAGAGGACAATATGATGGTATCCCCGGGCTTAACGTTTATGTGCTTGTGGTTACCACTTGCTATTAAACTCAAGGAAGACATAGGTTCAGCTTGACTTCCAGTGGTTATGATCAAAAGTTTGGAGGGTTCTATTTTCTCTATGTCCTCTATTTTTACCAGGTTATCCGGTAAGTTCAGGTACTCAAATTCCGAGGCGAGTTTGGTGTTTTCCAATAAACTCTTCCCTACTAAGGCCACGTATCGACCCGTTTTTTCGGCTATACGGAATAGCTCCCCTATGCGCCTTATATTGGAAGCGAAAAGGGCTACAATGACCCTCCCTTCCTTTGACCTTATCAGATTCTCCAAGTTCGCGGAAACCTCCTTCTCCGAAAGGCTCCAACCGGTTCGGTCAGCATTTGTAGCGTCAAGGATCAAAAGCTTGACCCCTTCACTGGCCAACTGGGAAAACTTGTTTAAGTCCGTCCTCTCGTCTAAAGGAGCGCTAAACTCGATCTTTAAATCGCCGGAATGGAGGATGATACCCTCCTCAGTCCGAATGGCCAAAGCCACGCAATCGGGTATGCTATGACAAACCCTTATGAACTCTATCTTAAAGGAACCGATGGCAAGCTCATCCCCCGGCTTTATCAGGTAAAATTCCCTCAAGGTGCTACCTTTCAACTCCTTTAGCTTTCCTTCCAAAAGTCCAAGCGTGAAACCGGTCCCATAAACCGGTATATCCCCTAGCTGATCGATAAAAAAAGGATAGGCCCCTATATGATCCTCATGCCCATGGGTGAAGATTATGGCCTTAAGTTTCTCCTTTATGAGGTTTAAATAGGAGATATCGGGGATGATAAGATCAATCCCAAACCCATAAGCCTCTGGGAACATAAGCCCCGCATCCACTATAAAAGCCGATCGGTCATCTTCAAAGACCATCATATTTAGTCCTATCTCCCCTATCCCCCCTAAGGGAATCACCTTAATCAAAATCGGGCCTCCTCAAGGCCTTCAATTATCTTTTCACGAACTCGGAGTAAAAATTTCTCAAGGTCCGAATCCTCGGGATAAAGCGGAGGCTTTATAATGAGCTTGACCCGGCTTGAACGCCGGGGTATGAGGCTTCGACCGGGCATTATCTCGTAGGTCCCCTTTATGGAGATGGGTACCACCGGTGAAGAGGCCTTTAAGGCCAAAAGAAACCCTCCCTTTTTAAAGGGCTTAAGGGTCCCGTCTTGGGATCGGGTGCCTTCCGGGAACACAAGGAGGGCCTTCCCTTCTTGAAGCCTTTTGAGGGCCTCCTTAAAGGAGCGCAAGTTACCACCTGGTTGTTCCCTTTCAACGGGGATATATCCGGCAAGGCTCATGGCCCATCCCATAAAGGGGATTTGGAAGAGGCTCTTTTTGGCGAACCATCGGAACTGAACGGGCAAATAGGCCAAGAGTACGAAGATGTCGTAGGCGCTTTGATGATTACTCATAAAGATCACTGGACCTGAAGGGAGGTTCTCAACCCCCCTTACCTCTACTTTAACTCGGGAGGCCCAAAGGATGGCCTTTGCCCATAACCTAGCGTAAAGGTGAATTAAATCACCCTTTTTGCGAAAAGGTAAGCTCAGAAAAGACAAAAGGCTTAACGCTAAGGTGACAAAAACAATGACCGTCCATATCCATAAAAGACGCCACAAGGAGAACCCCTTTAAAGTTTTCTTATCTTTACCCTCGTCCCTACCCCCCATCCCTTTTCCGAAGCCAAAGACCCCCTTTTGGTGGCGAGTTCAAGCCTACCGTGACTGCCCCAAAGGGCTATAACTTCTCCGAACTCCCCTTCTTCGTAAGTATTCTTTATCTCCCTTATGATCTCCCCTTCCACCTCTATGAGGAAAGAAGTCTGCGGTAAATCCATGGGCTTAAGGTTGGTTATCAGGTTTCCGAAACGATCCACATAAATGACCTCTCCCTGGATGCCCTCCGGTGTTTGAATCGGTTCGATGATCGGCAAAAAGGTCAATTCGGTGCTTTCGACCATTGGCCCAAACTGCTCGGGCTTAACCCCTAAGGAAAGATGGGCCACCACTGGCGCGAAGACATCCCTTCCGTGAAAGGTGGCGCTTATTTGGGGCAAAAGATAATCTTTGTTCGTTATCTGGTAGGCCTTAAAGTTTCTCCTTCTCAAAACGAACGTAAAAAGGCCATTATCCGGACCAACCAGGTATTTCCCATCGACTTCCACCACAAGCCCTCTCCTCTTGCCCCCAACCCCAGGGTCAATTACCGTCAAAAAGACTGTCTTGGGCGGAAAGTAATCAAACACCCCCTCCAAAACCAAGGCACCAGCCAGGATATCATGGGAGGGTATCTCGTGGGCCACATCCACTATCCTCGCCTCGGGGTTAAGGCTCAAGATAACCCCCTTTACCGCCCCCACATATCCATCCCTCCATCCGAAGTCGGTGATTAAGGCGATCAAAGTGGCGGCCATAGGACCCCCTTTTCTGTGATAATGGCCTTTATAAGCTCCGCAGGAGTGATGTCAAAAGACGGATTCAAAGCCGTGACCCCCTCAGGGGCTACCCTTTTCCCGTAAATCTCCAATACCTCTTTTTCGTCCCTTTCTTCTATCAAAACCTCCTCTCCTTTTAAAAGATCCATATCAAAGGTAGAAAGGGGAGCTGCCACATAAAAGGGGATGCCATGTCGATGAGCCAAAACCGCCAACGTATAGGTCCCGATCTTGTTAACCACATCCCCTCGGGAAGTCACCCTATCGGCTCCCACGATAAGTGCATCCACCAAACCCCGGCTCATAAGATACCCTGCCGCCGAATCGACCACCACCGTTACCGGAATCCCCTCCCTTTTTAACTCCCAGCTGGTAAGCCTCGCTCCTTGGAGCCAAGGCCTCGTCTCAGTGACATAAACTTGAAGGATCTTCCCTTCCTCAAAGGCCCTCTTTATCACACCAAGGGCTGTACCATAGCCTCCGGTGGCAAGCCCTCCGGCATTACAATGGGTTAAAACCCTGCTGGAAGGACCCAAAAGTTTTGCCCCATTTTGAGCGATGGCCATATTGATCTGAAGATCCTCTTCCCAAATGTTCAAAGCCTCCCTTTCTAAGGACAAAACCAAATCGGGCTCTCCGGAAAGGGCTACTTTCTCCATCCTCTCCAAGGCCCAGAAAAGGTTCCTCGCAGTAGGTCTCGTGTTCTTCAACAACTCTATGGCCCTTAGGGCCTCCTCTTTGGGCCGGGAAGGATTTCTTTTGGCCTGAAGGACCACCCCCAAGGCTGCCACGATCCCTATAGCTGGAGCTCCTCGGATGACCATCTCCTTTATGGCCCAAGCTACATCCTCGGCAGTTTTACATTCCACGTATTTCTCTTCCCAAGGCAAAAGCCTCTGATCGAGAAGAAAGAGGGTATCTTTCTCAAATAGGATATGGTTCACCTTCTCCTCTTCTTCCCCCTCTTTCTGTTGGTCTCCCTTTCCGGAAGGCCCAGTTCAATAAGCCTCTTTTCAAGCGCCTTTAGTTTATCCCTAAACATAGCTGCCTTCTCGAACTCAAGCCTTGAGGCCGCCTCTTTCATCAAACCCCTAAGCCTCTCTATCTCTTTCTCGATAAGTTCCGGATCATGAAGCTCCAACTCTCCTTCCTTCAAATCGGGTATTTTAGGATAATCGGCTTCGTAGATGGAACTCAGTATGTCCGTTATGGCCTTCTTAATGGTCTCGGGCGTTATGCCATGAAGCCGGTTGTATTCCTCTTGGATCTTCCGCCTTCTTTGGGTCTCTTCAATAGCCCTTGCCATGGAGCGGGTAACGGTATCCGCATAAAGGATCACCTTTCCGTTCACATTACGAGCAGCCCTTCCAAAGGTCTGGATCAGGGCGCGTTCTGACCTAAGAAACCCCTCCCTATCGGCATCCAGAATGGCCACAAGGCTCACCTCCGGCAAGTCCAGGCCTTCCCTCAAAAGGTTTATCCCTATTAAGCAATCGAACTTACCGAGCCTTAAATCGCGGAGGATCTCCACCCTCTCCAAAGCGTCGATTTCCGAATGCATATACCTCACCCTGAGCCCCCTCTCTCGATAATAATCCGTGAGATCCTCCGCCATCCTCTTGGTTAAGGTGGTGACCAAAACCCTCTCGTTTCTTTCGGCCCTTTTCTTTATCTCCCAATAAAGGTCCTCCACCTGGTTGGTGGCAGGTCTCACCTCCACCTCGGGATCCATGAGCCCGGTAGGCCTTATTATCTGTTCCACCACATAAGGACCCGCCTTTTCGAGCTCGTAATCCCCTGGGGTTGCCGAGACGTAAATCACCTGTTTCACCCTCTCCTCAAATTCCTCGAATTTCAAGGGACGATTGTCCAAAGCCGAAGGGAGCCTGAAACCATACTCCACCAAGGTCTCCTTCCGAGATCTATCGGCATGGTACATGCCTTGAAGCTGGGGAATGGTCACATGAGACTCATCGATGAAGATGATGGTATCCGGATGAAGGTAATCCAAAAGGGTCGGAGGTGGCTCACCCGGAAGCCTTCCCGTTAAATGCCTCGAATAGTTCTCGATCCCCTTACAGTAGCCCACCTCCAATAGCATCTCAATGTCGAAGAGCGTCCTCTGCTCGAGCCTTTGGGCCTCCAAAAGCTTCCCCTGTTCCCTCAATTCCCTTACCCTTTCTCTTAACTCCTCCTTTATCCCTTCAATGGCCAAAAGTAACCTTTCCCGAGGAGTCACATAGTGACTGGCAGGATAAATGGTGTAAGATTCGAGTTCGTCTATCACCTTTCCGGTCAAAGGATCGAATTCCTTAAGGCTTACCACTTCATCACCCCAAAGCTCGATCCTCAGGGCCTTTTCTTCCTCATGAGCGGGAAAGACCTCCACTATATCTCCCCTTACCCGGAAACTGCCCCGGTAAAAGTCGTAATCATTCCTTTGGTAAAGGATCTCGACCAAATAAGAAAGAAGGTCCGATCGCCGGATCCTCATCCCCCTTTTCAAGGGGAGTTTCATAGAGGCATAATCCTCAGGCGATCCCAAACCGTATATACAAGAAACACTGGCCACAATGATCACGTCCCTTCTTTCTAAAAGGGATCTGGTGGCCGAATGCCTGAGTTTATCTATCTGCTCGTTTATCAAGGCGTCCTTTTCGATGTAAGTGTCCGTTTCAGGAACATAGGCTTCGGGTTGATAATAATCGTAATAACTTATGAAAAACTCCACCGCATTGTAAGGAAAAAGTTGTTTGAATTCCCCATAAAGTTGAGCTGCTAAGGCTTTATTATGAGAAATGATAAGGGCCGGTCGATTGGTCCTGGCGATCACATTGGCCATGGTGAAGGTCTTGCCTGAACCAGTGACCCCAAGAAGCACCATATGTCTCACGCCTTCCTCAACCCACCGAGAAAGCGCCTCGATGGCCTTGGGCTGATCGCCCTTTGGTTCAAATTCCGAGATCAACTTGAAGTCACTCATTCCACATCCCACTTGGTCCCTTGAGGAGTATCCATGAGCTTTATGCCAAAAGAAGAAAGAAGGGAACGGATCTTATCGGCCGTTTCCCAATCCTTTGTCTTTCTCGCCTCTTCTCTTTTTTTAATAAGCCCTTCTAACTCTTCAAGGGAGAGACCAATCTCCTTGAGTTTTTTCTTCTTCTTTTTCTCGAAAAACTCCTCCGGATCCTCCTTTAATATGCCAAGGATCCTTTGATAAACTTCAAGCCCTTCAAGGATCTTTTCGCCTATCTCCTTTGGAAGGGGACCTTGGATCTTGTTGACCTCTCTTAAAAGCTCAAAAAGCGCCCCCAAAGCCCGAGCGGTGTTAAGGTCATCACTTAAAGCCTCTTCAAATCTCTCCTTCAAGCTCAAGGCGAGCTCTTTGACTTTATTTAAGCCCTCCTCTTTAAGGCCTTCGGCCATCTTGGCCCTTCGGACCATCCCGTAAAGCCTCTCCAGAGCCCTTTGGGCCTCCTTTATGCCCTCAGGGGAGTAATCGATAGGAGTGCGATAATGTTTGCTCAAAAGGAAAAGCCGCAAGGCTTCGGGGTGATAGGTCCTCAAGATCTCCCGCAAAAGGATCACATTGCCCAGGGATTTTGACATCTTCTCCCCTTCTATTTTCACAAAGGCGTTGTGAAGCCAAAACCTAACGAAAGGCTTCCCCGTTAAGGCCTCGGATTGGGCTATCTCGTTTTCGTGATGGGGAAATATTAGATCTTCCCCTCCACCGTGAATATCAAGGGTCTCGCCCAAATACTTTTGACTCATCACCGAACACTCAAGGTGCCAACCCGGCCTTCCCCTTCCCCAAGGGGATTCCCAATAGGGTTCATCGGACTTGGAGGCCTTCCATAGGGCAAAATCCAGGGGGTTTTTCTTTTTAGGATCGGGCTCCACTCGAGCTCCGGCAAGCATCCCCTCGAGAGTTCTTCCCGAAAGCTTCCCATAAGAGGGGAATTTCTCCACGGAAAAATAAACGTCTCCATCCGCCACATAGGCATAGCCCTTTTCGAGGAGCTTCTTTACAGCCTCGATCATCTCCGCAATGTGTTCGGTGGCTTTAGGTTCAAAGGTGGGTTTTTCAAGACCCAAGGAAGTGGTGTCCACGTAAAATTCGGAAATGTACCTTTCAGCGATCGTTCGGAAATCTACTCCCTCTTCCTTGGCCCGGTTTATGATCTTGTCATCTATATCGGTAAAATTCCTCACATAAATGACCTCATATCCTCGATATTTGAGATATCGATAAAGAACATCAAACACCACCAGGCTTCTCGCATGACCTATATGAAGGAAGTCGTAAACGGTGACCCCACAGACATACATCTTCACTTGAGGCGGATCAAGGGGCAGAAAGGTCTCTTTTCTTTTGGTCAGGGTGTTATAAAACTTAATCTCCATTCATCATCCTCCCAAAGCCAAAGCTCTCTCTAACCTTCTTCTTATGGTCTCTTCATCCAAATAGGAGATCACCTTCTCCAAAGAGGGGCCTTGCCTTTTACCGGTAAGGGCTAATCTCAAACTTAAAAAGACCTCCCTTGAACTGAAAGGACCTTTTTCCGCGATCCTTCTAAGCCAACCCTCCTTTCCCTTTTCAAACTCTTGAAAGGCTGAGTTCAAGACCTCTTTTTTGAGTTCGCCTTTTAAACCCTCTAAAATAGGGTCTTCTTTAAGAGAGAGGATTAACTCCTTGAGCTCCGAAAGCGTTTTTACCTCGTCCTTGAAGAGCTCAACACCCCTTGGGTCAAGTTCCCCGTCTAAAGTCAAGAGGTTTGAGACTTCGGCCCTCTTTAAGTGCTCCCGGTTGAACCAGAGCAATTTTTTGAAGTCAAAGACCGGCTGGCTCCTCTCTATCTTTTGGATCTCAAAGGCCTTAACCATCTCCTCAAAATCCATGACCTCGTCCCCTGTTCCCCCACCTAAGTTAAAAAGGTAATTGGCCAAGGCTTGGGGTAGGATGCCCATTTTCCGAAGTTCCCTGAGGGAAATGGCGCCATGCCTTTTAGAAAGCACCTTTCTATCGGGACCAAGTAGAAGCGGAAGGTGAGCGAATTTCGGAGGAGTCCATCCCAGGGCCTTATAAATTAGGATCTGACGAGCGGTATTGGTCAGGTGATCCTCTCCCCTTATCACATGGGTTATTCCCATCAGGTGATCGTCGATGACGCAAGCAAAGTTATAAGTGGGCCAAAAGTCTTTCCTCAAGATGATGAAATCGCCAAGATCCTCCTCCTTTAGGTGTTGAGGACCGAAGACCATGTCCTCAAAGAAGACGTCTCCCTCGGCCTTAAACCTTATAGTGGGTCTTCGCCCTGAGGCCTTTAATTCCTCTATCTCTTTTGAACTTAACCTTAAACACCTCCGGTCATACCTTGGAGGGAGGCCTTGGGAAAGCCTCTTTTTCCTCAGGGCCTCCAGTTCCTCCTCCGTACAGAAACACCAATAGGCCTTTCCCTCCTCAAGCAATCGGAAGGCGTATTCCTGATAAAGGCTCAAACGTTCGGATTGCCTTATTACTTCTCCTTGGAAGTTTAAAAACCACTTGAGATCTTCCAAAATGGAGGCCTCAAACTCCCGACGACACCTTTCGGGATCAGTATCCTCGATCCTTACCAAAAACTCACCGCCTGTCTTTTTGGAAAAGAGCCAATTGAATAGGGCCACTCGGGCGTTACCCACGTGAAGTTCTCCGGTTGGGCTTGGGGCAAAACGCGTTCTCATACCTCGTACAATAAAGCAACCGCCAAAGCCGTTATCCCTTCGCCCCTTCCGATGGCTCCCATTCCTTCCGGGGACTTGGCCTTGATGGAGATGTACTCCCTGGAGATGCCGAGCTTCTCTGAAAGGATCTCCCTCATCCTTTCGATGAAAGGGGAAAGCTTTGGGCTCTGAGCTATTATCACGATGTCCACATTCCCCAACTTAAACCCCTTTTCCCTCACCTTTTTCAAAACTTCCTCAAGAAGCACCAAGCTCGATATCCCCCGAAATCGATCATCCTCCGAGGAGAAAAGCGTCCCCAAGTCCGGTAAATTGGCTCCTCCCAGCAACGCATCACAAAGGGCGTGTACCACCACATCCGCATCCGAATGTCCAAAAAGCCCCCTTTCGTAAGGTATCTGGACCCCTCCCAGAACGAGACTCCGTCCCTCTTTAAAGGGGTGTTGATCCCATCCAAGCCCCACTTTAACCCTTTTCCCTTCCAAATATGATCCTCCCCGAAGGCGTCTGAAGGACGCTTGTGACCAGGATCTCCACTTCCTGCCCTATTAGCCTTTTCCCATCCTCCACCACCACCATGGTCCCGTCCTCCAAATAACCCACCCCCTGTTCGGGTTCCTTCCCCTCTTTGAGCACCTGGATCCTTAAGCTCTCACCCGGCAATACCACCGGCCTTAAGGCCTGCGAAAGCTCGTTTACGTTCAAAACCTCAATACCGTGAAGCTTGGCTATTTTGTTGAGATTGTAATCGTTAGTTATTATCTTACCCCCCTTGCGCCTCGCCAATTCTATAAGCTTAAGGTCAACCTCCTTTATCTCCGGGTAATCCTCCTCGATTATCCTAACCGGAGCTTTGGAATGCTTCTGTAAGCGTGACAAGAGGTCAAGCCCCCTTCTGCCCCTTGCCCTTCTTATGGGATCCGGTAGATCGGCGATATACTGAAGCTCTTTCAGCACAAATTGGGGGATCAAAAGGGGTCCCTCGATAAAGCCAGTCTCGCATATATCGGCGATCCTCCCATCTATGATGGCACTGGTATCCAGGATTTTGGGGGTGGCCAAAAACTCGCCCTTTTTAAAAAACGCCCTAAACTCCGGCCCCTTTCTCGCTCCTATGATCGTTCCCATTACTAAAAGCGTAAGGTACAAAAAAAGCCTTAGCCAATCGGGACAAAAATTCTCAAAGGCCTTACCAAGCACCCAGAAACTCAACACCCCCCCTATGCCCCCGAGAAGAGAGGGAAGGCTTGCTTTTAACAACAAACGCCCAAGGCCAATCCCCAAAGCCCCAAAACCCATTCCCAAAAGGGATCCCCAGAACCACCCAAAGAACGAAAAGGAACCCACAAAAAGTCCTACTAAAGCCGAAAGGACGAATAGAAAAAGGTAAAAAACCCCTTTCATTTTTCCTCCTCACTTATGAATTAAGGAATAAATCCAAAAACCCTCAAGGGAGCCTTTTTTGGATCTCCTTTTTTATCTCCTCTTCCCGGGCACTTTTGGCAATGGCCAATTCTTGGCTCAATAGATTAATGGCGGTCTCCATTATCTTTTTTTCTCCGAAGGAGAGCTTTTTAGATTGCTTAATTAAACAAAGTTCCTTTAACACCTTAGCCACCTCAAATATGGAACCACTGTTGAGCTTCTCATTATATTGACGGAAACGCTGGTTCCAAGGTTGAGTGAGATCGCTTTGGCATTCCTCCGGCTGAGAAAGAAACTCGAGAACCTGATCGGCTTCCCACGGCTTTATAATCTCCCTTATGCCCAAGGCTTTCAGACTTTCCACAGGTATCATGACCGTTGTCTCCCATTTTAAAGGCCTAAGCACGTAAACCTTCTGTTCTTTACCATTCACTTGAATATTCCTTATGTCCTCTATCACACTCACCCCATGCCCGGGATAAACCACATAATCGCCTTTTTCGAACATCTTACACCTCACTCCATCTGCCCGGTAAAAATTACTAAGGCATATGGCCTCAATCCTTTATCCTCTACTGGTTCAAGCTTTGCCATATCCTCTCCCAAAAGTTCCGAAACCCTGGCTTTAAAACCCTCTTTCGGCAACTGGTCCTTCACCTCCAAAAGGTCCCCTTTCCTTAATCCGCTTCTCTCACCGGCCAAAATCAAACCCTTCCCGTCCTGAACCTTCACCACCCTGATGAACCAACCCCAGGAACCGAGGATCTCCTCGGTCTTGACCACCAGATCTTCAAAAAGCCCCTGAAGAGCCTCTTCGGGGCTTTGGGCCTTCTTTTGCAAAAGCCCCTCAAACATGACCTTACCTTCCAAGGTCTCATAAAGCTTAAAGTCCAAAAGCGCAAAAAAGCTTTTCGCCGATCGGAAGGGACCGTAAAGCCTCACCCACAGTAAGGCCTGAGTCCCATAATTATCGCCAAGCCTTACAACCTGAAGAGCTTGGGAAAGGTCTTCGCTTTGCCATTCTCCCTTATAAAAAACCGGGATGACCCTTAAGGCCTTTTGAGCAAAAACCCTGGAGAATAGCTCCTCCACAAAGGGCCTCTGATAAATAAAGGACTCCCCCACCACCTCAAAAGGCAGGATCAAGATCTTCTTTTTCAAATAAAAGGGAGCTTGGGGGAGAAGTGATAAAAGAGGCCTTTCGATTCGCTTCGTCTCTTTAACCGCTGATTCTTTGGCCTTTTCTTCCCTCTTTTTCTCCCTTTCAAACTTTACGATCTCCCACCTTTCGGGATTTTTTAAGAAATCCCTTATCTCTACAAAGTTCTCCTTCCCGGTTCCCTTTTCTCGAACCTTTAAATAATAATGACCATCTATCAGATAAAGATCTTTATCGGAAAAAAGCCTCTTCTCCTCCTTGGTATAGGGGTCCTTTGACTTAAATGAGAGGCTCTTACAGCTTAAAAGCCCCCCTTCGAAAAGAATCAAAGATAGGATGAAAAATACTTTTACCTTCACGTAAAAATTTTACCAAGTTTCTTGATAAAAGGGAACCTTGAGGCGTTAAATCAAATACTTTTCACATTCTTCTGGTGGAAGCGGGAACGTCTCCAAGGATCCTTCCCATTTACCAGAGAATTTCACCTTACAAAGATGCCCCGAAGGCATTCGGGCATACCTCAGATAAATCCCACAAGCCAAGGGCAAATCGGCCTCGCGCCCTCCGTAAGGTATTAAGCCAATAGGCCCTGCGAGGTTTTGAAGCTCAAGTAAGAGGTCTTCTTTGGTGGAAAGCCCTCGTAATTTCGCGTTCTCCCCTTCTTTTCTCCCTACTATGAGTTTGGTGGTGGGAGAGAGCCGAAAATGCCTTCCTATCTTTAGGAGTTCCAAATCCCTCTTCCCCAAACTCTCCTGATGGTTCAAAAGGTCTTTGACCCTTCGCGAAAAGGCAGGATCGGTCAAAAGACAACCTCCTGCGGGTTGAGGAGGATCATTAATGCCAAGCCTCCAAGCGAGTTCCATTTGTTCTTTCCTACCTCTACCCCATAACCCTAAAAGGCCTTCCCTTTTCACCCATCCCTCTTTCTCGGGAATGGTGGGAGGGAGTTTTTTTGCGCTTAAAGGCCTCAACACCAAGCCCACCATCCCGGACTCTTCCTCCACCGTCCTCATGGCCCTTTTGGTCTGAGAAAAGGGCCTTTGCCCCAATACCTCCCCCGTAAAGACGAATTGAGCCCCTACTTCCTTCATCACTTCGCCTGCCTTTTTCACCATCAAGGTATGGCAGTCGATACAAGGGTTCATTCCTGACCCGTAACCGTGTTTCGGAGCCCTTATTATAGGTATGAGATCCTCCGTTATATCTATCACCCTAAGAGGGATCCCCAATCGGGAAGCGGCTTCTTTTGCCTTTTTTACGTCAAAAAAGGGGCTTTTAAAGGCCACACCTATTACCTCGATCCCCTGTTGCTGTAAAAGCTTAACCGCTAACAGGCTGTCCAAACCGCCCGAAATAAGTCCCACTGCCCTCACCATCTTCGCAAAAACTCCTCCGTGTGACTTTCAAGAAGTTCTTTTAGTCCTTGGGTGCTCTTAGGGCTCATCCCAAAAACGGCCCTCCAAACGTCGTCCCTTTCCATACATAAATAAATGAAACCACCAATCGAATACTCCTTGAGCCACGAAAGGACCTTTTTATAAACCTTAATCCTCAAGGGTTTCAAGTACCTGAACTTACCATCTTCAGCAGGTAAAAGCTCACCGGTGAGTATCCAATTCTCGGGAAACCTCTTCCTTATGATGGCCGGTAAGGCTTTGGGCAATCTAAAGGTCCCAAGGCTTATCCATATGACCCCTTTGGGGTCAACTGCTTGAAAAAGCTCTTGGATGAGTCTCTGGTAATCCTCCTCCCATCCCGGATAGATGATAATGGGATCAAAATGAAAGGCCACCGGATACCCCGCCTCCTGACAGAGTTTGGCTGCTCGGATCCTTTCTTCAATAGGAGAGGCCCCGAATTCTTGCCCCTCCTGAATGACCTTGGGGGCAAGTGACCAGGCGATAACGCTTCTTTTCCTTCCCCGAAAGCCCAAAAGCGTCTTTACGTTTGAGCTCTTCGTCTTAAGCTCGAGTACTCCCTTTTCGAACTTTTCAAAAAAGGAAAGGGCCTCCTCCACAAACCCCAAAAAGGGCTCAAGGGCCAAACTGTCTGAAAGCTCCCCAGTACCAAGCCTTAAAACCCCCTGGGTATCCGTCTTTTGTCGGACCTCATCAAAGAACTTGGACCAAGGAAGATTTAAAACCATGAAGGGAGTATTAAGATAAGCCTGAAGGACACAATAAGTACAATCAAAAGGACATCCCTCGACGATATTACCCACCCAGTACCCACAACATACATATCCCTTCGTCCCAGGGCATCTTTTGAAAAATTCCCCTTTGTAAAACCTTAGATAAAGGATCTCCTTGCCCCTTTTGATGGGATCATCGGCTCGAAGAAAAACCTCCCTCTCGAGTTCCTCCTTTTCCTTGGGAATGGGATTGAAGAAGGAAAACCTCTCTATCGCCTCTTTTCCCCAAGGAAAGCTTTCTAAAATGGGCTCATAGAAGACTTCCATGGGCGCTCTGAAACCTTTGGAGTATCAAAGAGAGAAGGAAATCCCTGTTTTCCAAAGTAACCTCCATAATTTCGAGATTTTTCGATCTTCTGATCTTTTCCAAAAAGGGGTCTTGAGCCAGACTTATGGTCCCGAGAAGTGCCTTGGGCGAATTGAGGATCTCCCAAATGATTTCCCTAAAGGAGGACGAAAGGATCTCCATTTTCCCTATCTCATCTACCACTATGAGGTCCGATTCGTTTTTGGCTTTCAATAAAGCAGGTATGGCAACCCTTTCAAACTCCGAGACCCAAATCCCATACCGTCCTACCCGAGGCATTTCCTTAAAGTTCACATGGGCCATCAAGGCCTCTTTGCCTTCCAAATCCCTCACCAAAAAACCAACCCTTTCTCCCTTTTCCCTTATCTCCTCAGTTATAAAGCCCCCCGCCTTTCCCTTAAAAGAGGAAAGAACCCTTCTTATAAGGGTGGTCTTACCGATGCCCGGCCTTCCGGTAAGGAGGATCTTCATCGAGGATGCCCTACCGGCATAAGGAGCAAAGGATCGTGATTCATTGGAAGGGAGAGGATCCTCTTAACCTCCTCATCATAAAAGGCCCCCACTATCCCCGCCCCAAGTCCAAGGGAGACCGCTTGAAGGAAAAGGTTTTGAGCCGAATGTCCTATCTCCATCAACACATACCGATACCCCCTTTCGCGGTATTTGGAAGTGGTGCGGGCGTATTCCGCCGCTAAGACCACCATCACAGGAGCCTGGGCCATCCAGGTCTGCCACAGAGAGGCCTCCGAGAGTTCCCTTCTCACATCCTCGGGCTTAAGGAGCTTTAAAGCGTGTTCTTCTGGAAGATACCAATAGACCCCCTTTCCCAAGCCCTCAACCCCTCTCTCTCCTACTGCCACGTAAATCTCCAGCGGGTAAAGGGCACCAGCCGAAGGGATGACCCTTCTTCCATAGGGATCCACAAGCCCATTGGTGGACCACACCAATTGCGAGAGTTCCTCAAGCTTTAAGGGATCGGGTCTAAAGGACCTCACGGTCTTCCTTTTTATCAGGGCCTCCTCGAAGCTCAAGGGACCCTTTTTGTTAGGAGGAGGAAGTTTAAACATCCTCTCTTTCAAAATAAGGCCTCATCTCCTTAAAGACATCCTCTGGCCTTACCGCCGTTATACCCTCTGCGTGTAAGGCCTGAAAGGCGTTTATATCGCTTGTCCCCCAACTGTTAAGAAACCTTCTCACAATAAGCCTTCCGTAAACCCAAAAACTGCCTCGAGGTAAAGACGAACTTCCATAAAGCACCAGGTTAAAACTATAAACGCCCTTATATCCGAAATAAGAAAAGAGCCTCTTTAACCCCTTCAAAAATCCTCGAAGATCTTGAGGAGAAAGAAGCCTCAAGTCCTCCTTATTAGGGAACAAAAAACATATGTCCCAAGGCCCTTTAGGAGCAAAGGCCAAGAGAAAACTCACCCCATTGACTTCACCCAAAAACCTCTCTCCCCTCCTCTTCTCCTCCTCCAAAAGCTCACCGAAGATACACCTCTTGTAAGCCCTCCAATAGTTCAAACAGGCCTCTTCAATTCTTTTAAAATGAAAAGTGGGATAAACCCCACCAAAGGCATGAAGATGGGGATGAAGGATGCTTCCCCCGGAAGCGGGGAGAAAGTTCCAATTGAGGTAAAGGTATTTTAAATCGGGGTAAACTTCCTTAGCCCTTTTTAAGACCTCTTGGGCCAAAAGGAGGCCCTGTTCTAAGGTCTCAAAATCAAGCTCCTCGAGCTTCACGAAATGCCTCTCACCAAGCACAATGACGGCGGAGAATTGATCGAAAGGCCTGAGATTGGGTATAGCTACTGCCTTACCTATTCTGGGTCTTCCTTCGGGGAAAAGGGAGGGAAGAAACTTGGGCGTAAGTTTTTCCACGTTTTCCGGACAAAAGGGACAGAAGGCCTTTAAACCCTCTTTAAAAAGTTCCTCGGGTAAAAGCCTCTCCTTAGTTGGAGGCTCCTCTAAGATCCTAGAGCTTTCTCCGGTTATAGGATCCCACCGGTATTCTACCGAGACTTCCTTCTCACTTCCAGAAGCCGGATCCAAAAGCTTCGCCTTAGAGATCTCCCTCTTAAACTCCAACATCCCTTTGAGCTTTACTAACTAAACACCCCTTTTGTCAAGCCCCATGAGTTAAGACTCAAGTTGTTTTAAAAGTTCCAATTCCAAAAGGGCGAGCTCGTGAAGTTTGTCTTCCCTCGGCCTTGGGACGTTTACTTTAAAGACCATCTTTATCTGAGCGGGCCTTTTGGTGAGGATAAGGATCCGATCAGCCAAAAGCAAGGCCTCTTTGAGGCTATGAGTCACAAAGATGATGGTATTTTGATATTCCCTCCATATCCTCACGAGTTCTTGTTGGAGATGGGATCGAGTGAGGGCATCCACTGAAGCGAAGGGCTCATCCATCAACAATAAAAGGGGATCAACCGCCAAGGCCCGGGCCAAAGCCACCCTTTGTTTCATCCCGCCGGAAAGCTCGTGGGGATAACGATCTTCAAAACCCTCAAGCCTAACTTTCTCTATGAGTTCTTTGACCCTTCGCCTCCTCTCCTCCTTGCTGACCCCCAGGACCTTAAGGCCGAACTCCACATTTTCCCTTACCGTAAGCCAGGGAAAAAGGAGAGGCTCTTGGAATATCAAAACCCTATCCCTCCCCCATCTGTTAACGGGTCTACCCTCAAGGAGGATCCTTCCGCTTTCGGGTTTTTCAAAACCGGCTATCAGGCTCAAGAGGGTGCTCTTTCCACATCCCGAAGGACCGATTATGGCCACAAACTCTCCCCTCTCTACCTCAAAGGAAACGTCCCTCAAGACCTCAAGAGGTCCCTTTTGGTTCCAAAAGGTCTTACAAACTCCGATTACCTCCAAAAAGCTCATGAACCATTAACCCCTTCGTCCACTTCAGGGCCTTGTGTTCGATCTGGCGTATCAAAAGATCAAGCCCATATCCCAAAGCTCCCACAATCGCCATCCCCAAAAGCACGTCCTCGGTTCGAAAGAGGTTCCTTGCCTCCATCATCATGAACCCTATACCCCTTTCTACCGCCACCATCTCCGAGGCCACCACGCACATCCACGCCAGGGCAAGCCCGATCCTCAGCTGAGTGAATACAAAAGGCATAATGAAGGGGATCACAATATAAAAAACGGCCTTTCTCTGATCAGCCCCAAGGGTAAGGCCCACCTTAACCAGCTCCTTATTGACCCTTCGCGTAGCCCCCATTATGCCTAGCAGCATGGAAAACACCGTCCCTATAAAAATTATGAAAATCGCTGCCCTATCGCCTATCCCAAACCACAAAATGGCCAAGGGGATCCAAGCCGGAGGAGCCAAGGGTCGGAAAAGCTGAAGAAAGGGGTCAAAATAATCCGCCACCTTCGGATAAAGCCCCAAAAGAAGCCCCAAGGGGAAGGACACAACTATAGCCATTATAAACCCCAAAAGGACCCTAAAAAGGCTCGCCCCCACGTGACCCAAAAGGTCTCCTCTTTCCAAAAGAACCCGCGCCCTGAAAAGGAGAGAACTCGGAGGAGGCAGAAGCAAAGGATCTATAAGCTTAGACCGGGAGACGAACTCCCAAACCCCTAAAAAGACCATCACCGACAAAAGACCCTTTAAGCCTCGAGTCATCTCTGAGTGAGCTCTTTCAAAAACCTGAGCTCCAAGGACCTTTCAACCGAAGGAACTTCTTCGATCATCCCGTAGCGTTTCATAAGTTGGGCCATCTTCAGGACTTCCTCAGCGTTAATCTTATAATCAACCTTCATCCTTTGAATCGAAAGCGACTCCAATACTACTGTAGGATCAAAGCCCTTCATGTACTCACATATGATCTTTGCCGTGTCTTCTGGGTTCTTATTGACGTAATTTACGCTCTCCAAATGGACCTTTAAGATCTTTTTTAGATTTTGCGGTTGGGAGGTGATAAAGTCCTGATGAGCCACCACTACACAACACGGATGATCCTTCCAATAACGGTTATAATAAACGAGGATCCTCCCCCATCCAGAAAGCTCCGCTTCCGTCAAAAAGGGCTCCGTATGAGAACAAGCATCAACCTGCCTTGTCTTCAGAGGGCCTATCATATCACCGAGCTTCATAAAGTAAAGGAACTTCACATCCCTCTCCGGAACTAAACCCTCTTGTTCCAAAGCGTAACGTAACATTATGTCAAGGATCGAAGCCCTTATGGTGGCGATCTTTTTCCCTTTTAAATCCCTCACGCTCCTTATCTCCGAATCTTTTAAAACCAAAATCCCATCGCCTCCTCTCCCGGTCATAGCCACAATCTTGATGGGCACACCCTGACTTATAGCGGCAATGGCCACCGGCAAAGGGAAAACCCCCATCTGAAAATCCCTTCTCTTCAAGGCCTCAACTATCTCCGTATTAGAGGGGACAACTCTTATTTCCACCTTAAGCCCTTCCTTCTCGTAGAGCCGGTATTTATCGGCCACATAAAAGGGAGAGTGATCGGTGGCAGTTCTAACGCCTATTAAAATCTCAGAAAAGCTTAAGCTTACCCCAGCAAAAAGCAGAATAAAGAGCCCGATCAGGTTCCTCATGGCTTCACCTCCATCCTCAAAAATAAAAAGGGCACCTCCGGCTGGGTGCCCTTTTAAGGCTGACATACCGGCTTTTTTATTTTAGTCTCAACTTCTTTTCCTAATCAAGACGTTTTGAATCAACGATTTTACGTCCGTCCCTTTGACCACTTCGCATAAGGCATCCCGCTCTCTTTGAAGTTGTTCCTCCAAGTCCTTATAAAGCCAGGCGTTAACCAGGGATTTGTAAAAGGGAATCACCCCATGAGGAAGGGAAAGTAACTCCTCTACGAGTTTCTCCACTTCCTCCTCCAATTTTTCTCGAGGGAATACGAAGTTCACAATCCCGAGCTCCTTGGCTTCTTGAGCGCTTATGTCCCTTGAGAGGAGATAAAGCTCATTATATTTCTTTTCGCCAATTATTTTGGGCAAAAACGCACTCCCTCCTCCATCAGGGGTAAAGCCTATTCGCCGATAAGCTATGTTAAAAATGGCCTCCTCCGAAGCCACGATCAAATCACTGGAAAGAGCTAAGCTGAAGCCCGCCCCTACCGCAACTCCTTCGACCAAAGCCACACTTATAAAAGGGGCCCTTCTTATTTTTATGATCAAAGCGTTTAACAAAGCCACCGCTTCCTGAACCCAAGAGACCGGATCTCCGCTTTCCAAACACTCCTTAAGGTCGCCCCCCGCTGAAAAAGCCCCACCGTTTCCTTTCAGTACCACGACCTTCCCCCCTTCTGTTTGGATTTTGTCCAAGGTTTGGGACAAATCTCTGAGTAAGCCCCTGCTCAAGGCGTTTTTTCGAGAAGGCCTGTTCAACATAACCCACCAAACGCCCTTTCTCCTCTCCTCCGATAGGACTTCCATTTTTAACCTCCCTTGACCATTTGTGTTTTATAGGTTAGTTTTATACGTCAATTCGAGAAAAAATCGAATGGGGAGAAAGGATGGGATCTGTTTTAAAGTGGAGGAGAAAAAAAATTAACAAACACAAGAGACGAAAGCTTCGCAAGAAGATGCGTTACAAAACCAAATAATTTGGTATGCGCAAGTTTCTCCCTCATATTATTTTGTTTTGTCTGACAGCAGTTTCCACTTTCCTTATAGGGGGTCCGGTTTACTCGGTAACCTTGATGGCGATCCTTTTAGCCCACGAGATGGGCCATTATTTCTCAAGTAAATATCATCGAGTTTCGACCTCCTTGCCCTATTTCATTCCCTTCCCCTTCCCTCCCTTTGGAACGCTTGGGGCAATCATAAAGAGTAAAAGCCCTATCCCCAACCGGAAAGCGCTTCTTGATATCGGTGTCTCAGGCCCTTTAGGAGGGCTTTTTTTGGCCCTTCCGGCGATCGGTTTTGGGCTTCTGCTTTCCAAACCGGTTCCCCTCTCTCAATTACCACCTCAAACTATAAAGCTCTCAAGCCCCCCTTTCTTTCTACTTCTTCAAAAGCTCGTCCTGGGAGATATACCAGAGGGCTATGATGTGATCCTTCATCCCATGGCCTATGCGGGATGGGTGGGGCTTTTTGTTACCGCCTTAAACCTCTTGCCCATAGGCCAGCTTGATGGGGGACACGTGATGTACGCCCTTTTCGGCCCTAGGAGTCGATGGATCTTTCAATGGGCCATGATAGGGCTCATGTTAACGGCCCTTTTCGTCAATCTGGGTTGGCTTCTTCTGATCGTACTTATCTCCAGTTTGGGTTGGCGCCACCCCCCTCCTATCGATGATCTTACGCCCCTTGACTTCAAAAGGAAGATTTTAGGGATAGTGACCATTTGCCTGTTTTTCTCATCCTTTACCCCGGTGCCCTTCCCTCAATGGGCTTTTGGCCTAAGGGACCTTTTAAAGGAATTAGGATTATGGAGATCATAGATCTTCACGTTCATACAACTGCCTCAGATGGCTCTCTTACTCCAAGGGAAGTGGTAAGAAGGGCAAAGGCCTTGGGACTTAAGGCTATCGCCGTGACCGATCACGATACAGTCGCTGGAGTCGAAGAGGCCTTAGAAGAAGGGATACTCTGTGGGCTTGAAGTCATACCGGGAATAGAAATTAGCGTGGATGTCACGAAGGGAACCTGTCATTTATTGGGGTATTTCATAGATTACAAGGACAAGGACCTTTTAAAAAGGCTTCTATTCATCCAACGGGCAAGGGAGGAAAGAAACCTAAAGATGCTTCAGAAGCTAAAAGCCCTTGGAATAGACCTAACCTTAGAGGAAGTCAAGGCCCAAGCCAAAGATGGTCAGATCTGTAGGCCCCATTTCGCCTTGGCCATGATCAAAAAGGGCTATGTTTCCTCGGTGGATGAGGCCTTTGAACGTTTTTTAAAAAAGGGCGGACCTGCTTATGTGGAAAAATTCCGTTTAAGCCCAGAAGAGGCCATTAGGATGATCCTTCAAAGTAAAGGCATCCCCGTATTAGCCCATCCCTTTACCTTAGAACTGGAAAAAGAGGAATTTGAGACATTTTTAAAAGAACTCAAACAACACGGCCTTAAGGGGATTGAGGCTTATTATCCCGATCATACCCTCGAACAGACCGAGTTTTACGAAAGACTTGGGAAGAAATATGGCCTTCTTATAACGGGAGGCACCGATTTTCATGGCCCCCCTCGGGAAGAAATAGAACTCGGAAAAGGTCGAGGAAACCTCTCAATACCTTATGAACTCCTTTTGAAACTCAAGGAGGTAAAATGGAATTCCTGAAGGCCGTTTTCTTAGGCATAATTCAAGGCCTCACTGAGTTTTTGCCCATTTCGAGCTCGGCCCATTTGGTCATCTTAAAGGAAATACTCAAATATGAAAAACTCGGGTTAGGCTTCGACGTGTTCCTGCATTTCGGAACGCTTGTTGCTATTCTTTTCAAATTCCGAAGCCTGATTTTGGATCTTCTAAAAAACCCCTTTAATTCCCTAAATCTTTCCATCATCATTGCCTGTTTAGCTACCGCCCCCGGAGGGTTATTGGTACATTTCTTTTTGAAGGGGGTCTTCTCTTCGGGCGCTTTCGCCTCCTTTATGCTTCTTTTGACTGGTTTTTATCTATTTTCCACTCGTAAACTTGAGGAAGGTCGAAAGGAGTTGCCCACTTTTAAGGACGCTTTTTTCATAGGCCTAAGCCAGGCCTTGGCGGTTCTACCAGGTCTTTCCCGCTCCGGCTTGACCATTGCTACGGGACTTCATCTGGGCCTTAAAAGAAAAGGGGCCTTTTATTTCTCCTTCCTTCTGGCCGTACCGAGCATTCTGGGGGCCATGGTCTTAGAGGGAGAGGATGTCCTTTCGGGGTTTGAGGGCTCTTGGAGGCTTTTCCTCTTAGGAGGCTTTAGCGCCTTTTTAAGCGGTTATTTAGCTTTAAGCTTTCTTTTGAAAAAAATCCAAAAAGGTGAGCTCTATCAATTCGCTCCCTATTGTTGGGGCGTCTCCTTGGCCTTTTGGGTTTATAAGGTTTTGGAGGCCAAGTTTTGAGGAACCTTTTGGAGAAAAAACTGATTATGATCGGAGGAAAGGGAGGAGTCGGAAAAACCACCTGTGCCTCGGCCTTGGCCTTCTTTTCGGCTAAAGAAGGAAAAAAAACGCTTCTTCTCTCCACCGATCCGACGCCTTCCTTGTCGGATATTTTAGAACTTAAACCAAGTGAGGAGATAATAGAAGTGCCAGAAAGCGAGGGAAAATTATTTGTCCTGGAGATCTCTTCGAAAAAAATCCTTAGGCTTTGGAGGGAACGCTTCGGCGAAGAAATCTACCAGGTTATAAGCGCCTTTACCACTTTGCCGAAGGATTTCGTCCTGGAATATATAGGAAGTGCCCCCGGCATAGAGGAAGAATATATCCTTTATTATATATATGAGGTCGTTCAAAAGGAGGCCTTTGAATTTATCGTCTGGGATACTGCCCCCGCAGGACATACCCTTAAGCTTTTGAAATTGCCCACTTTGTTCTTGAAACACCTAGAGGGAGCCACCAAGTTTTACTTGAACTTGATCGATGGAATCGAAAAGACCAAGGACCTGCTGGGCCTCAAATCGAAAAAAGGCATCCTGAGAATAATAGAATCCTGGCAAAACCTTTCCGAGGCCATAGAGACCTTTATAAGGGACAAAAAACAGGTGGGCTATGTGATCGTCACCATCCCCGAAGGCTTAGCGGTAAAACAGACCGAAAGGATCTTCCAAGAACTTTATAACCATAACCTTTGGGTAGACCTTTTGATCATAAACCAACTCATACAGACTCCCGACTGCCCCTTCCACTTAAAACGTCTGAAAATGCAACAAAGCTACCTGGAATCCCTCAAACGGCTTTTCCCAAACCCTATCCTCATCCCCTCCTTACCCGAAGAGATAAAGGGTTTAAAGAGAATAGAGACCATTTCAAACTTCATCTTCAATCCTAACTTTAGAACACCTTGTAACTTGACAACCTGTTAAATTATGGTATACAGTATACTCAAATTTTTGAGAGGGTTTTAGAAATGAAACAATATGAGGAATATAAGATCATTGGTAAACCTGTTCCAAGAAGGGATTCCCTTGGCAAAGTAACTGGGCAAGCCATTTACACCAATGACCTAAAGCTTCCGCGCATGCTTTATGCCAAAGTGTTGCGGAGTCCTCTTCCTCACGCCAAAATTCTCAATATCGATGTGAGTCGGGCTTTAAGGCTCCCTGGGGTTAAAGCGGTGGTCACCGGATTTGACACCAAGGGGATTAAATGGGGGGTTTTTAAGTACACTCAGGATCACCCCTTACTTCCGAGGGACAAGGTAAGGTATGTGGGTGAGGATGTGGCGGCGGTGGCGGCTATTGACGAAGAGATAGCGATGGAGGCCTTGGAACTCATAAAGGTGGATTACGAACCCCTTCCCGCCGTGTTTGATCCCATCGAGGCGATGCAGGAGGGGGCTCCCCTTATTCACGATGAATTCCCCCGCAATATCAATATACATGTGCATATAGAAGTAGGGGATGTGGAGCAGGCTTTTAAGGAATCCTATTTGGTCATGGAAAACACCTTCCGAGCAGCGGGCGAAGCCTATGCCATGATGGAACCCTATGCGGTGGTAGCTCATTATCACGAGGGTTATCTCGATATTTGGTGTCCTAACGCTGGCCCTCATGTGAGAGCCAAGGCTCTTTCCAATTTATTAGGCCTTCCTTTAAACCGTGTAAGGGTAAGGCATGTAAACATCGGTGGGGCTTTTGGCGGTCGAAGTGAGGTCCAACCTGCGGATCTGATAGCAGCTTTGTTGTCAATCAAAACGGAAAGGCCGGTGAAATTGACGCTTACCCGTGAAGAAAATGCCATGTGTAGTCGACAAGTGCATGATGTAATTGCCACCATAAAAACCGGCGTTAAAAAAGACGGTACCATTTTGGCCAAGGAGTTTAAGGTCATTTATGACGGAGGAGCATATAGTTCAACTGGGCCAATTGCTACCTCGGTGCCTTACTACGTTTATGAAGAAACCTATCGAATCCCCAATGTGAGATATGATGGCTATAGGGTCTTTACCAATAAGGGAATACGAGGGATGTACGGGTGTCACGGCAGGGCTTTTTTGGTGGGCAATGAGGTTCAGCTTGACATGATCGCTGAAGCCTTGGGAATAGATCCAGTGGAGATCCGTCTAAAGAACGGCCTTAAAGCAGGGGAAGAAACGATAACCAAATCTAAGATCATAAGCTCAGGACTTCATGAGGCGCTCAAAACGGTCTCCGAGAAGTCAAATTGGCGAGAGAAAAGGGGCTCTATCCAGAAGGGCGAAGGCAAAGGGATAGGAATTGGTTGCGTTGGGATGATGTGCGGTTTTCCTATGGGTTTCCGCTCGGGTTCATCGTGTTATTTGAAGTTTAACGATGATGGCCAAGTCACTCTGATAACGGGTATTGTGGATAACGGGCAAGGTAACGAATCTTTGGCCATACAAATAGCTTCCGAAGTTTTGGGCATTCCCATGGAAGACATCAATTTGGTCAATGCGGATACGGAAATTACGAATCTTGATCAAGGGGCTTATTCACAAGCTGCCACTTTTGTAAGTGGCAATGCGGTCAAAAGGGCCTGTGAAGACGCCAGGCGTCAGATATTAGCCATAGCCTCCGATAAATTGGGCGTTCCGGCCGAAGAGTTAGACTTAAGAAACCGAATGGTCGTGTGGAAAAAGGATCCCTCCAAAAACATACCTATTCAATGGATCGTAAGGGAAGCCTTTTTCATGGGAAGGCCCATTGTGGGGTTTGGTAGTTATATGCCCAAGATAGATTTCGAACGCGAATGGGTGAAGAGGCCTTATGGACAACTCGCGGGTACCTTCTCTTATGGCGCTTGTGTAGCCGAAGTGGAGGTAGATAAGGAAACGGGAAGGATATATATACCGCGCTTTTATGCCGCCCATGATTGTGGTTATCCCATTAACCCAATGGCCGTCGAAGGGCAAATAGAGGGTTCCATTGTGCAAGCGGGAGTGGCAGCAATCTTAGAGAAGAACCTATGGCACAAGGGATTTCTTTTAAACCCGGATCTTTTGGAGTATAAAGTGCCATTGGCGTGTGATATTCCGGAGATGGAGCCCATAATCGTGAACTCTTATGACCCGGAGGGACCGTTTGGAGCCAAAGAGGGAGGCTTGACCATAAGGATGAGTGCGTATAGCGCTGTTGGAACTGCCTTATATCAAGCCTTGGGTATCCCCATCACGGAGCTTCCTTTTACTCCCGATGTGGTGTGGAAAGCCCTAAGGAAAGCCAAAGGGGAGGCCGAAAAATGAAGCTTCCCAAGTTTTTGTACTTTAGGCCCAAAACCATAGAAGAAGCTCTGGCGACTTTTACGGCTTATGACGGAAACGCCGTCTATTTGGCGGGTGGGACTGATTTGATACCCCGGATGAAATTGAAGCTTAAAAAGCCTACGGCGGTAATAGATCTGAAAGGTATAGGAGAGCTCAAAAACGTAAGACTTGAAGATCATAAGGTAGTAATAGGCCCTCTGGTTACGCTTTTCGAACTCTCGAAAACGCCTATGATAAAGGAGAGGTTTCCTGCCCTTTTTGAAGCCTTGATTTCAACCTCCTGCGAGACTTTGCAAATGAGAGGAACGATAGGGGGTAATATTCTGCAGGACACTCGATGCCTTTTTTACAACCAATCCGAGTTTTGGAGAAAGGCAAAGGGAGCCTGTCTTAAAACCGGAGGCGAGAGATGTCATGTGACAGGGGCCAAAGAGTGTCTTTCCAACTACATGAGTGACACCGCCCCTGCTCTTCTCAGCTTAGAGGCTTCTTTAAAACTTGTAGGAATAGAAGGAGAAAGGGAGATCCCCTTGAAGGAGATTTTTACGGGCAATGGCATCTTTCCCCTCTCTTTAAGACCCGGAGAGATCCTCTATCAGATTTCCATCCCCAACGAGCCCAGTAAGGGAGGATATGAGAAATTAAGGTTAAGAGGTTCGATTGATTACCCCCTGTTAGGGATAGCTCTTTCGGGGTCGGCGGAGAAAGTGAAAGTGGCCATCGGAGGCATAGGTCCTGCTCCGAAAGTATGGGAAGGGAAATTGGAAGACCTTCCCTCAAGTATGGAAAAGTTGTCGCAAGAAATAAAAGCGATCGCCAATACCATATTGGATCCCCTTTATAGGCGACATATGATACCCGTTCTCTCACGGAGGTTAGCTAAAAGGGTATTCGGAAATTGAAGGAGGCAAAAATGGAACTTATAAGGGTCCAATTTAAGGTTAACGGGGAACAGGTTGATCTAAGCGTGAAGCCCTATGAGACCCTTTTAGAAACCTTGAGGAATCGATTGGAACTTACGGGGACTAAGGAAGGCTGTGGGCTCGGAAGTTGTGGAGCTTGTACGGTTTTACTGGATGGGATACCGGTAAGATCGTGTCTGTTGCTTACGGCGGAAGTTAACGGCCGAGAGGTGACCACAATAGAGGGGCTTAAGCAAGGGGATAAGCTCCATCCTTTACAGGAAGCCTTTATTAATCATGGGGCCGTACAATGCGGTTTTTGTACACCGGGGATGATCCTAACCGCTAAAGCGTTATTAGATCGGAATCCCAAACCCACCCGTTCTGAGATTATCCGAGCCATATCTTCTAACATATGTCGCTGTACGGGTTATAAAAAGATCATCGAAGCCATAGAATCGGTGGTTCAAAAGGGGGAGAGATGAAGCTTTTAGCAGTAGATCACATATGCGTCGCCGTAAGAGATTTGAAAAGCGCTCGTAAGCGTTTCGAAGAGGATTTGGGATTGGAACCAGTAGTGGAATATACTGCTCCTGAAGAAAAAATCAACGTGATTAGATATTATGTGGGAGAGGTGGCCTTTGAGCTTATGGAACCGACAGATGAGGAAAGCGAAGTGGCTAAATTCCTCAAAAAGAGGGGTGAAGGGGTTTTTCTCATATCCTTCCGGGTTCCGGACGTGGAAGAAGCTCTTAAGGAACTTCGAGAAAAAGGCGTAAAAACTATCGATACTCAACCTCGGTTTTTGATGGGCAATAGATACGCTTTTATTCATAACCCCAAGGAAATGTGTGGCCTTTTACTGGAAGTTCTCGACGGCGAGTTCGTCTTTTCCCCGAAGAAGAATGAAGATCAAAGTGGATGCTAATTTCCTCATAATGAATAGGTTTAACCCCCCGATAACCTTAGAATTGAACGAAGGAAGCACCTTAAAGGATGCACTCGCAAGGATCCAATCCATCGTTTTCCCCATTAAACTCTTAGACCATAATAAAAACCCCGGAGATGACCTAAGAAGAATAATCCTAAACGGAAAGCCACTCCTCCCTGCTGAAGTAGAGCATATCCCCCTTCAAGACGGAGACGAGGTTTTCGTGGAAATCTTCCTAGAACCTTTAGGGGGCGGTTAACCCTTCTCTTTCTCCTTCAAGGCTTTAAGGATCTTCTCCGGCGTAATAGGTAGTTCCTTTATCCTCACCCCAATAGCATCATAAATAGCATTAGCAATAGCTGGCGCCGAAGGCACACACCCCGGTTCCCCGATCCCTTTAGCCCCATAGGGCCCAGTCTCCTCCCAAGGTTCTATTAAAACGGCCTCTATAGGAGGCACATCTTTAGCAGTAAGAATCTTGTAATCCCGGAAGTTGGGATTCATAAGCTCTCCTTGACGAAAGATCATCTCCTCAGTTAACGCAAACCCCATACCCATCACCGCTCCCCCATAAATCTGACCTTTTATTAGCATGGGATTTATGGCCTTGCCCACATCATGAACTGCCACATATTTTAATATCTTCACTTTTCCTGTCTCTTTATCTACTTCTACCTCAACTCCATGAGTTCCATATGCATATGCTTTTGAGAAATTACCTTTAAATTCTTTATCATACATTTCAGTATCAGGATCGTAAAAATACTCAGCCATCATCATAGTTCCTTGTGTTTTGTAATGAATATTGCGCAAAAGCTTAGTTAATGGTATATTCTTGGATGCATCTTTTTCGGAAAATATCAGACCATTTTTAATCTTTAGCTCTTTTTCGCTAACTCCAAGGATTAAAGAAGCTAATTGCAAGATTTTCTCTTTAATTTTCCTCGCTGCTCCTAAAGCAGAATGGCAAGCAATAAAGGTGGTTCTACTCGCATGAACACCAACATCCCAGGGACATATATCGGTATCGTTCCATATCACTGTGACATCATCAATAGGAACCCCTAATTCCTCAGCGACCACTTGGGCGATGACCGTATCGGCTCCCTGTCCTATATCAGTAGCTCCGGTAAAGACTTGGACTTTACCGAAATCGTCTATCTTAATTATGGTACCGCAACCGTCTGACCGATATACCCTGGCGCCACCGCCCACGTGTATCAATGAGGCCATGCCCACTCCCCTGGCCTTATCCCTTTGTTTACCTCTTTTTTCCTTCCATTCCAATAACCTCCCCACTTCCTCTATGCACTCCTTTAAAGCGCACGAAGAAACCCTGAAATTCTGGGGTGTGATCTCTCCGGGCTGATTGGCGTTTATCAAACGGAATTCCATAGGGTCTATACCAGCCTCTTCAGCCAATTCGTCCATGGAACATTCTATAGCCCAGGTAGCTTGAGGATTGCCGTAACCCCGCATGGCTTGGCAGTAAGTGTTATTGGTGTATACGCAAGTGGCCCTATAAAACACATTGGGAACTCGATAAAGGGAAGAAATAGGCATCATCATCACCGAAGGCGTAGTTGCTCCCCAGGAAGTACGACCTCCGTTATCAAGGATCATGTGTACCTCTCGGAAGGTCAACCTTCCCTCTTTGTCACATCCTTGGGTTATCTCAATGATAGTGGGTTGTCGAGGAGAGGTATATTTAAACTCCTCCTCTCGAGTGAAAAGTATTTTGACCGGACGCTTTGTCAACCAAGCCAAAAGGATCGCGATATATTCGTAGGGGTAGGTATCCAATTTGGAACCGAAGCCGCCTCCGATGTAAGGTTGAATGACCCTCACCCTCTTATCGCCCAATCCCAGAACATTTAAAAACTCTTGGAAATCCCTTTGGGCTAAATAGGGGATCTGGGTATTGGCATACATGATCAAGTTGCCCTGAGGATCAAAATAGGCCACACATCCACTTGTCCCCATACAACAATGGGTCACCCAGGTGGTCTTAAAGCGATCGCTCACGATGTAGGCGGATCTTTTTTTGGCCTCTTCCACATCTCCCACCTTTAATTTCCAAGGAAGAGGCAATACGTTAGTTCCGCGTTCCTCATGGATAAGGGGAGCCCCCTCCTGCATCGCCTCGATGGGATCAAACACGGCGGGAAGGGGTTCGTAATCCACCTTTATCAGACTTATCGCTTCCTCCGCTATATCCGGATCGGTGGCCGCAACAGCGGCTATCTCATCCCTTAAGGTGACTACCTTATTTTTCTTTAAAGGCATGTTATCCTTCAAAAAGCCAAAACGAAACTCGGGCACATCGTATCCAGTAATGACCGCTTTAACCCCGGGTAAACGTTTGGCCTTTGAGGTATCTATGTTGACTATGCGCGCATGGGGATATTGGCTCCACAAAATTTTTCCATAAAGCATCCCGGGTAGTGTCACATCCTGTATATAAAAGGCTTGACCTGTAGCTTTGTAATAGGCATCCCTCTTAGGAATAGGCTTTCCGACAACCGCAAATTGTTCCAATTCTTCTTTATTCTTTACTTCCATGTCTTTCCTCCGCCGCATACTTTATGGCTTCAATAATCTGCACATATCCTGTACACCGGCATATATTACCGGCAATGGCCTCTTTTATCTCTTCCTCGGTGGGTGAAGGGTTTTCCTCCAATAAGGCCTTGGCGGACATTATCATCCCAGGGGTGCAAAAACCACATTGAATGGCTCCGTGTTCGATAAAGGCCCTCTGTAAAGGATGAAGGGCCTCGGAACTTTGAGCCAATCCCTCGATGGTCCAAACCTCCTTTCCCTCTATCTCCATTACCGGATATATGCAGGAAAGGACGGCTTTTCCATTTATCTGTACCGTACATGCTCCACATTCTCCCATTCCGCACCCTTCTTTTGTCCCCTTAAGGCCAAGGACTTCGCGAAGGAAATAAAGCAAGGTCCAGGAAGGATCCACTTCAGTGCTCATTTCTTCTCCGTTAAGCTTAAAATTTATCGTGTACCTCACCTTCAAACCTCCTTTAAAATCCTTCTTAAACAAATAAGAACCAATCTTTTCGTCAACACCCTTATCATCTCTTTACGATACCAAGCTGCGCCTCTCCAACTATCCCTCACTTGTGCTTTTTGTAAAGCCAATTCTATTACTTCGGAAAACACCTGATCATTCAAACGCTTACCTTTAACTATTCCATCTAAGTCCTTTATCTTTAAAGGAATGGGAGCCGCAACCCCTAATGCCAATCTCAATTCCTTACAAAAGATCTCGCTCTCGTTTAAAGCTCTTAACCCATCATCCCAAGTGAGATCAGGAGAATCAAAAACCTTCTGTAACCTTCCATAGTCTCCGAGTTCCACGTCCAGATACAGGGCTACACCTATTATAGGGAGCTCAAGGGCTGATCTTCGCGTGTGTTTCCAATAGGCGCTTTTAGCGGTTTTGGGGGGAACCGGTATAGTGATCTCTATCAATAACTCCTCTTCTTTTTTCGAAGTTTTACCTGGACCGAGGAAAAACTCCTCCAAGGGCAAAGACCTTTGCCCCTCGGGACCTTCAAGATTTATCATGGCATTATGGACCAACAGGGGAGGAGCGGTATCCGCTGAAGGAGCGGCATTACAGAGGTTTCCTCCTATAGTTGCCACATTTCGGATTTGAACTGAACCCAGGTTTTTAACGGCATCCATCAAGGCTTCGACTTTTCTCTCGATAAGAGGAGACTTCTCTATCTGCCGGTGAGTGGTGAGCGCTCCTATTTTAATATACCCGTTCTCCTCCTTTATATAAGAAAGCCCCGGAATCTCATTTAGGGAGATCAGAACTTCCGGATTCCACTTCTTGTTCTTTATTCCCACTATGACATCGGTGCCCCCGGCTATATACATGGCTTTTTCGCCGTATTGACGTTTAAGGTTTATAGCCTCTTGAGTCGATTTAACCCTGTAATATTCTTTTACTTTTAATCTCATCATCTTTTCACTCCCTATAATCGAATACCCTTTTGGATTTACGATCCGTACGAGGTAAGCTCCCGTAATCCACTATCTTAACCTCACAACTCACCAAGACCTGACTCTTTATCTTCTCCGCAATCTCCTTAGCGATGGCAGAATCCATAGAAGGATCACCGTCTTTTTCCCTCTCCACTTTGAGAACCATATAATCTTTGCCATCTTGGCGCCTCTCCAAAATGATCTGATACTCGCTTCCAATGCCTGAAATGGAGGAAAGTATCTCGTCTATATGGCTGGGATAAACATTGACCCCCCTTATGATGAACATATCGTCAGATCTTCCCAGTATCCGATCGTGTAAGGGAAACACCATCCCACAAGGGCATTTCTCCGGTATTAAACGGGTCAAATCCCTTGTCCTATAACGGATCAAAGGAGCCGCCTCTTTCCTCAAGGTAGTCACCACCATCTCCCCCACTTCTCCGGGTGGTACGGGTTTTAAAGTTTGGGGGTCTAAAATCTCCAAAATGTAATAGTCGCTCCAGTAATGAATACCCCGGTGGAATTCGCAATCTATACCCGCTCCAGGCCCGTATAACTCGGTCAACCCCGTTATATCAAAGACATGCTCTACACCGGAGAGCTCCTTTATCCTCTTCCTCATGGCCTCGCTTGACCTCTCGGATCCCATTATCACCCTTTTCAAATTGATACTCTCCCTTAACCCCCTTCGGTCGATCTCCTCCGCTAACAACAAGGCCATCGAAGCCGTGCAACATATGACCGTTGTTTGAAAATCAACCAAAAATTGACATTGCATGTCCAAGTTGCCTGGACCGATGGGAATCGCCATAGCCCCCAGGCGCTCGCATCCCAGTTGGAAACCAACCCCCGCGGTCCATACACCATAACCGACCGCTATTTGAACGCGATCCAAAGGGGTGACCCCAGCCACCTCAAAACATCGGGCCATCATGTCGGCCCAATCGTCGATGTCCTTTTGGGTGTAACAAAGGACCTTTCTTTTGCCAGTGGTGCCGGAAGAGGCGTGTATTCTAACTATTTGTTCAAAGGGAACGGACCTTAAGGGGAAGGGATAACCATCTCTCAGGTCTTGAGCAGTGGTAAAGGGCAATTTACCGATATCTTCCAGACTTCTTATGTCATCCGGCTTAACCCCTGCTTCCTGCAGTTTCTTTCGGTAAAATTCAGAGTTTTCATAAGCATGCTTCACCGTCCATCTTAAACCCTCCAGTTGTAACTCCTGTAGTTCCTTTTCACTCAACTTTGGGATGAAGGATCTCTTTTCCATGAAACCCTCCTTAAAGGGTTCTCTTCATTTTGAGCTTTTCCCTCAGTTTTTTGGTCTTCTCCCAATCGACCTCATAGGTGTGGGGATCAATCACCACCCCGTATTCCTCTTGGGCCTTTTCCAAACTCACATACCCATAAAGCACGTCTCGCTTCACCATCTCGGGATCCCTCTCTAAAGGATCGCCGAATCCCCCTCCTCCAGGGGCATGAAACTCGATGATGTCACCGGGTTTGCAAAAGGTTAAGGTACTCGGATCGCCTGGCTCCCCATTGACGAGGAACTTGGACTTGGCCCCGGGTTTTCCTCCGAAGAGCCCTTCAGCTGGATACTTGAACCTCCCTCCCTGAATGGCTATTACCACCGGGGGCTTGGGGGCGAACTGATCATCCGGGACCTTTACTACAAAGGTCCTGCCTAACCCTCCTCTCATCTTTCCGGCTCCCCCGGAATCAGGAATCAGGTTTCTCTCCAAAACCAAAAGAGGGGTATCGCTTTCGAAGATCTCCACCGGGGTATTGGCCCCGTTGGCAGGGAAAATGGCACAATGGTGACCATCGTTTTTGCTACTAGCCCCCATCCCTCCACCCCCTATTACATTAGTGAGCCAATGGCTTCCATCATGACGTTGGCCATAGAAGATGTAAGTATGAGCAGGAGTCCCTCCACAGGGGGCGATTACCCGATCGGGGATAGCGGGGGCTAAAGCGCGAAAGACCAATTCGGCCATGAAATGGCCGATCTGCATCCTGGCCGCCACTGCGGCAGGGAACTTACAGTTAACCACGCTCCCTTCGGGAGCCGTGACCTTAATGGGACGAGTTGACCCCTCATTTACGGGGATCTCAGGATCTACTGCGCTTTTGATGGCCATAAAACAGTAAGCGTAAGTGAAGTTATAAACCACATTGCCTCCCCAATCCACTTGAGGGGAAGTGCCCGTAAAATCCACCTCCACTTCTCCGTCTTTGACCTTCACGCTGAGTTTGACCAACACATCATCCTTCCCCGGGGGCCCTTCTATCACTGTCTCAAATGGATAAACGCCTTCGGGGATATTGGAAATCCCCGCTCTCATACTGCGTTCGGACCTTTCTATGATCTCTTCCGCTAAGTCATCCAAATCCCTTAAACCTTCTTCTTCCAACATCTCTATTAACTTACGGGCGCAGACGTGATTGGCAGCCACTTGACTCCTTATATCCCCGATGACCGAATCGGGCGTCCTCACATTCCAACGGATTATCTCCAAAACCGCCTCGTTTAATTTTCCCTCTTCGTAAAGTTTCACTGGAGGCAAGAACAAACCTTCTTCAAAGACCTCGCGGTTATCCGAAGAGACCCTTCCTCCCACATCAGAATGGTGAAATACACAAGCGGTAAAAGCCACAAGTTCATCTCGGTAAAAAACAGGGCTCAACACGCATATATCATTCAAATGACCTGCCAGAAGCCAGGGATCGTTGACTATTATCACATCACCCGGTCGGTAACTTTCAAAGGGAAACATGTTTATGATTTTCTTAATCCCCAAGGCCATAGCCCCCGCTTGTCCAGGGGTACAAAAAGTCCCTTGAGCTAATTCCCGACCATATCTATCGGTAAACATACAGGTATAATCATGAGCATCCCGCAAAAGACTCGAAAAAGCGGTCCGAGCAACCGTAGCGTCCGCCTCATCGACGATGGCCAGTAAACGCCTCCACAAGATCTCTAACCTTATGGGATCGAATTTCCCACCCATCCTCTTCGCCCTCCTTCTTATCCTTTGATCGTGATCCAAACGAAGCCGTACTCGTCCACCGAAGCTTCCGCATCCTCTCCTATTACGATGGTGGATTCCCTCTCCTCGATGATGGCAGGCCCATGGATCAGAGCACCCGGGAAGAGCTTGTACCGATCATAAACGTCGAACAAGACGAATTCCTTCTTCAACAGGGAGAAGGCCTCCCTCTTGCCCTTGCGGGCTTTCTCCAAGTCTTCGGACTCCGGCTTTAAGCGAGGGAATTTGAAGGGTCTTTCGGGAAGTTTGGCCTTTACCCTAAAGGTCACGAATTCTATGGGGCTTCCCGGATAAGTGCGCCCATAAAGCCGTTGATAATGCTCATGGAATAGCGCCTTTATTTCCTCCTTGGACCAAAGGTTAAAGGGCTTCCTCTCAATGGGGATAGTGGTCTCGGAACCTTGCCCCACAAACCTCATATCCACCGCCCTTTCGAAGATGATCTCCTCACCCTCACGAACCCCCTTTAAAATGGAAGCCCCCTCTTCCTCCATCTGACTGAAGATCTCTTCCACCAACTTAAAATCCATCTCCTCCACTTTGCCCTTATAACTTCTCGCCAGATCAAAACTTATAGGAGCCGTAAAGAAACCCAAGGCCGAACCCACTCCCGCTAAAGGCGGAACCAAAATCCGAGTAGCCCCTATCTTTTTGGCAAGGCCATAAGCATGTACCGGACCCGCCCCCCCGAAGGCCACAATGGTCACTATATTTGGGTTACCGCCTTTCTCCGCAATATGGGTCTTGGCGGCAGCGGCCATGGTCTCATTAATGAGCTCGTGAATCCCATAAGCAGCCTCGATCAAACTCACATTTAGAGGAAGGGCTATCCGTTCCTTTATGGCAGTAAGGGCCGCTTCTTTGTCAAGCTTCATAGCTCCCCCGAGGAAATAATTGGGATCCAGATAACCGAGAACTAAATCGGCATCGGTCACCGTGGGTTCCTGACCACCTAATCCATAACACACCGGACCCGGATCCGCCCCAGCGCTCTCCGGACCTACCTGAAGAAGACCCCTTCGATTTATCCTCGCTATACTCCCTCCACCAGCCCCTATCTCCAAAAGGTCCACTACCGGAACCTGAATGGGCAAACCCGAACCTTTCTTAAACCTTTGCACCCGCCCCACCTCAAAGGTGGAAACCAAATCCACTTTGCCCTTTTGAATTAAACAACTTTTAGCCGTAGTACCTCCCATATCAAAACAAAAGAGATCAGAAATGCCGAATAATTTCCCATAATACTGAGCAGCGATTACTGCCGCAGTAGGCCCTGATTCGATAATTCTAACAGGATATTCTCGTGCCACATCAGTAGTGGTTATTCCTCCTGATGAAAGCATTATAAATAACCGTCCTCCAAACCCTAAAGAGCTTAAACGCTCTTCTAAACGTTTTAAATATCTTGCTGTAATAGGCTTGACATATGCATTAGTCACTGTGGTTGAAGTTCTTTCATACTCTCTTATTTGAGGTAACACTTCGTAAGAGATAGACAAAAATAAATCTGGCGCCTCTCTTGTTACTATCTCTTTTACCTTAAATTCATGAACTGGATTTACAAAGGAATTTAAAAAACATACAGCTAAAGATTGAATACCTTCTTTTAAAAGTTCATCAAGTCTTTCTCTAAGTTCCATTTCGTCTAAGGGCAAAATCACTCTTCCATCACTAGCAATTCTTTCCGTGACCTCTTTTCTTAAATAGCGAGGGACCAAAGGTTCAGGATACTCAGCGAAAATATCATACGGATCGTAACGAAGTTCTCTTCCGAGTTCGAGAACGTCTTTGAAACCTTTGGTGGTTATTAAACCGGTCTTAGCCCCCTTTCTTTCGATAATGGCATTTATGACCAAGGTGGTCCCATGGATTATCTCCTTTAAATGGGGTATGAAATTGACTCCGCGTTGAAGAAGTTCCCTGATACCTTGCTCTACCGCTTCGGAAGGATCCTGAGGGGTGGTGAGACATTTATTGACCATGATCTCCCCGCTCTCGTCCTCCACGAGCACAAAATCGGTAAAGGTACCCCCAATGTCACACCCTAATCGGTAGGAAGGCATGATCTTCCTCCTCTTATCTTTTTAAAAAATGGAAGGCTCCTTAAACTCCCCATAAACTTCCTTAAAGACACTCGTCATCTCCCCCAAGGTGGCGTAAGCCTTAACGGCCTCAAGTAGATATGGCATCACGTTTTTGCCCTGTTTAGCCGCCACCTTTAGGTCGTTTAAGCATCGTAATACCTCTCTATTGTTCCTATGAAGCTTGATCTCCCTTAACGCTTTTATCTGGGCCTCGGCCACTTCAGGGTTATATTCGTGTAACTTCACGTCCTCACTACCAAGAGGGCCGGGATCGGTGTATTTGTTAACGCCGATCTTAATGTACTCTCCCCTCTCCAATCCTTTTTGCCATTCATAGGCCTGACGGGCCACTTTTCTTTGGATATATCCTGTCTCCACCGCCAGTTTTATACCTCCTATACGTTCTATCTCCTCCATCTCTTCGATTATCTTCTCCTCCATCTTCTTGGTTAGCGTCTCTATGAAATAAGAACCCGCCAAGGGATCTACCGTATCCCTCAATCCCACCTCGTCCATCAACAACTGTAGGGTCCTCAAGGAGATGAGCGCCGAATAGGGAGTAGGGATAGTATAAGCCTCATCATAAGAACATATGGCAGTGGTCTGCGCTCCCCCAAGGGCAGCAGCCAAGGCATAATAAGCTCCTCTTACCACGTTGATGATGGGCTGTTCTTTGGTCAACCCTGAACCACCTCCTCCAAACAGCCCTCTTAAGAACATGGTCTGTTTATCCTTAGCCCCCCATTTCTCCTTCATGTTCTTCGCCCAAAGCTTTCTGGCAGCTCGGAACTTAGCTACGTTCTCCCATAGATTCCCGAAGACGTTGAAGTTGAAGGTTATCCCTCGCCCAAATTGATCCACATGATATCCCCTTTTAACCACTTCCTCGATGTAAGCATTGGCTATAAGAATCGCATAGGCGATCTCTTGAGCCGGAGTGGCCCCTGATTCCCTTATGTGATAACCACACACGCTCACCGGATTGGTCTTGGGCATGACTTTCATGGAATATTCGATGGTATCCCCGATCAACTTTATGGAGGGCTCAACCGGGAATATCCAGGTACCTCTACCTATCATCTCCTTCAAAATGTCATTTTGAGGAGTAGCGCTTATCGATTCGGGGGAATAGCCGTATTTTTCGGCTACCGCCTGATACATGGCCAATATGATGGAAGCCACCGCGTTTATGGTCAAACCCGTCCCAATCCTATCGAGGGGGATCCCCTCGAAGGCGATCTCAAAATCCCTCAGCGTATCAACCGCCATCCCCACCCTTCCCACTTCCCCTTCGGCCAAAGGGTCATCCGAATCAAGACCCATCTGGGTGGGTAGATCAAAGGCCACGTTCAAACCGGTCTGTCCCTGAGCGATCATGAACTTGAACCTCTCGTTAGTCTCCCGAGGAGTCCCGAAACCCGTATATTGACGCATCGTCCAGGCCCGAGACCTATAACCCTCCGGATGTATGGAACGCGTGAAGGGATACTCCCCTGGATCACCCAAGTCCTGTTCGTAATTGAACCCCACCTCCTCTAAATCGGCAGGCGTATAAAACGGCTTTATCCTTATTCCGGATTCGTAAATCACCTCCTTTATCCTGTCCTTTTCGTCCCTTATATATTTGGCACCTCCAACACCCATCTTTACTCCTCCCTCGTTATGGATTGGAGAGCAACTTGACGAACCCCTTCCACCACTTGACTCAAAGGAGTGCCTCCCGGAAAAACGGCCTTAACCCCCATCTCCTTCAATTTAGGGATGTCCTGTTGCGGTATAACCCCACCGACCACCACCGGCTTATTTTCTAAACCAACCTCCCTCAACTTCTTCATAAGTTTTTCACATATAGTAAGGTGTGCCCCTGACAATATACTCAGACCTATAACGTCCACATCTTCTTGTAAAGCAGTTGCAACAATTGAATCTATAGTTTGATGTAAACCAGTATATATTACTTCCATACCTGCTTCCTTTAAGGCATATGCTACAATCTTAGCACCTCTATCATGACCATCGAGCCCAGGTTTTGCAATTAGTACTTTAATTTTCCTCTCCATGATCAAACCCTCGCTGTTGATTAATAATTTGTATTGTCTTCATTATGTGATTACGAACAAAGTCCTCAATTTTTTCTATTTTATTTTCGCGTAATAGCCTAACAATCTCCAAATGGTCTCGCCATGAAGTCTCCATCATTCCCGGGATCTCTAACAGTAAAATCCGTATTTGATAAAATTGATCCCTTAACGATTTGATGATCTCATACAAATTTTTATTACCACAATTACGATAAATTGTTTCGTGAAATTCGGTAGAAATCTTTACACACAAAGGTTTATTCTTCTGGTCCATGGCCTCCTTAAACTGTTTAAGAAGGTCCTCTAATTTCCCGATAAGGGCTTCGTCTTTTCTTTCTGCCACAAGCCTGGTGGCGTAGGCCTCAAGTATGCTTCTTATCTCTATTAACTCCCTCATCTCGTTTAAGCTCAACCATCTCACATAAGCTCCTTTGCCCGGGAGGATGACCACATAACCTTCTCTCTCCAACCTCCTAAGGGCCTCCCTTATGGGCGTACGGCTTACCCCCATTTCCTCGGCCAATTTTCCTTCCTTAAGGCGGGTGCGTGGAGGGTAGAAACCCATCTTTATGCGTTCGCGTAACACCTCATAAATCTGATCGGAAAGCAAGTTTTTCTTAACTTCCACATCCCGGTTAAATCTAACCATATCTATATTGCACCCCAAAACCACCGCTCGGGTATTCCCATTTTATGGCCTTATATGGACAGGAAACCCAACATGTTCCACATTCTAAACATCCGGTATATTCCACCGAAATCTTACCATCTTCGTTTAATTCATATAATCCTGCAGGACATATCCTAACACAAACTTCACATTCCGATTTTTTACACAATTCTTGGTCAATTGTTATGTGACTTTCTGATTTAACTCTGAAAAAGTTTTTAATAAGTTTCTCATCAACTTTCATTATAATCCTCGTAATTTCCATAAGTCCTTATATGTTTGAAAATCACAGAGCAACTTTTTGGAATAACGGCAAAATGTTTTCCATAATTTTTCTTTACCACCTGCAGGAACAAAAAACATGTCTTTAAGCAATTCTGAAAGCAATTGAGGATAATAGTTGTATAAACGAGTTATAGAGCTTAATATCTCTGAAGAGTTTTTAAAATTGTACATATCCTTAAGCACAAAACTATTTTTTAGAAATGATTCGTACAAAGAGAGGGTGTTGATCGAGAAATCGTTGCGTTTTTTTGCTTCTTTAACCACCTCCGAAGCAAAGAATCCTGAGGCTATTGCGAAATCCATCCCTCGGACGGTGATACCGTGATTAAGGGCGAAACCGGCTGCGTCTCCCAATAGCAATACCCCGTTTCCGTAAAGCCTCTTGGTAAGGGCAAAGGCGCCTTCGGGGATAAGGTGAGCCGAGTATTCCACGAGTTCACCGCCCTCGATCAGGGGGTAAATCTCCTTTCTGCTTTTAAAGTTCTCCAAAAGCTTCGAGATTTCGGCGATCCCTTTGGAATTGGCGAAGGCCTCAAGCCCCACCACGATGCCTAAGGAGATGGTATCCCGATTGGTATAAAGGAATCCCCCGCCGAAAGCCCCTTCGGTGACTTCCCCCACAAAAAGGTGGGCGATCCCTTCGTTATCCTTTAAATTGAAGCGTTTATCGATCTCCTCTTCAGAAATTTGAATTACCTCCTTTACCCCCACTGCCACTCGGTTGGGGGTTATCTCCTCCTTCAAATCAGCTTCTCGGCCTAAAGGCGAAAGCACCCCGTCAGCAAGTAGTACCACGTTACTTCCAAGCTCCTCCTCTCCTTCCACTACCACCCCTTTTATCCAGTCCTTTTCTTTTACAAGACCGGTGACCTTCTTCTGAGGGATGATTAAGCCCCCCTGGGCCTCCACTTTTTGTGCGAGCCATTTGTCGAATTTGGATCTCAAAAGGGTATAGCTTGAATCCTTTATCTGCTCCGAATCCAATTCCAAAGTGACGGAGCTTTTCGAGCCAAGTAGCGAAAGCCTTTCTTTTCTCACGCATCTTTCAAAGGGAGCCTCTTCCCATAGTTCGGGGAAAATGGACCTTATGGGCTCAAGATAAAGCCTTCCTCCACTTACATTTTTGCTACCGGGATAATCCCCCCTCTCCAGCACTAAAACCTCTATTCCCGCCTTAGCCAAGCCATAAGCCGCACAAAGGCCGGCCAACCCTCCTCCAACTACAATTGCGTCGATTCTGTCGGTCATCCCCTTTCCTTTTTGAGTTCTTCGATCAGAATGGGGACCACTTCAAACAAATCGGCTACAAGCCCGTAATCGGCGTATTCGAATATAGGAGCGGTGGGGTCCTTGTTAATGGCCACCACGACCTTCGAACTATCCATTCCCATAACGTGATGAATAGCTCCGGAAAGGCCTATGGCTAAATAGAGATTGGGCGAGACGGTCTTTCCGCTTTTGCCCACCTGTTCGGATTGGGGCCTCCATCCCGCATCAACTACCGCTCGAGTAGCCCCTACCGCCCCTCCCAATACCTCCGCCAGTTCCATCAGTAACTTAAAGTTCTCCGGAGCCTTAAGGCCTCGACCACCACATACAACCACATCGGCTTCGGTTATGTCGGTGACCTTCTCTTTGACCTTAAAAACGTTTAAAGTACTTAGGCCTACTTTCGACATATCGACCTGGACTTCCATTTTCTTTATCAGGCCTTGTTCAGAGGGCTTTTCTTTAACCGGAAAAACCCTCGGTCTCACCAACACTATATGGGGGGGTTTCTTGGGGATGACCTCCCCTAAGATTTTTCCTCCGTAAAAGGGTTTAACGTAAGAAAGCCTTCCGTCCTCCCTCTTTATGTCAATACATTCCACAATGACGCTACATTCCAAAACTCCGCCCAATAAGGGAAAAAGTTCCCGAGCCTGAAGGGTAGCTCCCGCCATAATCAAAGAAGGTCCTTCTCTTCTTATGAGTCTCTCAAGTATCTGCAGATAAACTTCCGAGTTATAATTCTCCAAAATGGGATCCTCAAAAACGAATACCTCATCCACATAGGAAGAAGCTTCTCGAGCCGCTTCTTCTATACGGTTACCGAGAATCACCGCCTTTACCTTCTCTCCCAGTTCACGAGCTATTTCCCTTCCTTTGGAAAGGAGTTCGTAGGAAACCCGCTTTAGTTTTCCTTCCCTATGTTCCCCATAAATTAAAATCCCGCCCATAGCTCCTCCTTATAAGACCCGAGCTTCGGTCTTTAATAGTTCTATCAATTCTTTAACCATCTCCAGAGGAGTCCCTTTGATCCATCTTATTTGCCTTTTCTTCTTCTCCTCCCATAACTTGGAAATCTCCACCTTCATTTCCTCCAAGATGGAGTCCGGCTTTATTCCCAAATCCTCCGCTTTTATCCTCTTTATTGAGGCCTTCATGGCCTTCATTAATCCCATAACAGTGGGGACCCTCGGTTCGTTTAACCCCTTTTGAGTGGTGAGTAAAGCTGGCAATTTCACCTTTAAAAGTTCTCTCCCCTCTTCTATCTCTCTTTCCACCTCCAGTTGCCTTTCTTCAGGTTTTACCTCCACCTTGGTCACCATGGTGATAACTGGGATCCCCAACATCTTCCCTAAGAAGGGACCCACCAAACCCGAAGAGGTATCGAAGGCCTCCCTTCCGCATAAGATGAGGTCGTAGGGGATATCCTTTATAACTTTGGATAACACTTTGGCAGTTACGAACTCGTCCTTATAAGGTATGTTTTCATCTTCGATGAGGATGGCTTCATCGGCACCCATCGCCAAAGCGGTCCTCAATACATCCAAGGAGGAAGCCGAACCAAAGGTCAAAACCGTCACCTTGCCTCCCACTTTCTCCTTGATGCGAAGGGCCTCCTCAACCGCCAAATTGTCGAAGAAATTCATGGTGTATTTCTCTTCTATTTTCAACGCCTTACCTTCCTTCACTTCGATCTGGGCTTCCGAATCCGGCACCCTTTTTACACATACCAGAATCTCCACCCCTTACCTCCTTTTTAAAGTTTCCCTAAGATCAAACGCCCTAAGTAATCCCTTAAAACCTCGTGGGTACCTCCACCGTAAAGTAGGAATCGGGCATCTCGGAAATGCCTTTGAGGGGCATACTCCAAAGCCATTCCGTTGGCGCCGTATATCCTGGTACATTCATCCACCACTTTTATGCAAGTCTCGGTGGCGAACATCTTCGCCATTATGGCCTCTTTAGTACAAGTTAACCCTTTATCGAGCATCCAAGCTGCCCTCCAGACCAAAAGCCTGGCCGCATCAAGTTCGGTGGCCATATCAGCAAATTTAGCCCTGATCAGTTGATAATGTCCGATGGGATGACCAAAGGCCACCCTCTTCCTCGCGTATTCCAAAGCCTCCTCATAAGCCGCCCTGGCTATCCCTAAGGCCATAGCCCCGGTCATAATTCGAATCTCGTCCAAAATCTCCTGTAAGTATTGAATGCCCTTACCCTCTTCGCCCAAAAGGTTTTCCTCGGGAACGCGCACGTTATCGAAAATCAACTCCCCGGTAACGGTCCCCCTGCAGCCTATCTTTTGAATCTTTTGTCCGGGATAAAAACCAGGAGTCCCCTTTTCTACCAGAAAGAAATTCAAACCCTTGAGGCCTTTGGAGGGGTCTGTGGTGGCGAGAACCGTAGCAAAATCGCAAATGGGACCATTGGTTATCCATTGCTTCTTTCCATTTATAACCCAATACTTCCCATCTTTAACCGCAGTGGTCCTTATGGAGGCCAAATCGGAACCGCTCTGATCCTCAGTGAAACAAATAGTGGCGATCTTCTCACCCCTTATAGCCGGTATAAGACACCGCTGTTTCATCTCCTCGGTGCCAAAACGGTAAATAAAATGCGTCCCCATTAACATGTTCATTATCACGCTCTGGGCAAACCCCACCGATCCCCTGGTTATCTCTTCATAAAAGATCATACAGCTTACCTTATCAAGCCCCATTCCCCCATATTCGGGCGGATACCGTAGCCCCAAATACCCAAGCTTCGTGAACTCCCTCCAAAGTTCCCAAGGAAACTCATCACTCTGATCGATCTCCTCGGCCTTTGGGATTATCATCTTCTCCACTACTTCCCTCACCGTGCGCCTGAAGAATTCCTGCTCCTCCGTGAGACTAAAATCCATCTCCCCCTCCTTAAATAATCCCTTTTTCCTTCAACCGATTAAACTCCTCCTCCTTAATCCCCAAAACCCCTCGGTAAATCTCCTCGTTATGTTCACCTAACCGAGGCGGAAAGGATAACGTATAATTATTCTTCTCGAGGAAAGAGGTAAAATAAGGCGGTGGAGCTAGCACCAACTCCATACCCGTTATATGATCTTTAGTGCGTAACAGCCATCCTTTAATTAGAGGATCCTCTATTACTTCTTTCATAGTGTTAATACGCGAGCATGGTATTGTTTTTTCATTTAATAACCTTATTAACTCATCGGTGTCATACTTTTTTGTAACTTCCTCGATCTGCTTATTTAAGTTATCTTTATCAGCAATCCTTCCAGCATTATATTGATATTCTGGTTTATTAAGGTGCTCAAACCCAGGAATCTTTACAAAATCTTTCCATTGCCTATCATTACCAATTGCAATATAAATGTAACTATCTTTTGTTTTATAAACAGAAACAGGAGCGAAAAATTGATGGGTATTACCGTGTCTAGTGACTATTATGTTAAAATTAGTCATTGTAATTGGGACGGTAAGCCAACTCACGGTACTTTGCAACATGACCATATCTATTCTTGAACCCTCTCCCGTTAATTGGCGCTTCAACAAAGCCTTCATAATTTGACCATAGGTATGTTCGCTTGTCCCCATGTCCGGTAGGGGAATCCCCATAACCATAGGTGGTCCGTCAGGGTCGCCGTTCAGATCCATAAGTCCTCCGCGGGCTTGAAGGATAGGGTCATAAGCGGGTTCGTTACTCTCCGGTCCGAAACCCGTGACTCCTACCCATATGAGGTCGGGTTTTATTTGAGAAAGGGTCTCGTAGTCTATGCCCAATTTCTTGTAATTCTTGGGAAGCACATTGGTACAGAAGACATCTACTGGTAACTCCTTTATAAGTCGGTAAAGGAGTTCTTGGCCTTCAGGGGTTGCCAAATTGAGGGTTATACATTTTTTACCAGCGTTTATGGCCAAAAAGTAACTGCGCATCATCTCGTCGTTCAAAACGTTATCTCCAACCCGACGATTAGGATCGGGATACTGGGGATTCTCCAACCTTATCACTCGCATTCCGTCCATGGCCAAACGATAAGTCAAATAAGGAAGAACCGTAGCTTGTTCCATACTCAAAACGGTAAACCTTCCAAACAAATCCTCCATCTTCCCTCCCCTTTTGGTTATTTGTATACGGTATACATTTATCCCCCTTAACCGTCAAGTATCTTTTTAATTTCCAAACAAATATGTTTTGTTATTTCTTTGAGCGTTTTTTTGAAATCGAATCCGTTCTTCATTTTTTCTAGCATCTCTTCGGATTTTCGTTCAAAGGCATTGGTTATTACTCGGTGAATTATATCTTCCGTAAGCATTTGAAGGGCTTTTTTTCGCCTTTGGAAAACACATTGCTGAAAGACACCGCGGTTTTTTAAAAATTCCCCGTGTTCCACAAGGCCTTTATAAACCTCTTCGATCCCTTTACCCTTAAAAGCTTCGGTTTTTATGACTTTTGGTTCCCATTTTTCTCGGTCCCCTTCCTTTTTAAAGGAGAGAACCCCCTGGAGGTTCGCTTCCATAATATCGGCCCCGGGAAGGTCAGATTTATTTATGACAAAAAGGTGACCTATTTCGCACAGACCGGCCTTTAAAAGCTGTAAATCATTTCCACACGCCGGCGTAAGCACGGCGATAACCGTGTGGACCAATTGAAATATATCTACCTCATCCTGACCCGCACCTAAGGTCTCAACGATCACATAATCGTAGCCTTTTGCGTCCATTATCTCCAGAGCAGCCCAAACGTTTTGGTTCAAACCACCCTTCGCCCCGCGGGAGGCAAAACTTCGGATAAAGACCCCTGGATCCGAAGCGTGTTCCTTCATTAAAGCCCTATCGCCCAAAAAGGCCCCACCGCTAAGGGCACTTGAGGGGTCTATCAATAAGACCCCTACCGTTTGGCCCGATTGCCGAATGTGCTTAATAAGGGCGGAGACTAAGGTGGATTTCCCCACCCCGGCACTTCCCGTCACGCCAACCGTGTGGGCTTTACCCCCAAGCCGTAATAAATCACTCAGCCTTTGAAAGGCCTCCTCTTCACCCTTTTCTATGGCGGTAATTAACTTGGAAAGCTCATATGGGTTTCTCATGCCTCTCCATGACCTTAAACTCTCATATATTTGGTCAGCCAAAGCGCTATTTTAGGCCATATCATCAGAACAATGACCGTAAATATGTAAGCCGGTAAAAATCCCATTACTCCCTTGAAGACAACTCGTAACCCTCCTAACCCTAAACTCTCACTGAATCCGCTTACTATGTAAGCATTAATGCCAACTGGCGGAGTTACTGCTCCCATAGTGGTAATTATTGTTATTACCACACCATACCATATGGGGTCATATCCCAAAGACGTAATCAAAGGATAAAATACCGGAAGGGTTATGAGTAAAAAAGCAAGTGCATCCATCAAAGCTCCACCAATGATATAAACTATCATAATCAACCAAAAAATCGCCCATGAAGGCAAAACTAAAGCAGAAACGTAATCGGCGACCAAATAAGGTATTCTTGTCATAGTCAAAAATCTTCCAAAAACTGTGGCTCCTATAACCAACATAAGTACCATACAGGATCCTTTTAAGGTATCTAATGTGGCCATCTTTAATTCTTTCCATTTAAAAGTTCGCCTGATCAAACCCAAAACTATAGCTCCAAAGGCCCCTGCAGCTCCTCCTTCGGTTGGCGTAAACCATCCCATATATAATCCGATCATGACAAATAAAAATAGAATAAGCGCCTCAATTGCCCCCTGGGATTTCTTTATTTTTTCCCAAAGTGATAATTCCTTTTCTGTTATTTCCGGCCCTTTTGATATGGGAGTTTTGAAGATTAAACTCGTCAAATAGAGGCACATTATCAAAAACCCTGTCAATATCAAGCCAGGTATAAAAGAAGCTATGAATAGCTTGGCGATTGATTGTCCCACATATAACCCATAGACAACCAATACCACGCTCGGAGGAATTACCACTCCCAAGGTGCTCCCACAGGCTACTGTACCAGTGGCAAAAACGGGGTTATAGTCGCGTTTTTTCATCTCGGGCAAAATCATCCTGCTCATAGCTGCTGCAGTAGCCGCATTTGATCCGCAAATGGCAGCAAAACCCGCACAGGCTAAAATTGTGGCCACACAAAGCCCCCCTTTTCTTTTACCAAACCAAACGTTAGCCGATTCGAAAAGTCTTTCGCTTATTCCGCTGTAAAAAGCCACGTTCCCCATGAGTAAAAATAGGGGGATAACCGTGAGCCCATAGGAAGAAAACCCCTCCCATATCTCCCGAAAGACAACCGTTAAGGCGGAATCCACCGGGATTACAAAGCACATCCCGATAAACCCAGAAAGAAACATGGCATAGGCCACCGGAAAATCCAAAAGTAACATAAACAAAAGTAACAACCCTATTCCCATTAAACCGAGCATGCTCTCTCCTTATTCTTTACTTTCTTTTGGCAAATAAGGTTTTGAACCTCTCGTTTACGAAAAAGGAACAGACTAACCACAACAAACTCAAACCCGCCCATAGAATGACCGGATAATACCTAAGCCTCAACGTCTCTGTCTTTTCACCAGTGGCATATACCTTAAAGCCCCACTGAAGCATCTTTAAGGCCACAATGAAAAAGAAAATCGCCATTATGATGGAGCCGATAAAATTCAAGGAATCTCGAACCTCAGGTTTATACCTACAGGAAATTATATCGGCCCGTAAGTGAACGTTGGCCCTTTCCCCCTCTCCTAAAGCCGAAGCATAGGTTATAACCGCCAATAGACCTATTAATTCATATGAACCTTTTATCGGAAAACCGAAAACCCTCAATATCATATTCCCGCAAGCTATGGAAAGCATAACCAAAAGTGCCCCTCCCCCTATCACACAAAAAACCCTCTGTACCTTTTCGTACATTCAGTACTCCCCACCTTTAGTTTTAGATTTTAATTTACTTAATAGACGCTTTTATATTTTCGATATCCTTTAGGACCTCCTCCACCGGTACACCTGCAGCTTTTGCCCGTTGTGTGTATTTATCAAACATGGGTTTCACCAAAGCGTTAATGCGGTCCTTGTCCTCTTTCGGTAAATCTATGAATTCCACTTTATACTTATTTTGAGCCCATGCCACTACTTCCTTTATGTAATTATCCATATAATTGGCGGTCCATATAGCCTGTTCCTCTTTCATTCCCTCTATAACGTCTTTTACATTTTTAGGAAGCGATTCCCAACTTTTCATATTCATCACCACCGCGAAGGAAACCACTTGATACCCTAAGTAAGTCACATATCGGCAATATTCAGCATAATTGAAATCCTTTAACACTTCCAAGGAGGAGAGATATCCCTTAATTATCCCTTTCTGTAAGGCCTCAGGAACGTCGCTCATCGGCATGGCTACGGGTGTAGCTCCCAGTAAAGTCAAAAAGTCAGCTAATGTTCCAGCAGCTCTTAATTCGACTCCCTTGAGATCAGAGAGCCGCCGGATAGGCACTTTACTCGCTATGTGATTGGGAGCGCAGGTGAACATGGTTATCACCTTTACGTCCTTAAGTCCAGCTGGTTTCCACTTCTCATAAAGCCTCAATAAGGTCAAACTCGGCACCTTGGTATTCGGCCATCCCCAAGGCAAATCTATGGCCTCTAAAAGGGGAAATCTCCCGGGATGATAAGAGGGACAAAAACAGCCGATATCCGCTATACCCGCAATTACACCGTCAAGCATGTTTTTGGCTCCCAAAAGGGTCCCACCAGGATAAGTCTCCACTTTAACCTGACCTTGGGTCCTCTTTTCCACTTCTTTAGCCCATCGCTCCATCTGGACACAAGGAAAAGTCGGTGCTGGAGGGAAATTGGCATATTTGAGCTTGATGACTTGCGAATACCCCTTAAAACTCAAACACAATATCCCAAAAAGCAAAACCACCATAAATCCTATACCCTTTATCCATCCTCTCATCAGGCACCTCCTATAATATAGTGTTTTAATGTATACAGTACACATAATTTGAAAATTTGTCAAGTTTTTGAAATTCTCGCTTTGAGGGAGGATTGAAGAGGGGAAGGAGAGTTATACTTTTGGCGCCCCCGGCTGGATTTGAACCAGCGGCACCAGGATTAGGAATCCTGTGCTCTATCCTGACTGAGCTACGGGGGCTTTTATGATTAAATTAACATTACGCGTTCTTTACGTCAATAAATTTGCTTGCTTATTCTTCTGTTTTTGGCTAATCTTTGAGAAGAAGTGAAAAAAATAAGAGCGGCACATCAATGGCTTGAGGCTGCCCAAAGCGTTTTCCTAAAGGCAAAAGCCGGCTTTGGGAAGGAGGGCATCAGATACGAGGATCTCTGTTATGACCTTTTTCAAGCCGCCGAAAGGGCTCTTATGGCCTTTTTTTCTCTTCTTGGTCTTATTTCTCCTCCGGTTCAAGGTATTGAAGTGATGCTTGTGCATTTGTCATTAAATGGGGTCTCTTTCCCCGAGTGGATGCAGGAATTGATCCGACTCGATCGGTATAGTGCTATCTCAAAATGGCCTTGGTTTCAGAATCCCCTTCAAAAGACCGATTATTGGGAGGCTTTAGACCTTACCGAGAGGCTTATGGAGTGGATTGAGGAGGAGATTGAAAAGGCGGAGCGTCCCTAAAATATTTTTAAAAGGGAGGTGAGGAAGGATAAAACAGGTTGAGGGCAATTTATCGGGGCTTAAGGCGAGTGAGATAAGGGCGCTTGAGCGTATATATCGGCGAAGGATCCCCGCCCAAGAGATAATCACCAAAGAGTTAGCCCGTTACATAACTGAAGTATCCAGACGGATAAGAAGGCAAATCGGTCTTATTGTTGACCGAAATGGGGAGATCGTCTTCGTGATAGTGGGAAATCATCATCAAATCGTCATACCTGATCTAACCAGATGGAGAACCGGAAGGGGAAGGTTAAGGGGATTAAGGTGTATTCACACTCATCTTAAAGGCGAGCCCCTCTCTCAAGAAGACCTCACGGATCTTGCCCTTTTGAGGCTTGATCTCATGGCCGCTATAGGGGTTGACAAAAAGGGGTTACCGAGTAACTTCTCCATGGCCTATCTTCTGCCCAAAAACCCCGAAGGCCAGTTGTGGAAGGTGGAGAACTACCGCTCGTTTTACGAAGTGGAACTTGATTTCGTGGAATTCGTCAAGGAACTTGAGGATCAGCTGGAGAAGGATTTTTCGGTTTATGAATTGGAGAACCAGGAAAAGGCCATCTTGGTGAGCGTGGTTCCAAGAAATTCCAATTATCCTATAGAAGAGTCCCTGGAAGAGTTAAAAGAACTGGCAAAAACCGCGGGCCTTAAGGTGATCGATACTGTCATACAAAGGCCTAAGGAGCTTAACCCTAAGTACCTCATGGGAAGTGGTAAGGCCAAGGAGCTTATGATTAAGGCCCTTCAGACGGGGGCTGATATAATCGTTTTCGATCAGAATCTCACCCCGGTTCAAGCGGAGTCACTATCGGAGTTGACGGATTTAAAGGTAATCGATCGGACCCAGCTTATCCTCGACATCTTTGCCAAGCGAGCACACACTCGGGAGGGTAAGCTTAAGGTGGAATTGGCGCAGTTGAGGTACACGTTGCCGAGGCTTGTGGGGAAAGGGATCGCCATGTCAAGGCTTCAGGGAGGGATCGGGGGGAGAGGTCCTGGGGAGACCAAACTGGAGATCGACAGGAGGCGCATAAAGGAGAGGATCCATAGGATAGAAGAGGAGCTCAAGGAGATAGCGAATTCAAGCTCACAACGGCGGGCCAAAAGAAACAAAGCCGATATACCCATAGTCTCCATTGTGGGTTACACTAACGTGGGGAAATCTACCTTACTTAACGCCTTAACCGGAAGCCATGTCCCTGTGGAGGACAAGCTCTTTGTGACCTTGGATACCACAAGTCGAAGGATTCGTTTCCCCGAGGAAAAGGAGATCATAATAACGGACACAGTTGGGTTCATACGGAATCTGCCCAAGGATCTGCTTGATGCCTTCCGGTCTACCTTGGAAGAACTTGAGGATGCCGATTTACTGCTTCATGTGATCGATTTATCGAGTCCGCATTTCAAAGACCAAATGGAGGAAGTGGAAAAATTACTCGTCAAGCTTGACCTGGGTCAAAAGCCCATCTTAAGGGTCTTCAACAAAATGGATTTAGTAGGTGAGGAATACGCCCATAGGATAGCCGAACGATATGGAGGTATCGCTATCTCCGCTTTGAAGAAGGAGACGCTCGTGCCTTTGGTCGAAAAGATCGAAAAGATCCTGTGGGAAACCAAAGTGCTCAAAGCTTCAGCTTTATCCTCTTAAATGCTTTTTATAAAGGAGGTGAATCATGAGCCTGGAAAAGGCAAAGGAACTCATTAAAGAGCATTCAAAAGACGGAAAGATCACTTGTTCTCAAGCCCACCAGATAGCCCATCAAGTGGGTCTTCCCCCAAGGGAGATTGGAAGGCTTTTAGACGAGATGGGCATAAAGGTCATCGAATGCCAATTGGGCCTTTTCCACTCCCAGAAGTTTAAGCAGTAAGAATGAGGTTTATTAAAAAGGGGCACCTTTTATAAAAGGCGCCCCCTTCTTTTCATAGGAGAACTTTTGGAGAAAGTGATTTATTTAAATTGAGCCATAAGTTTCCTTACCGTATCAACCCACTGCTTACCAGGAAGTCCTTTTTGGGAAACTGTATTGATATACTCATCCACCACAGGTTTTACCGCCTGGGCCCATCTTTTATCTTCCTCCGGTGATAAGGTGATGACCTTATTGCCCAAACTTAGGCTATACTCCTTACCTTCCTTGTCACCATCATCCCAAGCTTGAGCGTGTTTAACTATCCACTCTTGGCTCACCTGTTCGAATACTTTTTTCACCTCAGGTGGAAGGGCCTCCCACTTGCTTTTGTTCATCACCACAAAGAATCCTGTGGTATACCCTACTCCATAGCACTCCACGGTATATTTTATGACCTCCGCCTGTTTCCATCCCTTTAGAACTTGATAGGGACTCAAAGTAGCATCAACCACCCCTTTCTGTAAAGCTTCATAAGCCTCTGTTTGAGCAAGAGGCATACCTATCCCACCCAAAGCCTTCGCTATCTTGGCGCTAACGCCGGTCGAACGAATTTTTAACCCCTTCACGTCTTCCAACTTCTGAACCAACTTCTTGGTGTGAAGTAGACCTGGCCCATGGGCATGAAGGTAAAGGACCTTCACCGCCTCCAACTCCTTGGGCTTAACGGTTTTGTAATACTCGTTTATAACCCAAGTGGCCATCCGACCGCTCTTATAACCAAGTGGTAGATCAATTGCCTCCATAGCTGGGAAAAGCCCAGGGGTATAAGCAAAACAGCTCATCCCTATATCGGCAACCCCCTTCATAACCCCTTCGTATATTTGATTCGCCTTTAAGGTAGCCCCACCAGGGAAGTAGGTGAACTTTACAGCCCCATTTGTTCTTTTTTCGATCTCCTTCATCCAAGCTTCGGCAAGTTTACTGTGAACATCCTGAGGCGGAAAGAAATTAGCATAGGTAAGATCTACCGCATTTGCGGAAATTTTAAAAACCCAAAACATCAGACTTAAAACCAACAACAACCACCTTACCATTTCGCCACCTCCTTGAAAGTATTTCATTATAAATTTTAAAACGTTTTTCTTTATATTTTAAAAACCCGTGATTTGTCAAGGAATCTCCATGTTAAAACAAAAAAAGGGGGCTACCCCTTAAGAGGTAGCCCCCTTTTGGCCTTAAACCCTTAGAAAGAGAATTTCAGCATGGCCTTGGCGGTATAGGCGCTGTAGTCACCGTTAAAGTCACCTCTTGCTGAAAGGTCCAGACTCCAAGCCTTGCCGAGCTTGAAGTTGACCCCAGCCTGACCTACCAAGGTGGTATTGGAGATGTCCTTCTCGAGCTTATACGTGGGAAGCCCAGGAAGATAGGTTATAACAGAAACGTCATTGTCACCGAAGGATTGCTCAAGTCTCAAAGACCCATAAAACTTCACCCTTTCCGCCTTATCCGATCCTCCAAGATATACCCCGAGTATTCCCTTCAAGAAATCCACCTTCTCGGTGTCATAGTACCTATTCCACTGAGGAGCAGAAGAGACCTTGGTATGAAAATCGTCAGCCCGGTAGTAAGTATATCCTAAACCTATCTCCGGACCTATGAAGAAGTTGCGACTACGGAAGATATACCCACCGGTTAACTCCGTATCAATGCCCCAGCTGTTGTAATCGGCCTTCTCCTCAAGCTCGTAATTGGCACCAGTTAACCCCTTATACTCATGATCGGCCCAGTGATAATTGGCCATAAACCTCACAAAATAGGGCTTGGGAGCATAATTCAACGAGAAGCCCACCACATAAAGATCCTGATCCTCATCCTTAGGCCCCCTAACGTCATAATCCAGATTCACCCGACTGTAACCACCATACACGGTAGCACCCAGATCCTTGGAAAGCTTCCCCTCAAAGCCCAACATAAACCCATAGGCATTGGCATCAAAACCGAGATCATTCGCATTAACCCTGGTGTAAAGAGGAAGGAAGAAAAGACCCTTCTTATAGGAAACAGGTATAAGAGTCGGATCTAACCTCACCATATTAACCATACTGGAAGCTATAATCTGGGAAGCCGTATAACCCATAGCCGAAATCATAGACCTATTACCAGGAACATATCCAAAAATAACCGCTGAATTTTCTCCATAATCCTCACCAGCCCAATCAACTGTAACCTCAGGGTTAGCATAACCTCTTACAAGACTACCCCACTCTCCATTTACAGTTCCTTCATTCTCAATAAGATAATACTTGGTATTAAACTTGAGGTTTCTTGAATCAATCCTTGCAATAAGGTCTGAATTATTAAGATTGAGAATGGAATTTGAGTCTACATAGATTGGTCTTAGACTAAGGTTTTCAGTTGAATTTGTAGATGGATCTATTCCGGGTGAACCAAAGACAATGGAAAAGCTTTTATCAAGGGTAACAGTTGAACCCTCAATCCGTAAGGTCCTCACATTCTCAGGCTTAGGACCAAACACGCTAAGCCAGATAGTTCCAGGATTGGAAATGGTTACATTGGAAGAATCACTTACTACTATTCCTGCAATGTCATGCACTGATTTAGCATCGGAAGTATTGACATTAACATAAATGGTCCCTTCATTTGAAATGGTGGTATCAGAGGCTTCCTCTAATACTGATCCGGCTACTTTAGAAATTTCTGACCCAGAACCACCCTTAACCGAAGTCTGAATAAGCCCCTTGTTTACAAGAGACCCAGAGTTTACATAATCAGCAAACACACCTAAAATACCCTCAATTCCTACTGTAGAATTATCTCCTGAAGCACTTCCAGCAGAGGCTCCTACATAAATAGTTCCTTCATTTGTAAAATTCCCAACCCCTCCTTCAAAAGAAACGCCATATACACTTCCAACATATACTGTAGAATTTGCTCCTAAAGCATTCCCAGCTGAAGCTTCAACATAAATCAACCTCTTGTTTAGGAATTTATCAACTATATGTTCAAAATATACACCATATGCAGAAACAGATTCAGCCAAAGATAATAGTACTGCAGATTCAGATC
>Ga0078972_1000362_pt1 | contig 188124 bp, 185 predicted proteins | sample YelNatPaOPGAMG01_FD_67568 | JGI IMG/M metagenome (GOLD analysis project Ga0078972, IMG submission 67568) | Hot spring thermophilic microbial communities from Obsidian Pool, Yellowstone National Park, USA - OP-RAMG-01 (SPADES assembly) (version 2) | ecosystem: Environmental > Aquatic > Thermal... | reverse complement strand
ATCCCAACCCCTATGTTGGCCCTTTTTTCTGATGATGAGTTTATACTTACGTTTAAACTTTTTTCTGTGGTGGCATTGGTTAAACCATAGCCGTTAGAGGAGAGGTTCACAGGAGGCTGCTGGCTGTTAAGCGGGAGGGTGAAAGCTTCAGCGAGTTGCTCGAGAGGCTCATCAAGTAATCGAACCCCATCGACGTCCTAACAAGGCTCAGGGGTTGCATCGAGATCGAGGACAAGGGGAGGCTTCTCTCGGAGATCCGCTCGCTGAGGGCTGGGGCGCAGGACACGATTGTTTTATACACCGATGTTTTAATCGTTGATGACGTATGCGTTATGTAGTTTTTTATGATAAGGCTGGTGACAACGTGAGGCTTTGGTTGCTGAACACTTGAGGGTTAGGAACTGCAAAGGGTGCAACACAGCGCGCTCGTTGGAGATTCGTGTCGCAAGCAGTTAAACAGCTTGCTATGAACTCGAAGGTTTTATAAGCCTTCAAGCGTTCGTACGACATGATGACACCGGAAAGGGTTGACGAGATCGTATCCCAAATGACCTTGGAGGAGAAGGCGATGCTCGTTGTGGGAGTGGGTATGCCAGGCTTCTTCGACAACCCTCACTCGCGCGTCCCTGGAGCTGCAGGCGAGACCCATCCGATACCGAGGCTTGGGATTCCCAGCGTTGTACTAGCAGACGGCCCCGCCGGCCTCAGGATAAATCCTAAGAGGGAAGGCGATGAGAGAAGCTACCATGCCACCGCTTTCCCCGTCGAGACGATGCTTGCCTCTACTTGGAACAGGGAGGTCCTGAGAGACGTCGGAAGGGCGGTCGGGGAGGAGGTGAGGGAGTACGGCGTAGACATTCTCCTGGCGCCAGCTCTCAACATACATAGAAACCCGCTCTGCGGAAGGAACTTCGAGTACTACTCTGAGGACCCCCTGCTAACGGGCGAGATGGCTGCGGCTTTCGTAAAGGGCGTTCAATCCCGCGGCGTGGGTACCTGCCTGAAGCACTTCGCCGCTAACAACCAGGAGACGAACCGCATGCTCGTCGACACAATAGTGTCGGAGAGGGCGCTGAGGGAGATATACCTCAGGGGTTTCGAGATCGCGGTCAGGAGGTCTAAGCCTTGGGCGGTCATGAGCGCCTACAACAAGCTGAACGGGAAATACTGCTCGCAGAACGAGTGGCTTTTGACGAAGGTCCTGAGGGCGGACTGGAAGTTCAAGGGGTTCGTTATGACGGATTGGTTCGCTGGGGTCGACCCGGTGGAGCAGATGAAGGCCGGCAACGACATGATCATGCCTGGAAAAACGCACCAGATCAACCCGAATAGAAAAGACGAAGTCGAGGAGATAGTTAGCGCGGTTAGGGAGGGAAGGCTCAACGAAGATATTCTCGACAGGAACGTGAAGAACATCCTTGGGGTCCTCGTCGGCTCACCCTCCTTTGAGAAGTACAAGTACTCGGACAAGCCAAACCTCGACGCCCACGCGAGGGTCGCATACAGGGCGGGTGCGGAAGGAGTTGTCCTCCTGAAGAACGGCGGGGTTTTGCCTTTAGGAAAAGAGGCGAAGATCGCCCTCTTCGGCACAGGACAGGTAGAGACCGTAAAGGGCGGAACGGGGAGCGGCAACACCCACCCGAGGTATACGGTCTCGATACTTGAGGGAATGAGGAAGAGGGGCCTCAGGGTCGACAAAGAGCTGGCGGAAGTTCATGTCAAATATATAGACGAGATGAGGGCGAAGGAGGAGTACAGCATAAAGGAGGGCATGTTCGGCGAGCCCTTCGTACCGAGGCTTCCTCAGGATTTTCTCAGCGAAGAAGAGGTGGAAAGGTTTGCGGAAAGGGACGATGTCGCGTTCGTCGTCGTGAGCAGGATCTCGGGTGAAGGCTACGACAGGAGCCCGGAGAAGGGAGACTTCTACCTAAGCGACGATGAGAGGAACCTCCTGGAGAGGGTGTCTCGGGCCTTCCGTAAACACGGGAAGAAAGTCGCGGTCCTCATGAACATAGGTTCCCCGATCGAGGTTGCCAGCTGGAGGGATTTAGCCGACGGTATCCTGCTGGTTTGGCAGGCAGGACAGGAGACGGGGACGGTAGTTGCGGATGTCATCATAGGAAAAATCAACCCATCTGGAAAGCTTCCGACGACCTTCCCGAAGGACTACTCGGACGTGCCCTCTTGGAACTTCCCTGGCGAGCCGAGAGACAACCCGCAGAAAGTGATCTATGACGAGGGTATATACGTCGGCTACAGGTATTACGATACCTTCGGCGTGGAGCCCGCCTACGAGTTCGGCTTCGGGCTTTCATACACAAAGTTCGAGTACAAGAATCTCGAGGTAAGCAAGACGGGGAAATCGATTAAGATATCCTTTGCGGTTGCTAATGTTGGGAGCCTTCCCGGGAAAGAGGTTGCGCAGGTCTACATAAGGGCCCCGAAAGGGGCGATGGACAAACCCTACCAGGAACTGAAGGGATTCCACAAGACGAGGCTTCTGAACCCCGGCGAAGCAGAGGAGGTGGAGATGGAGATCGGCCTTAAGGACCTGTCGAGCTTCGATGGCAAAAGGTGGGTCTTGGAGGACGGGGAATACGAGGTGAGGGTGGGGGCTTCCTCAAGGGACATCAGGTTGACCGGCACGTTTACATTAGATTGAGGAGGCGGTAGCTTCGCAGAGTTAAAGTACTTGATTATTTTTTGGATTTCTCTTAACTTGGGTCGTGTTCTAAGAGTTACGCGAAATCGTTTGTCGATGAAAGGCGTTCGTGCAGGCGTAGCCTGACGAGCACGCTATGAGGAGGCTCTGATTTTATCGAGTTCCACACAATGCACCGATATCGTCCTGAATTTCTCTAGGTCAGCAGCTTTAAAGCCTAAGGGAGACACGAAAGTTAAATATTTTGCATCAGGTGTTTGTGGTTAAATGGCGATAAATCTGGATTCGCTGCTGATGCACCTGGTCTTAAACACGATCGTCATTTCACCGGTTCTCTGGCTGTCCGGGAGAGCACTCGTTGGAAAGCAGAAGGCGAAGTTCACAGACGCTGTCTTGGTAGTTGTCCTAGGTACCGTAATAGGTATAATCTTCGGGTATTTCTTCACTGGCTTTGTAGCATCCGTAGTTCAACTGGCAATATGGCTTGCACTTGTCAAACACTTCTTTGACTGCGGCTGGCTGATGGCCCTGGCGATTTCGATAATAGCCACAATCATATTCTTCGTGATAGCAGCGCTGCTTGGGCTACTGGGCTTTTTGTTGATACGGTTCCTGTAACTGTAGCGTCGCTCTTTTCAGGGTAGCTTTTCAGGAAAGCGCGTTTAAAGGGGTGTTGGATTTGTCAACGAGCCCCAGTTACCGTTGCCAACTTGCTAAACATCCAACAAGCTATTAGAGAAACCCTTTAGAAACCTCGGTGGGCTTAATCTCTTTCTTGCGTCTAGGTTTAAATATTGCTCCAATGCTCCGGCTCGGGTATGAGCATCGACGAGTTCTACTACTTCCTCGAGTTCCTCCTCGGTTTTCTGACGTTCGTGGCGCTCGTTGCTGCGTTCTACCTATTGTACTCGGAACGGAGAGAAAGAAGGTATTCGAAATAGACGCTCAGGCTTCTTCTTGCACCGAGATGGCGCTGACGGGACAGGACGCAACGGCAGTTTCGAGGTCGCAATCCCCGTTTGGGTTTATGACCTTGGATTTCCCCTCGTCGTCGAGCGCAAATACTTCAGGACAGAGGCTTACGCAGACACCGCATCCGATGCAGAGTTCACGGTCGACCTTGGGTACCTTCTTGGGTGCCATCTTCGACGCTTGCTCGGTTAATCGCGTGGTTAAAAACTTTATCGCATTACCTAAGCGATATAAGCACCACCCTTGCGGTTACGCGGCCAACAAAATCGCTCTGAAACGCATAAATTCGGGGGAGGTGCTTTCCGGGGCTAGTTGCCGATGGGCGCTCCCCGTAGTAGTAAATGTGACAAGACATTTAAGCTAGTCAATGCGGCATTTTATCTGGTGTTGAACAGGTCAGGGAGGTCGACCTCTGAAGAGGGTATCTGAAATGGCTGGAGGTGAAGAACACAACGCGGACATGCTCTCCAAGTACATGTCGATAATACTCAGCCAGAGGCCGGACATTACGAGGGAGGAGCTCCTGAGGCTTATAGATGAGAAGAGCAGGGAGGCTAAGGTGAGCGACTCCTATAAGAGGGTCTGGTCGATATTCATGGTCGCGCACGAGCTCGGAGTGAAGCTGGAGCAGGTCGCGTCGGAGCCGACGGTGAAGATAGAGAGCTTGACCCCGGGGTTGAGAAGCGTTAACATCGTGGGGCGCGTGGTGTGGACCAGGTTCGAGGAGGTGACGGGCGCGATAACGGGGGAGAGGATCAAGATATGCAGGATGGTGATAGGCGATGATACCGGATGGTGTTACGCGATATTGTGGAGGGAACTGGCCGAATCAGCCGAGATGCAGAGAGTTGGCGCGGGCGACGTGGTTAGGTTGAGGAGGGCGTACTGCAAGGAGGGCAGGTTCGGGACGCTGGAGGTACACGCCGGGGCCAACAGTTCGCTGGAAAAGGTCGACGAGTCTGAGGGCGTGCCACCGGTCGAGAGGTTCATCATGAAACTTTCCGACCTGCATCCCAACCTGAACGTCGTCAACGTGGAGGCAGTCCTGAAGTCGGTTTCCCCGATCAGGGAGTTCGAGCGAGGCGGTGGAAGGAAGGGCCATTTGAGGAGGATACTCGTGGAGCAGAACGGAACCGAGACTGCGGCATCTCTCTGGGATGGCCCGGCCTCCGAGGTTGATGAAGAGGATGTGGGCAGGAGGATCAGGCTCTTCGGCGCCAGGATAAGGATGGGAGTCGATGGGAGGGTCGAGCTCTCCATGGACAACAGCAGCGGGGTCGTGTTGATGGACCAGGTTAAGGAGGGCGTCCCGAAGGTCAAGATAAAAGACATAAAACCGGGGGATGTGATGTTGCGCATTGAGGCCAAGGTGGTCAAGGTGTTCCCAACTTCCAAGGCCAAGCTCAGGGACCTCGGAGAACGTGCGTACAAGGAGATGATACTGGCGGACGAGACTGGCACAGCCAACCTGATGGTCTGGGGTGCTGATGAAAGTTCGCTCCAAGAGATAGAGGAGGGCGATATTGTCTTGCTGGATGGCGTCTCTGCAAAGCTCAGGGGCGAGCGCGTGTACTTGCAGATTGGCGCTGGCGGCATGATCAGGACTTTGGATAGCGCTGAACACCGGCTGAGGGATCTCGAGGTTGAAGTCGAGGCGCCCATCAGAATAGGAGATTTGGCCGACGGTGCGAGGAACCTGGTGGTTGAGGGAGTCGTAACCTCAGAGGTGACCACAGTCCAGGTGCAGTTGAGGGACGGAGGCCAGAAGTCCAAGGCAAGCTTCTTCCTGTCCGACGACAGCGGGTCTGTCGTGGTTGTGGCATGGGACGATGATGTCAAGAAGGTCGAGGCCCTCAGGCCCAACTCGACAATCAGGGTCAAGTGGTGCGACGCCAGGCATGATGCCTTCTCCAACACGATGCAGCTGATGGTCTCCTCAAAGACGCAGATCGAGAGGATTTGACCGGTGATCATCTTGAGCCAGGAATTTGTGGTGAAAGTTGGCAAGAAGAAGGTATGGTCCTACGTTACAGCGTGCATAACCCACTTCAACTCCGGCGGCAATAGGATACTCATAAGGGGCCGGGGCTCATCGGCGTATAAGGCCGTCGAGGTCGCCAACGCGTTGAGGAGAACGTTTCTCAAGGACCTGATATGCGAGCAGGTACAGATAGTCGAGGACGAGTTCGTGCTGGCGGACAACAAGAAGGTGAGGATACCTGTGCTCGAGGTCAGGGTGGCTTTACCCGACGCTAAAACTGGTGCCCAACGCGGACAGCAAGAAGGAGTATAGGAGGTAGGCGACCAAGGACCTCTTGAACCTCTGGAGCGCCTTTATTGTTACCCCCAGAAGAACGCTGAGGCCATCTCCAAGGAGCGGCACGTCGTTGACCTCGGCCGTTACCACCCTAATCTCGCACCTGGAAAGATCGTGGACAGCGCGCTCCACTGCCTGAGCTGAACTTTCGACCACCAGGTCGCCATCCCTAGCACCAACTGGGTAGTAGCCCCCCTCCACGTTAAAGATGCCGGTCAGGATGTGGTTATCATTGGTAACCACAAGCACCTCCTGGATGCCAACCTGTTTGACTCTGTTCGCGATCCTCTGGGCCAGACCCTCCACCATGTTGTTTCCATCGATTATTATCAAAGCCTGTCTGGATGTGCCGAAGTCGAACACAAGCGCCGAGACGCCCAAAGGGCCCACGTCTTGTCTGCCGTCCAGGGGCACGTTTGCATAGCCAATCCTCATGCTGAACTTCGACGAGGCCAGGGCGCGATTCAGAGCCTCCCTGTATCCCTCGATGAGGTCCTCATACCGCGCCCCGGATGGCCTATTTGGAGGTGGCAGGGAGATGTTGCTGTGTGCGTCCACATCGTACAAGTTGCTGACGCCGAGACTCTCGCCCTCCCTCAGCAGCCCCTCGAGAGCATTTTCGGGAAGGTCGTCCACTGTTGGGTCTTTTGAGCTGGCAACGCAAATCGCGGTGTCGCCGCACAGAGCAACCCAGACGTCAAAAGCTCCGCGGGAAGAGCGGAAGAAGGGGGTCATCCTCACGGGAGGATTGCGCGAATGCTCCCTGAGCGCCTCCAGGCTCTCGTACAAAACCCTCTTGGCGTCCTCCTTGGAGGGTATGTCCTTCTCATGCGACGAAAAAGGATGCGTGAACAACGCAACCGCTCCTAGCTCATCCCTGAAAGCGCAGAAGGCGTCAGACGGCAAAGAGGAGCTACCTATCCCATCGAACGGACCGAAGTGCACACCCGAGTTCACCATGAAAAGGGGTTGGCTGTCCCTCTCAAAACAGACCGCTGTGAGTTTAACTTTAGACCTCTTGCTTGTCGACTTCAGCAGGGCCTCCAGGCTCTCGCCCCTGCCTCCGAGTTTGTACTCCAGGTATGGCCTGAACATCTTTGTGGGTTTCGGGATTCTATTCGAGAGAGATGATGAGTTTACGTAGAGGAGAAAACAGAGCGCGCCAGAGAAGGAGCACACTGCCAGATAGAAAAGCACCAGAGGTTCGATGGACCTAGAGGCGTATAGAAGAATGTTGCCTGTGCTTACAGCCCATATCAGCAAAGAGAACAAGGTTCTTCCGGCGAAGACCTCCGAGAGGGACACCAAGAGAAATGACAGGCAGAAACACCCTGAGATGAGCACGAAAAGCGAGATGGCTTTACTCAGTGGTGACAAAAGGACAGCCATTACTTGGGATAAAGTCGATACAGATGCTTGTAGCAAAAAAATGCCGAAGAACCTGCTCGGTTTCGAGGCGCTGAACTCACGCGTCGCCCTGAATAAGAGGTGGCTTGATGTGAACGCCAGGGAGAAGAACGCCGCGGACATAAAAAGGGCGGTGATTGGATCTCCCGTGAGGATGAATGAGGAAACGAGCTGGAGCGCAAGGTATACTGTTGCCATAACCCTCGTGCTCGGTAGCTTAAAATAGTATCCCCCTTTCGATATCTCGCTTATGTCTATACCACTCAAATCCTTCGGCGCCTACTTGAAGAAGGCGTTGGCGGCGGCGCTGAGAACTATGAAAGCCAGGATCACGGCGACCACGAACTCAGGCCTGACCTTTATACCTCTCTGTTGCCCCTTGCTCGTATAGAAGAAAGACAGGCCAGCTCTAGACGGTGGCAGCCGCCCGGCGTCCGAACGCTTCTTGGATGGCATCGGAACTCCTTCTTGCTGACCGCTATAAATATCTTGCTCACGAGAAAAACCCGAAAAAGCTAAATCATTGAAAACCTCTGGGGCCTCGTCTTGAGAAATACGAAAGACGCTGAAGCCAGAAGGATCGCTGCGAAGTTTTCCTCACAGGGACTTCTACTTAAGAGGGACGCCCTCGAGGCCATCTTCCAGCAACACAGAGAGCACAACGAGCTGGAGAAGTTGATAGAGGAGGTTATAAAAAGGGTTCGTGAGGAGGGCTCCCTGTTCGTCGAACAACGTCATGTCCTCGAGGTAATTAAAGCTGGCCGTGGCGTAGCATATGAAAAACAACAGGAGACAGGCCAAGCCGGCTTTGCGTTCAGACCCTTGGCCAAGGATGTAGAAGAGGATGTGAAGGTCGTCTTCGAAGCCAAGGGCAACTTCGAGATCCACGATGACCTAGGTAGCCGTGTTAAGTACTTCAGGGAAAGGCTTAGGCTCATTGGGGAAACGATGAGACGACGACTCGACCTCTCAGGTTTGGTGAGCCTAAGCCAGGCGTACGCCATGGACGACGGAGAAAAGGCCAGAGTAGTGGTCCTGGTCTTGGAGAAGAGAAACTCCTCATTTTATGTTGAAGACCAGACAGCGCAGGGCAGGGTTAACATACCCAAAAACGCTAGCAGCGAGCTTAAGAAGAAGTTCAACAATCTCGTTCCGGACGTTGTCGTTGGCCTCTGGGTGTCGAAGTTCCGAGGTGCCTTGTTTTGCGAAGACATAATATATCCCGACGTGCCCGACTCGCCTCCTAATAGATCAAAGCAGAGGCTCGCTGCCGTCCTGACCTCGGACCTCCACGTGGGAAGCAAATACTTCATGTCCAAGGGTTTCAAGGTATTCTTGCGGTGGCTCAAGGGGGAGCTTGGAGATAGCGCCTCTATCGAGACGGCATCCAAGGTCAAATATTTGCTCATAGCAGGCGACCTTGTGGACGGAATAGGCATTTATCCGGACCAAGACAAGGAGCTGGAACTCAGGACCTCATATGAGCAATATAAGAGGGTGGCCGAGTTGCTGTCCGAGGTGCCAGAGTACGTTAGGGTGATCGTGATCCCGGGAAACCACGATTTCACGAGGAAAGCGTTGCCTCAACCGCCAATCGCAGAGGAAAATGCCCAACCCGTACTCGAGCTTGGGAATGTTTTATCTTTGGCCAACCCCGCTTTGATATCCCTGCACGGAGTTTATTTTCAGATGTTTCACGGCCAGAGCTTGGAGGACCTTGCAAGCCTCGTTCCAAGCGCCAGGCGCGAAGAACCGCAAAACATGATGCAGTATTTGCTCTCGGTCAGACATCTCGCACCTTTCTACGGGGGCAAGACCGAGATGCAGGCGCTGGGTTCCGACGAACTAGTGATGCTCGAGAAGCCGGACGTCTTTCACGCTGGCCACGTACACATTTTCGGAGCCAAGATCTACAGGGGTGTCTCGATCGTTAACACCGGCACTTGGCAAATGACGACACCTTACCAACAGATGATGGGTGTCGAGCCAACGCCCGGCATCTTCGCAGTTTACCACCTTGATGCTGCCACGTTGAACAGAGTCCACCTCGGCGAATTGCCCTGAAGAACGCATGCGGATGAGGGGTCGACTTGGTTCTAAAAGGCAATCTTTATACGTGACGAGCGGAGCATGGAGTGCTGGGGGTGTCTGCTAGCTTGGTCTAGGCTATGTGGCTCGGGAGCCTAGGCTTGGCAGGGAGCCCACGTGACCTCGGTTCGAATTTGCATCTCGAAAGTCCGAGCACCCCCACTCAAGAATTTTGGCAGTTTAAGGAGTAGAAGTGACCTAATGGCCTTCTCGACCCCTTTTGATAAAAATGCCTTTTTTGTGCCTATTTGTAAGAACCCCTGCTGTTGGCTGGAGCCTTGGCTTCAGCGCATAGCCTTGATAAAAGGTTAAGTTGGTACATAAGCCGGCATTTGGCGTGAGCGGAGAGAAGAGCCCCATCCGATGGGACCCAAAGAACTTCTTGGACAACGCCAGCATGTACAGAAACGTTATGGCTTTTCCAAGAATACTGGAGGAGTCCACGACTTTGCTCGGGGATGCTTATGAGGCAATAGACGGTAGGAGGGTCAGGAACGTCATCTGCCACGGTATGGGTGGCTCAGGAATATCGTTCGAATTCGTGAAGGCTTGGATGCGCTCATCGCTTAAAGTACCGTTTGAGGTCATCAGGGATTACAACGCGCCGTCTTACGTAAATGGGTCAACTCTGTCCATTTCAGCGAGCTACTCCGGAGACACGGAAGAGACTATCAATTGTTTCTTGAAAGCAAGAGAGGCAGGGGCGCAGAACATCGTCATAACCTCAGGTGGGGAGCTTGAGGAGGTTGCCCGCAGACTTGGGGTGGCAACTGTGAAGCTCCCTGGTGGTTTGCCCCCTAGAGCTGCATTGCCTTACATGTTCGCACCAACATCGCAGTTGCTAGAGAAACTCGGCCTAGGAGAAGAGAGAGCCACGGAAATGTTGATTAGAGCTGTGCCCGAGGTTGCTCAAGCCTTGGAGAGAAACGCCATAGAAATAGCTGAGGAAAGAAATGAGGCAAAGCGGCTTTCGAGGGCTTTGTGCTCAAGGATTCCGGTGATATACGGCCATGGCTTAACCTACGCCGTCGCGCTTAGGTTCAAACAGCAGCTGAACGAGAACTCAAAGGTGTTCTCGCACTGCAACCATTTGCCGGAGCTTCACCACAATGAGATCGAGTCGTTTGGAGATGCCTTCTCTAGGAACTACGTAGCGGTTCTCTTGAGGTCTAGATGGGAGGAGAGGCGTATATACGAGAGGTTCGAGCTGACCGCCGAGCTGCTCCAAGGCAGGGTGGGTGAGATAATACAGTTAAGGAGCAACGGCTCGACCCCCATTTCGGAGGCCCTTTCCATGACCGCCGTTCTCGACCTGAGCACTGTGTATTTAGCTCTCCTAAATAACGTCGATCCGTCGTCGGTCTCCAGAATAAGCACCCTCAAGAAGAGATTGAACGAGCTAGAACGCTTTGAGAAAGGCTATAATGCAATGGACGGCCCGGGTAAAAATGAAAGCCGTTTGATTACACTTTAACTTTGGCGCGTGGCTTTCATGGCCAACGCGCATGCGACCACGTTTAATCCTACCTTCTGTGCCGGTAATGATTTCAGTTTACTCGAGGGCAAACTGGATATAACCTGCGAGAATACTCCAGTTAAATTCTTTTTTTATTGTGCTAAAGTATTACTCCTGTGAAGCCGACTTTAGTTGGAATACACTCCAGGCCCGATGCCCTGATAGAGGCAACCAGGGACTTTGACAGGGGAAGGTTAAGCCGAGAGGATTTTCTGAAAGCATTGAAGAACGCGGAGGAGATGCTAATAAAAGAGCAGGCCGATTTGGGCTTTAGCCCAACAGTCGACGGCATGTATAACTGGCAGGACCTATTCAGGCCTCTGGTGGAGACTTTTAACGGCTTGGCTTTGGGTCCGTTAACTAGGTTCTTCGACAACAATACTTTTTACAAGAAGCCGTTGATAATAAACAAGATTTCATACCGTAGTGGATTTAAGAAGTACGTCAAAGGTAGCAAGCTGGTAATTCCAGGCCCTTATACCTTTCTAAAACTCTCGTCGAACAACTTCTACGAAGATGAGCTGGAGCTAATGCGCGATTACTCAAACTCGATATACGAGGTAGTTAAAGAGCTTGGTGTAAAGCACGTGCAGCTGAACGAGCCCTCTTTGACTTGCGCCGAACCTGAAGATTGTCACCTAGATTTGATAGCGGAAGCATTTAAGAGACTGAGGTCTGTCGGAGAAGCCGTAGTGCACATCTACTTTGGGGACTGCGACAAGGCCTTAGGTCTACAGGAAAGGGGAGTGGACTTCATCGGTATAGACGTGGTTGAAGGCCAGCCAGTTGAACTGGACACCAAGATATTGCTTGGAGTGGTAGATTCAAGGAACACGCTCCTAGAAAGTCCAGAACACCTAATAAGGATGGTGGAGAAGTTCGACGATGTAGTTTACATAGCGCCGAATTGCGACATGGAGTTCTTGCCGTATGAATATGCCCTGAGGAAGATGAAGTTGTTGTCAATTGTTGCGGGTGAGACCAGATGAAGACCCAAGAGATAGGCAGCTTGGCCAAGCCAAACTGGAGAGTCAAACACCTCAGGGGGCTTAGTTTAAATGAGGAGGACATTGCCGAACTTAGATACTGGAATGGACTTCTAAACGTGGACTTCGATTACCGCTTGCTCGAGAGCAGATCTCCCGACAAAATAGCCAAACACTCAGCCCTTCTTGCGATAAGGTTGCTCGAAATGGCGGGTTTAGATGTAGTGTTCGATGGGGAACAGCTAAGGGGCGAGATGTACGAATACCCTTTGAGGCACTTGAGCGGTTTCGCATTCAGAGGGGTCGTGAGGAGCTTTGACAACAAGTACTACAGGAAGGCGAGCTGCGTTAGCAAGCCCAAACTGCTTGAGCCTTATCACATCGAGGAGTACTTGTTCACTAGGCAGAATACGAGCAAGGAGATCAAGGTCCCAGTGACAGGACCTTATACGTTGGCTGAATGGTCTTATGATGAATATTACACGAGGAAGTACCTAGACCTTGGCCTTGGCCACAGGGAGGCGAAGTTAAAGGCGAAGGAGGAGCTCGTCATGGATTTGGCCAGAGAGGTAATAAGGCCGAACCTTGAGGCTCTAGTTAACGCGGGTGCTAGGATCATACAAGTTGATGAACCGGCTTTGACGACGAAGCCCAACGAGGTGCCGATGTTCGTTGAGGCATTCAACGAAATGTCCTCTGGTCTCGACTGCAAACTCGTAGTTCATGTGTGTTACGGCGACTACTCGCTACTTTTGCCCCACGTGTTGAACCTCAAGAATTGCAGCCAACTGGCGCTGGAGTTTGCCAACAGGGACGACGAAAACAGAACTGGGTACAGGGTACTTGGGCTCTTCAAGGAGTACCTCTATGAGAGGGAGCTAGGGCTGGGAGTGGTGGATGTGCACTCGGATTATATAGAGAGCCCGGAGTTAGTAAAGAACAGGATAATCTACGCCAGTAGATTCATCGAGCCTGATAAGATCTATGTGAACCCGGATTGTGGCCTTAGGACCAGAACTTGGAGGGTGGCTTATCAGAAGCTGAGGAACATGGTCTTGGGTGCTAAACTTGCCAAGGAGGAACTTGAAGTTGATTGAGGAAATTCTGAAGCGTAAAAAGCTTCTGACACTCGAGTTGGTCCCAACCTCAGGCCCTGACCTGAGCAATTTAATCCGAGAGGCAAAGACCCTACGATGCATGTTCGATGCGTTTAACGTCACTGAGCTTATAATGCGAAAGGATGAGGATTTGTGGATGAACACGTTTTATACCGCGGTGAAGCTGAGGGAGGAGGGGCTGATCGCAATACCCCACATGACCTGCAGGGAACACAATAGGCGAGGCGCCTTGTCTGACCTTTTGATGGGCATGTGCGGCGGCATAACAGACGTCTTGGTCGTTACCGGGGATAGGTATAAAGAGGGAGAGGGGGTTGTGTCGAAGGAGGTCTTCGAGCTGAGCGTCATCGATATGATAAAGCTAGTGAAACAGGTTTACAGCAGGTTCTCGATGGACGTCACGGTTTTGGTGGCTGCAAACTCAGCCTGTGGCGATTTAAAAGCCGAGGTAAAGAGGACCGCCGAAAAACTTGAGGCCGGGGCCACTGTGATTCAGACGCAACCGATTTACGATGTTGATGTCTTCAGGGAGTACATGGAGCTCCTCGAACAAGCAGGATGTAAGCCAAAGGTGCTTGCAGGCGTGCTGCCACTAAAAAGCGCAAGGAGCATTAAATTCTTAGAGAACAAGCTGGGCATCAAAGTACCTGAAGATATAAGGGTCAAATTTTCGGGCCTTAGCAAGGAGGAAATGGAGCGAGAAGGTGTTGAAATTGCCCTTAAAATTATAAAGGCTGTCATCAATTTCTGTGATGGGGTACACGTGTTCTCGATGGGCGATCCAGTTCTTGCAAGCAACTTGATGTCACGCCTCAACTTGTAAGGTCTTACGGCTATAATGACAAACATACTCAAAAAATAAAGTGTATTAAAAACCTGACAACGTACTACAGCTTTCACGATGTTGTTGACACAGGTGCGAGTTCACACAAAACATGACAGCGAGAGATGTGTTGGGAATGTGCTAACACTAAATGACCTCGAGGCAGCCTTTCGTTGGGGCGAGCCGAACAAGATGAAGAGATATGCAGTTAAGAGGGACAAAAAGAGCTTGGATTGAAGATAGACCGCTGAAGAACTGAGGGCCAATGAAGGCGTGACGAATACGCTTACAGTTCGAGGCCCTTCTTAGCGCGCGCTGAGCAGTACCCGCCTGGCAGCCTCCAGATAAGCCTCGAGGTCCCGTCTTGTAAAAAGTACGAAAATCACCTCTTCGAGGCCATTTTCGCTCTCAAGGAACTCCTTCACCGTCTTTGCTGCCACCAAGCTTGCTAGTTCTATGGGATAACCGTAAGCACCAGTGCTTATCGATGGAAACGCTATTGTTCTGATTCCAAGAGATACAGCCAGTCTTAAGGAATTTCGGTAAGCCTCTGCAAGGAGCTCAGGTTCGCGGTGAGAGCCCCCGCGCCATACAGGACCGACCGTGTGTATTACGTACTTAGCCTTCAGGTTTCCACCGGACGTTGCCACCGCCTTACCCGTGGGCAAGCCATTGGGCCACTCCTTGGCCCTTATCTCTTTACACTCCTCGAGAATCTTGGGCCCGCCTTTCCTGTGTATCGCCCCATCCACGCCTCCGCCGCCCATTAGAGTTGGATTCGCGGCATTGACTATGGCATCGGTGCTCATGTCTGTTATGTCGCCTTGAACGAACCTTACCTTCGTCCTCCCGATGGCGAACTCCTCAGCAGCCATCTTCCACATCACGTCATATCATGTTGAGATATAAAGATGGTATGGGTAAGGGCAGACAACTCTCCACTAGCGACTGCATCTTTCCATGCGCTTTAAGGTTTTGCGCTTCCTGTTCCGGCGGGGCGCCTAAGAGCGCCCAAAGCATATTGGTCTCGCCGTCGATTTCCAGAGAGCCCTCGGCACTATATACCGTGTACCTTTGACCGCAGTCGTTGCACTCGATTTTCTTGAACAACTCATGGGGCATCTGGCTTTCGAAGTACGGCAGCAACTTCCTCATGGTTTGACAGAAGTTCAAGGCTTTGAACGTACCGGAAGTCGTAGTTAACTCTCCAGAAAAACCGAGAGAGGAGAGCCTGGTGCAGAGGGGATCAGCCCTGTGCACCTCGACATAGAGCTCATGGTCAGAAGGGAGATCAGAAGCTAGTGACAATAGCGCGCTGAGAACTAAGTTGCGTTCGCCGCAGAACTCCAACACTTGTTCAGCTGCGCGCCATCTCGTCTCTACCGAGCCCGCTGAAATTAGATATCCAACGGGCTCGCCATCGGCTTCGATCAAATGGAAAGTGCAAGCCTTTCCTGAACAATAGCCGTGCCTAAGCGTAAGCAGGTAATCGAGAATTGGCCTTACGAACCTTGTAGGTTCTCTTTGATAAAGGCTGGCTAGCAGTACGGCGTCATCGATCGTCGCATCCCTTAAATTGACTGGAAATAGTTTCGTATTGTGGCGCTTAGCGGCATGCAACTTGAAGGACTTGAAGCACCCGACATGGTTCGCGCCAGATTTGTAATAAAGAGGCCTGGCACCTGAGATGTAGACGAAGTCCGCGCCGTCATCGCGCAACCTGTTGATGCAGGCTGAGAGCAGGGTGCTTGCCAATCCTTTGTTCCTGTGCTTAGGATGCGTACACACACCTCCAATGAAACCCATGCGGAGACCATGACCGAGCGTTATGAAGTCCCTCGTTACCCAACTGACCGCGCTAACTGGCACTCCATCGTGGAACATTGCAATGGTATTGCGGGCGTATTCTTCGCTGAGCGAGATCGGCCAGGTCCTAAAGCCATCCTCAAAGCTTTTCTCGTACGGGAAGAAGACCGAGCGTCTAAGTTCTGCAGCGCGTTCCCAATCTCGCTCGTCAAGCGTTTTGGGACCATCGTACCCGCTGGCTTTCATTTTCCACAAAACCTCCCTACGTGTGGATCTTTGAAACGCTTCCCGCTGGCTTGATATTTATTTGGTTTTAGAACCCCTTCCTCCTCTGGAGAGATTTTCCAGTGGCGCGATGATATTTCAACGAATATGCGTTCGTCTTCTGAAAAGCGAAAAACGTGGATCTCAAGGTGTTGTGTACTTTTCCCTATCTTTCTTGTAAGCATCTATGCCCTTCAGGAACGTATCGTAGTCTATAGGATCATCCCAGTCGGTGATACAGGGTCCAGAAGGCTGCAGGGTCACTACCGCACCATTCGGAAGGGCTGACTTGGGATCGGACCTTATCTTTGGGCTCAGGTTGTTGTTGGGCTCAACAACGTACGCGAATAGGGCAACCTGGTTGTAGATCCTGTTCTTTACAGGGTCCCAGACCCTGTGGGTTAGGTCATACGCCTTTCCACTGACCTCCTCATCAACCTTCATGAGAACGTCAACGAAGTTCGCATCATCGTCCAGCTCCAGCTCGGACTCATAACGTCTTGACGTTAGGGGCAAGTTCGGTACAATTATCTTGACCCTCTTCATCCAAGGTCATTGGAAGCTGCATATGATTATTTTAAGATTCCGACGTGTTGCAAGTGTACGCGCGCTAGTCTCAGGCAATCCACCGCTCAAAGGAAGCCATTTTCCCTGTACCATTTTATAGTGTCAGCCACACCCTCCTCGAAGTCATACCTAGGGCTGAACCCAAGCTCTCTCTTAGCCTTATTGTTCGAGTAATACCGATCTTGTTGCATTGCCGAGACCGTAGACACGTGGTACATGAAGTTTTCCATGCCGAGCAACTTCCTCAGGATCTCTAAAGGAAGCATAGTTGCTTTAGCGAACGCTACGGGCACGTGCACGGGTTTTCGATACCTGCCACCAACTCTCGATATAACCTCATAGGCCTTGTTGTAGGTTATCGGTTGGTCAGAAGCTATAATGTAAGTTTGGTTGACCGCCCTTTCGTTCTCCAATGCCAGCACATGACCTTGTACCACGTCATCAACATGGGTGAAATGTACTAGGTGGTTGCCGTCCCCGGGAAGTAGCTTTGACATGGGACCGCCCTTGAGAACGTGCATTATGAAGTAGTATGAGACGTCGTTGACACATCTTGGCCCATAGACTCCCGTGGGCCTAAGTATTGTGTACCTGAGCCCCTTGTTGCCGAGCCCCTTAACCATCTCCTCCGCTTTCCATTTGGCTTTCCCGTATTCGTATTGCGGTTTCGGTGATGTCTCCTCGTCTCCGGCAGAGCCCGAAACCGGCCCTATGACCTCAGTCGTGCTCGTGTACACGAACCTGCTGACCTTATTGTCTAGACAAGTTTTAGCCAAGACGCGCGTAGCGTCCACTATAAGCTTTTGGTACAGCGCCCTCTTGCCGTGAAAGGTGTAATATGCGGCCAGGTGGAAAACGCAATCTACGCCAGCAGCAGCTTCATGCAAACTCTCTGGATCGCCAAGATCGCCGTATCTCAGCTCAACACCTAAGCTCTCAAGCAAACGTACATCACTCGTTTTTCTCACGAAAGCTGTAACTTCGTAACCCATCTCAACAAGCCGCTCGGTGAGGTGCCCGCCTATGAATCCGCTGGCTCCGGTGACCAACACCTTCATTTGGCCGTCGCACCAAATACCGATTTTAAAAAAGAAATAGCTTTTGTTTTGTCTCGTCTCCGTGATCTTTTTTCTCGGTGGCTGTCGAAACCGAGTTCTTCGTATTTGGGAGAGATCGCCTATTGCCTGCAAACTTGCCGATGTTGCTCTTTGCAGTTTGTATAGTTTGGCATAGCGCACTTCGCCGGTCTTTACTCTGCTCCACGGTAGTGTAGAAGTTTGCGCCCCAAAGCAACAATGTAGGCGGAACCCTTAATGTGGTCCCCTTCAGACATATCGGTATGACGCTCGTATTTCTGCCCTTCCTTGTGGCTTTAACTAAAATGGGAATTCGTTCGAGAGAAAAATTGGCGCTTATGTAGCGCGCGCTATCCGTTGCCGCAATGGGTCCGCTTCAATTGTCTCGGGGTGGGTGTGATTAAATTCCTCTTGGACACGTCCCTTTCATAAAATGGATTTTTGTTTGCGTTGCTCCCGGGGTTGTTTTTATGCCCTCTTGCCTAAAGCCCAAGGTACCAGCAGAACAACGGCTGAGGTTAGGGAGAACGCTGAGGAAAACATGAACATCGCCCACAACCCCAAGGAATCAGAGATCAATCCTCCCAGGTATGGTCCTAAGGCCATACCCAAGTAAAGCGAGAGGTTGTACAAGCCAGCGTAGGTGCTTCCTCTTTCGCTTCCGCCTAAACTGGAGCTAACCGACATGCCCGATATCATAAATATGGCATAGATGGTACCACGGATTCCTTGGATCAGTATGTAGCTATAGAGGTCCCTAACGGTTCCATATAACCAGTAGATTACGCTTAAACCCACCTCCCCGACGATAAGGACTGGAAGGCTTCCGATTCGATCGGACAGCCTACCGCTTAAGTACATGGCGGGCACCTCAAAAAAGGCTCCTACGGCGATTACCACGCCAAGGAACAGCGGGTCGCTGCCAAGCTGGGTCAGCGATATGGACAAGAATGAAGTAGCCGCACCCATGCTTAACCCCGAGAGTAAGATGCTTGTTATGAAGCAAGGGACCAATGTTGCAGCTATATGCGTCTTCTCATGTGCGACCTCAGGACGCCATTCTTTAACACTTTTAACTTCCGACAGGGCCAAGCTGATTAGAAAAGAAACCCCGGAGAACGCAAAAGTGATTGGGAATATATTCCACAGGTTATCTCTTGCTAGCAAACCCGTAAGTACGCAAGAGACCGCCCAACCCACGGATCCAAACAATCTGTATCTTCCCATGGAGAACCCAAGCCTGCGTCCTTCAGAGAGATCTGCCACGATAGATTGGGCAAGCGGCATGAATCCGGAGAGGAACAAGCTGGTTCCCACATACCATATGGATATGCTAATCACGTCCCTCGAAAACAGCAACATAAAGCTCGCTAAGGTCCTGAGTAAAAGGGTGGCTGAGATTATAGCTTTCCTATTTCTATACCTATCGGCCATAGCACCGAATGCCACTTGAAGGGATGAGGAGAACACACTGGCAATCGTCATGAGCAAGCCGATAGAAGTATAGGAAGCACCCAGCGACTTCAGATAGACGCCGAATAGCAAACTGGTGGGCGCAAAAGACGCCCAAACCAGTCCACCAAGTATCGCTATCGTGAGCGCTGCGCGTTCGCGGACCCGTGATTCCAACCCTTATGCGCCAATCCCTTCCCGTATTTGAACCTTCTACCTCAGCTCGTTTGCGAGGGAAAGACTCTCTTCGATGACGACCTCAGCAGCCCCTCTTGCCAGGCGGTTCCACCATGTTGGGGTGACTTCGTACCCGCCCTGTTCATATGCTTCTGATGTGGCTATATATCCGCAGTAGCCATTCGCGTAAGCAATCACGAGGGTGGATTTGAAAGGAGACCTGTCCTTTATGCGTAAGCCTACTTCAACGAGGGGTTCACCAGGTATGCCTATTAACGCAACGTCGCCCACTCTGGCCGATTGCAGATTGACCAGAACATTTTCATCCGTGGGCATTTTTCTTACCATGTTCAGGTTTTTCCTATAGTATTGTAACAAAGCCTCATTTCGCATAAGGCTTTCAGAATCAGAGCCCTTGGCCTTCAGCTCAGAGACCACCTTTTCTTGATCCTCTACGAACCTTAGCGCCTCTTCTTCAGACAGTTTTACGAGAGGGAGCGTGACAAACCTTTCGTAGGATCGGATTGCCATCTCCTCGTACATTCTAGCAGCCGCCATCGCGTTCATGGCTGCGTATGCGACCACGCGTCCGATTGCTTCGACGTCCTCAAAAGTCCCTGAGCACGCGTAGCCAGCTGATGTTAAAGGGTTGAGGTCGCCGGTCGCCCCGTTCGTAAACAAGGATACATGGCCTGGGGCGAGCCTTTCCTCAATAACCCTCGAGACAACTCCGGGGTAGTCAGCCGATATCAGGTAGTTCGTGTCGCCAAGCACAACTCCGTGACAAGCGTAGTTTACTAGCGAGGCAACCGGCAAACCTGAATCGCTAACAACCAAGAGCACATTCACGTCCGGATCCACAGGACCTCCAAGGTTCCTCCTGTTGAAGCTCACAATAACCTTGCTCACCCCCCAGCCCAAACTTGCAACTTTGGCATGCTTCGCTGATTCCGAGGCCACGTCTACGAGCCTGCCGTGCAATAAATCGAGGTACCCGTCAATGTCGGCTCCAGGCACATCTGATGATATATCCGGAGGCAGGGAGGGACCCGAGTGAGTGTGAGTCGCGGATATAAAGATCGCGCTCTCTTTGATTCCCAAGGTTTTCGAGATTTCTCTCTTGGCTTCCAAGGCGAGAGAATTCGGTATGTTCAAAAGATCGTTGGCGATGAACACCAAGGCTTCCGCTTTCCCTTCTAGGTATAGCGCTCTTGTGTAAAGCGCATCGTGCACACCTTCCGAACCTTTGTACCTCATCGCGAAACCACCCATCTTGACACCAGCGGGAGGGGTTATGTCCAATTTGGATACGCCGGCTTTCATCGGAATAACCGTTTAACGAACCCTATTAAACGGTTTCCATGACGTGTTAACAAGACAAAATTGTGTCAGACCAAGGCAGGCCATCAAAACGCTTCGCACCGATCAAGCTGCACTGAAAGTTGTACTCATCGAATGCGGTCAGCCATCCTGTTGCCGTTTCAGCTTCCCGCTGCGACGTGCGCTCGATGGAGATAGATTTTTTAGTTGAACAGTTTAAAGGCCATGAACAAATTTGTTAGCCACGGAGGTTGTCGAAGCGAGGGACCTCGTCAAGCGCTTTGGTGAATTGGTGGCCCTTGGCGGCATTTCCTTCGAGGTCAAAAAGGGCGAGGTATTTGGCTTGATAGGGCCGAATGGGGCTGGAAAGACAACAGCGCTCAGAATTCTCGCAACCCTCCTTTTGCCATCAGCTGGCTATGTTCGAATTCTCGGTTTCGATGTACTGAGAGATGCCGATAAGATCCGGCCTGTGATATCATATCTTGCCGAGGACGCTGGAACCTATAGAAATCTGAGCGGTTATGAGTACCTCTCCATAGTTGCTAGGATATATTTCAACTCGAGAACGGAATCCGAGAGGGCAACTGAGGAAGCGGTAAGGATTTCGGGACTGGGTGACAGGATAATGGACAAGATGAAGACCTACAGCAAGGGGATGAAGAGAAGGGTACAGATAGCGAGGGTGTTCATGTCGAAGCCGAAGCTGGCGATCCTTGACGAGCCTACATCCGGTCTGGATGTGTTCCATGCCAGACATGTGAGGGAAGTTATAAAGGATTATGTCAAAGAGGGCGGGACGGCAATCATCTCGAGCCACAACATGCTCGAGGTGGAACACCTGTGCTCCAGAGTCGCATTCATACACCGCGGTCGCGTCTTAGACCAAGATGAGCCGCAGGCAATCAAGGAAAGATACGGGGTCCAAAACCTAGAGGAGGCCTTTGTCGAGGTTGTTGGCAAATGACGAAGCTGAGGCCTTTAGTCGAGAAGGAGGTCAAAGACCTACTAAGAGACCCACGCGTGTACATAGGCTTGGTCGTGCCAATAATTATGCTGCCGCTAATTAGCCTCGTCATGTCCATTTCCATGAGGACATCCCTCGAAGTTGCTACGAGGGATTTGAGAGTGGCGTTAATGGACCTCGATGAAACCGAGGTCAGCGGGAACTTCGAATCCATACTAGCAAACCTCGGTCTGAAAGTGGAAAACATCAACGTCGGAACCCTAGAGGCGGCGATCGGAGAGGCGAGGTCGCTCGGGTGCAAAGCACTCTTGGTGATACCGAGGGATTTCGGCGAAGACCTCATGGACTTCAGGAGGGTTAGGGTCGAGCTCTACGCCATCATAGACAGCGTTGGCATAGGCTCGATGGGCCTTTACAGTGCCGTAGACGCAGCGTTAGAGGGGTCCTCGAAGTTGCTAAGCGACATGTTGATTTCTAGGCTTAACCCAAACCTGGAGGCCGAAGCGCTCAGAGAGCCGTTGGATATTATAAGGAGCTCTGTGGTCAAGGACACGGTCATACATGCACCTCCGGAAGCAATGTTCGGGCAACTCGTGATGGGCTACAGCGTGCTGATCCCGATGATCTTGTTCATCCTGGCCACGACCCTTACCCAACTTGCGGCGACAGCGACAGCTGTAGAGAACGAGGAGAAGACCTTGGAGACTTTGTTAACCTTCCCAGTCACCAGATACAGCATACTCATGGCTAAGTTGCTGGGGTCTTCTCTCGTGGCGGTGCTGGGGGCCGTTCTTTTCACCCTAGGCTTCTTGCTGTACTTCCAAGGCATGTTCACCTTGCCTGGTATGGAGGATGTCATGGGAGGTTTGTTTCAGGCAATACAACCTCCACCTCCCGAGAGTTACATCCTACTTGCTGTAAGTCTGACCTTGGCGATACTCTTCGTCACATCGCTTGGAATAGCTATCGGCGCGCTGAGCAGCGATGTCAGAATGTCCAACTCGCTGCTGGGCGTGGTAACAGTCCCGGTGATGATACCTTCCTTCCTAGTGATGTACGGTGAGCTCAGGACGCTGCCCTTGGCACTCCAGCTGCTCATCTATGCGCTGCCGACCTCATATCCCATGGTCCTGGCCAAGGAGATGGCAACCTCGACGGTACCGATCGAAACCATTTACGGCATACCGTATTCCGCAGCCCTGACTTTCATGGTTCTGTACGCGACAAGCGAGCTGCTGGCGCCGGAAAAGCTCCTGACCCTCCAGTACAAGCTTAGTCTTAAGAGAGGCAGAAAGGGAACGAGCTTGAGAGAGCTCGGCTGATGGTTAGACGTTAATATGAACATCCGTTTCCTCAACGTGCGCGCCTTTATTTTTCTGAGGGTAGGACACAGAGGACGTTAATCATACGACCTGCGGCGGGGGTGGCGGAAGATAGGAGGGCAACTCGCCACGCACTAACTTGCCCATAGAGGAGCCCGATGCGATGTAGACGAGTATCCAGCCTACGAAGATGGTGATGGCCACAAAGAAGCCTACTATGAACATTATGGCTGCTGCGAGGAATGTGGAATCCTTCAGCCTGTCGTTGAGTTTGAAGAGGCCGAGTATCAAACCTATTTCGCCTACGATGAGAAGTATACCTCCAAGGACCAGTACCACGACACCCAAAAGGATCAGCCCAACGGCGGTGAATGAGCCGCGCAAAAGCGTTGTTACGGATATGGCCACACCGGCGATTAAAATGAAAAACCCGACCATTGCCGTGACCAAACCTCCCAAGTATCCGATCTTTATCAGGGTTGCTGATGTGCCGAAGTAAGAGCTATCGTATCTCTTGAGGGAGCTGAACGCTGGCAACAGATATGCGTACGTTGCTACGAGCGCCACTATTCCCCCTATTGCGAGGAAGATGAACAGAGCTACCAGACCGGCCAGCGCTGAATGCAACACTCCCAAGCCTTCAGCTATCGCTCGCGCTTGCAAAGCGCCCATCCCTATGAAAGCTACAAGCAAAGCTATTAGCCCAATGCCCATTATAAGCGAGGACACGATGTTAAGTAGCGAGGCCATCTTAAGCTTGCTTAGCCCTTGGACCAGCTCTTGGTCTGGTGGGGGTGCTCGTGGAGCTGATGCTTGCGTCATTTACCTCATTTAAAAAGGGTACGCCCACTAATTTAAGTTTTTGTGCAAACTACTAATCTAGGTCGCTTTCTCCTCTCATGGTACCATTGTGATTTCTAATGTTTATCTATATATGGCCTTTAAATGTAATCTCGAGGTTAAATAGCACATGAATTTGATAGAGGAGATCGAACGTGTTCGTGCCACATCAAGGCACGAACTCTTAGAACAGGTCGTTAAAATGCTGAGGAACTCGAATGAACGTTACTCTTGGGTTGGGGTTTACATGGTACGAGGCAATTCGTTGATATTGGAGGCCTTCTCAGGCGAGAGGACCGAGCATGAGAAGATAGGCATAGGCGATGGCGTCTGCGGCTTGGCTGCTAAACTGGGGGAGACGGTTGTGGTGCCAGACGTTAGAAAGGAGCCACGCTATATAGCCTGTTTCCCCTCCACAAGGTCCGAGATTGTGGTGCCGATTAAAGTCGAAGGCAGAGTGGTCGGCGAGATAGATATTGACAGCGACCTATTAGATGCCTTTGATGCAGAAGATGTAAAGTTACTCGAACAGGTAGCGAAGGTTTTGGTTGAAAGACCAGAGCTTTTTCTCGAACCAGATGGGTGAACAAATTAAAAACCCCTTTACAGAGAGGCGTTAGGTTTTGCCCATTTTTATATTAAGTCAGCACATCTGCCGATCAAAATTACTCGATGTTTTAGCGTATCGGTGATTGTCTCCTCCGGAGATTGCTTGTTGAGGGCCGATGCGTCCTTCGAAAAATACCCTATCCGCGCTAAAACCATCCAAGGGTCCCGTCCCTTTTAGCCCTGTTCAGGCCCCAACGAAAGGCCCTGTAGCCAATTGGGAAGAGAACTACAGCGAAGACGGACCCTTTCAAGAACTCAAGTTGTATTGCTGGATCAGTTATTGGGGCTGCCTTAAGCATGGAAAGGCGCCACAGATGGTATACCCATGTCTGGGGCAAAAACCAAGAAAACGCCGAGGCACCCGGTATGAAGCTGTCCAAGAACTGTACGGGAAACGAGATGCCTGCAAGCAACTGTTGAAGGGTGTTTATGGTCCATGTCACTGGATCTGTTGACTTGGTTACGAGCCTGAAGCCTATGCTTATCATGGAGAGGCCGAGCAATATCGTCGCTGAGACTACGAACGCCAAGAAGGTCGAGAGGGGGTCTACTCTAAGCGTAACCCCGAACCATAATATACCTATCATTATTTGAGGTATGAACGTTATTAGGGAAAATGCGTAGGGCCATGCTATTTGCCCTGCGACAAATATAGGTATAGGTATGCCAGTCATTATTATGTTCTCCAGAGTCCAAGGGTTGAGCCTCCTCTCCAAAGCTTGGGATATCGGCATGACGAGGTTCCCTATGACAAGCCCGACAACTAAGAAAGATATGTAGTCTGTATCGTACTCAGGCACAGGCCTGTTCCTGTATGTGGCGTTTATAGCCCAGCTTAGAATCCCTATGGCTATCGTTATGAGCTGGGTTATCACTTGTGTCTTGTATGTCCTCCAGTCTCTGAAGTCCCTTTTAGCGAATGCCAAGACCTGCCTTAATGCTGTGATTACATCAAGCCTCTCGTTCATAACGCTCCCCTCTGATTAGAGTTATGAACACCTCCTCCAAGCTGGGTTCATAGGACTCTAGGTCTTTGACCCTAAGACCGTGCTTAACCACGAGTTCTAAAAGGTCCGAAATCTCGAAATCCTTATCCACCCTGACCATAACTTTCGGTGGAGGCCCCGGCTCAAGCCTAGATCCCTTGACATCCTCTAGGCGCGAAACTTCCGACAAGAAACTTCTGAGCTCCTCAGAATGGCCAAAGTCCTCGTCTAAGGTGAACACGTAGCCCTTCTCTGGTTTCACGTACCTTCTAAGGTTCTCAGGGTTATCGCAAGCGATTATCTCGCCCTTGTTTATTATTGCCACCCTGTCGCATATGGACTGTGCCTCCCACATGTTATGCGTGGCTATGAACACCGTTCTGCCCTCGGACTTGGCCAATCCGTCTTTCAACAACCTTCTGAAATCTATCGCGGAAGCAGGATCTAATCCGGCTGTGGGTTCGTCGAAAAGGAGGATTGGCGTATCCAGCAGAAGCGCTCGGCAGAGTTGTAGCTTGCGAGCCATGCCGGTCGAGAACCGCTGGTACATGTCGTTGGCCCTATCCCTAAGGCCTATGAACTCCAAGACCCCCTCGATCCTGCTCTTGGCGAAATCTCTCGGAAGACCATAAAGGGCGGCGTAGAATTCCAAGTTTTGCCTTGCGCTAAGCCTCCAGTCGAATCCCCTAGGGTCGCCCAAAACCGCTTGAAGGTTCCTAAGTACCTTACTCGGCTCCCTGACGACATCATAGCCATACACGTAAGCTTCGCCTTCATCGGGCAGGACGAGGGTGCACAGTATTTTTATGAGAGTGGTCTTGCCAGCACCGTTAGGTCCCAAAAGGCCAAAAACCTCTCCGCGATAGACCTTGAGATCGACTTTGTTCAAAGCTTGAACGAAGTTTTTCTTACGGGCGAAAACCTCCCTAAGGCCACCCACCTGTTCCCAAGCCATACGTGGGCCTCTGCCACTGATACTTCTCGCGCTTGTGGGGTAACGCTTGCTGAGTTTTGAAATCTCTATGGATACTTCCGGCAACGCTTCATGCAGATCCTGCTAAAACAAGTTAATATCCTTTGTGCGATCCATCTGGAATCAATGTACCAAAAGCTTAAGAAAACCAGTACGCACATGATAGTGTTCGAGCTACAAACGGTCAAAAAACAGCGCAAGAGCCTCAACTCTATTTGATGTTAACAGCTACGGAGCGTACATCTCAAACGGCCCTAAGTTAGAGTTGAAACGAAACCTTTAATTTCCTCACGCACGTAAATGTTACGTGCCGGGGTGGCCCAGCCGGTTAGATTAACAAAATAAGGCCAAGGCGCCAGTGCGCGCGAAACTCATAATCTGAACGACTGGGAGAGTCGTAGCGAATGGGAAATCTGGAGATCGCGGGATCGAAGCCCGCCCCCGGCATTCTTTTTAGGAGCTGCACTGATAAGTTTGGATAAATTTGAAACGAAGATAGTCATGATTTGAGAACGTTAATAAATTGCAGGCTGTCATCCGTGAAATGCAGCCAAATGAAAAGGGGGATCGAGAAACTCTTAGCAAGAAGCCTCGGCATTACTGACAGAATCTTCTTCTAGCTCTCATTTGAGGAGCACGGGTGTGAAGTCATCTACGCTACGGCTGACAGGTATAATTCTCCCCTCATGGAACATGTTTATCCACAGGGACTTCCATCCTTATGAGATACCTGAGCAACTCAGAGACTACGGGCTGGACTTTCTAAGACTTCTGCTGACAGAGTTCCACTTCATAGGCTTCGGAACATTCTTTCCCAGGGAGGCAGAGAACAAAGAAAACCTAAGGAAACAAGATAGGCGTGGCATTGGCTGGCTACCCTGCTAGGCGTGTTCATAGTGTGGTGGATACAAATACTGCGTGGCCGGATACATTACTAACCTGCTGATTGTTACTCTCAATTTGGTTCCGATACAGGCAGCGGGAGGTTTCGTGTGAGATGGTAAAAAGATGCTCAAATGGAATAGGAGCGTTTGGATCGCGCTTGTTATCGCAACATCCGTTCTTATAACGCTGTATTTTCTCCTCTGGTCTTCCGCTACTCCCACTTCCAGACTTTCCTTCCCATGAATAGCTCTGGGAATATAAAGAGCCCCCAGCTTGCTACGCCTATAACGTATGTTAGGTCCATTAGGCTTAGACCTGTTAGATGGAATAGTTGCTGCGTTATAGGTATATAGGTTATTCCAAGAGTTAATGCTACAGACGCTAAATCAGCTACGACGAAAAACTTGTTCTCGAATGCTTTCCTGCCCATTCTCCAGACGCTGTGTTTCTCTGAACGGCAGTTCCAGACGACGAAGAGCTCGAACATCGCCGCTTGCACGAAAGCCGTTGTAGTGGCCTCCCTGTAGGTAAGTTCTCTAGCAACCTCGTCTATGATCCCGCCTGGAAGCATCCAAGGGTGAGAAGGCCACACATAGTATTCTAGACAAAAAACAAGAATGGTTCCGGTGGCTTGCAGTATAAAGGATGATATAATGAACGCCCCCATCCCATGTAGTATGCTTTCCTCAGGCTTGCGCGGCGGCCTATCCATAACATCCACATCAGGCGGGTCAGTTGCTAGAGCGACTGCTGGCGCACCATCCGTAACGAGATTTATCCAGAGTATCATCGCCGGCAGGAGCGGGAGTGGGAACATTGCTTCACCGAATATTCCGCCGAGGATTGCGAAGGTTCCTATCACGAGCAGTTCGTCGAAGTTGCATGCCAGCAGGAAACGCCCATACTTTCTGATATTATCGTATATCACCCTACCCTGTTCAACAGCCTTAACTATCGTTGCGAAGTTGTCGTCCGTCAGAATAAGGTCTGAGGCCTCCTTAGTAACGTCTGTCCCAGTTATTCCCATTGCCACGCCGACGTCGGCAGCTTTAACAGCAGGCGCGTCGTTAACCCCGTCGCCGGTCATTGCAACAATGTGGCCCTTCTTCTTCAAAGCGTTCACGATCCTAAGCTTATGCTCGGGAGAAACCCTAGCGTAAACAGTCACCTTCTCAACGATCTTTTCAAACTCCTCATCGCTCAACCTATCCATATCGACACCTGTTAGAACCATGTCGCCTTCCTTGAAGATCCCGACTTCTCTAGCTACAGCGACAGCCGTAAGCTTATGGTCACCCGTTATCATCACGGTCTTTATGCCTGCCTTCTGACACAGCTTATTGGCCTCAATAGCCTCCTCCCTCGGAGGGTCGATCATCCCCTGAAGCCCGACGAAAACCATCTCCCTCTCAACAGCCTCATCATCGTGATGCTTCGTCATTGTTGCCGGCAGACGCCTGTATGCCATCGCAAGCACCCTCAGCGCGTTACCCGCCAACTTCTCATTAACCTCAAGAACCTTCCTTCTCCTCTCCTCCGTCAGAACCTTCTCCTCACCATCTTCAAGAATACGGGTACACCTCTCCAGAATGATCTCAGGCGCCCCCTTCATGTAGGCGTGGACCTTGCCATCTGGGGTAGTGTGAATGGTGGTCATGCGTTTTCTTTCAGAGGTGAACGGAATCTCTCCGACCCTTTGAAAACTCTTCTCCAAAACCTCCTTTTCAAGCCCGACCTTAGCTGCTGAGACGATTAGAGCTCCCTCCGTTGGGTCTCCGAAGATCTCCCAAGCGTTGTTCTGGTCGTTTCTCCTCAAGCTGGCGTTGTTACACAACGCGCCTATCCGCAGGAGAAGCTCAAGGCTTCCTCCGGGCCTCACCCGATCCTCGCCGACTCTGAACTCCCCCTTCGGTTCATAGCCGACTCCGGTTACTTCGATAAGCTTTCCGTCAACGTATATCTGGCGGACGGTCATCTCCCCCTTAGTTATCGTCCCAGTCTTGTCTGAGCATATCACCGTCACCGCGCCGAGGCTTTCAGCTGAAGACAATCTTCTCACGATGGCGTTCCGCTTCGCGAACTCTCTCGCACCTAGGGCGAGCGCCACTGTGACTATCGCCGGAAGTCCCTCCGGTACTGCAGAAATAGCCAGGGCTATTGAGGACATGAAGGCTTGGATAAAGCCTTCGGGTTCGAAATGCATCTGCATGATCACTTCGAAGGCTTCGAGAGCGAAAATCAATATGCAGACAGCAACGACGACCTTAGCTATTTTACTTGCGAACCTATCAAGCTTCTTCTGCAGAGGGGTCTCCTCCTCTTCAGCCGTTTGAACCATCTCTGCTATCTTGCCGAATTCGGTGTTCATGCCTGTGGCGACTGCAACGGCCTTCCCCCTGCCGTAGACTATGTGAGTCGCGGAGAAAACCATGTTCCTCCTCTCGGAAACTGAAGCATCCTCCTTCAGAACCGTTAACTCTTTTTCAACTGGAGTGGACTCTCCGGTTAAAACTGCTTCGTTCGCCTTCAGCTCGATGGCTTCAATTAGATAGGCGTCGGCGGGAACTTGGTCGCCTGCCTCCAGCGCGAGAACATCACCAGGAACCACCTCGCTTGCCGGTATGATTATCTCCTTCCCATCCCTTATTACTCTGGCTTTCGGAGCGGCCAGCTTCTTAAGGGCTTCAACAGCCTTCTCGGCCCTATACTCCTGAACGAAGCCCGTGGTCGCGCACAAGACAACTATCGCGCTTATCGTTATAACGTCCGCAAACGACTCCATGAACTCGCCGCCCTGCAGCATCTCGTAGTAACCGATTATGGCGGAGAATATTGTCGCGGCGATCAGCAACAGAATAAATACGTCCTTAAACTCACCCAAGAACATTTGGAGAGCTGTTCTACGTTTCGCCTCCTTGATCTCGTTGGGCCCGTATTTCTTAAGTCGTTCAACGGCCTCCTGTGTGGATAAGCCTTCGCGGCTCACGCCTAAACCTTCTAAGACTTCTTCAGCACTTCTAGCATGCCAAGGCCTTTGCGCCATTTTGGCCTCCCTGTGTGCAACTTTGAAACAGATATAAATTTAGTCACCACGAGGCCCCTGCCTAACGATTTTGAAAGAACACAGGTAGCTCAAAATAGCGTGCGCGGCTAGTCGATCCTCCGAGCATTTGGGTGAGCTCTAAAACCGAGTTGCTAAAGGCAAAATTTGGGAGTCCGCATATCGCTCTATAGGCTTAGCGCGCGCTCAATAGACCAGGTGGCCTCAAGGCACAAATGAACAGCGCCGCGCGCTCTCCCATAGGGCTTTACAAACATATGGGTGGTAGGGTGTTTTTTCAGGCTACTAAAATATAGGAAAAAATTGAGAAAAACCGAGTTTGCTTAGTCCAAGTTACCTGCTGGTCACCAAGGAGACTGGTTGTCCGCCTCTGGCTGTTTGTATGCTTGCGGCAGCTCCGGGAAGGTGTTCTTCATTCTCTGGACAGCTATCTCCGATATCTGCTTGAGTATCTTTTGGGTCTCCTCGTCCGTTATCGGCGTTGAGGCATAGCTGTAATCTCTGACCTCTCCGAACCCTACCATGATCTCGTCGAGAGACTGTGTTATGTTCGAGAGCTCCATAGAAACCTCGGGCATGACCACCCTGAGGTCCTCTGAGGCCGTTTTCAGAAGGGCCAGCTCACCTGACTTCATTATCTCCCTGAAGTCTACGAAGTCCTTAACGGTCTCGAGCCTCAGAATGATCTGTTCAAGGAGCGCGGAGGTCCTCATTATGATAAGCGCAAACTTACGTATCTGGCTCATCTCACCGGCGTAGACCGATGCCATTGAGTGGTCCTTGCGCATCTCCGCCTGGACGGCGTTCTCAAAAAGCGCCTTATCTCGCTCTCTTAACCTGGCGGCGCTTCTCTCAAGCCTCTCCTGCAAAATCTTAAGGCGTGTTGCAAGCTCGGGTAGGCGTTGTTTTGCGTCAAACTCCGGCTTTATTGGCTGCTCGGGCAATTTTTTCTTTCCGAACCTTAGGAACTCCAATCCACATCCACCTTTTGCTAAGTTCTTTTTCTGCTTAAGGCATTTATAGGGACTTGTCTCTAGAAATGTGCCATCAAAAAGACTAGAAGAGTTGAGTAAATATGCCCTCAGGTATTGAAGATCTTGAAGGTTACGCTGTGCGCGCGGCCAACGAGGCGGTCAACTACGATAAACAGGGACTTAAGACAAAAGCCATCGAGAGATACGACGAGGCCATAAGGTTGCTTATGAAACTGGCTGAGTTCGTTGAAAGCCCCGAGATCAGGACAATATACCTCGAGAAGGCACAGAAGTACAGGAGGAGGGTCGAGGCCCTAAAGAGCAATGTCGACGTAGCTTATGCTGCGGGTTCGGGACAGGACGCGGTATTTGACGACCTCGTGGTGAGGGAGAGAGTATCGGTAAGCTGGGATGAGGTTATAGGTTTAGACGACGTGAAGCAAGCGATAAAGGAGAGCATCATATACCCCCTCAGGAAGCCGGAGCTGTTCCCGCTGGGCTGGGCCAAGGGCATACTGCTCTTCGGGCCGCCAGGTTGCGGAAAGAGCCTCTTGGCAGCCGCGGTTTCAAAGGAGATCGACGCCGAATTTTACCTAGTTAGGATACCGGAGCTGATATCCAAGTACCTCGGGGAGTCGGAGAAGAGGGTTGAGAGGCTCTTCGCCAAGGCAAGGGAGATTGCGAGAAACGGGAGGCCCGTAATCTTGTTCTTTGACGAGGTAGATTCCGTAATGGGCGTGAGGGACTCTGAAGTTGGAGGTGAGGTCAGAGCCAGGAACCAACTGCTCACCGAGATGGATGGCGTCCTGACGAAGGGGTTTGATAAGATGTATCTCTACGTTATGGCAGCGACAAATAAGCCGTGGGTCCTAGATGAACCTTTCATAAGGCGCTTCGGCAGAAGGATTTACGTTAGGCCTCCGAGCTTCGAGGAGAGGCTTAAGTTGTTGGAACTGTACACCGCTAAGCTGAAGCTGGATAGTAACGTCTCGTTGAGCGAGCTGGCGTTCATGACCGAGGGACATTCATCTCAAGACATAAAGGACATATGCGTTGACGCACACAACAGGACAGTGAGGGAGTTTTTTGAACTCAGGGGTGGCATCGGGGAGCCGAGGCCGATAACAAAGGCCGACTTCATAGCCGTCTTGGAGTACAGGAAGCCGAGCATAAGTCTGGAGATGCTCGCGATGTACGAGGATTGGTCAAAGAAGTGGGGTTCCACTGTGAGCTCGCTCTACTGAACTTGCGTTTCTTCAGATCCGTATTCTATGTGTATCTTGCCCTTCGAGTCCAGAGACCGGAGCACGGCCAATATCTGGTTTCTGGACAAAGGCAGCTCTCTCTCCGCGACCTCGAGGTTGAAGTCTTCCTTGTGCGCTTTAACGTACTCGAGCACGGTGTTCTCCATCACCTCGTTTACCTCAGGGACCTCAGGGAAGCTCTGGTTTATTTTCTCGAGGGCTATCTTCTGCACGTCCTTCAGGATCTTCTTGACCTCACCATTCGAGGGCTCCAGGACAGCTGGTTGGGGCACCTCCTTGACCGAGAGCTTAGACATCACATCCAACAGGTTTTCCTCTATGCCCTTTATCGTGACCTCCGATCCTGGGCTCACGCTCCTCATCACATCCTTAACTTCGGAGAGAAGTGACCCCACGAGCTTGAGAGTTGGAGATACCTCTGCGCTAACGAACTTTATAGTTTCCAGCCTGAGCCTCACGACCTCCAGCAAGTAGGAGGAGTAAACTGCCATGTTTGCTATCTTCCTGATCTGGAGAAGTTCCTTTACCAACCCTTGTAGCTTGTACTCATCCCACGAATCCCGGACCTCAGAAATCCGCTTTAAGAGCTGGCCATCTCTTGCTTGGAGGTTGGCTATGAAGTGTTCGAGCTTTCTCTTCGTTATTGATATGTCAACTATCAGCTGTTCTATCCTTTGTGTAGAAGCGGTTGCAGGCTGCTCTTCCTTCATTCCGCCATTCACCGCATTACTCCTCGACTGCCTGAATATGGGGGGGAACCTCATGAAAACTCCACCATCTGATTTCTAAAGCCCGCAGCGCAGCCCTCTGCAAATCGCATGCTCCTTTTTTGCGAGGCTCCACGCCTTCGAAGCACATATTGTCACCCCTCCGGCCCCTCGACGTTTGTAGGGCCTAGCAACTTCTTTATCCGCTCCCTGGCTTTCTCCAGCTCCTTTCTTATGTCGTCAACCGGAGGTGACCTGACTTCTGCAAGTGTGCCTCCGTTTGACGAAAGCCCCGGAGTGAACCTCTGGTCAACATCGGACAGCGCTCTTGATAGAGAATCGTACTTGTCGAAAAGCGAGAATATCGCGTCTCTGACCGACTTCAGGTTCTTATTGGCCATGAGGAGCTTTCTCTTATAGATAGCCTTCTCTATTGCCAACAGCGTGGCGTTAACCTCTCTGTAAAGATAGATCCAGTCGTTATAGTTTCTGGAGTCCACTAGCGTTTCAAGCTCTCTAGCCTTCTTTCCGAGCTCCTCTGAAAGGAAAGAGAGCACCTTAAGCTCCGTACGGACGGCGACGTTATTTTTAAGTGCACCTTGACCGTTGGGTTTCCCCTGGCTTTGCGTCACGCGTGCAATTACCAAAGAGCACAACTTAACGATTATGTCGCGAGCCGAGTGAAGAAAAAAGGAGGCGTTTTTAAAAATAGAGTAAAAGGCCTAATTTCTGTGTGGTGGCAAAAGATATTTGCTCAGGACCTTTCTGAAAGTGAGCCACCGTGACTTTTTCCGAGCAAGGTTTATATTCGTTTTTTGACGAGAACAAGCCCAGCCCGGGTCCCTTAGCTTGGTAGAGGGCAAGCCTGGAGATGTTTTGGGCTGAAAGCTTGTGGCCCTTACGGGCCTCAAGGGTTCAAGGAGCAGCAGAAACTGCTTGAGAATCCCTTCCCGGGCGCATTAAAACATAAGTAACTTTTTACTACTCATTTAGGTAGGGTTCTTTTTCGGTCGTTTAAGGTCACTTTGACACGCTCCAAACTTTGTGCCCTCAAGCAAATTTTCGTAGAAGGATCTAAAGGAAGTGTCCGTGATTACCTTTCGTTTGCTCAATGCACATGAGCCTGCATGCGTTATGCTTAAATGACTATCCACTCAGAAAATAGTGAATGGATAGTGTCGACGAATACAGGGAGAAGTATGAGCTGGCGAAGAGGCGAATCATATCCTCTCTAGATCGCCTGAGAAGGTTAGGTTTCTTTGAGGATTACTCCAATCTGACATCGGAGGAACTGTTCGAGAAGATCAGGAACGGAGAGCTGGGGAGGGAATGGCCGGGTCCTTGGGAGAGCATCGAGGAGGCGAAGAGGCTTTTAGTGGGCGCGAGGGATTTAGTAGAAGATGGCGGGAAAACGCGCATACTGACCACTGAGGAGACCGCCGAGAGGAGGTATAAGGATACTATAGAGAGATTAATGGAGTTAGCGGATTTTGAGATAGATTATGCAATGATGATGTATGACACGAAGAGAGTGATCAAGAGGAGCGCAGAGGTGAAACCAGAATACAGGGGCAGAGGCCTTGAGTTCTTCGAAGAGCTAGTTCGGATTTCGAGAGGGATGTTCAATCCAGACGAAGTAAAGGAGGAGATGTGGTGGGAGAGTATACTTAAGGAAGATGAGCATGGGTATGAATCTCTGCACACTTACATCCCCATCCGCTTTAAGTTCAGAGGTAAGGAATACCTAGTCAAAATCCTCTTTAAAGATGAATGCATGTACCCGGATATTGCGGTTAAACAGGTAAATGAGCTCATAAAGGATACTGGATATCAGTACTACATCAGCTACCAATATGAGGACATTCTTCTTCTAATGTTAACTGAAGAAGAAGCGAAGAAATTAACGGATGATTTCTTAGGTAAGGCGAACTGCAAACTAGAGGTAGTACGTGCGGAGCTCCTTCCAGTTCAGAAAAGCTTGGAGGTCGACAACACCACAAGGAAGCTCTTCATAGAATCAATAGATTACCTCAAGAGGATGGATTTCTTTGAGGATTACAAAAACCTGACTTCGGAGGAGATCTTTGAGAGGATAAGGAGAGGGGAGATAGGAAGGGAGTGGCTGGGGTGGGGTTCCAAAGAACTCTCGCCTGAGGAAAAGAGAAGAAAACAGCGCGCATATTATAATGAGCCATTTGCATATGATCGTTACATAGCATGTCACGACAAGAGAAGGGTGTTCTTTGAAAGCATGGAGAGGTATTGCCCAGAGGATATTGGTGTGGAGCTTTTGGAGAAGCTGGCTTGGATCTCGAGAGGTGTGTTCAATCCGACTGAGATAAAGGAGGGAAGGACGAGATATGCGAAAGACTATTGGACACTTCCAATTCACTTCAAGTTCAGGGGAAAAGAGCTTAAGATCAAGCTCGTCCGCTCCGCTGTCTTAAACTTAGATCTTATAGCAAGCCAGATAAATGAGCTCATAAAGGATACTGGATATCAGTACTATACATTTGATCGTGCTTTTTACGATAACATACTCATGCTTGTGTTAACCGAGAAAGAGGCCATTAAACTCATCAAAGAAAGGGGCTGGAGGTTGTGGGTCTTCAGGGAAAGGAACTTTAAAGGAAGAAGAAATCTGCCACCCATAGAGCCCTTAGAACCGCCGTCAAAGAGTAGTTTTCACATTTAAGGGCCTCGATAGCTTGGGTTCTCGACAAGCTCCATACGGACGATCTCAATTCCTTCGGAGAAGTTCGAGCTAATTATCCCGTCCAAGTCCTTGATGAGCACTACTAGAACTATACCGCATCTAGCATCTTTCCAACCGCTCTCGGAAAAATACCTATGAAGCTGTTTCACGGCTTCTTTCTCACGACTTTCTACAGCTTCATATATTCCAGTGGTCTTCACCTCAACTATTGCCACTAATCTATCTCTAAAGTAAACATTAAAGTCCGGACCTTTTTCTCTAGGTTCTCGCGGTCCTATAACCTTCAGTTCATTTTCATGACCCGAGGTTATTTCAGATACTATTTTCTTAAGCCTCTCCCTCTCATAAGCATTAAGCCATTCCTCGCCGATTCTCCCGATTAGCATTTGATTTTCTGGCTCTTTCTTTAGTTCCTTGACCCTGTCCAAGAGCACAGCATGTAGGTCTTCAAAGTACATGCGGTGATGGACAACTTTTCCCTTCTCATCGTACCTTATTATGAGCCTTTTCCACTCTTCGCGATACACCAAGTCCAAGATACGCCTGAAACCCGATCCGGGTCCTGTCTTTAACTCGAAAAGACATATCTCCTCGTGATTATACGCTATTTTGAACACGCGTTCGACACCTCTGTAGTCTCTCATCACAAAGGTGACTGCAGGACCTTTGATTCCACCATCCTCATAATGGAGATCCTCCTTAAGGATCAGGTCTAACCTGACGATCTCCTTCTCCGCCTTTTTTACAACGAGCTTATAGCCCCCATTTGCGAGTATAATGTCAAAGTTTAATGGGAACTTATATCCGGTAGGTTGTTTCTTGCCCCTACTGATAACGTCCCTTATGAACTCATAGGTTGAAACCTTCTTGATCCTGACATCCGCCTCCTCGCCGATACTGCCGATGTCTTTTGATAGTGAGAACTCGAAGGTTGGGTTATACTTTTTGTATAAGATTTTACCCTTCACCTTAATCATCATCCAACATGGTTTATTTCCGAGGTATGAGGTCAGTATGTCCTCCGGCACATCAAATCCCAACTTGTGCCCGCGAGATTCCAGCTTGATTTTCAACATCACCGCCTTTGAAGGAGTCCCTCCAAGACTCTCCACCTCATCGATTCTTAAATTGTCGTCAAGAGACGGACGCGTACCAGAGACAGGTTTTTTTGAGAACTTGAGGTTTGAGACATCCCTGCGGAAGATCGAATACTGCCCCAAGCTCAGCATCCTCTTATGAGCTCCAGCTCGCCATCTCCGTGAACAACGATCGCTCTCTTGAGATCCGTTTTCCTAGTCGTATTCCCTCTGCTCATATCACCTAGTGCCCAGCAGCCGGTCGAGGCTATTCCATTCTCATTGTCTATGAACGCCCTGTGCAGATGCCCCATTACGAGCCACCTCACGTTCGCCTTCGCCCTAGCCTTTATCATCGCCTTCATGGCCGTCTCGAGAGTGGAGTCCCGATCCTCGACGATGTCACTACCATGTACAGCCAACAAAACACTGCCATCTGCGAGCCGCACCTCAAGGCGATCCGAAGCGCACCTGTAGAACTTGTACAGATCGAGCGCCGCGTCCCGCACTCTCTCGTCCTCGATTTCGGTCCATAGGAAAGGCCTTGCATGACCCTCCATCGTTATACTGTCGAGGGCCCTGAGGAGTGCCGCTTGGTCGCCGTCGCTGCAACCTTTTGCCACTAAGACGGCTGGACCCAGCTCCCTCAGCGTACCGAACAACGCGGTGGTCTCTAATAGGTTTGGTCTACCCCTCTCAAGATCAAAGGTATCTCCCAGAAAAAGCATGTTGGTTGGCAGCTCCCGCCTCAGGAGCTCCAAGAAGCCGCTCAGCAGGGACCTGCCTGTCCAGAGATGAAGATCGGACGCGAGCAGGGCACTCTCATCTTCCTTCAAGATCAGGTCGTATGCGTGTAACTTCGGAGATAAGTTACCCCGGATGCGCTCCATGAGGTTGTTGAGGTTGTGCCTGGCCCTCGCGTTAGGGTCAGCAACTAGCTCTCTGGGGCTTATACCGGAACAGGTCGAGCATGTGCACATGACGAACTTGGAGTGCGCGTCTATGCAACCGTCGCCTGAGTACAAAAGCCCACGCTCGGCATCGATGAGCCAGCCCATTCCGGCAAGGGAAAGCCTGAGGTCCTTCGGCACAACAACCTTGGTGAAGTTTAGCCACCTGTAACTAAGGACCCCCAGCAGGAGCAGGGAGCTTGCTAGTTTTGATGCCCACCTGAAGTAGGTGTAGAGGATCTGCCTTACCGCAGCGTCCTCTTTGAATGCGGACATGTACTCCGAGGCATGAAGTCCCATCGTTTTAATACCCATCCTAGAGAGCGCCTCAGCGCTGAACGCTATCTGTCTCTCAACGTTCCCCTTCAAGAGTCCGACCACTGGAACCCCTCTAGTTGCAATGGCGTGCGTGAGCTTCAGACCCATCAGCAAGTTCACCCAAGAGTTGTAGAGAGGGATGTCTATGTAAACGGGCACATCCCATCCTACGACGGCATCAAAGCCCGCGGCTTCGAAGAGGCGTACGAAATCCTCGAAGACGTCTTCCCTCAACAAGAGCTCGTCGGGCATTACTGACGACAGCAATATCTTGCCACCGAAACCTAAGTAAGAATGTATGCCACCTTTATCCAGAACTTCTAACCGAACTTTATCATCGAGCAAGTCTTGGTAGTTGATGACGACAGAGCTTACGCCTAAAGAACTAATACGCAGGGTGGGGGCGAGCCTCAGCGGGACTGCCGGCACGACCTCGGGCAAATCTAACTGCTGATTGTCTGTGCGTTCTAATCCCATGACCTCCGACATAAGTCCAGCAATTTCGACCTCGTTGAGGTCCCACGCGACCTTCTCTAGGCGGCAGACATCGCATTCCTGCATGGCCTTGAGAGCCGGCGCCTTAAGCTCGCAACCTGCGTATGGGCATCGATATCCTTTGACGCCGTATTGCTCGACACCTCCGCATAGTTTTGCGAGCGGGCATGACCTACAATCCCTATCGCACCCGCGAAGCCTCAACGCATAATCTTTATGACATCGCGGTTTTATTTTTTCCTACATCGCTTGGATAAGCTGAGCCAGCAAAAACAGCTCTCAAGCTGTTATTGCACCTCCTCGAGATAAAAAAACAAGGTACCCTACTAAATCACATGATGCCCTTAACCATTTTCATTCCCGGTGTTTATTCGTAGTTAATGAGACCTTTGGCGAAGATGGCAAAAAGAGCCACTACTCTTCCTCGCCTTTTACCAGAACGAACACGGTTTTTTGGCCGAGAATGTTCCACGGTTTACCTGGCTCCCATATTGGTTCCGCCTCAATCCTTATGATATCCAAGTTCATGGCCCTCACCCAGAGCCTATCGATCTCGTCTCGGCTCATTCCCCTCTTCTGAAAACACTTGACGAACTTTTCCTCGTACAGCTCATTTGCGTTGAAGTGTTGGAAAGCCTCCATCACCAATGCCTCTATTCTCCTTCTCTCCTCCTTAACTTCCTTCTTATCTCTTCCGCGTTTCCTCCCCATCTCACGTCCGGAAAAGTTCTTGCACCTTCTGGCTTATCAATTTCACACCTGGCATCCCCAGTAGAAGATATTCTTTATAATGAGAGGAGCGCTCTGGCCGGGAATTTCGCCAAAGGCTTCGAACCCGGGTCGGGAGGGGTCTGCCTCTTTTGGAGTTGACAGCCTCCAATGCTAGTCCTCTACACCACCAGAGCGAATTTACGCTTAAAGGAGCACCGGAAAATAAATCTTTCGTTTAACGTTGCGTTGATAGTTTTAAATTCAGAGGGCAGTGATTAAAATATGTTGACGAGTAGAAGATGGTGCGGTTTGACGGCGCGCGCAGCCACGGTCTGGGGATGGGAAGACGAGTTCGAGGATGTTAGGACAAATTGTTAGAAGTACGTTAGCAAGAGTGGAGGGAAAACACTAAGGAATCCGGAATATACCTCACAGCCAGGGAGAGACGTGAAGACGTTAGCTACGACATCAACGCGTTTACTAACGACCCCAAGGAAGTGGGCGATTTGGCGGAACGTTTGTTCTACACCGCACTTGATGAGGGATATACCAAAGTGTATTTTGTCATAGTTCAGTTATTCGATCAGGTCTTTTCGGATAAGATGGACTGTCGAAGCTCTATTGAGGAAATAGAAGATGAACTCGGACGTCGCGAACAAGATATTTCAACAAGTTCATTGATGACCCAAGGGTAAAGTCCGTTGCACGGGGGAGGAGGGTTGTAATCATCCCTGAGATTGATTTGCTTTGTGAGCTCGAATCTCGATACGCCAACAAGATAGTCGTGGAGCTCGTCCACATAGATTTTTCACGCATCAAGAGCTTACTCGACTCGTTGAGCAGTGGGTTGATCGAAGGTGGGTTGGCGGAGCGCGTACTCAGATACGAGCTTGGGAGGGGTGTTGACGACCTTGAGGTACTATATGTAAACAGCGATCGAGATGAAATTTACGTGTGGCTTGCTTAACTCTGGAACATGGACTTACAGAAGGCTCATTCTACGACACCTAGAACTCTGTAGGGCTTGAGCGTGAAACGATAACGCTTGTATGAGCCTTTTGCAGCCATGTGCCTCTCTGGGACATTATACGCATGTAATGTCCGCAACATTAAACTTATATTTAAAGACCTAAGGTGATGGCAGTCCATGAAAGCGACGTGTTCCGAGTGTGAGGGTGAGGTCGACGTACCTGATGATGCCCTTCCCGGGGAGATAGTTTCCTGTCCGGACTGCGGCGCCTCCTATGAGGTAGTCTCCGTGAGCAAGGACAAGGTAGAGATAAAGCCTGCAGAAGTCGAGGGAGAGGACTGGGGCGAATAGACACAGTTTGGCAGAGGTAGGCATCTTATACGACACCATACGCCTTGAGGAGAAGATGCTTTTCAAAGAGGCGGCCTCGCTTGACTTGACCGCTAAGCCCATGAACGTGAAAGACCTAAAGCTACCTGCCAAAGTTACCGAGCTCGAGGGCGATTTCTCGTCAGACATATACCTGCAGAGGTGTGTGAGCTACTTTAGGGCCCTGCACGTGACGCACGCGTTAGAGAGCTACGGTTTCAAGGTCGTCAGCTCCTTCGAAACTATATCTGTTTGTGGCAACAAGTTCTTCACCACGCTAGCTTTGGTGCGTGCCGGCGTTCCGACGCCCGAGACGATTTTGGCGTTCAGCAGGGAAGCTGCCATGAGCGCGATATCAGATGTCGGTTACCCTGCGATGCTCAAGCCCGTCATGGGTAGCTGGGGGAGGCTGATAGCTCCTCTGAACGACCCCGAGTCGGCGAGCGCGATATTGGAGTCGCGGGAGCACATGCACCCCATCTATCAAGTCTATTACTTACAGGAGAGGGTCAATAGGCCGCCGAGGGACATAAGGGCCCTAGTGGTAGGAGGACAGCTTTTGACAGCAATCTACAGATATCAACCGCAATCCGATTGGAGGACCAACACGGCGCGAGGGGGGAGGGCCGAGCCCTGTCCGAGGACCAAGGAGCTCGAAGAGCTGAGCCTGAAGGCGGCGGAGGCGGTAAAGGGCGAGGTGGTCGGTGTCGATTGCATGGAGTCGGATTCGGGACTTCTAGTTCACGAAGTCAACCACACGGTCGAGTTCAAGAACATGGTGAGAGTCACGGGGGTGAACATAGCCTCCGAAATAATGATGTACTTGAAGTCCAGGATCAAGAGGTGATTTCAAGTGGGGCTTACGATGGCCGAGAAGGTGATAGCTAGGTCTGCAGGGCTACCCCGGGTTGAGCCGGGAGACATGGTAGTGGCTGATGTCGACTTGGTATTTGGCCATGATGGATCGTTCCCGCTCGCATTGGAGGTGATGAAGGAGATGGGGAGGGAAGAACCTTGGGACAGTGAAAAGGTCGTCCTCTTTATAGACCACTCGGCGCCCAGCCCGACTCCTGAGATATCCAACTTGCACAGGGCGATGCGCGAGTTCTCGAAGAAGAGCGGGGTTAGGCTTTACGACGTGGGCAACGGGATATGTCACCAAGTCTTGCCCGAGGAGGGGTTTATAAAGCCGGGTATGCTAATAGTCGGGGCCGACTCACACACGGTAACTCATGGGGCCTTTGGGTGTTTTGCGATAGGGGTCGGAAGCACTGATGCCGCCGTCGCCATCACAAGTGGAAAGATATGGCTCAGGGTACCGGAGTCTGTGAAAATAGAACTCAAAGGAGAGCTCCGAGGACCAGTTACCACGAAGGATGTGATATTGAAGGTAATAGGGGATGTGAAGGCGGATGGCATGAACTACAAATCTGTCGAGTTTCATGGCGACTCCGTAGACTACCTTTCGATGGCGTCTAGGATGACCATTACGAACATGGGAGCAGAGATGGGAGCCAAGGCCACCATGATGCCGGTTAACGGGACCGCACGTCAGATGATCAGAAGGGAGTTCGGTTTGGAGGTTAAAGAGTTCCTGCCTGATAGCGATGCCGATTACTCCGATATCCTTGAGGCCGACCTTTCCTCGATCGTACCCATGGTCGCCTGCCCGCCCAATGTGGACATTGTGAGGCCTGTCGAGGAGCTCAGCGGGACTGTGATAGACCAGGCATTTATAGGTAGTTGCACGAACGGTAGGCTCGAAGACCTTCACTTGGCGGCGAGCATATTAAGAGGCAAGAAGGTCAAGGTCAGATGTATCGTCATACCTGCCTCGAGGAAGATATTCCTAGAGGCCGTCAGGGACGGTACTGTCGAGGTCCTTTCCAAGGCCGGTTGTGTTGTAGGTCCTCCGACCTGTGGGCCGTGCGTTGGGGCGCACATGGGATTGCTCGGCTCCGGCGAGGTGGCTGTGTCGACGAGCAACAGGAACTTCCCGGGGAGAATGGGCGACAGAAACGCTAAGATATATCTCGTGAGTCCGGCCACGGCTGCGGCCTCAGCGCTTGAGGGAGAGATAGCCGACCCGAGGCGATATGTCTAGGATGTTGGATATCAAAGGCAGGGCGATAAAGCTTGGTGATCACATAAACACGGACTATATAATTTCTGGCAAGTACAAGTTCAAGACCCAAGATATGAGCACGCTGGCAAAACACGCGTTCGAGGACCTAGATCCGACGCTGGTCAGCAGGATAAGGCCCGGTGACATCTTGGTAGCGGGGGTTAACTTCGGGTGTGGTTCTAGCAGGGAACACGCGCCGCGCGTTATAAAGGCCGTGGGCATAAGTGCAGTGGTAGCTAAGTCGTTCGCCAGGATCTTCTTCAGGAATTGCATAAACGTAGGTCTACCCGCCGTTGTTTTGCCAAACGCTTTCGTCGACAGTATCGACGAAGGTGATTTCTTGAGTATAGATCTGAAGGAGGGCACGGTTGAGAATCTCAAGAAGGGGTTGATGGTTGAATTTCGGAGTTTGCCGGAATCGTTAATGCAGCTCATGACGGAGGGTGGTGTGGTTGAGTATGTCAAAAGACACGGGTCGTTGCCATGGTCCTGAGATATGCCGTTAGTGTGATACCTTTAATTAGTTTGGGGGTGCGTTCTTTGACATGGTGAGGGTGGGCATCGTCGGTGGTTCTGGGTATGTGGGTGGTGAGCTACTCAGGATTCTGTTGAACCACGATCAGGTTGAGGTAAGCGTAGTCACTTCTAGGAAGAACAAGGGTGATTATGTGTTCAGGACGCATCCGAACCTGCGTGGGCTAACCAACATGAAGTTCTCAGATGTGGACGTAGAGAGCTTGGCCAGCAAGTGCGACCTCGTGTTCACGGCATTACCCCACGGGTCCTCAGCTAAGATGGTCTCGAGGATCCTCGAGAGGGGTTTGAGGGTCATAGATTTGAGCGCTGACTTCAGGTTGAAGGATCCCAGACTCTACGAGATCTGGTACGATTGGAAACACCCTTGTCCTGAGCTTCTGCAGAAGGCGGTGTACGGGCTTCCGGAGTTGCACAGGGACGAGATAAAAGGCGCTGTCCTCGTGGCCAACCCCGGATGCATGGCGACCTCTGCAATACTGGCTTTGGCTCCGCTGATCAAGGAGGACATGATAGAGCCGCTTAGGATCATAGTCGATTCGAAGATCGGTTCATCCGCTGGTGGGGCGTCCCCGACGATATTCACTCACCACGCTGAGCGATATGGGGTTATAAGACCATATGAGGCTGGCCACCACAGGCACATAGCGGAGATAGAGCAGGAGCTTGCCGAAATCGGCAAGAGAGAAGTGAATGTCGCAATGACGCCCCATGCTGTTAACACGGTCAGGGGGATACTTTCAACATGCCACACGTTCGTAAAGGACAAGGACATCACGGTCATGGAGCTTTGGAGGGTCTACAGGTCCCTCTACAGGGGATGCCCCTTCGTAAGGATAGTCCGTGACTCTCAAGGTCTTCAGAGGCTTCCAGATCCAAAGTTCCTCATAGGGTCCAACTACTGTGACCTCGGTTTCGACGTCGATGGGCATTCGCGTAGGATTGTCGTGTTCTCGGCGATAGACAACCTCATCAAAGGGGCTGCTGGTCAAGCTGTTCAGAACTTGAACTTGATGCTGGGCTTAGATGAGACCAAGGGCTTGAATGTGCCACCGTTGCACCCGATATGAGTGATGGAAATGATAGTCGTCAAAGTGGGTGGTGACGTCATAAGGGAGGTAACGCCAGCGCTGGTCTCCGACCTTAAAGAGGCCCTGCAGGTTGAGGGTGGTGTGGTGGTACACGGCGGTGGGGATGAGGTGACCGAGGTTGCGAGGAGGATGGGCAAGGAGCAGTTGTTCGTCGTTTCTCCTGAGGGAATAAAGAGCAGGTATACTGATGAGGAGGACATCAAGATATTTACAATGGTGCTGTGCGGTTTGACGAACAAAAATCTAGTTGCTGCTTTAGTTAGAGGAGGGATCAGGGCTCTCGGGATCTCGGGGGTCGATGCCTCAATAATAAGGGCGGTACGTAAAAAGAGGATCGTGATAGTGGACGATAGGAATAGAAAGAGGGTTATCGATGGAGGGTTCACAGGCAAGATAGAGGCCGTCGATCCAGGGCCTTTAAAAAAACTCGTTTCGATGGGTTTGGTGCCTGTGGTGTCGCCGCTCGCCCTAGGCGAGGACTTTGAACTCCTTAACGTCGACGCTGACATGGCAGCTGCGAAGCTGGCCGCCTCGTTGGTACCTAGCAAACTGGTCTTCCTGACGGACGTTATGGGTGTAATCAAGGATGATGAAATCATCAGATCCCTGAGGTTGGAGGAGGCCCGCGCGTTGATCAGGGAGGTCGGGTTTGGCATGAACAGGAAGCTCATGGCAGCCGTGGAGGCTGTCGGCGCAGGTGTGTCTGAGGTAATAATAACCTCTGGACAAGTTGACCGTCCGGTGTCGAGAGCGCTGGCACATGAGGTGGGTACTGTTATTTGCCACTGAAAGACTACGTAATGGAAGTCGAGGAACGTTACCTGGCCAAGGTCTTCCAGAGGTTTCCTGTAGTCGCAGTCAGGGGCAAGGGCGCCCTGCTTTGGGATGTGGACGGCAAGACCTATGTTGACTGCATGGGCGGATATGGCGTGGCGCTTGTCGGACACTGCCACCCTGAGGTGGTCAGGGCAGTTAAGGAGCAGGCCGAGCTCCTAATCTCGTGTCACCCTTCACTTTACAATGACGCTAGGGCAAGGGCTTTAGAGTCTCTGGAGAAGATTGCGCCAAGGGGCTTAAGCAGGGTATTTCTATCGAACAGCGGCGCTGAATCAATAGAGTGTGCCATAAAGCTGGCATTGAGGTATACGGGTAGAAAGGAGATAGTAGCCATGACCGGCAGTTTTCACGGTAAGACGTTGGGAGCTCTCTCGGTTACGTATAACAAGAAGTACAGGTCGCCCTTCGAACATGCGCTCTATCAACATGTGAGGTTTGCAAGGTATGGCGATTCCGAAGACGCTGGCAAGCTCATAACCGATGAAACAGCGGCGGTGATCGTCGAGCCCATACAGGGCGAGAGCGGGATAAGGGTGCCTCCTGAAGATTTTTTGAAAAACCTGAGGGAAGCCTCGAGCAGGGCAGGGTGCCTCCTGATAGCAGATGAAGTTCAAAGTGGTCTTGGGAGGACTGGCAAGATGTGGGCTTGCGAACATTGGGACGTTACCCCTGATATACTCTGCGTTGCGAAAGGCATGGCGGGAGGTATACCGATGGGTGCAACCTTCGCGGTCGATGAGGTAATGGGGTCGTTTAAGTTGGGAGAGCATTCCAGTACTTTCGGAGGCAACCCTATCGCTTGCGCGGCGGCCGATGCGACGGTGAACGTCATACTAAAGGAGGGGCTTGTTGAAAGGGCGGCAGAAATAGGCACCTATTTTAAGGAAAGGCTTGTGCAATTACAGAACTCCCATAGCGTGTTGCGAGAGGTCAGGGGCAGGGGTTTGATGTTGGCCGCTGAGGCGAAAATCGAGATCCAGGAGGTCCTTATGGGACTTATCCGAAGGGGCGTCGTCCCCCTGTATTCGGGTAGGAACATCCTGAGATTTCTACCGCCCCTAGTAATAGAAAGGGACCAGGTGGACTTTGTAGTAGAGTCCTTAGACGCCGCGCTGGCTGACGAGGAATAAGAGTTGGCGAAGCTGGACGAAGAACTCCAGATGAGATTTCTTGAATCCGTGCTCAGGATCTACAGCCCCAGCGGGTCCGAGGGCGAGCTCTCGGACTATCTCAGGGACAAGTTCATCGAGTTCGGCTACAACGATGTTAGAGTTGATAAGGCTGGAAATGTGCTCGGCGAACTCGGGGAGGGGGACAACGTCGTCCTTTTCTGCGGACATATGGACACAATCCCCGGACAGTTGAAGGTCAGGGTGGAAAACGGAAAAATATACGGAAGGGGCGCTGTGGATGCTAAATCATCGCTTGCCGCAATGATCATGGCGCCGCTTTCGATCAAGGAGGAAATGCCGTGCAGAGTAATTGTGGCTGCGGTCACGGGTGAAGAAGGTGAGGGGGAAGGGATCAAGGAGCTTGTGAGGTCCGGCGTGAAAGGAGATTGTAATATATTTGGAGAACCAAGTGGTTTAAGGAACATAACAATTGGTTACAGGGGTAAGTTGGCGTTCATCGTAAAGATAAAGAGCAGGGGGGGACACCCTGGAGCTCCTTGGAAGTTCGAGAACGCGATAGAAGGCTGCTTTGACTTCTTGAATTCGGTCAGGGACGAGCTGAGGACCGAGAGCAGACCTCAAGGGCATTTCTACTCAGCAAGCGCGTCTCCAAATATGATACGTGGGGGGCACGCTGGGAACGTCATGCCAGACTTTTGCGAGATGTACGTGGATGTGAGAATACCGCCCAGCATGTCAACCAAGAGAGCTGTCGAGTTGGTTGGGTTGGTCAGAGAACGATATATGGCGCGTACCTCTTCTGAGGTCGAACTCGAGTTCTCAAGCGACTACGTGGAGCCGTATGAAACAGACCGTGCTTCACTAAGCTTGAGGGCGTTGATGAGGGCAATACTCGAGGTTGCTGGAGGGCCCATCCGACTCCTTAAAAAGACCGGCACAGGCGATATGAATGTTTTTGCCATGTCAACAGGCAGACATGCCGTCTCCTATGGTCCAGGAAACCCTTCGTTGAGCCACACGAAGCTGGAGTTCGTTGAAATAGACGAGTACTTCAGTTCCATAAAGGTTCTGTCGAACACGATAAAACAATTTTCACATATCGCGAGAACGCGGGTTTAGGCCTGCGATTGATCTGATGGGCGTAGCTCGGCTTCACTCGCAGCAGCGTACTTCGGCAACGTGTTTCTCAGATACTCAAGACCCCTGTTAGTGAGCCTATATACGTAGCCGCTGCCTTTAGCACTCTTTATTCTGTCGACATAACCACCCGTTATCGCTGAACTCAGAGTGTGACTTACGTTGCTACGCTCGGCTCTGATGCCGAACTTACCCGATAGTATTGAAGATATTTCCGAGGGTGAAAGCGCATCTACGTTGAATTCGTTTGAGACGAGTTCCAATACCGAGAGAAAAAGTGGCAGGCCTGACAGCTTGCGCAAGAAGGAGTATCGGTCGGTCTCCAGCGAGCTTGAGAGGACCCGCTGAACTACGTTCTCCACCTCCCTGGTATGCTCAACCTTCTTGGTTTTTCTCTCTGACAATACGCGCTCCAATTCTGCTATTCTGCGCTCATGGTCCTTTAACGTATCCATGATCTTGTTAACCAAATCTTCGGACATCTCGTTCACCGCCAATTAACAAGGTGACCTTGTTCTTTTAAAGTTTTTAATCTCGTCTCGAATGCCATTAAATTTTAAATCCAACGTAAGCGTGCGTAAATTGGTATTGAAAGCTTGGCTTTGCTACCTTAGGGAGAATCCCCATGATCACGTGCTTTACAAACTTAAGATGAGGGAGCTCGAGGCGTTATCCTCGGCATCTGGTTATAAGGTCGTTGGATCGACCTTACAAACTAGGAGTAAACCGCACCCCGCATACCTGATCGGCAGTGGCAAGGTCGAGGAGCTCAGAAAGCAGGTAGGTGAACTTGGAGTTCAAGTTGTAATATTCTACAACATTCTTTCCAGCAAGCAACATTACAACCTAACGAAGAAACTGATGTGCAAGGTTATAGATAGATACGACCTGACGCTCGAAATATTCGAGCAGAACTCCACAGACGAACTCTCGAAGCTCCAAATAGCCCTTGCTAGGGTTTTGAAGGAGATACCACGTGTGAAACTGCTTGCCTCGCTTTACTACAGGTCAGGTAGGGAACACCCTGGGCCTATGAGCTTGGGCGAGTATTCATATCACAGGACGCTTGCAAACCTCATGAAGAAGAGGTCGAGCCTAGAGACCGAAGTGGAAAGGAGGAGGTCAGCCAAGATTTTACAGTTGGGGAAAAGGAGGTCCCTAGGGTTTCCGAGCGTTTGCATCGCGGGTTATTACAACGCCGGGAAGACCTCGCTTTTTAACGCCCTAACTGGTCTGGGCAAGCCAGTTGGACCTAGGCCCTTTACCACCTTGAGCAGCAAGTATTTTTTGATCCCGAGGAATGGCACAAAGTTCTTCTTGGTGGACACCATAGGGTTTGTAGTGGATTTAGATCCAAGGCTCATAGCATCGTTCAGCCTGACCCTAGATGACCTGAGGTACTCCGACCTAGTATTGTTTTCAGTGGACGTAAGCGATCCGGAGGACCTAATGTTGCTCAGGGTAAATACCTGCCTTGAATTCATAAGAGGGTTGGGCATAAGCAACGATAGGCTGATAGTTGTTCTGAACAAGTCGGACCTCATCAGAGACGCGGGTGAGCTTTCGAGGAAATCAGAACTGGTGTCAAGAGTAATTAGGGATGCCCCGCAGATAGTGGTGTCAGCCAAGAGTGGCTATAACCTCTACGAACTTGTGGAACTTATCGAACGGCGATTGTCCGCGCTTAGCTTAACCGACCTATCCACGAAGACGCCTGTCGAACAAGGGCCAAGTTGAACCTACGGATTCGAAAGGTCTTGGCTCGGTATTTGAACTGAGCTGAAACCTACTTGTTCCTCAAGTTTAGTATGTCAGCTATGTTAGCGTCAGCCTGCAATCTTGGCGATATTTTTCCGGTGCTGGAGGTGAAGACGGTGGTGACTCCAGGCCCGTGTCCGGAGATGACGCAATCGGTGTGAACGACTACTCCGACTGACAACGCGCCCTTCTTGTATATCCTTCCGAAAGAATTATCAGCATCTTGGATTGCTACTAAGTCACCTAGCCTTAAATCTTCCAGGTGATGTACTCTCTTGACGTCTTCGTCGAATAGCTGGATGTCATAATCTCCGCTGTACACGTGCGATGCCCCTAGACCTGAGCCCATTACGCTTGCGGGTATCACGTGTGTGACAGGGACCTCCAACGCACCATCTACAATCCGCACGTTCATCGCCTTCAGTAGCCGTGGATCTAGGTTCATTACCATAACACCCTCTAGGTCCAATATCTTCAGGCCCACTCCATAGGCCTTTACTTGGACCCTGTCACCTATGGACAGTTTTTCGAGAACATCGGGAGGGAAGTCGAGAATCACATGCTCTATGCCCCCGTGTTTGCCCGTTACTATCCCCCTTGCGCCTTTCGCATCGCCCGTAATAACGGTTGCCTCATTTCCGATGCAAGAGAGTACGTTGAGCGCCAAGTTCGCAGAATCTTGATAGCCATCCTTCTGCAAGTTCTTTATGCTCACCCCCGGTTCTACGTGATCGGCTGCCCATCCAACTGCAAGATCGCCAACTCTCAGGTTGTATCTTATGCCTCCAACCCCAGGGAGGACTGCGAATTTGCCATCGTATGTGACTTTATAGGGCGTAGGGCCGAGAACAGGATTTGATATCTCACCCATCACCGACACCATCACTAGCTTATCCTCGTTTGTCCTCATGGTTAATTCTGTTCGCAGCAGAATTATATAAAAACACGCCTTACCTCAATTAAAGTTAGTTTGCGTATTGTCTCAGGCTGTAATTGCGCTTTGTTTATCCCGTGTCATCTCCATCGCCACTTGCTTATCATGACTAAGGTCTCTGTGCTGTTTATCAACTTAGACCGCCTGATCTTGTCAGTTATGATGTCAAGCTGTCTTTCGTCCTCGGCTCTAACCTCTATGATGTAGTCATAACTTCCGAAGGTTTCATATATGTCCTTCACGCCGTCTATATTCCTCAGGTATTTCCAGACCTCCTCCCTCCTGACGCCTGGCCTTTCTTTCAGGAGTACGACAGCATCGCAACCATTCTGACCGTATATTGGTTTGCCTAGTATCTTGGATGCTACTAGCCTAAATTCGCTTTCGGTCAAGTCCCTTCCGATCTCGTGACTTTTCTTCTTGACCTCGTTTGTTATCTTAAGGATGAGCTCCTGATTCAGATCGTTAACTCCATATTCGTTAGCGAGCTTGAATTCCACCGCATGCCTTCCAACAAGCTCGCCGACTACGAACGACCTCCTTCTGCCTATGAGTTCCGGTGGATACGCTTCGTGAGTTCTGGGATCCGAGAGGACGCCTGCTATATGGGTACCCGCCTTGTGAGTAAACGCGTTTAAGCCTACGATCGGGTCTGTATCCTTGACACCGATCCCAGAACATCTGCTCAGGATTTGTACAAGCTTGGGTATAGTCTCGAACTTGAATCCGAGGTCAACGTTGTATAGTACCCGCAGAGCTAATGTGAATTGCTCGAGAGAAGTTATCCCAGCTCTTTCTCCAATTCCGTTTATTGTGACGTGAACACCCGATGCGCCAGCTTGCCAACCAGCTATTGAGTTGGCCAGTGCCAACCCAAGATCGTTGTGGCAGTGTACGTCTACGAGTATGTTGACTTCGCGCAGGACGGCTGACACCATGTCTGCAATGCAATCCGGCCTAGCGCTGCCTCTTGTATCAGGGAGGCTGTATCTGCTAGCACCAAGCTCTTTTACAAATGACCCCATCTCCTTAAGGAACGCCGTGTCCGCGTTGACCGCATCCTCGCCTGTGAACCTAACTTTCAGACCGTGATCAACCGCATAGGATATGGCTTTTGCGACAATGTCCTTCATCTGCTCCCTAGTCTTCTTTAGTTTATGTTTGAGATGTATCTCAGAGATGCCAGCGTATACGGCTACCCACTCTGTGTCGCATTTCAAAGCTAGGTCTATGTCTTCGATCTTAGCCCTGCAATGCGACATGGTCTCGCCTGAGAAGCTAACCTCCTTTCTCACGAGCTTTATGTCATCTATAGAATACGGTGGATTTGCGTAGGGAGCTCCGAGTTCTATGATGTAGTACTTGCCATTAAAAAACTCATTCAAGTAGCTGGCGATCTTGAGCCTATCTTCGAGCTCGAAGTTAACTCCGGGTGTTTGCTCACCCTCCCGGAGTGTAGTTTCAACTACGGTTGGCGGTTTCACGTCCATCGATGAAGCTGCTGGTGTCAAGGTGGACCTTATTAACAATTTCTGTTCCAAGGGTTAGGCATAAGACGTCACATCCTTTAGCTCCACCTTAGGCAACTTGGTTATGAATCTCTTGGGAGTCCTGATGTAAACAACTTTGGGTATGCCCGGTATAACATCAAAATAGTTATCTTCGAATTCCGCCTCAACGCCTCGCACGCGCAAATGTGCAGATTTTATGAAGGCCTTTGACGTCACGGTTGCCCTGAAAAGAGTGCCCTCGTGGTTCACACGTTCTAACTTCACTTTCGCTTTGGCCCTAGGAAGTTTTAAGTGCTTTGGTCTTTCCAGGAGGCAGGTGCTAGTTGCTAAGGATTTGCCCCCTCTCCATAGCTCTGCAACGACGAGCTCGTTGAAGGTATCCGAGATACCCAGCTCCTCCAATTCAACATCCATGACCTTAACTGAGGCGTTCGGTGGGATGGAAACTTCTTCTGATACAGACTTCAGAAACTTTCCGTTTAAAGTCAAACCCTTTATCTCAAGCTCCGCTGAAAAGCCTTCAAGGCTGTCGTTGACTACGTACGACCTTATCATGCCGTCGTCCTTCATGAGTACTACAAGGACGGGGGCGAACATCCTTTTAACATAGTAGTAGGCCGCTTTCTTCCGATGGGCATAGTCGACCAAGCTCCAGCTCGAAACTGGCCAACAGTCGTTTAGTTGCCAAATTAGAGAGCCAGAGGTCTTGAACTTCCTAGACCTCCAATGCTCTATGCCAACCTTGAGAGCTTCTCCTTGATTTATTTGGGTCATCTCGCAAAAGCCTTCAATCGTTGATGGCACCTTGAAGTGAGCTGACAAGAAGTAGTACAACCTCTCGTTTCCTCCAGTCTGTTTATTGTGGTGTTCGATGACCAAGCTCTGCGGCCATCTGTCCTCAGGCAGAGTGAAGCCCTTTATGGTCTCCAAACTGGGCAATGCTTGGAATCCAAACTCGCTTACGAAACGCCCATTGTCGCGCCTATATTCAGTGTAGTCCCTGAAGAGAGACCAAACCTCCCAGCTGTGTCTATCGCCCTCTCTCTGGGAGTTCGGATGCTCGCCACCGTATGGGCTGCTGGGCCAATAGGGCCTGTCCGGGTCTAGGGCACCGCATACCTCGGGCAAAACTTTGTGGTATATGCTCTCTCCGAAGAACCTTTCTCTGTCACCCCACCATCTGTCCCTATAACCCCAATCGTTCTCGTTGTTTCCACACCATATGACCACTGAGGGGTGATTCCTAAGCCGTCTGACCACCTTCTCCGCCTCGTCCCTAACCAGCGCTAAGAACCATTCGCTTTCAGGATATTCACCACATGCAAACATGAAGTCCTGCCATATCATGATCCCTTTCTCATCGCAGAGGTCGTAGAAGGCATCGTCCTCGTATATCCCGCCGCCCCAGACCCTAAGCATATTCATGTTGGCTTCTTTAGCGAGACTCAACAATCTATCGTATGTCTCTCTGTCGACTCTGGGAAGGAATGAGTCTGCAGGGACCCAATTTGCACCTTTGCAGAAAACCGGCACATCGTTTATTTTTATGATGAAACTTTTGCCCTCGTCATCCTGCTCTTGCACGAGCTCGACCTTTCTTACGCCAAATCTCACGGATTTCCTCTCAAGCTCTACAGGACCTTGTGAAAGGCTGACCTCAATGACATACAGCTTCTGTTTACCATAACCCGAGGGCCACCAAAGCTCGGGATCCGATATCTCCAACTCGAACTCCGCATCGTTCCTCCCATTTTGGAGGTGCAATTTTTTAACCAGGACTTTGTCGTACCCTATGAGTTTTAATTTCAGATCACACAATGCCTCCTTGTAAGCCGTAAGAGCGATGGACACCGTTGCCTTAGCTAAATTTTCGATAAGTTTCACCCTCACGTGTATATCTTCGATCCTGGCAACCTCAAGTGCTTCTAGCCTGACACCCTTCCATATGCCAACTGAAGGCAACCTCGGCCCCCAATCCCAACCAAACGAATACTGGGCTTTCCTACCATAAACTACAGGGGGGTAGAAAGCCGCTTTAAGCTTCGTGTCCGACTTTGAGAGCCTCTCCTCAAGAACAACCTTTGGAGATTTGAACCAGACGACCAGCGAATTTACACCTTTCCTCAGGAAGTTCTTGACATCGAACCTATGTTGGACAAACATGTTCTGCACGTCCCCGACGTGCTCGCCGTTAACCCATATGCTCGCGAACGTGTCAAGGCCGTCAAAAACAAGTTCTGTTGCATCCTTGTTCAGTATGCCGTCTCGAATCTCAAACTCCCTTTTATAAACCCAGTCAAAATCCTCAACCCAAGAGACCAGTTTTTCATTAATTCTGAAAAACGGGTTGGGGATCTTGCCAGTGGCCATTAGATCGAGATGTACCACACCAGGTACTCTCGCTTCGATCCACCCTTCAGAGGGGAGTTTCGCGATTGATAATTTCTTGGCCTCCTCCTGAGGTATACCTAGGAGCTGCCATTTACCGCAGAGGTCCAGAATCAACATGTAGATAGCCCCGGATCCAGAGTTGAAGTCCTAAGTATAAAATACTAAGCCTTATGGCCTCATCCTACCATCGCTTCTATTCGATTCAGAAAGAAGTCTTCGAGCTGATGTGCGAAATCCTTAGAAAACCAGCCTACTGCTAAAGAGCTGTTACCCCCACCCTTACCGGCGAAGTTGTCCATCGCCTCCTTTAGTAGCGAAAAGGCATTCAGACCTGTCTTGTCACTGGCAGCCAAAACAACCTCAAAGCCAGAAGAAAGGTTCGTGAAAAGCACTACGGCAATATTCTTTTTCACTAAGTCGCTTGCAACCCTGCGTATGGCAGATCCGTCGGCTTCATAAAAATTGCAATTGAAGAGCTTCACTCCTTTGCCAGTGAGTTTTGGCGACACGCTCCTCGCGATAAATTCGGTCATGGCACTCAGTCTCCTCCTTAGATCGAGAAGTTCGTTTTTCATGTTGAGGGCAGCCTTTTCAAGGGCATGCTGCGGGCATCCAAGTAAGCGCTCGAGCGCCAAGCACCTCCTGCCGAAGCCCAAGGCTAAGTTCTTAGCAACATCGCCGACTGCGAAGTCGAGCCTGTTTATTTTCCCTGTTTTTGAAGCGCGCGTTACGATCACAAATTCACACTCCCTTGTGTTCTCCACATGGTCCCCTGTGCAAGCGGACCAGTCAAAGCCGTCTATCTCGACAACCCTCACCTTGCCTGAGACCCGTTCCTCATATGCCCTCAAATTTGGGAAATGCGACCTAGCTTCATCTAACGAATCAAACACATGAATCCTAACCGGCCTTTCTTCCGCTATCACTTTATTTGCCGTCAGTTCTGCCTGTAGCAAATCGTCGAGGTTTATGTCGTCGCATTCGAAGAACACGGACCCGCCCCCCTCCTCGAGTTCGACCTTCCTCACTAGAACTTGACCCTTTACGAGCTGTACCGACCTCATGAGAATGTGTTCAGCACTGTGTTCCTTTCTGAACATCAAAAAACATGTTTCCGCATACAGATTAAAAACCTGTCTCTCGTACTTGCTTACACTAGGAGATGCGTTTTTGGAAATCCTTTTATCGACATTAAAATCACAGACGGCCATGAGAGGGAGATGGGTTTATTTGGTTGTAGGCTTCGTCATAAACATCTGCCTTGGCACCGTGTACTCTTGGAGCGTCTTCAGACCTCCCTTGCACAGAGACCCCTTTAATATGAGCCAAGCAGAGTCGATCCTGCCTTTCAGCGTCTTTTTACTGTGTTTTGGACTTATGTTTTCGATCTCTGGCATAGCCGTCATGAAGTACGGGCCCAAGAAGCCGGCGCTCGTAGGCGCTGTATTGGTGGGAATTGGCTATTTGACTTCGAGCCTAATCTCAATAGCACCGGGCTCGTCCTTATCTATCTTGTTACTGGGCTTCGGTGTGGTGGCCGGAACTGGGTGTGCTTTCGCTTACAACCCACCCATAGCCGTTAGTGGCAGATGGTTTCCAGACAAGAGGGGGTTTGCCTTGGGTCTCACTGTGATGGGGTTTGGCCTCTCATCCTTGTTTACCGCACCATTTGTAGCAATGCTTGTAAACGCATTGGGAGTGTTCAACACGTTCCTCGTCCTTGGATTCGCATTCCTAGCACTATTGACGTTGGCTGGCGCGATGTTGAGGTTTCCACCCGAGGGTTGGGACATGTCAACTAGGGTTAAACAGACAGCCCTCAGACAGGAAATCGAACTAAGCACGCGAGAGATGTTGAGGACGACGACGTTTTTTCTAGTTTGGATCGTTTATCTTGTAGGCGCTGGAGCTGGCCTTTCGACCATAGGGTATGCGAAGCAGATAGCAACCGATGTCGCGCACATGCCTGATAACGTGGCTACCTTGGTCGTGTCCCTTCTCTCGGTATCGAACGCGTTCGGGAGACCTCTCCTCGGCAAGCTGGCCGATGTGATAGGGTCTAAGAGGACGTTAATAGTTACTTTGGTCGTTCAACTAGTTTCACTTTTGGTACTAATGCCAAGGGCGTATCATCCTATTCTTATGGTGTTGGGCATTGTTTTGCTAGGCATGACGTTCGGCGCATATCTGGCCGTTATGCCAGCATTGATCTCCTATTTTTACGGGACTAAATACCTAAGTCAGAATTATGGCCTCTGCTTCAGCGCTTATGGTGTGGGAGGGGTCGTTATGCCAATGGTCTTCTCGAGCCTAATCGGCCAAGGACCAAACTACACAATAGATGATTACTCAAGAGCGTTCTATGGAATGGGTGCTTTGGTCGTCATCAGTTTGGTCTTAGCGATCTTGATAAGGCCTACAGGAAAGCTGGGAGCAAAAAATTCACGTTAGTAGTCGAGTTGTTTGCGTGCAACGGCAAATCTCAGCCTTTCTCCTCGAGAATTTTCCTTATCGTGTTGTACGTTTCTGTAACTTCTTTCACGGCGGTCTCATCCTCTAAGGTGGTGACATCTCCAAGTGGCCTATTCGACACAACGGCTCTCAGCAACCTTCTCATGATCTTTCCACTCCTTGTCTTCGGAAGGGTGTTGATGAACACAATTATGGCGTCCGATGCTACAAGCGGGCCGATCGTTTTCCTCAAGTGCATTTTCAACTCGCTTTCGAGCTCTGGAGTATTTGTGTACCCTTGCTTCAGCACCGCAAATATCAACGGAATCTCACCCTTCACCTCATCGGGCTTTCCGACACATGCTGATTCAGCGACAGCCGGATGCAGAATCATCGCAGATTCAACTTCAGCAGTGCCTATCCTATGGCCAGCGACCTTGAGGACATCGTCAGCTCTTCCCAAAATCCAGAAGTAGCCATCCGGATCTTTGACTGCATAGTCACCCGTCCAGAACCGCCCTTCCCATCTCTTCCAGTACAGGTTGACGTATCTCTCCGGGTCCTTGTACAGCGTCATGAACATCCCTGGCCAAGGCGTCTTCATAACGAAGTACCCCCTTACACCAGGTGGACATGACTTCCCATCCTCGTCTACCACATCAGCGCTGACGCCCGGAATTGTGAAACCGTTAGTTCCAGGTTTAAGTGGAAAGATCTTTCCTAGGCCTGGGAAATGCCCTGTCAGTATCTGCCCGGTCTCCGTCATCCACCAAGTGCTCGAGCATACGGCATCATGTTTGCAGACATTGGCATAGAGCCATCTGAAAGCTTCGGGGTTTATCGGCTCGCCTACGGAGTGTGCGATCCTGATCGTTGAGAGATCGTGTTTATTCACCAAGTCTTCGGGAAACCTCATTAACATTCGTATGGCAGTTGGTGTCGTGTAGAAGATGGTTACGCCGTACCTTTCTATAATGCTCCACCATCTATCAGGGCTCGGGTAGTCTGGAGCTCCCTCGTACATTAGAGAAGTAACCCCTGTCATGAGTGGACCATAGACTATGTATGAGTGCCCTGTTACCCACCCTATATCCGCGGTACACCAGTAGATGTCATCTTCTCTGATGTCAAATATCAACTTCATAGTCGTGTACAAGCCGACGGCATAACCGCCGACAGACATCTGAGATCCCTTTGGAGCACCCGTTGTACCAGACGTGTAAAGTATGTAGGCGAAGTCGTTCGAGGAGGAGGCAGCTTCAACTTTGGTATTCTCGGGCACGTTTGCTATGAGTTCGTGGTGCCAGATGTCTCGCTTTTCATCGAAAGGAATGTCCGTCCTGTTAGTTCTATTGACGACGACAACCTTATCTATCCTGTGACCTCTGCTCTCGAGTATCTTCACGGCTTCATCTACGACCTCTTTGAGTTTTATTATACGCCCTCTTCTAAACAGACCGTCAGCTGTTACAATTATCCTCGACCCGGCGGCCTCGGCTCTATCGGCTATGGCAACGGCGCTAAAACCACTGTAAACAATGCTGTGTTTGGCCCCGATCCTTTGAACGGCGAGCATATAGAGCGGAAGTTCTGGAATCATGGGCATATACAAAGTCAAGATTTCGCCTTTGTCAACGTTTAACTTCTGCTTTAGAGCTAAAGCGATCTTGTTAGAAGTTCTGTATAGATCGTAATATGTGAATTTCCTGACTTCTTTGGGGGTTCCTGTGACCTCGTCGACAGGCTCTCCCTCCCATATCAGCGCAAGCTTGTTCTTCCTGCCGCTTTCGATTTGCCAATCCGTACACAAGTAAGCCAGGTTTGTCTCGCCGCCGACAAACCACCTATAAAAAGGCGGGTTGCTGTCGTCCAAAACCTTTTCCCACTTCTTGAACCAATGCAGTTGCTCCGCCCATCTTGACCACCATTTCTCAATGGCCTCTTTGTCCTTAACAGTTTCCTCGTGAAACTTCCTGAATTCTTCTGGACTCCAAATCTTGTCTTTCCAAGAGGGAGGTATGATATATTCCTTAAATTCTTTATAAATTTCTGCCCTTTGTTCCATCTTACGGTCCAGTCGCGTTTATCGATTTATGCCTTTTAAATATTTCGTTCGTGAAGTAGCGTGTCCGATTTGAAAAATTAAATCGACCGCGACATCACATCAACTTAAGACACCTTTGAGTCGCCGGCATTTTAGGTGTTGCGAATTAAGCCTGCTAAAAGGCCCAGCCTGTAAGATAAGACAACGAACACATATAGGACGGCCAAAATAGCTAACGCCTTATCTAAAGGCTTTAATTCAAGCCGCTTCCATCTTGTCCTCTTCGGATATGCTCCATATGCTTTGGTCTCAAGCGAGTCCGCTATCTCGTAAGACCTTCTTATGGTCTCCACGAACACAGGTATCAGAATCGGCAGGAAGTTCATCACCCGTCTCCTGAAGCCCTTTACGTCCAGCTCTAGTCCACGTGATCTCTGCGCGTCGAAAATCGAGTTGAATTCCTCAGCTATTACTGGTATGAATCTTATTGACATCGTAAAAGCGAATGAAAAATCTCTAGGTATGCCAATGGCCTCAAGCGATCTGCCGAGATCATCCGGGGATGTGGTTAAGAAGAACCAGGAGACCGTTGAGGTTATTATAACGAATCTGCAGGAGTAAAGGATGGCCGAGATAACACCTGTACCGAAAACTATTTGGCTTATTAGAATTATCAAAACAAAGAGAGATAACTGGCTTAACGACCTAAGCCAAGCTCGCAGAGATTTAGATGATGTGATGAACAGAAGTTGTATGACCATTATGAATGCAAGCTCCATTGGATCAAAAGTGGATACGGAGGAGGCAAGGAATATAAAGGATAGAGCGAGCTTCACCCTCGGGTCCAGATTGTGCACCCATGTAGACCTTCTTCTAAACTTGAAGCCCTCGAATATGCTCAAGTGTTTCCCGCACCCCAGTTAAGGACGTTTATTACCTCCATAACCTCGTCAGTTCTTGATCCCCTACTCAGCAAAGTTTTAGCGATCTTCAACGTGAACGTCTGCACAAGAGATGCCTTCTCGATCAGACTTTCATCACTAAGGACATCGAATATGGGTCCATCGCGCAACAGGGTTCCATCACACAATGTGATACACCTTTGTGAGGTTAGGAGCGCAAAATCTACATCATGGGTCACAACTATGACAGTCTTACCCTCTGCCACTATTCTTCTTATCATATCAACCAAAAGCCTACGGTACCGGAAATCTAACCCCACCGTAGGCTCGTCGATTATGACATAGGTAGGATCCCATACGAGAACCGAAGCTATTGACAGCCTCTTCTTCTCGCCTCCGCTTAATGAGAAGGGGTTCCTCTGGAGGTACTGTTCGATACCGAACATGTGAGCGATATGCTTCACCATATTGTCTATCTGTTCTTGCTGGAACCCCATATTGCGTGGTGCAAAAGCGAGCTCATCGTACACAGTTTCGGCGAAGAATTGTTTCTCGGCATTCTGAAACACGATGCCTACTTTTCTTGCCAGCTTCGACACCGGCACAGTCTTAGTGTCAACACCATCGATGGTGACACTCCCTGAGGTAGGCTTCAACAAACCGTTCATGAGTTTAATTAGAGTCGTCTTGCCGGCGCCGTTTGGTCCTAGTATTGCTATGGCCTCGCTTCTTCTCACGTCGAATGAGATACCCTTAAGCGCCCTCATGCCATTTGGGTATGTGTACTCTACCTTACTTACGCTAATGCCCTCCAAGTAACTGCGCGCTCACCTCTCTAACCAAATCCACCATGTGAGGGTGCAACGCCCTTTCACTCCGCGAGATATATCTGACCTTCAGTTCGATAGGGACGTTTATGGGAAGCCTCTTTTCGATACAACCTTCTAGAACCTCTTTGACATCTCCGTCCGCCACAACTTTCCCGTTTTCCAAAATTACCGCCCTTTTAGCAAACTCGAAGAAAAGCTCTAACTTCTGTTCAACTACGATGACGGTCGCACCCAGCCTTGTGTTCAGATCGCGTACAAGCATCACAAAGTTTTGGGCGGAGCGGGGGTCCAAAAAAGATGTCGGTTCATCGAAAACCAATATACTCGGCTTCATAGACAGTATCGAGGCGATCGCCGCTCTTTGTTGTAACCCTCCTGATAGCTCGTATGGTGGCGTATGGCGATATTTTTGTATACCGGTGATATCAAGGGCCCAATTCACCCTAGAGGTTATCTCTTCAGGGCTTAGACAGAGGTTCTCAGCACCGAAGGCAACATCGTCCTCCACGGAAAGCGAGAACAGCTGGTTCTCTGGGTTTTGGAAGAGCAAACCGACCCTTGTGGACAACTCAGCAGTTGAGTGTTCCTTTGTGTCCATCCCAAATATCTTAACCTCGCCCTCCATCGTACCTTGATAGCTATGAGGTATGAGCCCAACTAGAGCTCTGAGGAGCGTTGACTTTCCAGAGCCGGAGGGCCCCGTTATGAGCACGAATTCACCTTCGTCCACACTAATGTTCACGTGAGAGAGGGCAGGAACCTGCTCTCCTGCATAGGTGAAGGATAGGTCTTTTACCACGATCGCTCTTTCCATTGGCGTTTGCTTCAGGAGGTCGCCGCAAGCCCCTCTTAAAACTTTAACAATTGGGGCTCGATTGTCAGGGGAACTCATTTTTGCGCGTTTCTTGAGCCTTTGACCTTCGCCTGTATAGTTACTTCCAGAAATTTCATAAATTTTCTGAGAAACTCATCCTTGTTGGAAATGTGGTGGATAATTCCAACACACTCGTGTCCACCTCCGCTTCCACCATAGAGTCTGCAAAACTCTTGGCAGATCTCTTCTCCTACACTGAGGCCGGTTTTTTCGAAGAACTTGGACGTGGCCCTGATGCTCACGGTTAACTCCTTTTTCTTTTCCGAGACAACCACAGCGAGATCGAAACCAAGTGAGAGTAAACCTGAGGCTGCTGAGGCGTTGTAAGAGCCAACGTTCGATATGCCTATTAAAAATCCTTGTGATCTTATCACTCTGGCTCTTTGTGCTGCCTTTATCCTCGCGATCCTCTCATCCTCCTTCATCTCACACTTCATCCAAGAGAGCACCTCGCCGATATTCACTCCGTTTTGAACGAGCCTGCTCAAAGCCAACAGAGATCTGTTGTCGGAGGTTGCAAGTCGCGCCGTGTCGCAACTAATGCCTATTGCTAGGGCCCAAGAAGCGGTTTGAGTCGGGGTTTCTCCTGCCGTATCGTAAAGCTGGAGCACCAGCTCTGATGAGGATTTACACGTATCTGAAAATGCCAACTTAACGTAGTCAGGATATCTCGTCTTATGATGGTCTACCACCAATATTTCTGCATGCTCCGAGATATCATTTAGTGTTAAAGACGCATGCGGCAAGTCAGCCGTGTCTGCTAGAATTACGGTTTCAGCTTCTTTCAGACAGGGACGCTCCTGAAGTGATAACCCCAGGGTCTCAAAAAGACGCGCGCCATCATCGCTTAGACCCCCGGGCGCGAAGAGCGCTACTGAAACCCTAGGATTTAATTTCTCGATTAGTAACTTTAGTGAGAAGGCAGATGCCACAGCGTCTGGATCACCTCCACTGTGGATCACAATAGCGATAGGCCCCTTAGCCGATTTCGTTCTATCTAAGAAAATGCGAGCTTTACACATAAAATTGTTACCTGCGTTCAATTTTGAGTTCTTTTAGCTGGCGAGTGAAGACGACAGGTCTTCCTGAAGCTCTTTGAACTTCTCCCTAAGCTTGCTCTCTTGTTTCTCTAGAGAGGAGTCTCTGAGTTTTAATAGTTCCATCTTCTCAGAGAGCTCCTTGCTCGCTGTCTGTTTGTCCTTCATTATTAAAAGCTTGCCCACGATGGTGTAAACCTTGGAGTCATCGGATAGGGCATTCAGCTCTTCCAGGGCTGTTTGAGTTTCCTTGATGTCGGCTTGAATTTGCTGTCTCTGCATGACCACCGCTTCAAGTGTCTGCCTAAGTTGGTTGAACCTGTTTATCTTCTCAACGAGCTGTGGCGGTATCTCCTCGCTTGCCATGCTCACTCGTGGATAATCTGGGCTAGGGAGGGAGTATATAAAGAAGGCGTTTTGTTTTTCGACCCCTGCGCCTAGCTTACAGAGAACGCTTCTGTCCTATTTCCAAGACCTAAGAAGTGCGCATATGATATCCAACCACATCAGTATGCTGCTGATTCTAGCTCTTAACTTGCTTAACCCTTCGTCCCTTAAGACAATATGAATTTCGTGTCCACTAAGCTCAGCTTGTAGCCTCCCTTCCTCAATATCACGTGACGAAAAATTCGGGTAGATCGAGGACCAGATTATCAAAGCAGTTTGCGCGTCCTCAGCCTTAAGAACTAGGGAAGTCTTGAAAACCTTTCTCTCGGTCAAGGCTTGGCACTCAGAGACCGCGCCGCGACCTGGCCTACTTTAGTGAAAGGAGTGTATGCGCCTCCAGCAAAAGTGTAACCGCAACCCCTGCACCTCCAGATGCCAACTGAAATTCTCTTTAGGAAGTTGCGCTCGCAAGATGGACAACGGTACCTTGCCCTCCTAGCAATCAGAACTTCGGCGGCTCTCTTCCTCACTGTGAAGCCGTACTTAACCCCAAAAAGGGCAGAGCTTCTCTTAACCACCTTCCCACCACCCCATCTTGTTTGCCAGCTCTCGGGCCTTCTCGATGCTTATTTTTAAAGCTTCTAGCACCTGTTCAGGACTTATGAAACCTTGGTCGTTTTTCATGACCGCCACGATATCCTGAGCTTCTGTGAAGGTGAAGGTTATCAGGGTTTCAGCCGCCTGCTCCTCTATCAGGTCCGGATCGACTATGAGTTTGTTATCGACCACCGCTGTTGTCACAGAAACAGGTCGCTCTTTCAGAGGCAACGGAACGAGCTCATCAGAAAACTTCGTCTGATCGTTCTCGCGTATGACCTTCTTGAACTTCGTTGTCTCGAGCGCTTTAACCGCGGCGAGTACAGAAGCGTCGATGAGATTGCCATCGTAATCCAAGACATACACATCTATGTAGACAATGTGCACTAGTTTACCAGGAACGACCACAAGAGATTCCAAGTCTATAGCTTCAGACTCCCTTACACTTCTGTCGACGTATCTGGCAAGAGCTATGGCCCTCTCATCAGGTGGTCCAGGTTCAAACGTGGGGGAAGCTAAAGGCAGAAGCTCTGCGTTCACAGTGAGGACTCCCTGATTCGGCGTATCGGGAAAGGGCGCTCCTGTCCCCATTTTTACACCGACCAAGACTTTGGTATGTCCGATGTTGACTTGGGCCGATCCCTCAGCCTTCTGTATGACATCCGTGGCGAAACTGATATCTCTATATTGAGTCAGAGATCTACCGTCAAGGCGTTTGTTCTCCTCTAGCAACTTAGCCATATTATCTTTCATTATCTTCGAAATTATCGGTTTTTCCGGCGTTATGGACATCGGTTTCACCCTTGATCTTCAAGCGTGTATTTATTCCTAATCGCCCCAACTTGCGCCTGGTATAATTTCATACATCCATTTATGGCTATTGAGAGAGCCTCCTTAAACTCCTCTACCTTCATCTTGCCATCCATTTGAAGAAGGGAGATTTTGTTCAACGTCGGCAGATACGCAACGGGCATATCAGCCTCACCGTATTTGTCCTCCAAGTCATTTAGATCCAAGACTACCTTTCCGTCGACCTTACCTGCTGCACATGCCGCGACAAGACTTCTCAGCGGAATGCCAGCATCTGCTAGCGCCAAGGCCGCTGCAGTAACACCCGCGCCCCTAGTGCCACCATCAGCTTGGATGACCTCTATGAAGATGTCTATGAGCGTTCTTGGGAAAAGTTCAGATATGACAATAGGCTCAAGGGCATTCCTTATCACCATAGAAAGTTCAACCTCCCTCCTAGTTGGAGCAGGTGATTTTCTCTCCTCAACAGAGAAAGGTGCCATATGGTACCTTACCCTAAGTATCGCCCTGTCCGGCAGCGCCAGATGCCTTGGATGCGCTTCGCTTGGACCAAAGACCGCTGCCACTATCTTAGTGTTGCCCTGTTTATAATAAACGGAACCATTTGCATGCTTTAAATAGCCCAATATGATTTCGGTCTTTCTCAGATCGTTGAGAGTCCTTCCGTCAGTTCTCAAGCCCTCGTTGTTTATCAAGACAAGCCCTTCTGGCTTCATTCAAGCCTCACCTCTCAATACCTCGATTACCCTCTCGGTTAGACCCGAGATATGCGCCTCTTCGTCTATCTTTTTAATCGCTGCCAGAACCCGCTCTTCGGAGGCCTTATCACGGCTCACTACGACGACCCTACCGTTTTCGCCCACTATGAGCTTTGTGTTGGTGAACTGTTTTACCAGCGCTATCATGGATCCAGATTTACCTATGAGCCTCGGTATTTTTTGGGGGGTTATGTATGCGAGTATACCCTCTTCTATCCTTCCCATGCCCGGCCCCTTCAAAGTCAGAAGCGTGTTCTGAGTCCTGTCGAACGCTCTGACCTTAGCATACACAACTGAGCCCAGCGGGAGCTTTTCGAATAGGTTGTGTCTAAGAGGGTCGAATCTGCGGCCGAATATCTCTGATGCTGGCAAAAATGCAGGATATGGAGCGTTTATGTCGACTTTCCACCCATTACCCTCAAGGTCCTCGATTACGCCAATTACGCGATCACCGACCTGGGGTGTGTAGAAACCCCTAAGTGCAACGACCGATACGACATTTCCGGACATCCTCAGTAGACCGGTCCTTGTAGCGATCACTGACGAGGATATCTTGACAGTATTTGCTCCAGCCCTATAGTTGCCAGTTACTATTACCTCCCCAGGCACTACCAACCTACCTGCTGTTTTCCTTGACATGAAGTGACTGCCTCTTTCACGAAATGCGTTGTTTTAAACCTTTAAGTATATATAAAAAGGAGACTTATTTATACGTGATTTTGACGGCAGCTCCGAACTTCTTACTGAGCCTTTCGGCTATCCTCGACCTCAAGAGCTCCGGCACAGCCAACGATACAGTCACCTCCCCGTCTTTGCCGTCAACTCTCTTCCTGATCTCACCGAGTTCTTCAAGCGCCTTTAAGCCTGCTTGCACATCTCTCGGTGCGAACTGAACCTCCATTATGGATTCCTTCACCTTTAGAGGTAAGATGGGGCGTATCGCCGAAAGAACGCGTTTTAACTGCTCTTCGGCATCTTTGAATGGCTCTATGGAAATAGGCACTTGTGCCATTGCCTGTTCTATGCGCAACTGCGGGATGGGCATGCCACTTGAGGGGTCAAGCGACACCTTAGAAACCAAGCTCGCTATTTGTTTGCGTCTTTCATCGATCAGCCTCCTCAGCGTTTCCACAGATAACAGGAGCTCGCCCTCTGCGACTATTCTCTTACCAATCTCATACGGATTGGTTGTGCCGAATACCTCCTTTAGCTCATTAGCGGATGCTCTTAGACCTTTCTTGTAGTCTTTAAAAATCTGGTCTATAGGCATTATCTCGTTCTTCCAAGGGGATTTACCGTTCCTGAATGATAAAGCAGCGTCTTCTACCACGATTACTTCGAATTTCCCTCTTCTGGTGTTTATTCTAGCGCTGGTAGTTTTCTGCGGCAAGGAAGGGCACCTAGGATGGGATCAGCTTGAAGATCTCAGCAACCTCTGCATCAGAAAGCATCTTGAACAGCCTGTCGTCGGTCTTTATTTCAGCAAGCTTCACGTTCTCAACGACAGCCTCCTCTTTGTTCGCAACCTTGAGTGCCTCTACCACTAACCTCTTTGTCTCTGAGAGAGACATGGACTTGTCATAGCGTTCTTTCAACTTATCCATCGCGACACTTCTACCTATGCCGGCTGCGGTCGCAAAATACTTGGTGTAGATTCCACTGGGGTCGATCTGGTAGAGGTTTGGGCCTATGAGGTCAACACCGCCTATCACCAAAGAAACGCCGAATGGTCTGAATCCCGCGTGCTGGGTATAGCTTTGCATAACCTCGCTAAGCCTTCTGACAAGGTACTCTATATCTACCGGTTCATCGTAATAAAGCCTGTTTATCTGTGCCTCATTTCTCGCGAGGTCGATCAGCACTCTAGCATCAGAGCTGAAACCAGCTACGACCGCGCCAGCGTGGTCATCTATCTTGAATATCTTATGGCTGAAGGTCTTGTCCTGAAGGGCATCCTGCCTTCTCTCGATGCCTCCTAGGATCACGCCCTCGTTGGTAGCGATGCCTACAGCAGTTGGGCTATTGTTCACCATTACGAGGGCATATTCCACTTGAAGTATTCTGCCTTCTGGTGAAAAGGCCGATACAGCCCTATCGTACATTGGCATCATTTTCCAACCACCTTATGCGCAAGACTAAGAAATAAGTATTTTGTATCGCAACCTGTTGTTTAGGTCAGGGAAACGTGCGCTCTAGATAGCTTCTTCTTGATCTTCCTTAGGGTTCCAGATACGTAGAGCACGCGCAAGCGTATTTCATGGTTGGTTGCGTGCAGGGAGTTATTGGAGAGTTGCTTCAACCTCGGAACAAGAAGGTGAGGAATTCTAACTATGAGCTCCCTTCGTTGTTCATCCGCACTAATAAGAATGGGCTTTTGCCACCGTGGCAAAGGGGGACCCAAAGCTTTTTCGATGAATTTCATAACGTCCACGAGGCTTACTTCAACAGAATTATTCCAAGACATAAGCACGTACCTCCTTCTTGACTTCAACGCTCTCGAAAAACTAATCAGGGGGTTAGAATTAAATATTCGGAGTTGACCTATTTTTCAGCTTGGTTAAAATAGAAGGTTTTCTGCTTTCGGTGGTATATAACGGTGAGAGCAGGAAAGCAGAGTTGAAGTTCTTAGATGAGGAAAGGCAGGTCATAGTGAAAGTGCCTGATCAGACGGGGCACAAACCATATTGTTACAGCAAAATGCCGAAGGAGGAGCTCATGAAGATTCAGGAGTTAACGTCGTTACCTGGTTTTGAAGAAATTCAGGAAAAGGAGCTTTACGACGCTTTACTCGACAAGCCAATAAGAGTGAGTAGGATAGTGGTTTCAGATCCACTGAGCATAGGCGGCAGAAACAAAGGTACGGTCAGGGAGGTGTTAAAAGAGGCATGGGAAGCAGACATACCCTATGTGTTGAACTACATCTACGACTTGAGGCTCGTGCCAGGCACCTACTATGTAGTTGATACAGAGACATGCCTCATAGAGCCGCTTAAGAAAGTCAGTGTTGGTCGGTCTGAGCTGAAGATGAAGGAGCTGATCGATGCATTAAATCCAGAAGAGAAATCCGTTGTGAGTGAACTAACAAGGCTCCTTGAAACACCAATACCGGAAATCAAGCGTGTCGCGCTCGATATAGAGGTGTTGACTGAGACACCGACACGAGTTCCGGATCCTGAGGAGGCTGAGAGGCCTATAGGGGCTGTCAGTTTCATGAGCTCCAATGGCGTCAAGAAGGTATTCCTTTTGCTTAGAGACAGCATGCCAAAGGAGGACTTTAAAACACTTATCGATGAAACCGATGTCGAGATTGCTTACTTCTCAGACGAGAGAACGCTCATTGAGGCAACTTTCAAGGAACTCTATAGATATCCTATGGTAGTCACCTTCAACGGCGATAACTTTGACTTACCATACCTCAGAAACAGAGCTAGAAAGCTTGGCATTCTTGACCAAGATATACCCATCAAGCTTGGAAGGGACTATGCCGATGTTACGACTGCAGTGCATGTTGATCTTTACAAGTTCTTCTTCAACAAATCTATTCAAAACTACGCCTTTAACGGTTCGTATAAAGAAGCCACGCTTGACGCGATAGGAAAAGCAGTGCTGGGTAAGGGTAAGCTCGAACTCAGCAAGCCGATAAACGATCTGAGCTACCGTGAGTTAGCAACCTACTGTTTCATGGACTCGGAAGTAACTATGGGATTGACGACTTTCAATGGATCGATAGTCATAAAGCTGATATTCGTACTTATGAGAATAAGCAGATGCCCCCTTGAAGAAATAGTGAGGCATGCTGTGTCTTCTTGGATAAGGAGCCTTCTTTTGGCCTTGCACAGAGAAAACGGGCTACTCATACCTAATCCTGAGGATATTATGGCAATAAAGGGAGAGACCTACAGCAGGGCTATAATAAAGGGCAAGAAGTATATGGGGGCCATAGTCCTAGAGCCTACCCCTGGCATACATTTTAATGTAGTCGTGATGGATTTTGCTTCCCTGTATCCAAGCGTGATTGACAAGTTCAACTTGAGCTATGAGACCTTGCGGTGTCCGCATGAAGAGTGCAAAGGCAACTTGGTACCCGAGCTGCCCCACTGGATATGCACGAAAAAAAGAGGGATAAGCAGCAGCGCCATAGGAGCTCTGAGAACGCTTAGGGTCAGGGTCTATGTTCCACTCTCCAAATCCAGAGATATACCTAAGGAAGAGAGAAGCAGATATGATGTGATCCAAAGAGCTCTTAAGGTTTTTCTTAACGCCAGCTATGGGGTGATGGGAGCTGAAAGCTTTCAGTTCTACACACCGCCTTTAGCAGAAAGCGTTACAGCTATAGGAAGGAAACTCCTCACCGAGGTTATCTCTAGAGCACAGTCGATGGGTGCGCAAGTTGTATACGGCGACACCGACAGTGTGTTTCTAAAAAATCCGCCTAAGGATTTAATAGACGGCCTCACAGATTGGATAAAGAACAAATACGGCGTGGACCTGAACTTTGACAAGAGATACAGGTATGTGGTCTTCAGCCAGAGAAAGAAAAATTACTTTGGAGTGACAGAGGACGGCATCGTTGATATTAAAGGCCTGATAGGCAAGAAGAGCTCCACGCCGGAATTTGCGAAGAGGGTATTCTTTGACGTCCTGAAGATATTGAGCGAGGTCTCAAATGAGCAGGAGTTCGAAGTAGCTAAGAATAGAGTTACTGAGATGATAATGGAGAATGTGGATAAAATTAGACGTAGAGAGGTGTCCATCGAGGACCTCGCGTTTAACATCATGCTAAGCAAGGAACTTGATAGCTATGAAAAAACTACACCACAACACGTAAAGGCAGCTAAGCAACTCGCGGCTTACGGATATGAATACAGGCCAGGAGACATAATATCCTTTGTTAAGACAAAGGGCAAAATTGGGGTAAAGCCAACGAGACTAGCTAACTTGAACGAGATAGATGTCGATAAGTACGTGGAGATACTGAACTCAGTTTTTGAGCAAATAGCTGAGCCTTTGGGAATAGACATATTAGGAAATACAAGTAAGGGGACGCGCTTGTTAGACTTTATGTAGGTGATGGGCGGATGGGCAATAGCTTGCGAGCAGTAGTGGTCGTGGGAGCTGGGCAGTTTGGCAAAAACCACGTAAGGGTCTTGAATGAACTTGGAGCACTAGGAGGAATAGTCGATAGAAACCTCGCTGTTGCTAAGTTCTTTGGCGACCTTTATAAAAAGCCGTGGTATGGTGATGTCAAGGATTTGAAAGGCGATGAGTTCTCCGGCGCTGTAGTGGCGACCCCGACCACTACTCATTTAGAGGTCGCAAAGCGCCTAATTGAGAGAGGTATATCTAACGTGTTTGTGGAAAAACCGTTCACCGCTACGCTTGAGGAGGCATACACCCTAGCAGACTTTGCCGAGGATCACGGAGCTAAGTTAATGGTCGGTTTCATAGAGAGGTTTAATCAGGCAGTGGACTTGATAATGAAGATGTTATCTGAGAACGCCATAGGAAGACCTATAATATATCATGCGATCAGAATAAGGAGGTGGCCAGAGAGGCCCATCGATCTCGGTGTGGTGAAGGACGTGAGCATACACGACATAGACCTTGTCAATTACCTGAAAGGAGGCCTTCCTGACCTAGTCTACGCCAAGGCCGGAAGCGCTATTCACAAGGTGCTAGAGGACCATGTTACAATAACCCTTAGCTATAGATCTGGAGAGATGGCTATCATTGAGGCGAATTGGATCACGCCATATAAGATGAGAAGGTTTACCATAACGGGCGTAGATGGAGTTCTAGAGGCAGACTTGGTGACGCAAGAGGTTTTCCTTAAGACGCAGGCAGGAAGTTACAGCCCGTTTGTAGAATGGAAGGAGCCGTTGAAGATGGAGCTCAACGCATTCATACATCACATCGAAAATAATTCTTCACATTCACCAAATCATGTGGATGCTATAAATGCACTCAAGGTTGCGGAGGCGGTATTAAAATCAAGCCAAAGTGAGAAGACTATACAATTAGATTAAAGGCCTCGCATCATGGCAAGAAGCTCAATTGCCATTTTGCTCGCCAAGAGGCTTGTTTGGCCATGGTCATATTCGGGAACCACTTCCGTGACATCAAAGCCGACCAAGTTCTTACTTGGGATATCATGCACCAAGTCTAGGACGTGAGTAGGATAGAGCCCCTCGGGTTCCGGATTACCGACAGCAGGAGCAAATGCAGGATCAAAAACGTCCATGTCAAATGACACCCAACAGCGCTCCATTTCGTTGACAATATCCCTTATACTACGATGTTTGCTTTTGATGATTTCAAGAGACTGGAGCACAGTTATTTTACCGCTTGCGTAATCTGACTCATCCATAGAGTATGCCCTACTTCCAATGTGTAATACTTTTTCAACTACACCGGATTCTAGCGCTCTTCGTAGCCAAGTGGCATGAGAGACTCTGAGGTCCTTATACGAATCACGACAATCGAGATGAGCGTCGAACACTACCAGTACGTCGGGCTTAGTTGCAGTTAGACAGGGAAGACTTACGGTGTGCTCGCCTCCGAAAACTATGACTTTTTTGCCCCTTGAGACTACCTCCTCAACTGATTCCTCAATCTGTTTTAGGGCGGCTTTGATTTCCATCGACAGTTCTATGTCTCCAATGTCTGCTATCCTCAGATCAACTAACTCACGTTTTGCCCTCGGAGAAAAATATTCAATACCTACAGATGCCACTCTTATAGAGTTTGGAGCAAATCTGTACCCTTGTCTGAAGGTGCCAGTGAGGTCGAGTGGAGCTCCTAACAATACAAATTGAGAGCTGTCAAAGTCAACTTGAGTTTCCAAAAACGAGGGCGAGCGATTCACATATAAGAACTTTGAACCATCGTCGCTTCTCATAGTTGAGATTCATCATTTCTTTGGCTTAAATTTTGTGCTCCAGTCGACCAAAAGGAAATTTCAGAAGTTCTTAAAAGCCAGCTGGAACATTTGCTTGCGAGGAGACATCTTGTGCGTGAATATTTTAAAGCGCATTTTGGCACGTATGCTGCGGAGCCATGAGGCAGACGTTTGTGAAACTTGTGGATTTTACGCTAAACATATTACTGTTTGTGATAAGTATTTACATATTGCTGTTCATTAAACCCCTAAATCTCATAGCACTAATGTCGGCCGTGCTGTGCCCAATCGCTATGACGTTTAGGTACAGGGGGATTAAGGTTGGAAGATGGTTGTGCGCCTTAAATGGGTTCTATCTTTTGGTCTTCTATTCAATTTCGCTGCTCTCGCCTCTTATTGTTGGAATGCCAATTGGAGATTCGCCACGAGATCTATTTGTGGCGTTTTTAGGCACCGCTTCTTCATCCTCGTTGCTGGTACATTGCTTTGCCTTTGGTGATGCTGAGAGCGGGACCAACACCAGAAATAAATAGAGCAGTGGTGGTTGATTTTTAATTTAATAAAAATGAGATAAAGAAAGATATTTATATTGATTTAATGCTCAGATATACGCACATGGCCAAAGAGAAGATAAGAGTTGCGCTTGCAGGCGTTGGAAATTGTGCGTCCGCACTGGTGCAGGGGGTCTTCTACTATAAAGATACTACCAATTTTGAAGGACTTGCGCACCCGACTGTTGGGAGATATTCACCTGGAGATATAGAGTTCGTTGCCGCATTTGATGTCTCCGAGCAGAAAGTTGGTAAGGATTTATCTGAGGCGATCTTCGAGGAGCCTAACAACACGGTCAGATTTTGCGAGGTTCCTAAGCTAGGAGTTGTTGTAGAAAGAGGCCCTTTGCTAGATGGTTTTGGCAAATATCTTAGCGAGACTATAGAGGTATCGAATTCCCCCGAGGTTAACGTGGCTGATGTGCTTAAAAGCACTGGTGCAGAGATCCTCATAAACTATCTTCCGGTAGGTAGTGAAAACGGCAGTAGGTTTTATGCAGAGAGCGCATTAAGAGCAGGAGTTGCATTTGTAAACGCGATGCCGACTTTCATAGCATCAGATCGTTCTTGGCAAAACAGATTCAAAGATAGGGGGATTCCGATAGCGGGCGATGACGTCATGAGTCAGATTGGGGCCACGATTATACATAAGGCGTTAGTAAAACTTTTTGTAGATAGAGGAGTTAAGGTAGAAGAGAGCTATCAGCTCAATGTCGGTGGCGATGCAGACTTTCTTAATATGTTGGAGCAAGAGAGGCTGGTGACTAAGAGGGAAAGCAAGACCAGTGCCGTTAAGGCGATGCTACCTTATGATGCCCCGCTCAGGATAGGACCGAGCGATTACGTTCCCTTTTTAAGGAACGAAAAAGTTTGCTATATATGGATAAAGGGAAAATATTTTGGCGGTACGATTGCGAAGCTTGACCTGAAGCTTTCGGTTGTGGACGCGCCGAACAGCTCAGGCGTAATGATAGATGTTATAAGAGCGATTAAACTAGCCTTGGATAGAAGACTTTCAGGACCTCTTGTGAGCGTATCAGCTTACGCGTTCAAGCATCCGCCTGTACAGATGCCCTTCGACGAGGCAAAGATTAAGTTTGAGAGGTTTATCGAAGGATACGAGGACACATAGATCTCTAAATTAAGATGCGTTTTGACGCAATTCTGGAAAGACGAATAAACGTGCATTCAATGCGATGCCCAGCCTCGTTTAGAACTATACACGTTTTTCAATTCTGATGAACAAATATAAGGCGGGCTTCAGATAACCCACCAGTTGAAAAAGCGAGGTATGAACAACCAGATGAAAATAAAGGTTAGGGTTGGTTTGGAGTGGCACCAGAGGCTTTGTTCCAGAAAGTTGTTTTGTCACTGCCCATCCAACCTAAATCTGGAGCCAGACCGTTGGATAACGAGAAAGTTGAGAATTTCCTCAAGTGAACTTGGGGAACTTGATCCAGCAGCAGCTGTTGAGGCTGCTAGGAGCAGGACTTTTAATTACGGCTTCAACAGGAATTCCTCATGTCTTGTTGAGCTCGATGAAGCACCTCCTTTTCCGCTGAACGAAGAAGCTTTGATGATCGCGCTGAAGATGGCGTTGTACTTTAAGATGAGGGTTGTAGATGAAGTCAGAGTGATGAGAAAAACGGTAATAGACGGTAGCAATACAAGCGGCTTTCAGAGAACAGCACTTGTTGCGCTTGGAACTCCCGAATCATATATAAAGACCTCGGAGGGAAATGTTGGTCTTAAAACCCTGTGTCTCGAAGAGGAATCGGCTTTCATAGTTGAGAAGGGTGGTGCTGAGGCTTCTTACAAACTTGACAGGCTAGCTATACCTCTCGTAGAGTTGGCTACCGCCCCAGATATAAGGTCCCCTGAGCAGGCTGCAGAACTTGCCGAGGAAGTCGGCCTCATGATGCGCCTTACTGGAGATGTGCAAAGAGGCCTTGGGACAATAAGACAGGACATAAACATAAGCGTCGAGGGTGGAAGCCGACAGGAGATCAAGGGAGTTCAAGACCTTAGGTTAATACCCAAGATCGTAGAACTAGAAGCGCAGAGACAGACCAATCTACTAGAGCTTAGGGACGAGTTGAAGCAGAGAGGGGCATCTTCATTCGACAAGGTCGTGATTATCCTCAACAACGCGTTAAAGAACACACGCAGTGAGATGATATCGTCATCTGTGGAGGCAGGTGGTATTGTTGCAGGATTAAAACTTCCTAAGTTCGCAGGCATGCTCAAAAGAGAACTGCAACCAGGACGGAGGTTTGGCACCGAGCTGGCTGACTATGCTAAGGTATGGGGAGGTGTTGGAGGCATAATGCACTCTGATGAGATGCCAAGGTATGGGCTTTCAGAAGACGACCTCCAAAATGTTAGGGAGGCGTTGAAAGCTGGGCCGGAGGATGCTTTCGTACTGGTTACTGGACCCAAGGACAGGGCTGAAAGAGCACTTGCGGCCGTCTATGAAAGGACCGTATCAGCGCTCCTCGGAGTGCCTTCGGAAACAAGAAGAGCGAATGACGATGGGACGACATCTTACATGCGACCGCTTCCTGGACCTTCTAGGATGTATCCAGAGACTGATGTTCCTCCTGTCGTAATAACATCCAAGATGCTTTCGGAGGCGAGGCGTAGGGTCCCACCACTGCCTTCGCACAAACTTGAGCAGTACAAGTCGATGGGATTGACTGAGCACATGGCTGCGCAGATGCTAAGATCGCCTATGTTCCAACTTTTCGAAGAAGCTGTTTTTGAGGGTGCCGATGCGGTTATGACGGCTTCGACCATACTTAATTCCCTGCCTTTTCTCAGGCGAGAGGGAGTAAGTGTGGACAATATTCCAGAGGATAAGTTGAAAGAGTTGTTCATAAGGTTCAGCCGTTCAGGCTTACCCAGGGAGGCTATCGACGATGTTTTAAAAATTATGGCCTCCGGTAAAAGTCCTGAGGAGGCGTTTCTCGAACTCTCGGGAAGGGCTGTTGATGAGGTGGAGCTTAGAACCTTTGTAAAGGATCTTGTGGAGTCGAAAAGAGATTTCATCAGATCTAGGGGATTGGAGCAGGCTCACAAAGCGCTCATGGGAGTAACAATGTCGCGATTCAGAGGAAGGGCGAGTGGTAACTTGGTAAGCAAAATACTCTGGGAGTATTTGAAGGAGGTAGAGTGAGATGCCATACTCTGAGAAAGTACAAAAGGTGCTTGACTATATTGGAGCACAGATAGGCGATAAGCTAAGGTTGTTGAAGGAAGACGTTGAAATAGTTGGATACTTGATGCCCAGAGAGGAAGTTGACTTTGGAGACAGCGATGTCTTGGTCCTAAAGCTTGATAACGGTTACAACGTCGGCATAAGGTTGGACGAATCGACAACTGTGGAACGACTGCAGGAGAGGGTTTCACTTGGCGTGTTTCCTTCGCTTAGAGAGGTTGAGCAGGATACGACATTGCCATCTATCTCGATAATATCAACAGGTGGAACCATAAGCTCCAGAGTGGATTACATGACTGGCGCAGTGGCGTGGCACATCTCGCCTCAGGAACTTCTATTCGGCGTACCTGAACTTCTTAAGATCGTGCACCTGAGAAACGTGCTGATGCCGTTCAGATTGGCATCGGAAGACATGTCTCCTTTGGAATGGATCTTCTTGGCTAAGAAGGTTGTAAAGTTGATAAGTGAGGGTGATTCCGGCGTAGTAATACTACACGGAACTGATACCATGCACTACACGGCTGCTGCACTCTCTTTTATGGTGAGAGGCATCAATGTTCCGGTAGTGCTGACTGGAGCACAGAGGTCGAGTGATAGAGCTTCTAGAGATTCCGACCTCAACATAATAGGGGCTTCCATAGCAGCCTCTAGGATGAACGCTGCTCTCGTGGCAATAGCAATGCACGGTACACCGTCAGACGAATATGTGACACTGATAAGGGGAACTAGAGCACGAAAGATGCACACCTCAAGAAGAGATGCCTTCAGATCTATCAACGAGCCCCCGATTGGAAGGGTTTGGCTTGATGGCAAGATCGAGCTTTTTTCGGACCTCATAAAACCCAGGTCTAAAGATCCCCCTTGGTATGACGCTGTGTTTGAGGAGAAAATCGCAATAATAAAGACATATCCGGGATCGAACCCCGAGCTCCTTGACTTATTGGTCGACAGAGGATACAGGGGAGTTGTCATTGAAGGTACTGGTCTAGGACACGTGCCAACTTTAACATTAGACGATAGTAAATCTTGGTTGCCTAAAATCGAGAGGGCCTTGCACGAAGATGTTGTGGTTTGTATCACATCCCAATGCATCAACGGCAGGACAGACCCTTACGTTTATAGAAATGGAAGAATATTACTGAAGGCTGGAGCACTTTTCCTTCAGGACATGCTGACCGAAGTAGCGTACGTCAAACTCGGTTGGTTATTGGGTCACGATTTCGATACGCAAAGCGTTAAAGCTATGATGTTACACAATTTCGCTGGAGAATTGGGAACTAGGGAGACGTATGAGACGTTCCCCTAACACGATTTTGAGAAAACAATTATTTAAACGTTCAAAATGCAACAAACATTGTATAAGCCTTGAACCACACGACTGAGCCGGTAGGTTCTTGAGACAAAAGAAAAGTGAATTTGCGTTTCAGATAAGCTTTATTTATGTGGATAAAAAGGTTTTACTATTTTCGGTTTTCTCTTCCGACAGATTTAAAAAGCTTGGTGTCGTAATATATTAGTTAATTTTTAGACCTGGGGGAGAGGTGGCGACGATGCTTCCCGTGGAAACAGCGACTAGGCAAAAGAGAGAAGTCTTGCAGATGTGCCAAGACTTAGTTAGACATTCATCCGATTCCATGAGATCTTTGCATAGAATGATAACCTCATACGATCCGAAAAAGTTAGACGAGATGAGGCCCATCTTTGAAGAGATTAAAGTCGCTAAGGAAAGGGCGTTGGTGCTCAAACGCAATCTTTCAAACGAATTAATAGCTGCTGGTGCGATACTGTTGAGTAGAGAGGACTTTCTGAGGTTAGCAGTTCCTATTACAGAGATATCGGACCTCGCCGAGGGCGTAGCCTATAGACTGATGGACCTGATTGAAAGAAAGGGCCAGATCGCGAACAACCTCCTTACGAAGATCGCTGAGCTCTCAGAGGGAGTCCTTGATTGCGTACTTAAACTAAGAGAGGTTGTATTCGCGCTGAACTTTAACACCGAGAGGGTTGAGAGCTTGGCGGTTGAGGTTGAAGCTCAAGAGAGAAAGGTTGACGAATGTTACAGGGCTGTTGTACTCTCTATAGCCTACTCCAACTCCCTGTTCTCTACGATTTTAGTTCTTAAGGATATAGCTGATATGCTTGAAGAAATATCTGATAAGGCAGAGGATGCTACGGACTCTGCGCGCATATTGGCGTTAAGCGCCTTGTGAGTGCCCATGAACGAACAGGGAAAGCCGTTCCTTGTAGACCTGGTTGGTGACAGGCTTATTGTCTGGGACCATGAGTCCTCAAGACAGCTTTACAAGATGGGTTACTTTGGCAAGCCGGTCGGTATACCGAAGCCCAAGGATTTTAACTTTGATGCTCCGCTTTCGTTGGACTTAATTGAGGGACTTTATCTTTTAAAAAGGAGCATTATAAGAGTTTTCAGCGGAAAGCGGGATCTGAACGCTACAGCGCTTCAAAGGATTGCAAGCAGGTTGCACGAGGGCTTTTCTATGAAATACCTTGTTTACGAGGATCTTAGGAGTAAGGATTATGTGGTAACTCCGGGGATAAAATTTGGTTGTGATTTTGCAGTGTATGAGTTTGGCCCAGGCATAGACCATGCGCCCTTTTTGATATTGGTCATGAACGAGGAAGATTTCATGACGGCTCCTGACCTTGTGAGGGCCGGCAGACTAGCGACTACTGTAAAGAAAAGGTTCGTTTTTGCTGTCGTGAACGAGGCGAGGAACGAAGTCACTTACTTAGTCAGCAAATGGTGGAAAGCATGATACGGCATCGATAGTCACTTGTTTTAAAAAAATAAATTTATGTAACCTAATAGCAGTATGGTGTCTCGGGGGTAAATAAAAAGGTTTTTTTGCAAAGTGGCCAGGGCAGGATTTGAACCTGCAACAGCTCGGTATCTGGTTCACTTAACTTCTTTCGGAGTACTTCAGCCGAGCGCTCTCCCAGGTTGAGCTACCTGGCCGGGTTTAAAACGTTAGAGACGTGATATTTATCTTTTTTTCCAGCGGGTCTGGAAGCATGTGCAGTTTTAAGAAAATTTGGACTTGATTTAGGATGTACCTAAACTATTAGAATTTAAGACGAGTTTTAAAAGTGACAGCGCGCGCTGCGCGCTCGTGAGGACTTTTAGAAGACAAAAGTCCTTAGATTGTCTCAATTAATATTAGATATCCTGACCGCCCACGAATAAAACGAATCGACTAGTTTCAATGACCCTGTATTGAATTTCAACAGCGATATACGAAGCCTCTTGTGTGAAACCTTGTGAATATTTTTGCTTTAAACTTTCGACTATCGGCTCTAGCAGCAGGATAGCCCTATGCAACCATTAAATAAAATCAATCAAGAAATTGGGTGAAAATGTGCTCTGATTCGTCACTTTATGACTTCTTTAGAGGCTATCTGTATGTCCGAGGCTTTGACGGTTTTTCTTCCGGCGTGAGCCGCGAGTTCAACAGCTTTAGCAGCTACTCTCAAGCCAACACTCTCAAGCAGCTTCGCAAGCTCCTCAACAGCATCTTCTCCTACTCTTTCAGCCCCGCTTTTCTTTATTATGCGTTGCATTGCGCTAAGCGACAGTTCTTCAGACAAATTCTTAACTCACCTCCCTATTTTCGGATTTTTTGAGACGTTAAGAGTATATTAATTTTTATTCTGGGTTCGAACTTTTAGAAATGGGTGTAATATCCCACTGCACGTAGCTTAAAAGCTTTTTTCGAACGCGTTATGACTTTTTAGCCTGACTTTAAGTCCTTAAGTCTGATGACTTATATGTCGAGGAGGAACAGCATCTCTATTGTGTCCTCGTGTTGGCTTATATTCATCATGTGATATGTTACTGCCTTTACCTCTATGCCAGGCCTGTGCTTCAATTGGTTGAATTTCTCACCATAAGCTATGACATCTGCTTTAAACCCCGGTTCGGCGTTCCCTATTTTTATTTCGAAGCTTGAGAAAACTAATCTTTCGGTGTCGAAGATATAAAGGAACTCTTCCAAATACTTGTACAGAAGCTCTTCCAGAGAGTTGCCTGAAACGCTGAAGCACTTTCTAAGAGCCGGTGACACGCTCTGCAAATTTTGAATCAAGATGCCCATTAGGGCCCTAGCCGCTTGCTCGAAGGCCTCTTCGAGACCGGTTCCATAAGCCCTTACGAGAACATCGGATGTATGATCTAGATATTCGAAACCACCGGTCACGAAATTCTAGACAACGAAAGAGAAGATAAACATATCTGGGGGATACGCCGGGAAGGGGAATCTCTACGTTTTACTCGAACCCCTGCGGCCCTCAAGGGCCACGGGCTAGCTCGGGTGCAAATTCTCAAGGCCCGCGCACTTCCAAGCTATGCGATCCCGGCACTCACGATACATTAGGAGGTTAAATAAATAGCTTTTAGCATGAAGGCCCTTTAAACGTTCACCAAGTCTGCCCTCTGCCCTTAAGGCAGAGCATTAATTTTTCACGCGATTGGGCTCCTTTTATAGGAGGCGATACCACTCAGCTAGCTTTTTCACCGAGAATAACACCGACCTTAGCAGAATCCTAGCGAGGGGGTTTATGTCTTTGAGATACCAATCAGATATCCTGCTGATCCAGAGCAAATCATGTCTTAGACAGGTCTTCATCAGCTCCATTTGTTCTTCGCTGGGTTTGGTCCTATACCAATCTTTGTTTTTGAGAGCCCCGAGGGGTACGAAATACATAGGTACGATCAGACTTCTGAACTCTCTGAGATCTTCTACGAGCTCAGTCGTTTTCATCACGTCTTCGGCGCTTTCTCCAGGAAAACCTATGATGATGGTCGCAGCCGGTATTATTCTGGCTTCATGCATAATGGCGAAGGCATCCTTAACTACTTCAGGCCAGGAGTTGATAGGGTAGGGCGAGGCTTTAGTTGGCATCAACTTTTCGGCCAATCGGGTCGATCCGGTCTCAATGCCCACTTCGACGCCGATCATATCGTGCTCGCTTGGAAGTAGCAACTCAGACAGGCGGGTTATCAGGGAGCTGTTCTCCTCTGCGTATTTAACAGCTGATAGGCTCACGTGACTCCAGCAAACATCATTGAAGTACTTCTTTACTATGTTATGAAGGTTTATCAGAGGCTCCGGCCTCGGTTTGATGCCATCAGCACCATAAAGCAGGACGTCCTCGGCATGAAGTAAACAACGCCTAACTCCCTCCGATGCGTTCACTTGAAGCTCTCTCTCAATCATTTCTAGCGTATAGCACCTCATAGGTTTCAGAGTAACCGAACAAAACCTACAACCCCTAGGGCAGCCTCTCATTACCTCCACAAGGCCGTTTACCGACGCGTGTTTTATGAGGGGTATCTCTTCAAGTTTTGGGGAGCCTTCGACGCCAATACGGACGTACTTCGGAAGCGGTTTGCCAGAGAGCGCGTTCTCGACCAAATCGACGATCAGTCTGTCGGCCTCTCCTTCTACTATTGTATCTACTCCCCATTTTTCAAAAGCCTCCGGCATCCACAACCATTGCCACGCGGCAGGTCCTCCGACTATTATTTTCAAACCACTCTTTTTGGCACTCTTTATCTCAGGCTTTTGTATGAACTTTCTGAAGTTTTTGGAATTAACTGGCTCCTTTCCAGTCAAGACCCACCACTCACTGCTAGGAGGACCCATAGCGAAGTAGTCGTGATGGCCTATAGCTAGAACCTTTGCAGACTTCAGGTGTTTTTTTAAATAGTCTGGGTCTATCACAGCAGCCCTTATGCCGGCATTTGTGAGCGCAGCTTCAATCTTCCTCAGGCCATAAGGAGCCTCTAATGGCCTACCTAGTCTATCGACCTTTATCTTTGGAGCCGCGATTGCCGTCCACAAGGTCTCAGGTAAAACTACCGGGGGGCCGGTTGTCATGAAACCCAAGAACTCCTTGCCATGGTGATTGCTCATGAGAGTCCTGTCGGTTGATATGAGCACATCGAACGGCCCCTCTTCCATCAGCACCACCTAATTATTTTTCAGAATTAGACCGATATCTCGTCATACCCCTCTGGACACGTTTTCTTTCCGAAGTAGACCATGAGTGTCGATGTTACGTTCGCACATATCATCTGCCTTAGGATCTCGAAAATCTCGTTTACACTTCCACCTTCGAAACTGATTAAGACCTGATCGTATCTGCTCATTAGCTTCATTGCATTTTCCAATCTCTCTTGAGTTGGATTGCCACCCTTCATCGCACTGATCTTTAAGAACAGCCTCCGCATGGGAGATCACCTCAACATCTCCAAAAGGTTCAAAAAGTTCATAGCGAGTCTGTGCTTCAAATAATCTTGTAAAAATTGTGACTTGTTTTGTTTAGTGAGTTCACCATACAAAGAAATGTATTTAAGTACGATACGTGAAGCTCTCCTTTTCGTTAGCTTTCTATCTAGTAGCCTCAGCTTTGTTTTTTCCACGAGAAGGGATAAATCATCATTGAGCCTGAAGATTTTCCTCTGTCTATGCGTAACATCGCGTACCGATTTAACATAACCCATGTTGCAAAGCTCCCTTAGGCCTCTGGATAACGAAACTCTGGAGATATGACCTTCAAGCTCCTCTGCGAGCTTGTTGAAAGAGATGCCAGACTTGTGGAGCGCTATCCTGTCCAATATTCTAATGTGACTAGCACCGATGTTTCTCATGAACAACCAGTATTTTAAAGAACCAGTATATATTTTTATCGGTTTTTGTATACTCGAAAACTTTAATGTCAGAAGATTGAATTTTAGTTCCAGTGTTTGCTGACCATATACTCTTTTATCGCCAATGCTGCATCTAAACCGCTCTTGATCGCAGGTCCGATGAGAGACGGCCCGGTCTCAACATCGCCAGCCGCAAAGACGCCTTTCCTTGTAGTCATTTTCCTGTCGTTGACGAGCACCTTGCCGTCGCTCGTCAACCTTATACCGTAAGTCCCTTTTTTGAAAGGAGGAGTTGGAAGACCACCGATAGCGATTATGATGGAATCCACGAAGATCTCCTTTTCGGAGTTCGGTATTGGTTCGGGTGCTGGTCTTCCGCTCTTGTCCGGCGGACCAAGCTTCATGTCCAAAGTTATCATGCTCTGAACCTTGCCTTCATCTCCGAGGAACTTCTTCGGAACCTTAAGCTCGAGCACCCTGACGCCCTTTCTTTCAAGAGCAATCAACTCCTTCTCGCCTGCTGGGGCTTCTTTCCTGGTTCTCCTGTATACCAAGTATACGTCATCTACTCCCTGTTCAAGCGCCACAAGGCAGGAGTCGACGGCGGTTAAACCGCCGCCGATAACAGCTACACTTCTGCCCAACGCTGGGTAAGAGCTCGTGTAACCAAGCTTGGCAGAATAATACGATACTATGTAGGGCGCTGCATGGAACACGCCTCTTAAGTCCTCACCTTCCACGTTCATCTTCCTAGGTTCCCATGCTCCTGTGGCTATGAGCGTTGCATCATATCGTGCTAGGATTTCATCAAGCATGATGTCTGAACGTTCATCGTCTCCTACTTTCTTTTTCATCGTGAATGAAACACCAGCTTTCACTAGTTCTTCGATACCGCTCTTGACGCCGTCCTTTGGTATTCTGAAATCAGGTATACCGAAGATTAACAACCCCCCGGGTTCATAGAGCATATCGTAGACGTCTACATTCAAGCCATCGCAGATGAGCGACCCAGCAGCCGTCAATCCCGCAGGACCAGCGCCTAGTATCGCAACCTTACCTGATAGTTTCCTTGTAATGTCTTTGCAACGAATGAATTTCAAGTCCGATGCCCGAGTCCTATAAACCGCTTTTTTAAAGTTTACATCGTGCAAACCCTTTTAGTAATTGTTCAGTCAATGAGGTTCAGTATCACATTTTCTATTTGTTTTTTGGGAATTAACCCTGTAATGCGCTCTCTGAGCAACCCACCTTTGAAGAAGAGGAGCGTGGGTATACTGAAAATGTTGAAGCGTGATGGAGTTGATGGATTTTCGTCGACATTTAGTTTTCCGAACGTTATTTTTTCGCAATACTCCTGAGCCAGTTGCGATATTATAGGGCCTAAGACTCTACAGGGTCCACACCACTCCGCCCAGAAGTCTACAACGACTGGTTTTTCAGAGGCGATTATTTCTCCGAAGTTTTGGTCAGTTACGATGATCGGCTCACAATTTTTAATGGCTTCTACATCCCCTCGATAGATGTTTGTGCGTTTGTCCTTGAAGCCCGACCTGATGGCTTCCTTGAACTTGTTGTCTAAAATTCTCCTGAGTTCCTCGTCTTCTTCGAACACGGAATGGGGTATCATTTTAGGATTTTAAAAGTTTTGCTTTCGAGTTACGCATTTTTAGGTTATGAGCGCCAATGAAAGTGTAGGCTATATTGAGCAGCATTTCGAGTCTAGCTTTAAGTGCTGCTCAGAGGCTACAACGAAAATAGCAGGGTTTTTCTAAGGCTTCACTCGAAATCTGTAAATAGGCTTTGGTGCATATCGCTTCTTAGACGCTGTTAATGCATGACACAGAAGTAATGCCATAGTTTGCCTTGAACACTAATCTCCGTCTTCCAAACTCTCTTTAAACTTTTCTTGCAGTGATTTTGCTTTGCCATGCTCAACGATCGTTATACGCGTGTCCAGATGTAAGGGCATTCCAAGACTACGGAACAGCATGAGCAACTCACCTCCAGAAATATTGCCCACTATTCGTCCGCTCCTGTACATCTTAACTAGTGCTGCTTTCACCTGTTCAGTCTCTTTCGGAAACTGTTCCTCCGCAGCCTTCAGGACCTCGTCTGCCCTGTCATAAAGATGTTGGTATAAGACATCGTTGCCATCGGCCGCCTTTTCCGGTTCTTTCTTCTCATCGGGCCTTTTGCCTAGAAGTTTTGCGAGCTTTTTGAGCTTGATCTTTTCCAGCTCCACATCATCTACGCTCATGACTCTGAGCGCTGTAAACTATAGCTTCGTTAAAAACTTTGAGCTTGCGCTCTACGGACAAAGAACATCAATACTTCAACCAACTTCACGCGATGCTTACGGCTGGCCAAGTTCCTCCTTAGCAACCTGCGTGACGGTCTGTTCTTGTTCGCTCTGCTCAGTTGGATGCCTCGTTTTCAGGACTTCTTCGAAAACCACTTCCTCGATTCCACCTAGGTGGTTGGTTATATCGTTGAACAACGCCCTTTTCATGTACTGCAATCCTTCTGCGAGAAAAATCTCTTCGGGTAACCTTATCCTAACCCGTTTTTCTGAGATCTCTACAGAGAAATCTTCAGCCTTGGCGACGGGTAGCCTCTTTCGGATCAACTCGACCACTCTTTCTCTGTCAGAGGTTATCTTCTCCAAGACCTTTACACTGTATATGAGCGTCCTGCCCGAAAGAGGGGGGTTAAAGTCTATTACTACCCTCCCAGCACCTATCGACTTTACGACTCCAATTTTGCCGTCTACCTCCACTCTGGCGCCGACGGTGAGCCCTCTTCTATCTTTGAACTTCCTGAGGGATATTGTTCTGATCTTGTTAGCATCCCTCGGGCCGAACGCCTTTTCGGGAGCGAGCTCTATGATGCGCTCCCCACCAGCTTCCATTTCGAAGAGCGCGTCCTCAAGGCCCTTTGGTACCCAACCCTCTCCAAGGATGATAAGCTCTGGCGTGTATTTTCTGTTTTCCTCGTATTTGTTGTGCTTTTTTGCCTCCTCTTCGATCGTGGTATCAATGAGCTCTCCCGTCTCCTTGACGGTGAGTGTGTAATCGATCTTTATGAAATCTCCCTTTTGCAGCATGAAACCAGATACTAAAGACGTTGCTTTTAAACTTGTTTCTATAGGTGAAATAGATATTTCATGACCATATTGAAGTTGATTACGACAGCCTGAACACCAAGATGTTTTAATTTGGACTTCTGGCAGATCTCGGTATCAAGGGTCTTTATTTGAGGTAAATACACAAGTTTTTTCATGGTACCATCCAATCTAGAGTTGAGATTGCGTGCACTTACCGCGTGTGGAGATAGCGCAGGAACTCGAATCTAAGCTTCTCGTCTAACTTAGTGGCTTTAGTTTTTCATTAGAATGGGCCAGAGGAGATTCGAACTCCTGACCTTCCGGGAATTGTAGCATTCCGGTGTCTTAGGGCGCACTTATCAGCCGGATGCTCTAACCAAGCTGAGCCACTGGCCCCTTGCAGTTTTAACGTATCTAGATAATAAATTTTTAAGAGGGTGTACCGGGGGCTGGGGCTAATGATAAAACTCAATTAGTATAGATCATTTAATTATTCACTGAAAATAGCAAGCAAGATAAGAATAAATAACTTAAAATTAAAAAGAACCTATCGAATAATCATTCTTCCTTGAACAGATATTTAATTAGTGGTTTGCTATTCCCGAAATCGGATATTATTATATCAGCTCCAGCATTTACCAGACGTTTTCTTTTACGCGAGTTCAACCCATGCCTCTTGATCTCATCAGATGCTACGCCGAGGGCTATGGCGTTTTTGTCTTTAGCGCTCCTGATCTCTACTGGTCCATCGCCAACTACAAGGAGTTCATTTCCTTTGAGTCCATGTTTTTCCAATATGCGTTGTATGATCTTCCCTTTGTCATGAGATTCCGAGAAATCCAGAGCACCGTAAATACCACCGTTGAACAAGTCATCTATCTTTAAAGCCTTTGCTTCTCTTAATACATACTCGTGGTCTGTTCCACTAGCAAGGTACAAGACGACATCTTTATCCCTGAGGCTTTTAAGAAATGACCTAGAACCCAATATCATGAGATCATCGGGCTCGACCATCCCTTTCTCTAAACTAGTTACCCTGTCTTCTATACGATCGAGCAACCGTTTGTTGTAAATATGTTTATACTCGTATGGATCTCTGGGTTGTTTTGCAATTCCGTATTTACGAACTTTTTCAGCTAACCACTCCATCTGTTTTATGGTCAGCATTCCAGTAGAGTAATCTACATACTCCTTTACTTCACGCTCGATCTCCGGAGTTGGCGCATTGCCATCGCAAATCATTTCTATCATCATGGGTATCATAACGTCTTCCCAACCTTGTCGAATCACTGATATGGTGCCATCAAAATCTATTAACGCGTGTTTAATATGGCCCAGTCTATAATTGACGTCTGATTTAATAACCTCAAACCAAGAGTTCAAGGCCAAACCTCTGAGTTTTTAACTTCCTCAAACTTTGCTATTAATTCTTCAGGCGTTGCTGTTCCAGTTACGTTTAACTTTTTTACGACTACAGCAGCCGCCAAGTTGGCTATCATTCCAGCCTCTACAGGATCTGCCCCGGCAGATAGAGCGGTGCCTATTGCAGATATGAAGGTATCTCCAGCACCTACGGGGTCTATTGGTGGCTTCATAGGCACCGCTGGCAAATGATAGTGAGTAGACTCCGTTACCAGAAGAGCGCCTTGTTCACTCATGGTGATGTAGACTGGCCTTTTAGCGCGCATCTGCAACTCCTTACCGACTTTTGCTAGCGTTTCAACATTGAAACGTTTATAGTCTAATGATGGGTTTACCGCTTTCACCGCTTCCATCCTATTAGGTTTAAGTACCATGTTACTAAAGAAACCTATTCGCTCTCTTGAATCCACCACAAAAACTTTCTCCGCATATAAAGTTGCCAGATTTATCAGTACTTCCCGGATTCTATCGGTGACTACACCATTGTCAATCTGATCCTCTATTATAACTGTATCGATTTCGTCAACAATGGACTCGATTTTCTTGATAAGCTGGTCTTCTAGAGATTTCGTCAAAGTATCGCTGTTTACGAAATCGAAACGAGCTTCTTCTTGTTGGGAATCAAAACCACATATAATAGGTTTTATGTAAGTGGGAGTCACCCTGTTTGCAGAAGCGATAAGCCCTTTAGTGTTAATCCCTTTATTTTCAAGTTCGTCCATCAGTATTTTTCCACGCCAGTCTGTCCCTATAATGGATAGAGCAAATACATCTTTAGCACCGATGTCTTTAACGTTGCAGCATATATTGCCAGATGCTCCAGGAGAGTAACTTTCTTTCACTACCGGTCGCGTATAATGAGGTGTCTCGCGAGATAGTTCCGAACGAGTCATGTCAGCATACCAGTAAGCGTCTAGAGCAAAATCCCCAATTACCATGGCTTTAACCTTTTTTATAGAGAGGAGGATCTCTTCAAGCCTAGCAAGACTAAGCTTTGACATTTAATGTTTCGACTCCATATTCAGATAGTTCAAGCATCTCGCATAATAAATGATAAAGTTTTGAATGCATTTGTTGTATTTCCGCTGTATCAGGGGATGGCGCTTTAACGACTATGTCTGCTATTTCAGATATTCTTCCATTTCTTTGTCCAGTTAGAAGTACGACAGGCAAGCCTAGGGCTTTGGCAGTTACAGCTGCATTAAGTATGTTTTCTGAACTTCCACTAGTGCTTATGCATAAGAGAACATCTACTGCGCGTGCCAACACATACAATTCTTGAGCCAACGCCATATTTCTAACCGGGTTATCGTTTTCTACCGCACTAAAAAGTGAATGATTAGCACCCAAAACGATGACTCTAAAACCTCCCTCTAAGCTATTTGCAACAGTTTCACCATTAGGCAACCCGGTGAATTTTTTCCTCAAGAAGTCTGGAACTGGCCTTTTTATCTTAAAAGACTTCATCAACTCAGTAGCAATATGTAATGAATCAGCAAAACTACCACCATTACCACACACGAATAAAGTACCTCCGCTGTCAAAACACAATTTTATGAGCCTATAGGCACGAATTAACTCATCAACCGCACATTGCAAATTCGGATTATTTTTAATGAAACGGTCTATCATGTCTTTAAGAACGGGTTCTATGTGTTCCAATTTTTGTGGTCGCGAGTATTTGTCTTCCGGTCTAGGAAGAGAAAAAGAGGTTATGGACTTCTCTTCAAGCATTGTGATTACAAGATGGCGAAGTTTTGGAACGGTGACCAGATGATCTCCCGATATGTGAAATCCCCTTCCACCCTTTGAGGGCGGCCTTATTACGATGTTTTTTAGAGGCCTGTAATAATAGTCGGGTTCATCTTTCTTCCTAGGCCGCCAGTAATCTCCTATAGGTTTTATATCAAAGTTTGCTGTCGTAAACCTTTCCACCTTGAAGCCTAGGTTACGTGAAATTGATAATGCTTTAAGAAAAACTTCTGGACCTATAACGGCAGACCCGAAGTTTAGAAATACTCCGCCTTCAAGTTGACTTACTGCGGCTGTGAATTTTTTGAAATCACAACCAGTAGCTTCTCCAAGTGCTGCAAAATTACATTTCGGGTGCTGGTGTATTATATCCGTGCCAATTGCCACATGGACAGTAAATGGGATTCCAAGAGTATAAGCGTTATAAAGTACACTATATTTTCTGAATTTAAAAAGTTCGTCTTCTGCGATCATTTTACCTAAGGATTCACCAAATCCCAGACCTTCGTGTACTCCGCGTTGTATTGCAGTATTCATTAAAAGCCCCGTTTCATTGGCCATTCCGAAAGTCCCATCTTCGATGCTCGTGGCTACATCTTCGCTGGTCTCGCCTATAAGAGCTATCTCGAAGTCGTGAATAGCTGCTGCGCCATTCGACGCTAAATGGGTTATCACACCACGTTTCATCAGATCTATTATGATTAGGGATAAGCCACATTTTATCACGTGAGCACCCATCATCCAAACGACTGGGCGCCCCTCAACTCTGGCGGCCACTATATTTTCAGCAACACTAACTAAGTCCTTATTTTCAAAAGTGGGAGGAGGCGCTTCTGGATTTATTATATCTTTCAAGGTCACGAGATTTTTCCTAATCGAAATTGGATATGTTTTAATTTTAGAGAAGTCTATTGGTTCCATATGCTCTTCTAAGTTTATTCATTGTCCCATGATTAAGTTATAAGTTTGACTCTAAGTGTCTTTATCTCCCAAGGAGACATAAGGACTTTTAGTTTATCTCCGGTACTGGCGTATTCTATCTTAGGTTGATATTTATCCCACTCCAAAAGGTCAGTTTGGTAAGCATATTTAATCTCTTTATCAAACTTGATTTCGGCTTCCGTTTCGACACCAGATGATTCATAAAGTCGGATTATCAAGTCATCTGAGTCCTCTGCTTCCTTAAAGGCAGTAAGTATCACGTTTTCAGGCAATGTTTCAACAAAAGAGTGCTCGGGAGGTAGTTCTCCTTCATGCTTTTTTTCAAAAACAAATGTCAACGGATAGTTAAACTCATAACCCTTTCTTAAAACCTCGGCAAATCTCCAACTAGCTTTATGTGGATATATCGAGTATCTTATATGATGCACGCCAACTCTTGGTGAATCAGATTGATCTGACCAGCTTTCAGGAGTAGAAGGATACCCACGTCTCGGACTTCTTAGTAGACTCATTCTCAATGTGTTATTTTCTAAAGAAAAACCGTATTTGCTGTCATTAAAGAGACTCACACCGTAAATTTCTGAGGGTTCAGAGACATCGACAAATCTTAGTGCCGGGACTTCCCATTTAGCCACATCTGCAAGTTCCCAACTTCTATAAGGATATTGTATGTTATACTGAGGAGGAGACCTCAGGCTATGGTCGTATCTTTGGATTACGCCAAAAGGTATTTCATACGTTGCCCAATAGGAGGGAAAGTTAAAAGGGAATGCTACTTTAGCAAATTTATATTTTTCGTGCCAATCTACGCGAGTCTCAAAGTCTACTTGGTGACCATAAGCATACAGAATCACATCCTGTTCGAATTTAGAATTTCCTAGTTGACGCGTTATTCTTATTCTGGCTTTAAGTGGACCGCTCTCCAAAAGCCGAATCTTAGAAACCTTTGGCTCTTGCTTATCTCCTAGGTATATGTTCCAAGCTGGCTCACCTTCAGGTGCGTTAGGAGGTTTGTCTTCATAAACCTCTAAGATGTTACCACCTTTTTTCGGGTCAAAGATTTCAAAGTTGTTTCTTTTATCGTAAATTTTTACTGCGTAATTGAGTTTAGGATCTAGTGTGACCTTGAGATAAGAATTTTCGAGAATGTTTTCCTCTGCCTGAAGGTCCGTTTTGGAACCTTTATTTTGCGAGGATGCATTTAACCAAAAAGTTTTGTAGCCCATAGCAGGTACATCTCCGGCCATAAAAATCAACTCGCCTTCAAAACTTTCACATTCAGAAATCTGTGTGATATATTCTTTTCCACAACTATCTTTTATAGATAAAAGTTTGTCATATTTTTTAAGCTTTATTTTGTTGATAGGTATTTTAACTAAAGAATCTCTCTTCCAAGGAAGTGGGTTAAATACGATTATTGGTGATCCGGATCCTAATGTGCTTACGCGAGCACCTATGATTGATAAATGTTTGTTTTTAGAAGCAAACCTTTCTATATCCCTATAATCTGTTGCGGCATCTTGATATACAGATTCTATAGATGTCCCGTCTATATTATCATGGACTTGGTTAAAAAGAAGCTTCTTCCAGTATTTCCTCAACGCTTTCTTTGGATATTTGAAGCCAAATCTTTTTGCTATAAACATAAACCGCTCCAAACTTAATAAGAGAGATTCGCACCTTCGGTTTTCCCGCTTCATCATAGCCTCGGTAGTAAATGTGCCCCTATGTGTCTTAACATAAAGTTCATCGTCAACTGTGGGGTAGCTTGTTTTTTCTCTTAAAATTCTTTCGAAGTATTCTTGGGCCGTCGAGAAGCGCACGCTAGGATACCCTTCCTTGCGCGCGAGATTAAGCGCTATTATGACCTCATCTTCTTTTGGTCCTCCTCCATGGTCCCCAGCACCGAACAGAACCAGCAAGTGTTTTATTCCATGTACACGTTTAAGTTCCTCCAACTGGGCTAGTAATATCGCATCTACATATTTTCTACCAAGCGCTTCGCTGTAGCTTCCTACGGTGTGATATGCCAACACCCGTGAACCATCAGCTGATCGCCACCAGAAAACGTGATATGGAAAGGGTATGGGAGGTTTCATGCGTTCGATTTGCCACTTGAGTTTAAAAGTAAGGAAAAATTCGATTCCACATTTTTTCAGGACTTGAGGCAAACTCCAACAAAACCCGAAACTGTCTGGAAGCCAAGCAATCTTGACATCGACTCCGAACTTTTTCATGAAGTACCTTTTTCCCACCAGATATTGGCGTACTAAAGATTCTTCGCATAGCAACGTTGCGTTATGTTCGACCCAAGAGCCGCCTACTATTTCCCATTGTCCCTCTTTAACCTTGCGCTTTATTTCCTTGAATATTGTTGGGTAGTAAAGTTCCATCCACTCATAGATCTGAGCGGCGCTTTGGCTGAACTTGAGCGTAGGATACGATTTAAGTAAATCAATTACGGAACTGAAAGTTCTAGGACAGACCTCATGTATTGTCTCTCCTTTCGTCCAAAGCCAAGACAAGTCTATGTGAGCGTTACTCACTAAATAAATGCCTTCTTGAGCGTTTAAGGACATGCGCTATTTCCATTTATACTTTAATTAAAACTCTATTGCTATTCGTATCTTACCTTCATCAAGACTATACTCTTTCCAATTCAAACTTTCAGGTAAGGTATCTAAGAAGCGGACCTCTTTGGCTCTAACTAGAAGGCTGAGCTCGGGAACTAGGAAAGATAACTTCTCGGAGTGCTCCTTTTCAAGACCACACACATATACGCGTTCTAAGACTTCTGTGGGACTTAACTTCAATTCCTTCCTGAAAGCTTGTATACGCCGTGCGATGTCCCTCATCACTCCTTCAACAATTAGGGAATCGTCGCGCCGCTTATCTATTAAAACGACAACGTTCTCTTCGAACGCTATGCTAGCCCACTCAGGCGGTTCTAAGTCGAATGCAATGTCATCCCTCTCGAGGCGAAAGACTTCCCCATCGGATACTACCTCAGCAAAGCCCTTTTCATCGATGCTGTATTTTATATCTTGCGCGTTGGCTGCTATGAGTTCTGCAACTTTACCGAAATTTCGCCCGAACCTAGGCCCTACTCTATCAGTATTGAGCCTAGGTTTTAAACGCACGCCAAGTACTTCCGGATCCTTGTGAGACACGAACACCTGTTTGCAGTTGCACAGTTGCGACAGCAAGCTCGAGTAGCTCTGGAGGACTCCCGCCTTTTCTTCGGTTGTAATTACATGGACTGTGCTCAATGGCCACCTCCTCTTCAAGCCTGCTTTTTGCCTAGCCGAATTTACAAGAGAAAGGACTTTTATCAGGAGGTCGAAGGATGATTCAAGTTCAGGATCTATCAAGGAAGGGTTGTAGGTCGGCCAGCTTTCGTAGTTTATAGATTCTGGTAAAGATGAGTCAAAGGCCCGAAATACCTTCTGATACATTGCCTCGGAGAAGAAGGGGGTTACCGGATTGACCAACACGTGAAGTGTTTTTAGGACTTCGTAGAGAACAGAGTATATGACGTTTCTTCGAACATCTGCCTCGCTTTCTTCCCTCCAAAGTTCTGTTCTTATGAACTGGATGTAAGTCCTGCTGAGCAGCTCTATCGTGAAGCTTTCCAAGGCTCTTAGCCCCACGTTATACCTTGCAGTTTCAAAGGCCTCCGTGACCTCCTTCACTAAGTTTTGTAGTTTTGACAATATCCAACGATCAGTCGCTTCCAGATGTTGCTTCAACAGTGCCCATTCCAAGTTGTGGAGGCGATGGTCGTAGTTATCATATCCAGCGTTCTGCTGAAGAAACTTACATAGATTGTAGAGGGTGTTGAGTATTTGCAGTGGCCTTCCGGTCATCTCCTTGAAGCTAAAGCTTATAGCGTCTATCGGCGACGCTTTCCACAACATGTAAAGACGCATGAGGTCTGGTCCGTACCTGTCCAATACATCTTCTGAAAGTATTACGTTTCCGAGACTTTTACTCATCTTCCTTCCGTTCTCGTCATTCACTATGCCTAAGAACAGGAACGCCTTGTAAGGTGATTCGGGTTTGTTTTTTAAGATCACGTTGAGCCTTAATAAAGAGTTTGCCCACCCTCTGGTTTGGTCTATACCCTCTACTAAGAACTCCACCGGGACGAATTCCTTGAATTCCTCATCGTTTACGCTACAATATGGCGCTGCCCCGCTATTATGCCAAGTGTCCAGAACTGGTTCTATGCGGCGCATCTCTCCACCGCAAAGATTACACTTCACTGCGATCCTGTCTATCCAAGGCCTATGAAGCTCAAAATCGGGACCGTCTGGCAAGCAAGATGCACGTGAAATTATCTCAGCTCTGCTGGCAAGCAGTTCCTTATTACCACAAGAACTGCACACGAATATTGGAATTGGCGTCCCCCAAATCCTTTGCCTCGATATGCACCAAGGTCTGCCTTCCTTAAGTATGTTGAGGAACCTGTTCCTTGGAGGTTCGTAAAAGTAGTTCACCTTTTCAGCTGCGTTGACTATCATGTCGACTATCCTGTCAGTCCAGAGGAAGTATTCTCTTCTGGCCACCCACAGCAATCTATCGTGAGACCTCCAGCAGGTGGGGTATTCATGGACTATATTCTCGGACAACAGCAAAGATCCGCGCTCCTTCAACAAGGTTATCACCTCCTCATCCACGTCCCTAGCAAACTTACCCGAGAAGAAACCGGCATCCGCTGTGAAGTTGCCCCTATCATCAAAGGGTGAAAAGACTGGCACCTGTAGTTCGGAGGCTAGTATGAAATCCTCCTCGCCGTTGCCTGGGGATATGTGGACGACGCCCGTTCCTGTACTGACATCAACGAAACCCGCGCATGAAACTTTGTGCACCAAGTTCGAGCGCTTCTCTAGCTCCCTGAGGGCAGGCACCAAATCGACGAACGGGTGTTCGTAACTCATGCCCTTCAGCTCAAGACCATCGACCTCTTTCTCAACTGCGTACTCTTCCACGTTCAGCTTTCGCATGACCTCATCGACACGAGCTGATGCCATGATCCAACGTTCTTTGCCTACCGTTACGAATGCGTATCTTTCACCAGGTTTAACAGCGACCATCTCGTCGGTCACGAGAGTAAACGGCATAGTCGTCCAAAGAACCAAGTACGTTTTATCAAAATCCTTTAATTTGAACTTGAAATATATCGAGGGGTCTTCGAGCAGTTCGTAACCCAGGGCTACCTCCTCGTTACTCAGCGACGTCTGACACCCTGGACAGTAGGCCACAACCCTGTAACCCTCACCCAGCAACCCTCTATCCCAAGCTGCTTTGAGATATTTCCACTCGCGTTCAATGTAACTGTCCCTGTAGGTGATGTACTCGTTATCGTAGTCAAAGAAGATCCCAAATTTCTCATCGACTCTCCTCCACACCTCATAGTACTTTCTTATCACCTGTTTTATCTCTTCGATGAATTTCTCCATGCCGAGTGATTCTAGAGCCTCCATCTTGTTCCTGAAACCTAGCTCCCGTTCAACCTCAAGCTCCACAGGCAAGCCCTGCGTGTCCCAGCCTGCTCTGAACATGACATAATACCCTTGCATAGTCTTGAACCTGTACCAGAGGTCCTTTATCGCGCGGCCTCTGGAATGACCTACGTGTGGAACTCCGTTTAGGGTCGGAGGTCCCTCTACATACCCTAGGCTTCCGATATTGTGCGACAACCTTATGTTCCTGAGATTCCTAGAAACATCTTTCTCTTTCCAAAAACTGAGCACCTCTTGGGATATTTTGAGCAGGTCCAGATTCTCGTCCATCGTCCCTTGCCTCTGTTACTAGGTGCAGAAGCTAAATTAACTTCTATATGAGTTTACCGTCACCACAAACAACAGCCTTGGCGATCTCTTTTCCATTTTAGACTTGGCTGACTTAAGCGACCAACATATTTTTATTCGAGGTCTTAAGTCTTACAACTGGCGGGGGTAGCTAAGCCTGGCCAACGGCGTGCGGCTTAGGCCCGCATCCTACAGAGGTTCGAGATCCGACCGAGAAAGGCTTCGGACGGAAGGGTTCAAATCCCTCCCCCCGCACCAAACTGCACAAGTTACGTTTAAATTCTCGGCTTTCTAGTCTAAGCTACCGGTATTAGTTTTGTAGCTCAGTTTAGGTTCAAATATGGGTCTAAAAACGTCGGGGTTTTGTTTAAAATGGAAGATTATAAAAAGGTCATGGTTTCAGCAGCGATTAGAGATTTATTGACTGAAAGCGAAGTATGCTGTCGGAGTTACCCGAACAGCTTGTGGGTTATGGATAGGCTAACGCCAGCTAAGATTGGAAGGATAACATTGGACAGAATTGCATCTACTCTTAAAAATGCGGCGGCGGCAATCGCAGCACCCCCAGATCAGAGCATTTCCTAATGCGACTTCATACTTGTTTTTCTGCAATAAAAGCCAACTTGTTATATGTTGTTGTTCTGAGCAAGAGATTGTAAGCATCTCTCCCTATTGGGGCGAGGCTGTATTTTCCGTTCTCTTGTTTATAAAAGGGGCCAGACTCCGGAGATGATAGGAAAGAGTAGGGCTATCAGGTATTTTGCTTGCACTCAGAATCTCAGTGAAGGTAGTTGCCTTCTTTTCACCAACGTATCTGAGGATATCTCTTCTGATGGTCCGGTGCTTTAAAGACCTCTTGCTCAAGGCTCTCAAATTCTTGACCTTCTTTTTCTCCAATGTACTCCACCTAAAATCAGTATAAATCAGAGTCGATTATAAACACCTACGCGAAATGAATTTTAGTAAAAGAGATTTTACTTCAGCCAAAAGTACACGTTTTTATCTTGTGCGAGACGCATCGGTAATAATCGCAGAGAAAGGCTAGTACCATAATTAGGAGGAAAGATTCCGAGAATTTAAACCGATGTTTAAATCTACCTCCCGGCACTTCTCAGACAAGCCACACCAGAACCTCGTCTTTCTGAACTTCTATGTCTCCGATTTTAAGCTCGTCAATGTCCTTCCACCAATCGTAACCTAAAATTCGTTCCGCCAAGCCTCTTTCAAGCATCCTGTTGCTTAAGGAATATAGTAAATCCTTCATGGATGAGAGGTCTTCATGAACTACCTCTATAATTATCTTGTTCGCAATTTTCGAGCTTAATTCGCAGAGAAGATTAGTTTGGGGGATAAACACTATCTTTCTTCCTTGGGCCGCAGATTTCACCTTCGGGTCTTCACTAAATTTTTCAACGATGGCTTTTTCACGTTCCCTGAGTTCTTTTTCCACATCTTCCATCGATTTCCGATATGCTTCTTCACCTGAAAGTATTTTGTCAAATAAATCGATTGAAACAAAAGTGACTTTAACATCGTTGTCGTCAAGCGCTGTGTAGAATAAGCCTTCAGCCAGATCTCCGACGCTTTGAGGCTTACTCGTATACGCAATGAGGTAGTAACAAATATCTTCATCCCTTTTTCTGGCGGAGACCTCTATGCTGCATTCCTTTACGTTCCCTCCCCATTTTTTACTAACATATTTCTCACAATTCTTCCTAACATTTTCAAAGTCATCGCCCCATACCCAGAGAGTAGCGGCCTTCTTCATTCTAACTAGTTCTCCTCTTTTTTCTTCCTTCCATTTATCAACTTTATTAGTTCAAACCTTCTTTTGTGCTCCGACTTCTCTGAACCTATCTCCTCTATGAACTTTAAGTGGTCTTCTTCTGGAATGCTGAAATAATAGTTATATTCTTTCCTATGTCGCCCAGGAGTGGGTTTCTCACGTTTCTCATGAATTTCGCTCGGATGGAATCCTAAATCTTCGAACATTTCTTTTAATTCTTCTAATCCTTCTTTGTAAGATGAGTAAATACGAATATGGTGTCCGCCTCTCCTTGTCATAGAGACATTGCCGTCTCCAGAAAAGAAACCCCTTAAATAAGCCCTCTTTCCTTCATCATCAAGGTATTTTGTAGGCGGATGGAACTCATAGGGCTCCGGACCCTTAATGTTAAGGCTCCATAGGTCATATGCTACTCTCCTATCGAATATCGCTATATGATAATGCTGTTTCTTCCCCTCCTTCGTCTTATGCCACTTAATGTGTTCATGAGGAGTCATACCATAAGTATCTTCAGATAGCTCCTTAAAAACTCCTATAGGCGCATGGTCTACATTCCTTAGAGAAACTTCGTATCCACCGCTACGATGTTTGCAAATAGTACCATCTGAGGCTATCAAGCCGCATAACTCAGCCTTTTCCGCAGTAAGTATTTCCCTAATTCCCTTCTCAGAAACCACCAAGTTCATCCCATGGCTTAGCCTGAAAACAACCCTGCCTTCCTCAATCCTGGCCTCGGAGAAGATTCCAACGACCTCTCCGCTCTTGAGCAGCTCATGCCCGTCGCCCTTTGCCTCGCGAACCTCATACTCTCCGAAGGTTCCTAGAGTATGGAATGCTTTCTCTTCTCTCTCCCCGCGTTTCTGCTCCCCCTCGAAGAACCTCCGTTCATATTGTTTTATCCTTGAGCCGCTGCCCATCTAGCTTCTTCCCGCTAAAGACCTCTTCATGTCGAGTAGATTATGCAGGACAAGGGTCCTGAAACCCTGCTCTTTATCCTCCAGCATCAGGTCGATAATCTCTTGAGGCATAATTCCCCTGCAGACCTCGCAACCGCATTCCTCAAACCTTATCGCTGGATCCCTGAGGTCGTAGGACCAACCATTCTTATAGTAGCATCCGTGCTTGGCCTCCAGAAACCATGAGAGGTTGCTGTAACTATTTATGCCCTTATACTTAAACTTGCGGCCAACGCCGTAAACCAGCAGCTCAAGGTCTTTTTTGGTTCTCCTAGAAACCCACCTCAGGCTCATCATGATAGCCGGTAAAAGATCGCCAAGCAGGTTGTCCTCTAAGAGTTCTCTAGCAGGCATTGCGAAGGAAGCATAGCCCATTTCAACCTGCTTCCTAATAGCCCAGTCAATCTGGAGGTGATTGGCGCCTTTAACAAGGCCGATCAAGGGAGTATTCAGATTGAGGAAGTCATTCGCGAAGGAGATGAGGCTTACTGTTTGTGACCAAGATAGGAACAACGGGTCGTCAACATAGGTGTAGTTGTCTGGAATCATGGTAGCGTCGGGCCTAAGGTCTTCAATTAGCTTAAAGTAGTCCTTTGTTTCAAGCTTGTCAATCAGTTCGTCGGGCATGACCGTGGAAAGAAAAATCCTACCGTTAAAAGTCAAGAAGTCGTGCAGACCCTTAGAAGAGGCTTTCCTTAGAATTTCTTCGTTAGCCAATAACTGCCAGAGGGAAACGAAGACTTCAGGCAACTCCACACCGTGTCTCCAGAACCACGACCTCTCATCATTAACATCTATCTCAGGCACAAACCCCTGAAAACCAACCTTAGCCATAGGCCTCCTGCCCAATGAGGGTGTTTGAACCGGTGCTCTGCTCGCTGTTTTAACCGGGCAGTATTGCCTGAGCCTGCAGAAGGACCTAGGATATGTTATTCCCGTGTATTGAAAACCTCTTTGGCATTGAGCTATGAGACACATCTTGAAATAGCAGCCGCGGCAAAGCCTCGAAACAAAGTAATAACAATCCTTACAACCCTCATACCCGCACCACTCCCTCCTCAAGGATATCACTACCTAAATCATTTCATCGTTTCGAATTTAAAAGCTTCCGTGAACCACAGTTCTCAAGCCTTTCAAAGATGCTGGACTGAGGATTAGATTCTATTCCCGTAGGGGTTCGTGGGTTCAAATCCCACCCCCGCACTGAGCCTTTTTTCACAAAAAAGCCATCTTTTGCAATTTTTAATAAGATGGTTGAACATGGAAGTTTCAGGGGATCTCTCAGCCGAGTTTTTCAGTTAGGAAAATTCCTAGCCCATTTTCATAGGTGTATTTTATGTTTATGAATTTTGCTTCCTTCAAGAGTTTCATCCACTTGTCCTTGGACTGAAGTGACCAAAAGGCGAAGGGAGTGAAAGTGAAAAAACCTCTTATGTTTCGCAGCGGTTCTAACATGAGAAATTTACCTTTCGGTTTTAATACTCTGTGAATTTCCATAAGTGCTTTCAATTTATCTGCTTCACTATGTAGATTGTTTAGCACGCTTTGAGCTGTTACAATGTCAAAAGAATTGCAGCGAAGGGAATGCTTAACACGTCTCCATATTTGAATTCAACTTTGTCTATTACTCCCTCAATTCTTGCATTTTCATAAGCTCGTTCTGACGAATTTCCCATGATCTCCCATTTGTTCCAGATATCAATGTCAATTACTTTTCCCTTCTCCAGAACTTTCGCAATGCCTACAGTCATTTTTCCCAGTCCACAGCCAACATCTAACACCCTTTCATTCCCTTTCATCTCTATTTTTTTGGGCAGTTCTGAAGCCTTAGTTTGATCCATCAGGAGCAGCGAAATTCCGTAGCTCGAAATCAGGTAAATCCCAAATCCCACTAGAATAAAGCCAGCAATCAACCACAGGAAGATGGCAACCAAGATGCCAATCACAAAAAAGATTGCGGAAAGAATGATGATAACGGGCAAAGCATAATACCTATAGTTAGGTTTTGCAGATCCTTTATTCTTCATTTTCTCGACCATCCTCTTTCTTTTCGGCCTTGCCGACGAATCCCAATATTTTCAAAGCAAATTCTTTCACGGCATCAGCCTTAACTACACCTAAGCCCTTCTCAATATCGCCTACGACTATCAACTTGTCTCTAGGTTTAATGTCAAACTGATCTCTCGCTTCCTTGGGTATCACTATCTGCCCTCTTTCTCCAACCGTGACAATCCCGTACAAAAATTTGCCCTTGGCTAATTCTGTCATCTTGGATGCTCCTATCATACTATTCATGTGTTAAGACTTGCTGACAACGTGCCAAAATTCCGAAAATTTAAACCGATATCTAAACCTACCCCCGGCACTTATCTTAAAGTTCGACTATTCGATAATTAATGCGGCTGAAAAATGAGCAGGACAAGGCACACCTCGATATTCAACCACCGCTCAAGATTTCAAGATACAAAGAGCAGCGTGACAAGACCGGGAATAAATTAAGGGGTTCGAAAAGCAACATTAAATACAGGAGAGATTTCGCTCTAGACAGAAAAGAGCCTGCTTGCTCACCAGACTCGCTAAGCATTAGCAAAAACATTTTTATGGAAAAAACAGCTATTGTGCATGAGGAATCTTAACTAGAAGTTTATAAATACCGCCTAGACTTGAGAACACGCGCTCATGGTTTCGCGGGAGACTAGGGTTGATTCCCTCAAAATGCGCATGAGGGTAATAGATCTTATGAACGAGATTAAGAAGACTACAACTTATCAAGAGTTATCTAAGAGGACTAATCTACCAGTGACAGTACTAGCAAGATACGCAAAGGGTCACGTGATCCCAACAGAGGACCGTGCTCAGGTGCTATTCTCAGAACTATCTAAGATAATGTCGGTCGAGGAGATTGTGAGGAGCAAGCTCAGCTTCGATGAACATGGATATCTCGATGCCCTCTCCATCACGTGGGACCTAGCCCTGATGAGGCTGGTCACCTATAAGGCGGTTGAGTTCTTCGCGGGAACGAGGATTACTAAGGTCTTGACTGCCGCTGTTGACGGAATACCGATCGCAACGTTAGTTGCTGATGAACTCGGTGTCGACATAGTTGTGGCCAAGAACGCCAAGGAAGTGGGCGTGAAGGACTTCATAGAGGAGAGTTACATTCCGCACTCTTCAGCTATCGTGACTACATTCTATCTTCCGAAGAACGTAATCAAGAGAAGCGATAATGTGCTAATAGTCGACGACGTCGTCAGAACTGGAGAAACCCAGAGGGCACTCGTCAAACTCGTCCAGAAGATGAGAGCAGGAGTGGCCGGCATGTTCGCTATAGTTGCCATCGGGGACGAGTGGAGGTCCAGATTCTCCGACATAAATATCCCAATTTACTTTTTGGTCAGAGAAGAGGTTCGTAGTAGGTAGTGAGGGCATATGGCTTCGGAGGAAGAGGAGCAGGAGAAAATAATCATAAGGGGTTTACTTGAAGGAGAAAAGGTCCATGTAACATCTCCTGATGAAGTGGAGTGGCTTAAAAAACGTGGTTACGGCGAGGGCGACTCAAAGATAACACTGACGCCCTATGAGGCGCTTTACCTTTCCTATATAGGGAGACTAGTCGTGGTAGACAAGAGGGGAAAAGACCTCGACTTCAAGGAGCTTTTCACGCGACTTAGGAAAAGGGAGAAAAACCTCTGGTTGCAATTTCTAATAACTAGAGACTTGAGGTCGAGGGGTTATGTTGTAAAAGATGGTTTCGGGCTCGGTGTGGATTTTAACGTCTACGATAGAGGAGAGTATCCAGAAAAACCTTCGAAGTTCCTCATCTTCGGGCTTCCTGAAGGTTCTCCGATCAAAGCCGGAACATTAATCGAGCTCTTGAGGAGAGCACAAGCTAATAGGAAAGTGTTGATCTTGGCTACTATTGACCGAAGGAGCGAGGTGGTCTATTACGAGATCTCAAGATTCCACTAAGACTCAAGAGCTGCTTTCATTGATTGCGATGCTGAGATTACCCAACTGCTTCATGATGGCATCGGCTGTCTTGGTCGGATACATAGTTATGGCTAGAAGAATAGACTTGAGTACGAACATCTTCTTCGCGTCACTCGCGGCCATGATGATGACTGGCTTTGCAAATGTAACCAACGACCTAGCTGATTTAAGCGTTGACTTGATAAATGAACCAGACAGGCCACTACCCTCTGGAACGGTTAAGGTGTCAACGGCTAAGGTTTTTTCGGTAATCCTGTTGACCCTTGGTCTAGCCTTCGCCTTGATCACAGAGAAGCTTCTTAACTTACTCCTAGCACTTGTAGCCTTAATATCTGCGACGGGTTACAATTTCTATTTAAAGAGGACCGGGTTGCTTGGAAATACAGTAGTAAGTCTGCTGGTAGCCCTTCCATTTCTGTATGGGGCCGCCCTCTATTCAGAACAGCTTGGAGTTACCCTCGTTGTTTTGTTGTTGACGGCATTTCTTGCAAACTTGGGCAGAGAAGTGCAGAAAGGTGTGGTCGATGTAGAGGGAGATGTTACACGTGGCATAAGAACCGTCGCAGGAAGATACGGTGTTGAGGCTGCAAGAAAGTTGGCATCGGCGCTATATATATCTGCGGTCTGTTTAAGCCCTTTGCCCTTGTTACTAGGTGAGGTTTCGTTATTGTATCTGCCGCCGATATTGGTAACAGATCTAGGCTTTGTGAAGTCATCGCTCTTCCTACTGGGTGAGGGGGAAAGAGGAAAGATAAAAAGGGAGAAGAACCTAGTGCTCCTATGGATGGCGTCGGCACAGGTTGCGTTCGTAACAGGACGATATAACTGGTGATCTGATGGACAAAGTATTTGGAGTCTTACGAGGATTCAGGGAATTAACCCCGGAAGAGTTCGAGCTTGAAAAAACCATCGTCAAGAGGGCGAGGGAGGTATTTGAGCTCTACGGTTACCAAGAGGTAGGAATTCCAACAGTTGAACCAACTGCCATTTTTGAAATAAAGTCGGGCGAGGAGATAAAGCACAGGATGTTCAGGTTTACAGACATGGGTGGACGAGAGGTATGCCTCAGGCCTGAGGGCACTCCAGCAATTGCTAGGATGGCCGTCACTAGGATGAGGGACAGGCCATTGCCAATAAGGTTAGGATACGTAGGGAGCATGTTCAGGTACGACGAGCCGCAAAGGGGAAGATATAGAGAGTTTCTGCAAATAGGCCTTGAAATGATAGGTTCCTCTGAACCACAAAGCGATGCCGAAATCATCTTTGCCGTGGACATGTTCATGAAAAAGCTTGGTTTTCGGGAGCACTTCATAAGGTTGGGACATGAGGGTATTCTAAGGGGCATCTTGGGGAGCGCTGGAGTTAAGGAGGAGGAGCAGAACTCCATACTCAGCAGGATAGACAGAGGTAAAATTGAAGAGGCATTTGAGATATACGACAAGGCTGGTGGAGACGGGGCGCACCGCAAGACGCTCAAAGCGCTGTTGGAGCCAATCGCTGGCAAAGGTTTGGAAAAAGTTGATAGAGTGAAGGGGCTTGTTGAAGGCGTAAATGAATGCCGCTTATCCTTGGAAAATCTGATAGAGATTTATGACATCCTGATTGAAGGCGGCGTTGAGAATGTGAATATTGATGTCGGGTTTGCAAGAGGTCTTGAATACTACACCGGTATGATATTCGAAGTATACTGCCCAGACATAGACTTCGCCCTTGCTGGTGGAGGGAGATATGACAAGCTGTTAGCCCTCTTCGGTTGGAGCGTTCCTGCTGTGGGATGCGCGATAGGTGCTGATAGAGTTGCGTTGGCTATTAGAGAAAAGGGCGTTGTTGTTGACATAAAAAGGTCAGAGAGAGTAATTCTGGCATCGATCGACAAAAGTTCCTTGAGGTATGCCATCCAAACAGCCAAAAGGTTAAGAGAGATGGGTGTGAACGTGGCTCTCGAGCCATTGCCGAGACCCCCAGGGAGCGTTATAAATAAGGCGCGAAAGACTGGTGCGAGGTTTGTTTTTTTCGTAGGACCCAGAGAGGTCAAGGAGAACACGATATCGGTGAAAGACCTACAAAACGATGTTGATTTTGTTCTTGACCCTGAGGCTGTGGCCAAGGTGATAAGCGGTAGAGAACCTCAGCCACTATCGCAATAGCTTGATTCAGCAATTGCGGTAGTATAAGCTTAAGTTTTTTACAAATTGCATCTGTGTCTATGCGCATAGGATTACTTGGTGGAACCGGAGATATGGGGATGGGGCTTGCATTAAGATGGGGCCATAAACACGAGATATATGTGGGATCTAGATCGAGAGAAAGAGCGGAGTCATCGGCATGCGAATACACCAGAATAGCAGGCTCTAGGGGGACGGTAAACGCAAGAATCGTCGGCATGCTAAACGATGAGGTCGTTAAGCTAAGCGAAGTAGTGGTTTTCACGGTTCCTTATGAACCAAGTATAGAGCTCGCGACAAGGCTAGCAAGTTTATTTAAAGGTAAGTTGGTGGTTTCGCCAATCGTTCCTCTCAAAAGAGATGACGGTCTCTTTTTTCACAATCCATTAAAAGGCACCAGCGCTGCTGAGGAGTTAAAAGAGATTATTCACGCTGATGCCAAGGTTGTTTCGGCCTTACACACAGTACCAGCTGGCAGGCTGATTAGGGAGGGTGCTCTGCCAAACAACGATGTAGTTGTATGCGGCGACGAAAAGGAAGCTAAGGAGGTTGTGATGTCGTTAATCAGAGAGATCGAGGGATTAAGACCTGTTGACGGTGGAGCACTTAGGAACTCTCGTCTAGTCGAGGCTTTGGTCCCCCTTCTGTTAAATATCTCTCGGACGTGTAAAATTAAGGAACCTATGATTAAATTCGTGTGGCAGTGAATTGGACAGCTCACTGAGTGGGTTACTTTAGCGTTCAAAGAACTAAAACAGAAAACCGGGCGTGGATAACTTTTTTACCACCTCCAGCGTGTATAAGGCGCGAATGCCACCAAGATTGAAACTGAACATAACTGATAGTAAAAACAGAAAGTCTGAACCACTTTTGTTAGATGGTTCTCAGGCAGCACCGTTTATTGGGTTGAAGATAGGTGATATCGTAGATGGTTCTCTCATAGGAAGACCTGGGGAAAGATTCAAGATCACTGGAGGTGCAGACATCTCTGGTTTCCCGATGATTCAAGGCCTACGAGGTTCGGTGAAAAAATACATGCTCTTAGACCATGGCAAGGGTCAGAAAAAGTACCCAAAAGGATACAGAGTTAAGAAGATGGTCAGGGGCGAGATGATATCCGAGGATACGGCTCAGGTCAACTTGATAAAGGTGGATTAAAAACGGGAAAAGCTTGTTTGAAGGCGGCACAAGATTAATCAACTTTCGTTCTTTAAGCCTTAAATTATATGTACTTACGACATTATATAGAGATGCTAAGGTTACATATAAATTATATGCGTGAGATCAAATCTTGCGGACTGACGGATATTTCGGCGACGTTAAACAACGATAGGAACGATAATAGCTGGGACTTCAAAACAGGCTATGTTTGAGCTCGAGGTAACCTTTTTCTACTACTTCGAATTTGCATGAAACTGTGCTGTCGACTGACATTAGGAAGCTGAAGCCTGAGGTGAATATAGGAACTTTAGGTCATGTAGATCAAGGGAAGAGCACACTTGTACAGGCGCTGACAGGTGTATGGACCAGTAGACACAGCCTAGAGTTGATGAGGAACATAACGATAAAGCTCGGCTATGCTAACATGGACGTATATAAGTGCCCAAGTTGCGAACCACCCTACAACTTCTCGAGCTCCCCAAAATGCCCTAACTGCGGTGGGAAGGGTGAGCTTGTCAGGAAGATAAGCTTTGTAGACGCCCCGGGTCACGAGATACTAATGACCACTATGTTGAGTGGGGCTGCTGTAATGGATGGAGCGCTCTTAGTTATAAGCGCCGATGAGAAATGCCCGCAACCTCAGACTAGAGAACATCTCTATGCGGCCATGATCATGGGCATAGATAAGCTGATAGTGGTGCAGAACAAGATAGACCTAGTAACGAGGGAAAGGATTTTAGAGAGCTATCATGAAATAAAAGAGTTCCTCAGGGGAACGCCTTACGAGGATGCGCCTGTAGTTCCAGTCTCGGCTCAGAGGAGAGTTAACGTGGATGTGCTGATCTACTTGATAGAGAAGTACATACCTACGCCACCCCGAAGATTTGATTTACCTCCACTAATGCCCGTGATCAGATCCTTTGACGTTAACAAGCCAGGTACCAATGTTGAGGACCTTGTTGGCGGCGTTGTAGGCGGCTCGGTATTGAGAGGTTTGTTAAGAGTGGGTGATGAAGTGGATATCCTTCCAGGGGCAGAAGTAACCGTTGGTAAGAGGAAAGAAGTAACACCTTTAAGCACAGAGGTCAGGTCTATAAGGTTTGATTCGCAATCGCTTGAGGAGGCATCGGCTGGGGGCTTAGTAGCGGTGGGAACCTCCTTGGATCCAGCGTTGACAAAGGGCGATAGGCTTCAAGGTAACGTATTAGGTAGAAGTGGGACTCTACCTGCACCCCTACAGAGATTAACACTTGATTACTCGTTATTGGATAGGGTCGTAGGTGTTGACGAGATGGTGGAGGTTAAGCCATTGGCGACAGGCGAGACGCTTGCGCTTAACATAGGAGCAACTTTCAGAACCGCGAAAATCATAGGTGCGAGGGGTACCAGAATTGAACTTGAGCTGGATTCTCCAGCAGTAGCTGAACATGGACAGAGGGTTGCCATAAGCAGAAGGTTTCAGAGAAGATGGCGGCTCGTTGGTCACGGAACTGTGAGTTGAACAGGAGCATAGTAGTCCTCTTAGATACGAGCTCATTAATGGCTATTTTTCAAACTGGGGTCGATTTAGTCAGCGCGGCGAAAGACCTCCTACCTGGTCGTGTTAGATTCATAGTAGCGGAAGACACTTTAGTTGAGCTTAGGAGGCTGATGAAACGCAAGAGTCCCTCTGTAAGCAAAGCTGCAAAAGCGGCCATGAAGTTCGCGGAAGGTCTGGAGGTTGTAAAGTGTCAAAGTAAAAGAGGAGACGCTGCCATAGTGGAGGTTGCGAAGAAAACAGGAGCGATAGTTGCGACTACTGACAGAGGGCTAAGGAAGCAACTTAGGGACTTAGGAGTACCCGTAATCTATCCAAGAAAGGGCAAACGTGGTGAAATTGAAGGTTTCCATAATCTGCTTTGAGTCAATAAGGTACTTCAAGCTATCTTTCACGCCTTGCTCCCCTAGCCGTAGACAGCAAATTGGCTAGGTTTGCAACCCGCATGCCAAGCCTTCTGCAAAGCCTCAGATCTTTTTGGCTGGGAGTACCAACGCAACATACGCCGTAGTGTTTGTCCTCAGGATCGCCTTGGACAATCATGCCATGAACGAGCATGGCTTGCAAAATGGAAATAACTGTTGTCTCGGCGCCGGTACAGCTTCCCCCTGAAGAGGTAAAGGCTGCGCCAACCTTGCCTTCGAGACTCCCGTGTACTCTCACGCTTTCATCTAAGAGCTTTTTTACCTCGTATGCGAGCAGGCCGTAGTACGTTGGTGAGCCTATGACGATCGCGTCCGCGGCCTTTAGATCGTCCAAACTAGTTTCCTCCACTCTCTTAAGCAAAACCTCAGTGCCCGAAACAGCTCTCGCACCTCCAGCCACAGCCACGGCCATCTTTCTAGTGTTGCCACTAGCCGAAAAATAAGTGATCAGGACCTTTGTCATTTTTCTCCATCGTATTGACATAGTAGTTATATATTTTAAACCTTAGATGCCGCCCAAAATTACCGTTTGTACTCAAAGCGCTTTTACATTAGGGTAATACGACCTGCTCTTCCTTCTCGGTGGATAGAACGATTGAGGTGACCGTTTTGCTTATTCCTCTGACTGATCTCAATTTATCGACTACAAAGTTACCGAGCTCTTCCACGCTAGAAACCCTTACCTTGAGGAGTATATCCCAGTCTCCGGTTATTATATGTGCTTCTTGCACCTCAGGGAATTCGGCAATTTGCTTGGCCACTTCCCTTTGAGATATCGGGCTTTGACCTTGTGTCGAAAAGGAAACTAGGACGAAGGCAACAGTTTCCTTTCCAAACTTTCGGGGGTCCAACAAGGCGACGTACTTTTTTATTATACCTTCTTTCTCTAATCGCTTTATCCTCGAAAAAACGGTGCTGACTGGAGACTGCAGTCTCCTAGCAACCTCTTTAGTGGTGAGTTTCGCATCGGCAGATAGGATTTTGAGTATCTCGATATCCTTCTGATCTAGACCGTGCTCGTCCAATTGTGATTTAGGTTGTGTGGGCTGATTAATAGGTTTTAATTTAACATTTATTACGTACCGATTTACCTCTAAGTAATCTATTTAGCAATCTAACGTAGACGGGGTGTAGCGGATGGACCTAGAAGAACGTATGGAACTAGTAATGAAGCCTCCGACCGAGGAGGTCATAACACAAGAAGAGCTCAGGAATTTATTAGAAACGAAGGAACACCCTGTAGCATACAACGGCCTTGAACCATCAGGTCTAGTGCACTTAGGGACCGGGCTCATCTGCGGTTACAAAATGAAAGATTTCGTAGAGGCCGGTGTGAGATTCAAAGTATACTTGGCTACTTGGCATGCTTGGATCAATAATAAGCTGGAGGGCGACATGAACAGAATACGTGCGGCTGCAAGACACCTCATAAACTGTTGGGAGGCGTTGGGGGTGCCCGTCGAAAGTTTGGAGTTCGTGTGGCCTGACGTGGAGTATGACGATATTGCGTATTGGGAGAAGTTCGTAAGAGTTGCGAAGATGCTCAGCCTTTCGAGAGCAAGGAGAACCTTGGAGGTCATGGGGCGTGAAGAGCTAGAGGCCAAGACTGTTGCGGACTTGCTTTACACCCCGATGCAGGTAGCAGACATATTCCACTTCGGGGTTGATATTTGCCAGTTAGGTATGGACCAAAGGAAGGCCAACATAGTCGCTAGAGAGGTTGGACCCAGTATGGGGTTATGGAAGCCGGTATGTGTCCACCACCACATACTGCAAGGTCTGGCACAGCCCGAGAAATGGCCTCTTCCTGAAGATCCCCTCGAGAGGAAGAAGGCGATATCGGGGGTTAAGATGAGCAAGTCTAAACCTAAGACGGCCATATTCATATACGATAGCCCCAAGAGCATAAGGGAAAAAATAAGGAGGGCATTTGCTCCGCCGAAATACGTAGAGTACAACCCAATACTGGACATAACGAAATACATAGCTTTCAGAGAGGGGGATGAGTTTACCGTTGAGAGGAGCAAAGAACACGGTGGAAGTATAACCTACCCGAGTTACGAAGAGCTCGAGAGGGACTACATAGCAGGTGCTCTACATCCTGCAGATCTTAAGGCTGCTGTATCTGAATTCCTGGTAGATAGGTTGGAAGGTGTGAGGAGGTATTTCACATCCAACACCGAGGCCAGAAAGGTCTTGGAAGAGTTGGCAACGGGTGTCGTGGAACTCGACCTTGGACAAGAACCGTGAACTCTGAAAATCGCGACATTTGGAGATTTTGTTTTCCCATTAATTTGTCAGCTCGGTTAATGCAAGGACTTCGCGCCGGCACCGAAAACTTACCAGCAGCTCATCACCTTCGGGGTTTACCAGCATGATTAAAGACCGCTAGCTGTCTTACAGCCGCTATAGCTTGCATACGTTTTGAGTCGGTTTATTACTTGCTGACTATTCAGGCAAAGGGAGAAAGTTAAGTGAGAATGGTGGTGGGCTCGGGCCGACTTTTATCCATCTGCTTAAATTTATTTGATATCAAGTACCAAGTGTATGAGTAAGAGGGAGGAATGTGGATTCGATTGTGCAGACTGTTCCTACTTCAGAAGCCCGTGTTCCGGCTGCGCGATCGAAAGGTGCTTTGTGGACCAATGCATCAATTCCAAGAAGTGGGGAAGAGAAACAGATGGGGAAAGCGGATTTCCCCGCGTTCGTGCTCGAGGTCGACCTCCTCGATCAAAGGTCTTGGATTTGAGCCGGCGGAGGAAATAGCATGGGTGGAGGTTCGGTAGTAAGGCAGTGGAAGAGGAGGTTTCTGCAGGGGGATTCAGAGAGCTCCGGCAGGAAGAGAGAGTGCGCGGAAGCTCGCAGGTTGACAATAACCTTTGGAGAATACGAAGTACATGAAACTGTGGATGAAAAATATGAGTTATTAAAAAAAAGGATGTGCCATTGGCACGTTTTCAGAGGCGCAGATTAAAGAGGGGAGGATTCTTTTTCTCTTAAGCTGCGGAATGCTTCTAGAGGTGTCGGAGAGCGGAGTTAGAGAAATTCTCACGCCTGAAAAGGCAACGTTGATAGGTATGATAGCATCTGACGGAAGTAACATCCTCTATCGGTCGCCTCGTCCAAGAGGTAGGGGGTATCGCACACATTACAGGACTACATTCTTCTCTAAAGACAAAGAGCTCATAAACATCTACGATCGACTGTTCGAGGAGATATATAGTAAAGCTCCGCGCCATTATGCTAGAAAAAGAAATGGCTTGGTCTTCTCATGGATAAGTAGCAAAGGTATCTTTTACGACCTGTATGATTTAGGCATTAAGTTAGGAGCCTACGAATTCCACGTACCCAGAGAACATCTCGACGATGATGGAAAGCGGGCGTTCCTTAGGGGATTTTTCTCAGGAGACGGAGACATTTCAATTGGAGATAGCATTACATTCCGCTTTTCTTCGACCAGTAAAAGCGGAATGGAGGGATTGCACCAAATCCTTGAAGACTTGGGCTTCCACCCTTACGAAATCCTCGAGAGAGAAAGGCCGAAATTTAGAACATCATATATTTTCTCGATACCAAAGAAGGAACACATGAAGTTCATAGACGAGATAGGAAGCTATAAGCCGAGGCATGTACATATATTTGAGGAAATGAAAAAGGGGACTGAGGGATGTGAGGAGCATTGAAAGATGCCGCGATCTGGGGGTGGGGTGAAGAGCCTGAGCTGGCAGGAGAGAATGCTGAAAGGTACATACATAAGCGATGGAGGGTCACGACCAAGGAGTGTGCGATCAGATTTGCTGGAAAGTCAACCGAGGAGGGCGCATTCTTCTGGATCTCCGCATACACGGGCAGGAAGCCAGAAAATTTAAAGAGCTTAGTCGACGACATGCTCAGCGCGTGTTTAGGTGCAAACGGTAAGGTGTACTCTATCACAATCGGCCTTTATGACTCCGTGACTTCAGATGAGGAGAGGCACAGAGACAGCCTGCAGGCCGTTGAAGAGGCTTACAGGAGGCGGAGACAAAACCTCGCGCAAGCCTTCATGAAACGCCCAGAGGTTAAGGCCTTGCTCGAAGGAGGTAAACAACTTGTAGTGATCTCGCCGACAAGTCTGCTTTGTGAGATGAAATCGAAGTGGATCGACAAGCTGATTGTTGATGTTGGCAATTACTACTTGGAAGAAATTCTAAGCGTGCTCCACCGCCTCACCAATAAGCTGATAGAGTACAACGTCGCCAGCGGCGTCCTCGGATATGGTCTGAGGGAAGAAACAAGGGAATTGAGGATCGAAGAGCTGTACGTCGAGGAAGGTAAAGTATATTTGCAGCTGGAGTATCCACCGGCTAAACGTTGAGTGGTCGCCTCGGCCTCGAAGCGGTCTCCTATGTTTGGGCGCTTCTGAACCTAAGGTTTTGTTCATGTAAAGAGGCAGGGGAACGCTGGGGCATTTGGGGTAAAAGGAGAACGTTAAGTGAGAATGGTGGTGGGCTCGGGCCGACTCGAACGGCCGACCTGCTGCGCGTCAGGCAGCTGTCCTAACCAACTAGACGACGAGCCCGCTTAACGAAAATCATCTCTTCGTAATCTTTTAAATCTTTTTCGGAGTTCTCGAACTAGGTTTGCCGGAGTACCAGATATCCCTTAAAAAGCCAATTTAGGGTGGCATGAGTAAACTTAAATAAATAAGCGTGGACGCAAGAATCGAAGAGTTTGGGATGAGCTACGAGTTGTTAACGGATGAGGAATTCGCGCGCGAGCTTGAAGTGCTCAAGACCATGACCGAGAGGTTGCGAAACCAAGCTGAAAAGCTGGTTGCCCTTAAGGCCGAGGGTAGGGTCAGCGACCAAGTCTACAACGAGGTGTTAAATGAGATCTCTCAGAGATATGATGTACTATCAGAGAAGATGTCGGAGTTGAACAAGGCTAATGAAGCCAAGAAGATGAAGTTAAAGGAGGAACTTAAGAACTTGAGATATCAATTGGAAAGCCTTGAGGTCAGGTATGCCGTTGGCAGCGTGCCAGAAGATCAGTACAAGCTGATGAGGGCGAACCTATTGTTCAGAATACAAGAGATAGAGGAACTGCTGAACAGATTTAATGCTTTGTTCATGAGTGTATCGGAGAATGCTGGCAAGAGTGAATCTATTTTAGGCAAACGCGTCAGAAAAATGACACCAGTGATCCCGCCAGCAACACCGACGCAAAAAGTCGAAACCGCCCCTAGCCAGGCTCAAGCCACAGCACCAACACAACCGCAGGCTCCAGCACCCGAAAAACCTGCTAAGAAGGAGATTAAAAACTGTCAAAGATGTGGTGCAGAAAACCCAGAAAACGCAATCTATTGCTACAACTGTGGAGCTAAGTTGTGAAGTTGCTCACTCAAAGAGCGCTCCCAATCCTACAAATTCCTCTTCTTTCTTTTCCTCCTTAGCCTCTGGCTTGGCCTCCTCGGCCTTACCTGATGGCGCGGCAGCTGCTTGAGCAGGAGATGGCGCAGAGATGGCTACACTCGGCACCTGTTGTGAGGATAGGATTTGGTTTATGTCGACCGTGGAAAGAGAGGATACGAGAACTTTCACTCTGGCTTCATCCGGTTCTATACCTGCCGCTTTCATCACCGACTTCAGGTTCTCTTCGTTGATCTCCTTCTTGGCGAAGTGGAGCAACAGGGCTGCATGTATATACTCAGACATGTAATCTCGTCCAATCTTCTATTTATAGGGGTATTTTAACATTAACTTGGGATGGTGGTGATAATACAGCTCCGCCTTTGCTGAAGTGGTACTAATCTTACAACGGATTCGATTAGGAAAGAAGATTTTTGGCGAGAATGCTTGTGTTTGTTTTTCTGGGCGTTCATTTAATTAAAATTGGTGCCTACTATTCTATGCGGGACTCTAAGGTCGCAGCATCAAATTGTGCCTTGAGTAATATCAACTGAAGCGCCTCCGAGGTTGGGAAAGACACGGCGCATGCTAAAGCAAGAGCTACTGAATTCGCTTCCACCATGAGAGGAGCTACTGATTCCCGCGTTAGGTACTTAAGAGCAATGCTCAAGGATGAGGATGTTCTGAACGCGTCCACTAATTGGCGCACTATTTCCTCCAGCGGGGTTTGTAATAATTCACCAGGTATAGTAACGCCGTCCACGAAAGCCGCTCTTATCCTGAGATAATTTTTAATCGGCTTTATGTTAAGTTTGGAGAGGACGGACGCAAGGTTGGGCGATATTTTGTCACCTCTTTTCGCAACAACCGTGTCCTTCGTGATCCAGACGCTCCCGGACTCTATCCTTGTAGGTATACCCACAGCGTTTAGCTCTGATATTATAGGACCTGGGGCGAGGCCCGTGTTGCCAGCATTAACAACCAGATCCGAATCTAATACATCACCAGCCTTTGCAGGTAGCTCAACATAATTTTTGATGAAATCTTGTTGAATGTTGTATGGATCTTTATTAGAAAGCACCAACAAGATCGTACCGTGTGCTTGCTTCTCAACAAACTCCATTAATCTCCCATTTTTGGATGTCCTAGCAGAGAAAAGAAGAGTTGAGTTCTTGACGTACTTGAAGGTGATTTCTCCGCGGAAAAGGTCGCGCACTTGGTTTATAAGTGGGGTCTTTAGTCTACTTGCGTCTACCACTGCTACTGTTCTGTATTTCTCGATCAGAGTCAGAAGCTCTCTGGATTTCTCAGCCTTTATCTTTAAAGATTCCCTAGCCATGTTTACCAACCTCTAAGGCTACCTTCTTGCCCATGGTCGTCTTAAAGTATAATGACTTCAGGTTCCTTCGCCCGGCAGGTAATTTCTCCTCTACTGCGGTCAGAACGCGGATGGCGTTTTCAACAAGGTGTTCGATGGGCATATCCTCAGTTCCTATTACAGTGGACATTACCCCCTGGGTTTTCAACCTGACCTGTACTGAGCTTCTCAATCTAGATATATGAGACGATATATCGGAACTCGGAGGTACTGGTGTTGGCATCCTATCCCTCGGTGCTAGGAACTGGCCGAGAACCTTACCAACTAAAGCCATCAGAGGAGCTTCAGCTATGAAATAATCGTATTTTCTCGCAAGCTTCCTCGCCATCTTCTTATTTCCGGCTAGAGGCTCCAGATCATCTCTAGAGATCACGTCAACACCTAAGCTCCTAGCTTGCGACAGCAAGGATCCGGCGGTAAAAACACAAACGGATCTCGTGAGTTTTTCATTGAGGTGAGGCAGTTGGACCAACAAGGAGAAACGGTTTTCCGGTTTGCTCAAGTCAACCTCCCTCAACTTAATGTACATCTGGACCGATTGGTGGAAGTTTCTCTTTGGGTTGTTCTCTGCTGAAAGAGCTTTAGAAATCAACTCTTTGATCTGAACCGAACTCAAAGACGACATTACGCAGTCTCACCAACCAATTCCATCAGTCTTTTATCCAAATCACCCGATTTCAATACGGATGATACCTCTTTAGCGCTTTTTCCATCGATGGTAACTCCCATGCTGATGCAAGTGCCTAATACTTGAAGGACTTTGGACTTTAAGGATATTTTCTTATTGCGAAATTTTAGCACCGCTATAGAGACCGCTTTTTCAAAGCTGAGGTCACCGACAACCTCCTTACCAGTGGAAGAGGAACCCTTTTCTAGCTTAAGCTCCTTTGCTATCATGGCAGAGGTCGTTGGCATCCCCATCTCAACCTGAAACTCCTTCGTTTGAGTATCCACAGTGACCGTAACCGGAACTTTCATGCCTTGGAAGTCCTTCGTGACCTCATTTATTCGACCCACCACCGCGCCTATATTTACGCCTAATGGACCAAGTGCTGGTCCAAGAGGAGGTGCGGCTGTTGCTTGGCCCCCTACAACCACCACTTTTACTGAAGTCTTTGGCAAAGCCCTCGCGTCCAACTAAAAGGTCTTGTTTAATAATCTTGTCTTGATCTTTCAGACGGTCACTTCTTGGCCTTTTCGACCAGCTTCAGGTAGTCTGCACTTATCGTTATCGGAAACTGAGAACCGCTTTCCTCAAGTTCTATGGTTACCTCGTTTTTAGCGATGTCAACCTCGATGACTTTGGCTCGCATCCTTCTGAAGACACCGCCTGTTATCTCCACCACATCGCCCTTCTCCAAGCTCTCTACGACCCTTATTTCCCCGAAGTACGGTAGTATTTCGTCGAGTGGTATAACACCATGTACCACTGATTTGACGTAGCGCAATCCTTGAGTTACCTCCTCCACTGGGGCATAGGAGTCTGCCTCGATGAATATGTATCCCTTAAGCTTGTCGGGGGCAATTATGGAGTATATTTCGCTGTCTGAGACTAAAGCCCTCGCGTACACCATATCGGCGACGTTGGTCTCCCTTCCTGCTGATGTCCTTACCAAAAAGAACAACTCTATTACCTCGCGGGCAGTTGAAACAGCGAGAAGAGCATCTGGACCACGAACGTTATGACTCCGATAACCGCGATGCCCAATAAGCTGATTTTGAAAGAGGTTAGGAATTCGTCTTTCGAGGGTTTACTAGATACCTCCAAAACCCTCTTCACCTTCTTCAGAAATGACTTGACCAAATTCTCTCACCGAAAATCCGCATATAAACAAAAGTGCTGAATTTAAACGTTGCTTCCATTACGCAACTAGAGCCTAGCAAATAGCTCCTCCACATAGGCTCTTATATCAAACTTCCTGATATCGCCATAACCTTGACCCGTTCCTATGAAGATGATGGGTTTCTTTGATATGTAAGAAACTGAAAGTGCCGCTCCACCCTTGACGTCAGCATCAAACTTTGTAAGTATGATGGAATCATATCCGATTAACTCCATGAAGGTCTTTGCCTGTTCCCAACTATCGTTCCCAGCCATGGCATCAACAACAAGCGTAGTATGATCCGGTGACGAGACACGTTTGATCTTGCTGAGTTCTTCCATAAGCCCCCTGCGCGTGTGAAATCTGCCGGCGGTATCAATTAACACGGCTTGATAGCCATCTCTCCTTGAAAGTTCGAGCGCATCAAAGGCAACTGATGCAGGATCCCTTCCGTAGCCTTTCTCGAAGTACGATACGCCAACCTTTTCGGCATGAAGTTTGAGTTGCTCTACAGCACCAGCCCTGAAAGTGTCAGCACATACCATGAGTGGCCTTAAGTTAGCCTTTTTTAAAATAAGTGCTATCTTCGCAATGGATGTTGTCTTCCCCGTCCCGTTAACACCGATAAACATTTGCACGAAGGGAATTTTCTCAGATAAAGATGAGGCAACTAGATTCATATAGTCTATGTCGCACGTTGCTATGTTGGAGAGCAGGTGCTCCTTTGCGGTTTTTATTACAAGTTCTCTTAAATCAGAGCCAAAGCGAGAGACGCGTATTTTGGATAGTGCTTTAACGACACTGGATGCTGTCGACCTTGCAAGTTCATAGGCAACGTCGTTTTCAACCAGCTTTAGCGTAAACTCCTCTAAGTATTTTTCAAGATCGCTCTCGTTTAAAGGCTTGGTCGAAATAGAATCAAGCAAGCTCTTTAGGGACAGAGATATGTTCATGCCTTTGAAGCCATCGACCTGGTTAGCTCTGAGATTCGCGTTCTTCTTACACCGACTTCTCCTTCTAATCTTCTTATATTCTCTTGAAGGGAATCTATGGTCTTGTTAAGCCCAGCGATCCTCTGGTCTATGGTCTTTATAGCATCCTCTAGACTCTTGTCCACCAAAACCCCTGATCCAACATTCACAAAGACCTTCGAATTATCAACTATGGCCGCCTTCGTGAGTACTCCACCCCCGAGATCAACAAGCACTTCGTGACCGCGCTCCACTCGGGAGAGCTCCGTTATTGCGAGCTTAACTGCCTCCATGTCGGAGACTGTGGCGAGCAATAGCTGATAACGGGTTTTGAGCTCCTCTAGATAACTCTGGAGGACTTGGGCCTCCGAATAGATCTTTCTAAGCTCTTCCTCCTGGTCTTGAGCCATGCCTGACGGATTTACGTCTGGTGGCTTTTATAATTTTTCTATTTCCCGTCTAAGCCAAGGCACTCTGCAGCTCGAATAACTCAACTCCAGTGGTGCTTTTGCCAAGAAGTATGCCAAAATCACTAACTAGGGCGCCTACCTTTACCTGTTTGTAACCTCCATTGACGGTCACGACCGCCGCCTTGACCTTGAGGATGTCTTCAATCCGCGCAACTTGGTCTTCCGAAAATGACTTGGAAACTAAGGCCCACCTATTCGATGTCGCGATTGAGCTGCCGCTTACAGCATATCCCTTGGGTGTAACGAAATCGTAGTCGACATCCAACGCTTCAGCTATAACTCTTGCCACGTGTCTTGGAACCACACCAGAGAACACCGCACCTCTATCGTTTGTTGCCATAAGGTTTCCCCAGGCAAGCATATTGCTCGGAACGCGAAAAACTTCGAGCCCAAGTTCGTTAAATATACAGGCTTCTTCATCGTTTATCGTCCTAGGCACCACCGCGGTCCTGCCGTTAAAAGCCGTCATCATGCCGACCGCGCTGACCATTCCGACAGTAGTCCTACGCACCTCCAGCTTTAGTTCTTTTTCTAAAATCGTCTCAAAACTCTTTGGGGATGATGGATAAATTATGCCTCTGCTTCCTCCTACAGCCGCGTACGCACCTATAAAGGGAGATTTCTGTACTGAGGCAAGGCGCAGGATCAATCTTTCACTGTTTTCTTTCATCTTCTTTTTCTAGACCGATATATGCAACACCATCCTTTACTGATACCTCAACTGTCAGCCTACTAGGGGGCTTTCGCGCGCCGCGTGACCATATTTTCTTATTGACGTCTTCGCTAACCACTACCTCCTCGGCTTTTGTGAGGCGCGCTACCTCGGTCTTAAGCTTCCTAATAGCAACCTCGGCTCTCTTAGTAACGGGTGCTCTAAAAGCATCCCTGAGATATACCGTGTACCTAAACTCTTTTTCTGACATGGCAAAAGCCTCACAGTTTCAGTTTTGTGCGTCTCCAGTGTCTTCTCCTATGAGAAGTACGAACCCCGCCTCTGGTCTTTGCCATGATCCAAGCCGGTATTGCCCCCGCTCTTCTTCGCTCCCTGGCCAACTTGATCTTCATGTAAAGCCTTTTATTAGTCGCCATTTTCCTTCTACAACCTCCAGATCTTGGTCTCGCGTTTACGAGACGCTATCTTTTCCAGTATCGCTTTAAGTTCCTCATCTCCTATGGGCATCTTTATCTTATTGTTTTGGGCTAATGAAATGAGATAGTTCTCTAGCTCATCAGCTAGGGCTGGTTTCACAAGCTTCAGGTTCTGTAAACGTTCCCTGGCCTCAGGTGTGAAGACCAGGCGCGAAAGTACTTTCTTAACTGCACGCTGTTCCTCCAGACGTTTTTCTTCCTCTGCAGCAAGCATGGCCCTCTTAAGCTCTTCCTCTTTCTTCAACTTCAACAATCTTAGAGATTCGTCGTCAATTTCACTCAATTTGATTCACCTCCTTAACTAGGCTTCTTGCGATGGCGTCTATAAGTTGCCTTCCCTTGTCAGTTATACGACGCCCCTTAAGGTCGTGGGTAATCAAACCTGCGCGTTCGAGTTGTTGCAATATCTTCCTGATGTTAGACCCACCTGACTTGAGCTTGTGCGCCTTCCTCATCGGGTAGTCCTTCCTGCCTCCGTAGATGGACCTTAATCTGGATACCCCTATAGGCCCGCTCACGTACAATTTCCTCAGTATGGATGCAGCCCTTATGTACCACCAATCGGGATCGTGGGGAGGCCTTTTTCTAGAGGGGCCAGTTTTTGCGAATCGTGCCCAAGGCGGAGGACTTACCTCCTTTAATCTTTCCTTGAAGTACCTAGCTAAGGCCTCCAGCAGGACATTGGCTGGCACTTCATAAGCAGACGTCAATTTTACGTCCAACTCTGAAATATCCTCCTATATATGAATTTGTCTTAGGGAACACCTGGGAGAATATGATTTGTTTACTGGGCTACAGCACAGAGATGATAAACAATGCGATTAAGAACACTAAAAAATCCTGAGTTAGACTGGGAGCGTTGCCGGAGATCTGTGCAACGGGAGGTTTCGGGGCTTAGCGCTTGCGAATCCTCGACAAACAAGTCATAGTAAGCCGATAAGAAAATAAGTTGGCTCAACCCTAAAATTTTCATGAGTATAAATTTCGTGTTGTTCGATGCTGCTCTTGAGCTTATCCCAAAGGAGATCATCAGACATCCTGCAATTTTGGCCGATTCTAAAAGAAGAGGAACACCACCAGATGAAATATTACTTGACAGAGCTGTGCACCACTATGCGATGTCTGGAATTAAAAATTCAGAAAGAAGAGGAAGGCCAGACATAGTACATACGACTTTGCTAGTGGCTACAGACTCGCCCGCGTATAGAAGAGGCCGTATGAAGATATTCGTGCATACGTATGATGGAAAGATCTTAAATTTTCGAGGAGGAGTTAGACCTCCGGTCAATTATAATAATTTCGTTAATCTTATGGCACAGCTTATCAGGAGCGGTAGAGTCCCGCTTCATGGAAGACCACTGATCGAGAGAAATGAAGGATCAATAAAGACTCTCCTTGAGTCAATAGGTGGTTTCGCGATTTTATTAACAAGTAGGGGGAGAAGGACGGAGTTTAAAGATGCACTTGAGAAGATTGATCAAAAAACTGTTACCTTATTAGTCGGAGGTTATCCGAAAGGCCCTCCTCCAAGCGAGCTTTTTAAGCTTTGTGACGACGCAATATCCATTTATGATAGTATGCTAGCCAGCTGGACAGTCGCTTCAAGGGTCATCTATGATCTCGAGAAATTCTTGCTCAAGATTTAGTCGCCAACGAAATCTTTTACACATCCAAAAATTCGATGGACGAGATCAAAGCAAGATAAAGCTCGTCGTCGTCCTCAAACGTTTCGTAGAGGTTCAGAGCTTCCGCTAACTTCTGGGCTATAATATGAGAACACGCAGGTGTCTTTTGGCTTAAAACTTGAAAGAAGAAGTCCTCGCAGCTACAGTAGTTTGCTTTTGGCAGGATGAGATGATCTCCTTCCTCGATTCCAGCAACAACCCAACGTACGATGCCTGATGGTTTAAATACATACTTTTTAACCCTTTTTCTTAGGACAATATCGAGAGCTTTATCTGCTCTTTCGCCAAAGATGTGCCTCATTTGCTCTTGATCGCTGCTGCTGATATATCCCCTTTTTGATACCGATTCGCATATCTCCTCTAAAAATTTAAACGCAGTACCTTGAGACAATCCTTTTACCGACATATGGATGTCGAGAGAGGTTAAAAGAGTTGATACTGAGGATGTTGGGAGAGGCGGCAGCTCTCCTTGACAACCAAACCCTTGTTCTTGCGGACCTTCATATAGGGTTCGAATCAGAGCTTGTAGAAAAGGGGATAAAGATACCAGATCAAACACCGAAAATATTGAAGAGGATATCCGACCTAAAAGATGGCTCTGAAGCTAAGAGGCTAGTAGTACTTGGAGACTTGAAACACAGCGTTCCAAGGATGGGCATGATGAGTTGGTTTTTGGTGCCGCGATTTATGGAACGTGTGGTGAGGATGTTCGAGGAAGTCATTTTAATTCCAGGCAACCATGATGGCGACATTGAACCACTAATACCTCGGGGGGTCAGGGTATTGCCAGTTCACGGTACCTCGATGAGCGATGTTTGGTTAACTCATGGTCACGCTAAGCTTCCCGAAGATGCCCTCAAGAAGAAAATGATATTAATGGGTCATTTACACCCAGCAGTCCAACTAACAGACGTCTCAGGCTACACGTACACTTACAGGGTATGGTTAAGAGGTAGACTGAAGATAAAGCCGGAATCAGAGGTTTTGATATTTCCAGCTTTTAATGAGTACATGGGGCAGCTGCTACTTAACAAAAGTGGGTGGTCTGATGTTGACAGAGGGCCTATCTTCTCAGAGGAAACTATGGAGATAGGGAAACTGGATGTGGAGACCCTTGACCTGATTTATTTGGGTAAGCTGGAAGAGCTTACGACCTGAGCCTTTTCAGTATGTTTTTGGCGACATGGATCCCTGAAACTGCTGCCTGGCTTAACCCTCTCGAAAGACCTACGCCATCGCCTGCTACGAATAGGTTTTTCACAGATGTCGTTTCTAGATCTTCATTAGTATCAACTCTTGAGGAATAGAACTTGGCTTCTATACCATACAACAACGTATCCTTAGCGGCCACGTTAGAGATCAATTTATCCATAGCCTTCATCATTTCAACTATGTCCGTAAGTATCCTGAATGGTAACACGAAACTAAGGTCCCCGGGAGTGGCATCACGTAAAGTTGGCACCACTAGGCCTCTCTCGATTCTTGAGGAAGTGGATCGGCGTCCCTTAAGCAGATCCCCGAATCTCTGCACGATAACCCCGCTTGATATATTGTTGGCTAATCTCGCTATATACTTCCCAAAAGAGATCGGGTCCTTAAACGGTTCCGTAAAGTTGGTGCTGACCAGAATCGCGAAGTTAGTATTGTCGGATGAGCCCCTACTCAAACTATGACCGTTAACCGTTACTATGTCATCATACCTTTCGGTTATTACCTCGCCTTTTGGGTTGACGCAAAAAGTTCTTACCTGATCATCAAATCTTTTAGTTGTATACTTTAACTTGGGTTCGTAAAGATCGTCGGTGATAGGTGCCATTATCTCATAGGGAAGTTCGACTCTGACGCCGAGATCGACAGGGTTCTTGTAGGTTTTTATCCCTAATCTGGAGCACTCGTTCATAAACCATTCGGAGCCAAGACGACCTGGAGCTACTACTACGCACTTAGCATCTAATTTCTCGCCATTTGAAAGTTCTAGGCCAGAAACAACTCCACCATTGACAAGAATGCGCTTTACTTCATGGTCAAGTAACACTTCGATACGAGAACCTACGTAGTTCCTCATGGATGTCAAAACCTTCTTTGTTATATCAGTGCCTATGTGCCTAATGACATTATGTTCCAACTTTAGACCGACCATTGCGGCCCTCCTATGCCAATCCTCAAAAGCATCGTTCTCAAGACCGTAAAGCGCATTTGGCGCTCCAAACCTAAGAAAAATTTCGTCCATCTCCTTTAGGAGTTCCATTAGTTTGTGTTCCCCTATTATTTTTGCTAACCACCCACCTACCTTAGGCGAAAGCGTGATCTTTCCGTCACTAAAAAGCCCCGCGCCTCCCCATCCCGAATTGAGAGGGCATCTTTCACACTTTTTGCATACGCTATTGGTATCAAGTGCAGGACAGCTCCTGAAGCTTATATCAGGGCCCTTGTCCAAGATCGCAACAGATAGCGCATCGTCCCCAAATTCTTCTAAAAGTTTAATGGCACTAAAGATCCCGGCAGGTCCGGCACCTACTATAACAACATCGTATGTCATGGACACCCGAGCACGAGGTTAGCGAAAATATATTGCCGCCTTGTAAACTTTTGGGTTACTCACTCTTTTGTAGCAAACTATAAAAAAGATGGTAGGTGAGGCCAGATCGAATGGCTTTGAGGATTCCGGTGAAGTGTTTGGTTTTCACAGCAGTCATGAGCGCTGTAGGAAATGTGCTTTCAGCTATTTCTATTCTATTAGTCCCCATCGCGCCGGCGGTACCAATAGGGCCCATAACGATTTCGGTATCATTTGATATGTCGCATCTGGCTACATTTCTAGGTGCTGTTCAATTTGGTTCGTCAATAGGAGGTTTGACTGGGTTGGTGAGTGGTTTAGTTGCTTCTTACGAATACGGTTTTTCTAAGGGCAATATAATCAATGGGCTTGCGATACCCATAGGAAAGGCAATCACCGGCATCACCGCCGGTTTACTCCTTAAAGTCCTAAGGTTTCAGAGAGGGAAAAGGAAAAACATCTTGTTTTTGTTACCATCAATCGCATATTTCCCTGAAGCGGCGTATACTGCCCTTGTTTTCCTTGTTGTGTTACCTCAAGTAGTTGGAGTACCAAGTGCAATGTTTTACCCAGTACTCGTTGTCATACTAACAAAGGCTTGGATTGAGATGATCATTATTGGCTTGCTTCTCGTCGCGATCCTCAACAGTGGGATATTAAACGCTTTAAGCAGGTGACTTTAAAAATAAAGTGGTTGGAAAAGTAAGAGATAAAATTAAAATATGAAAATGCTTATGGCTTTAACTAAAGAAGATTTCTGGTTAGATCATTGTAAATCTGCCGTTAAAATTGATCATGGGGGCGCCCAGATTTGAACTGGGGTCGCGCGGGTTCTTGCCAAAAAACCCAAGCCGCGGAGCCTAAACCATGCTAGCCGACGCCCCCCTCGTTATCATAAACGCCGGCGCAAACGATAAAAACATAGCGCTTGGTGTTTTTGTAACCTATTGTTCTTGCGGGGGTTTCTTAGAAAAATGTGCGAGAGTTTAGAGCTGGCCTAGCACACAAGCACGTTTATGGTCACTGGAAACGCGTCCGCCAGAGCTGAGGAGGTCTAGTCCAACAAAAACTACCAATAGGTCTAAGAAGCTCGAGGAGGCAAAGAGTTTTTAATTTATCCAAACGTAGTTTGTGAGGTAATTGTCCACGTTAAACGAGGAAAGGGCCGCGGAAGTTGTTAAGGCTTTAGGATCTGACGTTAGGCTCAAGATATTGAAGGAGCTGGAAAAGGAGCCATCCAGGTACAACGAACTGATGAAAAGGTTAAAATTAGACCGACGGAGCGACGCTGGAAACTTTGCATTTCACCTGAACAAATTGCTTGATGCGAAGTTGGTGGAACTCGATAAAATAGAGAAAAAATACAAGCTGACGCCTCTTGGAAACGTCGCTCTTGAATATTACAGGATGCTCTCTGATTCCTCCTTAGGAATGGACATAATGCCGGATGTCAGGAGGTCGGATATGCGCATTGAAAAATTCGATAGACAGAAGATAGAGAGGGCTCTTGTGGAGGAGGCGGGAATGGAGAGGTCTCTAGCTTCGAAGATATCAATAGAGGTTCAAAACAGGTTGCTCTCGTCCAATGTCAAGATGTTGACAGCACCACTGATAAGAGAGTTTGTCAATGCTGTGCTAATAGAGCAAGGTTTGGAGAGATATAGAGCCAGGCTTACGAGATTAGGCGTGCCGGTGTACGACGTCACTAGGTTTCTAGAGGAGAGGCCCCAACAAGCAAAGACGCTGCTGACGTTGTCTGGAAAAGAGGTCGCTTCTCAGTATGTGCTCTTGATATCGCTTCCGAAAGATGTTGCTGATGCCCATCTATCGGGTCACATACACCTTAGTTACCTCTACGACTGGGTCTTAAGGCCAATGGAGGTTGCACTCAATCCAGTTTACCATATGCGAAATAAAAAGATAATACGAGAAACTCCTGTGAATTTCAAGAGCGATGTGGAGCAAGAAATTGCCGGGCTGGCTTATATGTCTGCTAACTCTAAGGACGTTTCTAGGGCCTTAACACTAATCTTAGATCCGGAAGGAATAAAAGAGTGGCGTTGGTTCAAAAAGAGCATAGGAGCTTTCTTGTCGTCGTGTGAGGGTAAACTAAGCTTGAATCTTCGTTCCGGCGAAAAAGCTGATGAGGCTGGGATTGAAAACATGATGGGAGATGTTATTGAGATCGGGAAGAGGAGTCTTTTAGATAGCCTATTTTTAGTAGTAAACTTAAATGGGATAGATGAGAGTGCTCTTAGGAGATTTGTGGTCTTGGCCACAGGCATCGCTAACCTAGGTGGCATGGTTGTACTTAACGTCAACAAAAATGAGATTTTAATGACTTACGGAGGTGAGATTTTGCCAATTTTGCCAAAAACTCAAGAGGACGTGATGTATCTCTTAGGCGCAGCTACGTTGAACTTACCTAAGATATCAAAGACAGCCAAGTTTAAGGAAAGTAGATTCTTTGATTTACTCAGAGACAACATCCAGTTTATAGTTAAGGGGTTCCTTGTTAAGCAAAAGGCTATCACTTCAAGGCTGAGGGATGGTATTCTACCGGCTCTCGAAGCGTATGAAAGTAGTATTGCTACCTTCTCCCAAAGGGCTTATTCTCTTGTCGGCTTGGCGGGACTTATCGAGACGGCGGTTTTGATCACAGAGGAGCAAGACATATCCGGATCTGAAAATCTTAGCATGTGTAACAAGATGTTATCAAGCGCTAAGGCTACGATTAGGCGTGAATCCAATGGACAACACCTGAACGTTTTTCTTACGCATAAAACCGAGCTCGAAGCTGTAGAGAGGTTTTCATCGATGTGGCGAGAAGAGTTCGGAGATGAAACCTTTTCAAAAATACAGCAGATGAGGCCTGAAGAGAAGAATGCGATCGATATGAAATTGAGACAGAGTATATGTTCATTGAAAAATGCTTACGTAAACATAGATGCCGTTCAGAACCCTGAGGTTGAGATTGTCAACCTGATTAAAGAGGGTGTTGAATTGGTGGAGGTTGGATCAAGAAGAAACATGTGCGGAGAATGCGGATCTATAGTGCCTTGGGGGATGCCGATCTGCCCCTATTGCGGTTCTAGAAGAAAGGTTAAGCCAGAGGAATTCCTAGGCTAGGCGAGAATTTTTTTGGCTTTTTACGCTTGGGCGCACGCTATGAGTTGCCAAAGACTGGTTCTGAGATCTTAATTTGTTGGGCGCGTACCATCTAGTCCTCTACGAGGCCGTTTCAATAGTGAACTAAAGCGGTGAAACGTGAGTCACGTTTAGCATTACCATAGAAAACTCAGTACGTTTAAAATAGTGCAGTAAGCTTACGCAGGGAAATTGAGAGTCGCGATAGAATTATAAGGAGGATGCGCGATTTTGTGCCGGGTCACCGGTCAAAGGGTCGTGGACCCACCCGTACCCATTCCGAACACGGAAGTGAAACACGATTCCGTTCCGGGAGGTAGTGCGGTCTTCGGACGCGCGAAGCCCGGAAAGCTGGTGGCCCGGGTTAAACTTATTAATTAAATAAAAGTAGGGGGCGATTTGCCAGATGAATGGAATGTTGATAATGGAGCAGATAATAGGCCAGGCCCCCCCGTCTGACACGAGCCAGATATTGAACCTGATAATGGTTATTTTGTTCCTGATATTCTTGGTCTGGGGTCAGCGACTTCAGGCAAGTGTGATTTTAAAGGACATAGAGTACGCTTTGGCAAGGTTAAGGCTAATTAGAGACGAGGCTAGAAAGACTGTGATAGAACGAATCAAATCTGTGGGAAAGCTGGAAGGAGACCCCTCGAAAGAGGTTGACAGGTATCTTGAATATGTGTTCATAGAGCCTGTGAGTCTAGACCCCGCTGGTCTTGTATGGAAGTTGGATCACTTGTTAAAAGTGGCTGAAAACAGGGCGAGGTCTGAGGCGCAAAGTTTGATACCTCAGGCTTCCGAGGTCCAACGTCAAAACATTTTGAATGTGTTAGAGGTAGCACAATCTCTTAACATGCTCTACAAAATCATCAGACATTATTATATAATGGGAAAGAAAACTGCCAGCTACTTTATAATCATACAGCTTCAAGCAATTTTGCCAGAGGTTATGATGCAAGCTAATGCATTGCTGGCAGCCCTTCACGCATTCAGCTATGGGCACGTCATAGGCGACGGGGCAGGTGAGATCGTGGCCGCAAGATTTGCTCAGGGAGCTGAGGGTGAACTTATAGCGCAGGATACAGTAGTAGTCGATGTTCCATTTAACGAGAGGGTGATCTCCATTGTGAAGTCAAGGGGCCCAGGTGGCGTCGTAGGCATGCCTGGTGATGCTGTAATGAAGTTATTGGAGAGAGATCGCTATGACCTGGTAATAATGGTGGATGCAGGTCTAAAACTCGAGGGAGAGAAGAGTGGGGATATCTTCGAAGGGGTAGGAGCGGCAATCGGTGGAATAGGTACAGAAAAGTATAAAATAGAAGAGGCTGTAACCAAGAAGGGCATGCCCCTATATGGCGTCATAATAAAGATGTCGCTCATTGAGGCGCTTTCGCCAATCACGAAGGACATACTAAGCGGTGTTGAAAGAGCGTTCGACCGGGTTAAAGAAATAATAATGGAGAAGACAGCTCCGGGTGCTAGAGTGCTTCTCGTGGGGGTAGGTAACACCATAGGAATAAAGTAGGGGGTAAGGTGTGCGAAGTTTGGAAGAGAATAGCGAAGGCCAAGGAAAGCGGCGCGACTTTGTTCCGATGCTTTTCTTCTTGATCATCGGAATCCTGATGTTTTTGTCAATGACGCTTTTGGTGAACGGCATAAGTAGATGGAGAGATGGAGATCTTGTGTCCATGGCCTATGTTGCGATGGGAATTTCGGGTCTTTTGTTCTCAGCAATGAACATAACTACGTTTCAGAACAGGATAAGGAGGGTTCTCGTAGGAAGGAGCAGGGTTTTGACCGTTCTGAAGTGTTTGAAGTGTGGCTTTGAGCTTAAGAGGAACTTCAAAGAGGGCGACTATATATATGGACAGGGTGAAAGTTGCCCAAGCTGTAAAAGTCAAGAGCCCTTAATTATAACTTCAATATATGTAGAAAAACCTGTTACGAGAGCTAGGTTAGGACAATAGTTTTATCAGGAAGCACCAATACTGTTTCCTCTGCTTGTGCTACCGGAACCTTGAATTTTTCAACTAAGACTGGAAACCTGTATAAGGACCCTGATGCCATTAGAAGGGAATCTAGAGGAGTTTTTAACCATCTTTCGCAGAAAGGCATACTGCGGAATCTAGAGTAAAGATTTTCCGTCTCCTTTCTTCGTTTATGTAATTTGAATATGGTATACTTTTGCGTCTCGACAACCTCGCCGGCACCGTTGGCGTATGTAACAAAGGGTTCAAGAGCTAAAACAACAGACCTGTTTATCGTATGCCTCATATTAGAATTGCTGACGTTAGGAACGCTTAAACCAGCGTGCAAGTTGAATCTAGTTATTTCATGCCCAGTTAGATTTCTGACGACCTTGAAACCTCTAGAACGAATTTCGGGCTCTACTATATTTCCAATATCCTCCAACTTGGATCCAAAACCTATGCGAGAGATTGCCTTCCTGAGCGCATCCTCAGCAGCTGCAACCAAGGCACGGTCTGCAGGTGACAGATTAATTGTAAACGCAGTATCGACTATAAAACCCTCGATGTGGACGCCAATGTCCACCTTCACCAGACTTCCAGGGGGCACTATGTTGTTGTCGTTCGGAGTTGCAGTGTAGTGGGCAGCGATCTCATTTACGCATATGTTGCATGGAAAAGCTGGAATTCCACCTTGTGAGGTTATCTCATTCTCAACTGAAGTACACAATTCCAAAAGCGAAATATGTGGCTTTATTTTGGGCTTGATATACTGCTTTACTCTCGAGGCGATTTTCCCCGCTTCAACGTAGCGACTTACGGCATCTTCACTTAACTCCTGAGTACCCGGCAAACCTCTTATCCTTTACCATTCTGCAGATGTTGATAAAAGTATGGTGCGCGAAGCCGGGACGAGTTACAGAAAGGGAGTAGTCGGAGGAACTTTTGATATTTTTCATGCAGGCCACAAAAAGCTGTTGAAAACGGCTCTTATGAACGTGGACGCATTGCTCATAGGGATAACTTCAGATAGATTTGCAGCCCTCTCCAGAGGTCGTGAGGTGAACCCGTTTGAGAAGAGGGTGCGGAAAGTTCTGGATTTTATAAGGACTTTAGACAAGGAGGATAAAGTAGAAATAAGAAAAATAGAGGACCCTTTCGGTCCTTCGGTTGAAGATCAAGAGCTGGAAGTATTATTTGTAACAGAGAACCTCCTTTTTAACGCTCTCAAGGTTAACAGTTTAAGACAGCCTAAGGGCATGAAGCCACTTGACATCTTTGTTGTGCCACTGTTACGAGCAGAGAATGGCGGAATCCTGTCCTCAACTAGGATAAGGACGAAGAAGATAAATGAAAATGGAACCATAGCGCATTGATGGCTTCCCAACCGGTGCGGCGTTGGCATTGAGATACTGCTCGGAAATACTCTCTGAGCATCTTAGCAAAATAATGCAAGTCGTCCGGAGTTAATGTTTTTTAGAACCTCATGGTTAATAAGCCGTCTTGAGAAAGACGCTGAGGGGAGTTACGCTTGTCCGGAGCTGAAGACATCGCTCATAGGTTGCATCAAAACGAGAGGTTAGTCCTTAGGGTATTGAATAAGGGTCTAAGAGATATCGAGAGCATAGCTAAAGAGGCCGGCCTTTCCATCAACGCTGTAACATGGGCAGCATATTCCCTAAAGGAGAAAGGTTTGGTTAAAGTTAACGAGAAAGTACGTATTGAGTATTTACTCGGCGCTGAAGGAGAAATGTACTTGAAGAAGGGTTTCCCCGAGATGAGGCTGATTTCTAAGATTGGGGATGAGGCCGCGATCGAGGGGTTAGACCTGACTGAGGATGAGAGAAGCTATGGTATATTATGGGCGGTTAAGAAAGGGTTGGTCACGATCAGGTCGGAACTTGGAAGGAAGGTATTAAAACTGACGGATGCAGGTAGGGATAGGCTCCTCAAGGGATTCCCTGAGCAAAATGTCTTGGAGAAGATCAGATTAGGTTTGGAATTGGCGCCAACTGAAACTGAACTGTTGAACGAACTCGAGGTAAGAGGTGACGTGATCAGGAAGAAGGAAAAGAAGAGCGTTGAGGTGTATCTTACGGAGCTCGGCGAGGTTATCGCTAGAACTGAAGTGGAGCTAGCGCCTGAGGTAAACGTGCTAAGTAGCGATGTCATAGTGAGCGGCAAATGGAAGGATGTCTACCTGAGACCTTATAACATAGAGGTGCCAACAAAGGTTGTCTATCCGGGAAAATCTCACCCTTATCAACAAATAATAGATCTAGTACGAGAGGCATTGATCGGGATGGGTTTTGAAGAGGTGTACTCGCCCCCTGTGGAGATTAATTTTTGGAACTGTGATGTTTTATTCATGCCTAGCGATCATCCAGCTAGAGATATCCACGACATGTTTTACCTGAAGAGTGCAACGGTTGGGACGATAGCTGATCATGGACTGGTGCAAAGAGTGAGAGAAACGCATGAAAATGGTTGGAGGACTGGTTCCACTGGGTGGGGATTTTGGGACCCGCTACTCTCTCTGCGTTTGATACTTAGGAGCCAGACGACCGCTGTATCTGCCAGATACCTGAGCAAAATGGGCTGTGAACTTCCCAGAAAGATGTTCACGATAGACAGAAATTACAGGCCTGAGAAAATTGATTCAATACATCTTCCAGAGTTTAATCAATGTGAGGGGATCGTGGCAGCACGAGGTGTAAACCTTCGACATCTAATGGGATACATGAAGAAGATAGCTGAGGTCTTTGGAGCTGAAGAGGTCAGGTTTCAACCCGGTTTCTTCCCTTTCACCGAGCCGAGTGTTGTGGGTTTCATAAGACACCCTAGGCTCGGATGGATTGAGGCTCTACCGGGCGGTATTTTTAGGCCTGAGGTTACAAAACCCCTTGGAATAGACGTTCCCGTTCTGGCGTGGGGTCTAGGCATAGATAGGCTGGCTATGATAGCCCTGGGTGTTGACGACATAAGGCAACTTTTCTCCGCAGACCTTGACTGGCTTAGGAATGTTCCGTTTCCTGAGCTTAAGGTGTGAACTATAATGCCCACCGTGAGATACGAGTTTGAAGACATCCTTCGCCTAGTAGGCGCTACTAGAGATGAAATTTTTAGAACCATACCGCATCTAAAAGGTGAGGTAAAGCAAGAGGCCGAGGAAGAAGTGAGTATAGAGCTGGAGTCGGACAGGCCCGACCTTTTGAGTCTTCATGGATTAAGCAGAGCTATAAGAAGTTATCTAGGAATAGAGGTAGGTCTGCCGAGGTGTACAAGAATTAGCCTCAAGCGCGCTTTCGAGGTAGAGGTCGAAGAGGTTAGGTTAAGGCCTGTAGTTAGTTTCGCGGTAGCTAAAGGTGTACCCTTTGATTACAAGACCATCAAGATTTTCATGAACCTTCAAGAACTTTTGCACTTGACGATCGGGAGAGATAGGCGCAAAATGGCGATCGGGGTACACGATTTGGACAAGATAACACCACCAGTGGTGTACACAGAAGCATCTCCGGAGTCGATTATCACACCGCTTGGTTTCACCGAGGAGATGAGTCTTAGAGATGTCCTTGAGAGGCACGAGAAAGGTATCGCATACAGACATCTTTTGGAGAGAGATCACACTTTCCCCGTATTCATGGATGCTGATGGCATCTTCAGCTTCCCTCCTGTGATAAATAGCGAGAGGACGAGGGTTACGGAGAATACCAAGAATCTGTTTATCGAGATGACCGGAACGGATGAGAGGGCGATCAACTGCGCTATGGCCATAATCGCCGCAGATCTTGTGGATATGGGCGCGACGCTAGAGGGGATCAAAATGAGATTCGGTACGCTTGAGACCATGGTCCCCAAGCTTTCGCCTTTGGAACGTCCTCTAGATATTGATTACGCTGAGGAAACGATTGGAATTGAGCTCTCTGATGAAGAGGCTAAGGAAATGCTGGCTCGTATGGGACACGATGTCGAGATCCTTGAGAGACGTAGGTTTTTAGTTAAGATGCCACCCTATAGATACGATGTGCTACACCAAGTCGACTTGATTGAAGACCTTGCGATAGCTTATGGGTATGAGAATTTAACGCCAGAGCTTCCACCTGTAGCAACAGTTGGAAGGCGTTCGGGTCTAAGCATTTTAGAATCCAGGATTAGAACGATCTTGACTGGTCTGTCTTTTCAAGAGGTTTTGACGTTCACACTGAGCAACGCAAGGTTGCAGTGTGAGATGATGAACTTAGGTCGCGCTGAAGGGCTAATTGAACTGGAAAATCCCGTGAATGAGGAACTAAGTTGCCTCAGAAAGTGGATACTACCTGGCCTTATGAATTTCTTGGCGCAGAACAAGCACTCGAAGTACCCTCAAATGATATTCGAAGTCGGCTATGTGTTTCAACCTGGTAATGGTGAAACTGCGACATCTACGTACAGAGATGTCGGTGGAGTATTGATCAGCTCTGAGGTGACATTCAACGACGCTAGAGCTGTTGTAGACGCCTTGAGCAGATCGATGGGTTGGAAGCTCGTGCTGGTTAGTGAGGACCACCCCTCCTTTATAAAGGGCAGAACCGCAGCCATCGTGCACGAAGACAGGAAGATAGGTGTGGTTGGGGAATTACACCCGCAAATCCTCAACAACTTCGAGCTCGAGCTCCCCGCTTCCGGGTTTGAGATTACGCTCGCAGGACCCTTGCCCTATGTCAGGTGATGCAGAGGGCCCGTCTTTAAAGGCCAGGTGCAGTATTTATAAAACCTTGATTGTACGTACTGTAGGGCCTGTGTGAAAAAAGGCCCACTTGCGCGGATCCGACCTACAGGAGCTTCGGCTCTGGGATGAAGGAGGAGTACCCAAGGTGGGTAAATCAGCACAGGCCCTGGCTCGGTTGTAAGAGCCGGCGGAGGGGGCTCTAGCTTTCTATGATACCCGGTGTCAGAGCCGAGCCAAATTCCGATGGATATTCGACCTTCAATTGCCTGATGAGGGCCTCTAGACCCTCGATATCTTTGAGGTCCTTCTTTAACAATGAGCACAATTTACGTCTTAAGCTGAGGTCTACGTCCAACCTACCCCTCGTGAGCTCCACGATTTGTTTCACGATCCTCTCGCCAGCCTTGTCAAAGTCCACAAGAACTATGACTCTCTTGCAGCGCACGTGCTGCAACCTATCAAATAAAGACTTGGGGCCGCTGACCTTAACAATGGGCGACTTGACACCAATACTTCTTAAAGCCTTCTCGTCCTTTGTACCCTCTACAATAAAACAAGACCCCTCCTCTGAGCGCACCATCTCATCTATGAGTTTGGCGAGTAACTTTCGCCTGTTTTCATTCCAGTTCATTTTTGTCTTCCTAACTTTGATATGCAATCAGAATTCAAAAAAGAGCTAATAAAACTTGCTGGTTTCGTCTTGAAAATAACTTAAATATAGGAGCCTTTTATTCAGTCCGTTGACGATGGTGAAGAATGATGAGTTCTGAGGGAACTGGTGTGAGTTCGTACTTCAAGTATAATGTTAGATTAAAGGTTGAGGTCGGGGGGGTTGTGGAGAAGGTCCCTAGATAAAAAAGAGGGCCTACACAAAAACACGATATAATAGGGGCCGTCTTCGGTCAGACCGAGGGGCTCTTTGACGAGACCCTTGACCTCAAGTCCTTACAGAAAAGAGGCAGAGTTGGAAGAATAGAAGTAAATACGAAGGAAGAGGGGGGTAAGACAGTTGGCGAGGTGATAATACCTGTATCTCTGGATCAATCAACAACCGCCCTCTTAGCTGCGACCATCGAAAGCATAGATAGAGTAGGACCGTATCAAACGAAGTTTACTTTAAAGGAAATAGAGGATATACGGGAGGTCAAGAAACGAGAAATTGGGGAAAGAGCAAAGGAGATAATGCAACTTTGGAGAGCTCAGAAGAAGACACATGAGGCCGAAATTGTGGAGGAAGTTCATAAGAGTACTGAAGAGCAAAGGATCACTTCATTCGGCGAGATAGCTCTTCCGGCAGGACCTGAGGTTGAGACATCGAAGGAACTCGTAATTGTAGAGGGGCGTGCGGATGTACAACTTCTACTTTCTCTTGGCATCAAAAATGTGATTGCTACCAACGGGGTCGAAATCCACAGGTCATTAGTCAACCTTACAAAGTCAAAGGAGAAAGTTGTGGCGTTCCTTGATGGGGACCGCGTGGGCGACATGATCTTGAAGTCATTGCTTAGGGAGGGTGCCAAAATAGACTATGTGGCTAGACCCCCAAAGGGAAAGGAGGTGGAAGAGCTGCCGCCAACTGATGCGCTCAGTTTGCTAAACGCTGCTGAACCCCTATCCCAGTATCTGGCTAGAGAAGAGGGCGAGAAGAGGATGCTGAAGATCTCGGACGCTATGAAAAGGAGGATCGCGGCTGAGGCCGCGAACGTTAAGGAGAGATTGTTATCCTCGCTCCTAGATGAGAACGGCGAAAAAGTTGCTGAAGTCCCTGTAACTGAGCTTTACGACAGATTAGATGCTTATAGGGAAGTTTTCGGGATAGTATTTGACGGTGTTGTCACCCAGAGACTAGTAGACAAAGCGAACAGCTTAGGAATAAAGCTGATAGTTGGTGAGAGAATAGGGTCTCTTGAGAAGAAACCTGAGAGCATGACTATAATGCGTCTCGCTGATTTCTCAGAGCAGGTCTAGGCACATCAACAGGGCGGGTGATCTTGGACTGTAATAATCCGGAATCTCTCCAACCACCTTAAACCCAAGTGACCGGTATAGGTTTATTGCAGGAAGATTTCCCCTGTCCACCTCAAGCTTGAAACTCTTAACGCCCTTTGCTTTAGCTTTTACAATCGATTCGGAGAGCAGGGCCCTACCTATCCCGCGATTTCTTTGTGCAGGAAGGACTGCGATAGAGAGTAAGTGAGCATCGTTGCTTCTGATAGCAACTAGAGAATATCCAACTACTCTCTCGTCAACTTCGGCCACTAAGAATATCCCAATCCTCAGCTTAAGGTGAAGTTCTATATACGCTGGTGGAAATTGAGAGGAGAAACAAGATCTCTCTATATACATTATGGCGTTGAAATCTTCTTCGCGCGCGTCCCTAATTTTGCAAGCACCCATACTACTTCCTACCGCGCCTTTGAAAGCGACTCTTCATTCAGACATAGAAATTGTTGTCCCCATTTGAATTTCGAAAGCACCTTCTCAGCTAACTCAAGCTCTCCAAATATTATGAGAGCTGCTGCGATGGCCTCTGCGCTAGAGAGTTTTTCCAACGAGCCATAATTGACAGGGTTGGCTGCCAACAGAGGCGGTAGACGCCTATGGACGCCTCTCTTTATCTTGTGGAATATCGTTGTCGATCCCTTCCAAGAGATGTCCAGCACCACAAGGCCATTAGTCTTTGCAAGCTGGGCATCAGATGGGGTGAGCTGTTTTTCGGCTTCGGGGTTTAACACGATAGCCCATTTTGGGATTTGTGATACCTTGCCTACGATCTTGAGCAACCCATGTCTTTTTAATGCTAGGGCGGTGCACTTCTTTGGATCATCCTCTCTTAGACGATACGCTAGTAACTTCAAAGTAAGACCTTGCCCTTTAGAGCTGAGGTGTGCCGACCGTAACTCCTTTTCTGTTTTAGGCGGAATTCGACTAAGCGACCCACCCGCCCATCCTGCGGGTAAGTCATCCGGGCTCTTTCGGTCTTGCTCCTCGCGAGTCTGGGATTTTCATCCCGCCACCGGATGTCGTCAAAGGCTTCTCTTGCCTCATCATCCACATCTGCTCCGAGCGGGTGTCTTTTCTGTCCCGTAGCTAGGGGTCTCCCCCTGCGCCTCACGGCGCCGCGATACCCGCATGGAGAAGGAAGTTTCCTCAGGCGCTTGAGAATCCCCTCCTCAAGCTCCCGACATCCGCCCATCGGCTCACCTCAGCTCTATGGACAAGTAGATCTACTCGCAATGATAAACAATTCGTCGACACAGTACTGTTGCAATTACAGAAAAACGCCGGCACGGATGATTTTGCGCCCAGAGACTCAAACGCGGGATTTTCACCCCGACACCTCGAGCGATTGGGATTGGTGGACTGAGCACCTCGGCCGAGGCCTTGGTGCTTACATCCCCAACCCATCAACGGGATCTTCTATCCCAGCTCTCGTCTGGCACCCCGGCCTGTCGCCAGGTCAGGCATGTGCCAGAATGGTCGCCTCTTTTCGGGAGTGGCTTCGAGCTTAGATGCTTTCAGCTCTTATCCACAGCGGCGCGGCTACCCGACGTCTGCCCTGTCGGACAGCCGGTACACTGGAGGCCGCGACGCCCAGTTCCTCTCGTACTGTGGACATCCTCCCCTCAGGCGACCAACACTCCCAACAGATAAAGTCCGACCTGTCTCGCGACGGTCTAAACCCAGCTCACGTTCCCCTTTGACGGCCGAGCAGGCCTACCCTTGGCGGCTTATGCACCGCCAGGATGGGAAGAGCCGACATCGAGGTTCCAAACCGCGGGGTCTATGGGAACTATCGCCCGCGACGAGCCTGTTACCCCTGGGGTAAGTTTTCTGCCAGCTCCAGCCCCTACCCGTAGGGACATGGAGGTTCGCTAGGCCCGGCTTTCGCCTCTGTGATCCCTGATGTGCGGATCGCAGTCAGGCCAGCTTTTGGCCTTGCCCTCTACGGCGGAGTTCTGACCCGCCTGAGCTGACCTTTGGGCCCCCTCGATATCTTTTCGAGGGGGGGCCGCCCCAGCCGAACTGCCTACCAACCGGTGTCCTCAGGTTTCCCTGAGTAAGAGCTGATCAGATCAGTGGGTGGTGTTTCATTGGCGCCTCCTCCAGCTTCCGGAGAAGCTGAAGTGATGACGGCTCCCACCTACGCTATGCACTAATCTAATCGGCCCAACGGCAGGTTGCAGTAAACCTCCACAGGGACTTCTTTTCCCGTTGGGAGTTCGTGGACTGTTCATCCACGTTACGTGGGTTCACCGGGCTCCGGGCGGGGACAGCGGGGCCCTCGTTGATCCATTCATGCACGTCGGAACTTACCCGACAAGGCATTTGGCTACCTTAAGCAACACCATTTGGTGCTGGACCATATCTTCATCTGAGCACGGTCCTATGCTCAGATGCCTAGCGTATGGTCTCTGAGGCGCCCACCCTTCGCTCGATTTCCTGAGCGATTTCTTTAACGGAATATTTACGATCAACCGATATATCGTAAGCCATTTTGATCAACTTCTTTAAACCTTCAGCATTTTTGTGTTCTCCATTTTCAAGTGCCTCCACGATCTTGTAAAAGTAATCGAATTCTTTCGATTTCACGATTGGCCTGTGTTTCTTAAAGAAAGGGATTACCCTTTCTGAGAGATGCCTTCTGTTGTCGACTATATATTGGAGTATTGTTTCCTCTTGACCGGGTTTCGGGATTATTCTTCCGCATCCAAACACTCTTCTAAAGAGTTCCAGTATAACCCTATTGTCCTTATGTTGAGTAACGTGAAAGACTGGGTCCACCACCCAGCCGTATTTTGTATCACGTTGTTTTTTTATCGAAACAGAGAAACAGCCTTCACCCTCAGCGAAGCCTAGGAGATAATAATTGAGGTACTTACGCCTCTTAGGAAGCTTTGATGGTTCGATCAAATCCCTGAATTCAAAGAGCATTGGTCTCATTTTTGGAACCCTGTGTCAGCGAAATATAAGACTTGCGAAGGGCGGTTCCCTGCTTGTCGCGCTCATCGTTCACAGCTCTTTTCCCTACTCGGGGACTGTGAACTCATGCTTCCAAGCATATAGCTAGGTTTAACGACTCCCTTTAATGCTGAGAGTCAGAGTTACTCCCGGCGTTAAGCGGTCCTTGGCTCGGTTGAACCCGAGTTTCAGATACCGCCACTGGCCAGGATTCAGGAACCGTGCACACCCTTTCGGGCTGGCGGTTCCCTATGTTTTTAGTAAACAGTCGGGACCCCCTTGTCACTGCGACCTGGAACTAAGCAGAGCTCAGTTTCAGGCACCCCTTCTACCGAAGGTACGGGGCTAATTTGCCGAGTTCCCTCGCCACGGAGTACCCCGACACGCCTCGGGCTCCTCACCCAGGAACACCTGTGTCGGTTCTAGGTACGGTTGGATGGGATCCTTCTTCGATGCCTTTTCCTTGGCTCTAGGGTTCAGCCGAACACGCCTAACGGCGTGCCATTCCTGCCTTCACCTGCTTCTCGCCTTTACGGCACTCCACAGGTTTGAGCAGTTAGACGAGGCGACGACCCCGCTCAGCCTACCCCAAAGCGTCGGCATCGAAGCCTTGCGTTACCGCGAAGTGTACCCACCCAGTGCTGGAATATTAACCAGCTTCCCTTTTGGCAACGCAGGTTAGACGTTGTCCTTAGGACCGACTAACCCCCAGCTGACGACGCATCGCTGGGGAACCCTGGTCCTTCCGGCGGTCGGGATTTTCACCCGACTTTGCTGTTACTACCACCGGGATCTGCACTTCAGGCCGGTCCACTGGACCTCACGACCCAGCTTCGACCCGACCTGAACGCCCTCCTACCAGACATGGTCTCTGACCATGCTCTGGGGTATCGACAGTCGGCTTGAGCCCCGTCCATTTTCAGGGCCTCGCTTCTCGGCGGGTAAGCTGTTACGCACTTTTTAAGGGATGGCTGCTTCTAAGCCTACCCCCCCGCTGTCTTAGAAGCGGGACGCCTTTTGGTTTGACACTTAGCCGACATTTAGGGGCCTTAACCCCAGTCTGGGTTGTTCCCCTCTCGGTCCCGGGGCTTACCCCCGGGCACCCGTCTCTGCCCTTCTACGACACCTGCACATTCGGAGTTCGAAAGAAAAGCGGGCCCTTTCGAGCCCTTACTTTCCAATCGGTGCTCTACCGCGCAGGCAGTCTCCGGGCAGGCTGGACTGCGGCCCACTTCGGAGGGAACTAGCTATCACCGGACTAGATTGGCTTTTGGCCCCTAGCCCCAGGTCAGAGGAACAAATTGCACGTTAGCACCCCTTCGGGCCTCCACCAGGCTTTCGCCTGGCTTCGCCCTGCCCAGGGCTAGATCGTCCGGTTTCTAGTCTAGTGGTTGTGACTTCAGGCGATCGTCACCCCGCCTCTCGTCGCTCATCGCGACTGCAGGCTGTCGGTTTCCCTTCGCTTGCGGAGATAGACTCCTTAAGCTCGCCACAACCACTAACTCCCCGGCCCGTGGTTCCAAACGGAAAGTACAACCCTGGTACCTCTCATCACCTCTGGCCTCTCGACCAGAGATTTTTGAGAGGGTTAACCCTTTAGGGCTGTACACGTCTATAACCACCTGGTTTCAGGCACTTTTCACCCCCCTCCCGGGGAACTTTTCAGCTTTCCGTCGCCGTACTGGTTCGCTATCGGTCTCGGGACGTATTTAGCCTTGGAAGCGGATAGCTCCCAGCTTCCCAAGCCATATCCGAGGCATGGTACTCTGGGACAAGGATCCATCTCTCGCCAGCCTTCCCCTACGGGACTATCACCCTCTATGGCGGCCCTTTCCAGAGCTCTTCAGGTCAGCTGGCAGGGAGGCGATCCAACCCACAACACCACATCCTAAGCGAGTTTCCCCGCCAAGTTCGGTTTGGGCTCCTTCCTTTTCGCTCGCCGCTACTCAGGAAATCTCGTTTTTGATTTCTCTTCCTCTGCCTACTCAGATGTTTCCTTTCGGCAGGTTCCCACACCTTTTGGGTGCGCCATCTCCTTACGGAGATGGCAGGTCATCCCATTCAGGCACCCTCGGATCGACGGATGCGTGCTCCTACCCGAGGATTTTCGCAGCTTGCCACGCCCTTCTTCGGCGCCCGAGCCAAGCCATCCACCAGGTGGCGTAGCATGTCGGGATTACTCCCCCACGTTTGAGACTCTAGGTCTCGCAACACCCGTGCCGGCGTTCATGGCCACCCGCACTTTGCGAGAGGCTACGCCATTCGCCCGGGACTCTCATCCCGGGTTCATGATGAAACTGGGAGTTTGTGCTCCTTTAGCACGCTCATGCGCTATTTTTCGTGGAGGTGATCCTGCCACACGTTCCCGTGCGGCAACCTTGTTACGCCTTCTCCCCCCTCGCAAAGCTTGGGTTCGTCTTGCCCACGCGGAGCAAGCCTGGCCCGAGCCTCACTCGGGTGGAGCGACGGGCGGTGTGTGCAAGGAGCGGGGACGTATTCACCGCGCGATGGTGACACGCGGTTACTAGGCATTCCACGTTCACGAGGGTGAGTTGCAACCCTCGATCCCAACCAAGGTAGGATTTAGGGATTGCCTTCTCCTTTCGGAGTCGGAGCCCACTGTTCCTACCATTATCTGCCGCGTGCGGCCCAGGGGTTTCGGGGCATGCTGACCTGCCGTTGCCCCCTCCTTCCTCTGCCTCATCGGCAGCTGTCCCTCCAGAGTGCTGACCTCCTAACGGAAGTCGTGGCAACTGGAGGCGGGGATCTCGCTCGTTACCTGACTTAACAGGACACCTCACGGCACGAGCTGGCTTACCGTCTCAGTGGGGGATCGCCCGCTGAGAAGACGGCCATGCACCTCCTCTCAGCTAGTCTGGCAAGGTCTTCAGCCTGGCCTTCATCCAGCTGTCTCCCCTGGTAAGGTTCCCGGCGTTGACTCCAATTAAGCCGCAGCATTCACGCCTTGTGGTGCTCCCCCGCCAATTCCTTTAAGTTTCAGCCTTGCGGCCGTACTCCCCAGGCGGCGGGCTTACTGGTTTCCCTGCGTCACCGGGGAAGGACATGCCTACCCCGACGACTAGCCCGCATCGTTTACGGCTGGGACTACCCGGGTATCTAATCCGGATCGCTCCCCCAGCTTTCGCCCCTCACCGTCGAGCGCGTTTTGGCCGCCCGCCTTCGCCACTGGTGGTCTTCCTAGGATCAGAGGATTTTGCCCCTACCCTAGGAGTACCGGCGACCTCCCCCGCCTCCTATCCCTGCAGTATTTCATGCACACCGACGGTTAGGCCGTCGGATTTAACATGAAACACACAGGGACGGCTACGGGCGCTTTAAGCCCAATAATCGTCCCCACCACTCGGGGAGCGGGTATTACCGCGGCGGCTGACACCCGACTTGCCCCCCCCTTATTCCCCCAGCTTTTTGCACTGGGGAAAAGCCACCCTCAGCGGATGGCACTCGGGATGACTCTGTCGCGCTTTCGCGCATTGCAGAAGTTTCGACCATGCTGCGCCCCGTAGGACCTAGGGCCTTGTCTCAGTCCCCATCTCCGGGCTCCCCCTCTCAGGGCCCGTACCGGTCTTAGGCTTGGTGGGCCGTTACCCCACCAACTACCTGATCGGGCGCGGTCCCATCCAGAGGCGCAGATCACGAGGATTACGTGATCTGCCTTTCCACGAGGCGCCATTCCAGGACACCTCGCTTGCCGGGGATTAGCGCAGTTTCCCGCGGTTATCCCCGTCCTCCGGGCAGGTTGACCACGTGTTACTGAGCCGTTCGCCGCGTGCCTGTTACCCCAGGCCGCTCGACTCGCATTGGTAAGACCCATCCCGAGAGCAGTGGGGTCCGACAGGATCAATCGGATTGGTACGGCCGCGCATGAGCGCTTGGCCGGAGCACAAACTCCATCAGACCTGAAAAAGCATCAGGTCTTCATGTATTTATCCGCACGTGGAGGCCTACCCCTCACATCCAGGCAATGAGCCTAAAGATCAGGGAGCGCGCCGTCTACTTGCGGATTATTGCACCTTTATATTTACAACTGGATGCTTATAAACATTAAGCCCACCTGGAGGCTTTTTTCACTCCACATTGTAGGAGACTGCTGAATAATATATAAATATGGGATCAGTGGTATCTTTTTGGGTTTTTAAATTGGAAAAGAAGGTCATAAGTCCAAGAGGCATCTTTGAAGACACCTACGTCATTGACTCGGATGGTGTACCGCGCTTCAAAATTCTCATAGGCGGTAGTTGGTCTTTTGGGAGCTCAGGAGGAGATTATTTCGACGTCCGTTCGCCCATAGATGGGAATACTGTAGCGAGGGCTACGAGAGCCACTAAAGATGATGCGAATTCTGCTGTACAGGCGGCTTATAGTGCTAGAACTAAGATAAGGAGCATAGCTGCAGTACACAGAATAGAGCTATTTGAGAAGACCTGTGAGGTCATGAGGTCCTATGCTGAAGATTTTATACGGACCATTGTTATCGAAAGTGGCAAACCGATAAGTTCCGCGAGGGGCGAGTTCGAGGCCTCTCTACTCAGGATGTGCTACGCAAGCGAGGAAGCAAGGAGAATCTACGGTGAGTATATACCTGGAGATTGGGTCGAAGACACAAAGAACAAGGTGGGAATGGTTATACGGGAGCCCGTCGGTGTTGTTGCTGCCATATCACCTTTCAATTATCCGCTGTTCTCCGGAGTGTCCAAAGTGGTTCCAGCCATACTTGCTGGAAACGCTGTTGTGCTTAAGCCAGCCAGCGATACCCCAATATCTTTGATCATGTATGCGCGTGCGCTCGAAGTTGCTGGTCTACCAAGCGGTGTTTTGAACGTGGTTACAGGTTCAGGCAGTGACGTCGGCGATGTGATAACAAGACACGAGTTAGTAGGTGCTATCAGTTTCACAGGCAGCACGGAAATTGGAAAGCAGATAGCGGCGAGGGCAGGCCTTAAGAGGTTGCACTTGGAATTAGGAGGGAAAGCCGCTGCCATAGTTTTAGAGGACGCTGACATTGATCTAGCGGCGCGCAAGGTTGCTCAAGGGAGCTTGAGGAACTCGGGACAGAGATGCGATGCGATAAGCAGGGTATTGGTTGTGGAAGAGGTTGCCGAGGCATTCGTTAAAAAACTCAGAGAGGAGGTTGCTAGGACTAAGTCTGGCAACCCTTGGGACGATGATGTCGTGGTTGGACCTCTTATAAACGAAAGAGCTTTGCGCAAGGTGGACGAATTGGTAAGAGATGCCTTGAGCAGAGGAGCAGAGCTGGTAATGGGCGGTAGCAGTGAGGGGCTTTTGTACCATCCCACCATTCTTGACAAAGTACCACTTGACTCCAAGATAGCGTGGGAGGAGACGTTCGGACCAGTAATACCAGTCATAAGGGTTAAGGATCTCGATGAGGCGCTGGAGGTGGCTAATAGGTCGAGATATGGTCTAGATTCTTGCGTCTTCACAACTTCGATGTACAAGGCTTGGAGGGCAATAAAGCTCCTTGAGGTCGGGACTGTTACCGTGAACGATTTTCCCGCTCACGGCGTCGGAAACTTTCCATTTGGGGGTATTAAGGATTCGGGCATAGGCCGAGAGGGCCTTGGATACAGCATTGATGAACTTACAGTATTAAAGACGATCTCTATAAACGTAGAACCTTCGGGTTTGAGGAAGGAATAGAGCTTTTAACCCTCAGTATTCCTTATATACCGGAGTAATTTACACCGCTGACGTATGCCCCAGAAAGCCAGACTCAAGATCTCGAGCCCAGAGTTGGAGAGTCTAACGCAAGTAGTCGATGAAATAAAAAAGGTCGCTGAGAAAAGCGGAGTACGTGTCTCAGGACCTGTGCCATTGCCCACAAAGAAGTTGCTCGTGACGACGCAGAAGAATGTTGGTGGTACGGGTACTACGACATGGGACAAGTTCGAGATGAGAATACATAGACGGGTATTTTATTTCGAGGCTAACGAAAGACTCCTAAGGCTCTTGCTGGGAATCAGAATACCTGAGAACGTGAAAATATCGCTGGACCTGCTTTAGACAGCCTCTCCTTAACGATAAACCACATTATCCCGAAACCGTCCCTAAGGGGTTTAAGCTTCGATTCGCCGGTTCTTTCATGATACTTTATGTTAAGTTCCAAGACCCTGAACCCGTGTTTCAACGCCTTGGTTAGAACCTCTGTTGAGAACTGCATGCCTTCCTCGTTTAGATTCATTTTTAGAAGGGTTTCTCTTCTTGCGCCCTTCATGCCGGTTTGAGTGTCCTTTACTCTCGCCCAGAAAAGTAGTGAAAACAGCATACTCAAGACAACATTTCCCACATATCGCCCCAAAGACATATTTTTAGGTTTAGACCTAAAACGGCATCCCAATACGAGGTCGGCGGAGCCATTGACCAAGGTTTCTAGAAGCTTAGGTATATCTGAGGGGTCGTAGGTTCCGTCGCCATCCATGAACAACACGAATTCGCCGGTAGCGCTTTCTATTCCACTTTTAAGTGCAGCGCCATAACCCCTTTTTCCCTGTTTTATTACCCTAGCGCCTTCTAGGGATGCTATTCGATCAGTACCATCATCACTCGAGTCTACGACTATAACTTCGCATTCCGGCAATGTATTGCGTAACCGTCTAATAACCGAGCTTATCGAGGCTGCCTCGTTAAGCGTTGGAATCACTACGGATACGCGAAAATGAGACATTCTTGTTTATTTTCAGTGTATAGCATTATCTGATGAAGTTTTCATCCCATTTTTGCATGAGGGAACTAAAAAAATAAGAAATAGCTTCTGATGATTTTTAAAGCTAGTAATTTAGCGTTAAAAGTGATTTTGCATTCATAATTACTTCTTTTGTCGATAAAGGAATATATCTTCGTCTTTTAGGCCAAACTCTTCTTTTAGAGCGCGTTTTGTTTTTCTTAATTCGTGTAACAACAACACCATATTAAACTCGCCACGTTCTCTTGCGAACTGATCTCTGAACAGCTCTAGAAGTGCTCTGTTAGCGTCATTTTCCAAAATCTCTATTTCAAGTCCAACTGGCTTGAAGAAGCAAGAACTCTCCTCGTAAGCTAACAGGTAATTGTCTATGAGATCTTTGACAAAGTCTTGAATGGTCCTTCGAGACCAGATGCTGCCAAATGGTGGATAGTTCAGCCTTAAAAAGTCCGCGAAGGATACCCTTTTGATCCTCCTCTGTGGAGATCCTGTGGAGATTTCAGCGTACGCAACATATGCGAAGACTAAGGGTACGATAGGAGACAGTTCTTCCAACATTCTTTTTCTCCTGCTGTGCTCCTCAGCAGAGATGCGGGGGCCCAAAATGTACGCGACTATACTACGCGTGTCGTATCTAGATTGTTTGGCCGCGTCCATCACAGCAGACCTCACCACTTCTGTCAACCTAACTCCCATACCAACCGAGGTCTTTTCGATAAACGTTCTTATCCTCTCAAGCTCTTCCTGTAGTTCTCTAGGTCTAAGAGTGCTTGTTGACGATCCCTTGCTCATCAAGTTGTAGAGTTCTAAAAGAGCACGTTGCTGCCTCTGTATAGATTTCCTGTTCTCAACAGCTTCTTCATATAGCTTCTGCAGCAGTTCTCGAAGCTCATTGGAAGACTCGTAAGCCGTCTGTCGGATTTCGTTAGAACCCTCAGACCTTATGGAGCTGAGCAACCTCAGATCTATGAGTTTCACATTTACTATTATCAACGCCAAACCTGTCAACGCCTTTGGCAGAACCTCGCCATAAGTTTCGATCCTTAACTTGGAAGTTTCCATCACGCCCAGCGTGGAGTAGGTCACTACAAGCAGATAAAGTATGACCGCGAAGACATACAGATCCCTACGAAAGTTTATGAGGGTCTCTGCCATCACAAACAGTAGAAAGACTTCCAAGAACATCATCGAGGTCACGTACATGAACCAGGTAGAGAAGACCATGGGCAATGTGTAGACGGAGGCGAAGTGAGAGTAAACCCCGAGCATCATAATCGCTAACGCTGAAGATGCTAAAATGATTTTATATAATTTACTATCCCAAACTGTGTTGAAAAGCAAAGGTATCTGAAAGGCCAGCGTTTTTACAAGCGAGGGCAGTGCCGCTAAGAATGTGAAGAGGAACATAGCGGTCTTTAAGAAGGGGAAAAAGGATGCGCTAGGACCGCCGAAGAATAGAAGAACGCTCATGGCAAACCATAGGAAAGGCAGGACGCCGTAGGAGGTAGTCCTGGCGGATTCGAGGACTACCATGAGTAAGCTTCCCTTCGTCCTCGCCCTGTAGCTCTTTTCAAGTATTCCGAGGAGGATATCGGATAGAAATGTTAAGATCCCCACGGACAGGAATATCGATGACAACTCGGTGTTGAAAAGCTTCATGGACACCCTTGCTGCATCCAAGAGTAAAGCCATGACTGAGAACTGAACTGTTATGACGAGCAGGACAACATATCTCGTACCATAACTCCCAACTTCAAACTGGTAGAAGCCTGCAAGCCTTCTGAACGCCATTTACGTTATCTAAAATGCCATTACATTGCTTTATTTCTTTTAACTCCAGCGACTGGAAAATGCTATATCCAGAGCCGACTGAGATGAGATGGTGCGGATGACGTCGAGAGCTTTTAGGGAAACCGCCAAAATTGGCATTATAGGCGGATCGGGACTTTATGAGCTGTTAGAAGATAAAAAGCACGTGGTATTGGAGACACCGTTTGGAAAAACGCCTAGAATCGAGGTCGGATATGTTGATGGGGTTAAGACCGCCTTCCTCCCTAGACATGCTAAACCCGGTTCCTTGAAGGTTTCGCACGCGGTTCCTCCAAGTGAGATAAATTACAGAGCCAATGTTTATGGCCTGAGAATGCTTGGAATTGAAAGGATCTATTCAACGAATGCCGTTGGGTCGATAAACACTGAGATATCCCCTGGCCAATTCGTGATCGTCGACCAGCTGATCGATGCCACTAAGAGGCGGGTTGGAACATTTTATGATGGAAAAACTAGGATCAGAGTGAATAGAGACAAGGTAGTTAGTGGCGTTGTCCATGTCGATTTCACCAGCCCATATTGTCCGGAGCTAAGAGGAGTTCTGATCAACTGCTGCAAAGAACTCGGATTTGGGCACAGAGAATCGGGTACTTACGTCTGCACTGAGGGACCCAGATTCGAGACGCCTGCTGAAATAATTGCGTACAGGACGCTTGGTGCCGACGTTGTTGGTATGACAAACTATCCCGAATGTATATTGGCCAGAGAGCTATCAATGTGTTATGCATCTGTCGCCATGTCGACAAACTACGCAGCCGGTACAGGACCGAAGAAAATTACGCATGAGGAGGTTAAAGAGATATTCGAATCGAACATCGACAAGGTTAGAACGCTGCTTAAAAGGGCAATCAAATTCACACCTATGGAGAGAGAGTGCGATTGTGTAAGGGCATTGGTTGGTGCTACAGCATAAAGTTCTGAGGAACGCGGGCTATTAACCATTTCGTCTTTTTCGATAACAAAACGTAAATGTGCCGTGAGAAGGATATTTATCTTTGAGTTTTTGGGAAGGTATTACGGCCAAGCGAAAATCGTGACAAAGTATCCGGTATGTTCCTCCACCACATCATAGGGCTGCACATATCAATCTAAGCCTGAACATTCTCACGCACAACATCAGCTTATCAGTCTTCGACTCGGTCTGCTACTTCGGAACCAAATCAAGTAGCCTTCACCAAACTTCGCCCGTACCGTGGTACGCATCTACCGTATGATATTCTCTACATACGGGCTTCATCTATTTTTGAGACTTTGGAAACGGAAACTTATTTATGGGCATCAGCGCTCAATAAGAATCATTATCGGCAAGAGGCTCTCACACCAGCTCTCAAGTATCTTTACGATGAAGAACTTACCACGATCAGTTAAAGAGAAGCTGGGATATATTTGCTATATTATTTGAGCCAGCAAGACACGTAAAAACGCGACCAGTTTGGCAAATTTTAGAGGCAACTGTGTTTTTGGATACGAAGATGACAAACGATGTTTTTGGTGCGGCCGCCGGGATTTGAACCCGGGCCTTCGCCGTACTGCGGTTGCCATGGCAGGGCGAGATCTTACCAGGTTGTCCGTGTAAAAGCTCTAGACCACGGCCGCTTAAGTCAATACTTGTAAAAAGGGATTTAAGCTTTCCTTCGGCCATCTCACGAAAATCTTTAAGGCTCGTGTCCTTTAAAATCCGAGGGAAAAAGCAGCCGGCGTTTCTGAGGAGGTGGTGCGAGGGGAGGGATTTGAACCCTCGAACCCCTTCGGGACGAGATCTCCTACCGAGCTGATCTTAAGTCTCACGGAATTCTCGCGCCTTTTCCAATCTCGGCAACCATCGCGAGGTCTTTTTCTGTCGTTCCTACTCGCGCACCCCGCACCATGGGCCTCTTGTTAATTGAAGGAAATAAGTTTTTTCGCTCATCGTTCAGAAAGAGCTGCTTGTTAATTAGTTGGTGAACACTAGCAAAATGAAATTTGACTTTCGGAAAGAGAGGTTGAACTGGATGTTAGGAGTAAAAATATGGTATCATTTTGAGTTTTATCAACTTCCCTACCAGCACTTAGTCCTTAACGCTCTCGAGTATAGAGAGAGCACTCCAAAGGCGCGTTCTTGATAAAGTGGGTATGTTGGCATCCTGAATGGCCTCATCGAGCATTTGAATGCTAGCTGAGGCCCTGACGCCAGGAGTCATATCCGTTTTGTTTAGAATGTCAATGGCGTCCTTAACAGTCTTTCTGATGTTCTTAGGAGCGGCCAGGTCATTCAAGACCATACTCATTATTTCTATTGCCTTTTTTATATTCTCTTCATTTATTTCTCGTTTCTTGACCTTGGGCTTGGAGCTCATTGACACCACCTTGTATTTTTGCGTAAGTAAGGATATTTAAGCATGTCACTTAAAATAAAATTAGTTGCCAGTGTTGATGCTTAAATCCCTCTTCATACGATGGTTACACGCAGATGTCAGAAGAGGACGTAAAAAGGAAGATGGTTAACCTCCTGCGTTCAGGCGCCACTATGCTTGCCGATCAGTGCCCCAGATGTGGAGGTATCGTATTCAGGCTCAAAAGCGGGGAGACGGTATGCCCTCGTTGTGAGCTCTCGGAGAAGGAGGAGGAATTAAAGTCCGAGGTGAAGGTTGAGATGGTGTCGAGTGAGTCTATTTTTGCGTCTTTAGAAGAAACCTTGATCACCAAGCTGTCCATTATAACTTCGTCGATATCAGAAAGCCAAGACATCTCTAGAATCAGAGAGCTTGTCCAAATTTGTAATGATATAATTTCAGTTATAGACCGTCTACGGAACCTGAGAAAGAGATGAGCACGGAGGGCGTCTTTAAAAACGTGGGAGGGTTCGTGGCACACCCTCTTATCCGACCGAACTCGTTAGAGTTCAGGGAGTATCAAGTTAAGATAGCCGAGAGATGTTTAAGCGGGAACACGCTTCTCACCTTACCCACGGGCCTCGGGAAGACATTTGTTGCGTTGCTTGTGACTGCTGAGAGGCTGAGAATCCACCCTGAGGCTTGGTGTGCGATACTTGCTCCAACTAAGCCTCTCATAAACCAGCATTACGATACTTTCATGGACAAGCTCTCTCTACCTAGAGATGCGTTCAGGCTCTGGACTGGTGATGTTGTGCCAGAACAGAGAACCTTGATAAAACGCGGTGTGCTCTTCGCTACTCCTCAAACTTTCAAAAATGAGCTTATGGGGGGGTTAGACCTTTCCGATCTAGTTCTTTTGGTGTTTGATGAGGCTCATCGAGCCGTAGGAAATTACCCTTATGTGTTCTCGGCCCAGGTGTACTGTAGGACATCTAAGACGCCTCTGATATTGGCGATGACCGCCTCTCCGGCACACACCGTTGAAAAGCTCATGGAGGTATCAAAGAACCTAGCGATCGAGAGATATGAAATAAGGACAGAGAGGGCTGAGGAGGTCAGACCGTTTGTTAAGGATATCGAATTCAAGCTAGTTCCAGTCCTGTTGCCCGACGTGATTTTAGAGGCCAGGTCTATTCTGATCAGGGAATTGCACGAACAATTGGAAAATCCTAGATCCTTAGGACTGGTTAAAAGTGCTAACCCTGCCTTTAGAGAGATAACGGAGGCCATGAAGGTTGCGAGGGTGAAGGCGGAAGCGAGGGGCGAGGGGATGAAATACGCGACTGCTTTAATGAACTTGGCCATTGCTAGGAGGTTGAAGATGGCCCTAGAGCGCCTCGACCTAGGAGGCCCAAGCCTTTTGCTCTCCTTTATGAGATCGCTAGCTGAAAAAAGCAGAAGGGCTGGTGCTATCAAATCGCTCAAGATGCTTTTTTGCTCTAGAAGGGTGAATGACGCCATAGAGTTGGTACGCGTTTACACTTCAACTCAGGAGTCGGATCCTAAGCAAGACGAACTGCTGAGGGTGTTGGAAAGAGAGGCCGAATTAGGGGTTAGGCGAATGATAGTCTTTGTGAGCTATAGAGAGGTGGCCAGGCAGCTCGTAGAATTCATAAACAAAAAAGAAAAGAAAACTTTGAGGCCCTACCTTTTGGTAGGGCATGCAAAGCACGGAATGAGCTCGAGTCAACAGCTTGACGCGATCTCGAGGTTCAAGGAGGGCACGTATAACGTGTTAATAGCGACACAGGTTGGAGAGGAGGGCCTCGATATTACGGGATCGGATGTTGTGATTTTCTATGACAACACGCCAAGCGCGTTACGTTTCATCCAAAGGACTGGGAGAACCGGGAGAGTTTCACCTGGCAAGGTTTACATAATGTTCTTTAAGAACACGTTGGATGAAAAGTACCTGTGGATAGCAAGGCGACGTGAATCAAGGATGAAAAAAGTTATTTCGGATCTGTCCAATGAGAACACAAAGATTAAGGAATCTGAGGAAAATCCTTCTTTACGGACATTCATGAGGGACCGACAAGAAGACGAAGAAAACAGGGAAAAGGTGGTGATAATAGTGGACACCCGAGAGCAAAATTCCGAGGTTGTGGAGAAGCTCTTAGGGTTAGGAATTGAGGTTAAATTCGCGCAACTTCAAGTGGCTGACTATGTACTCTCGGACAGAGTGGCCGTTGAGAGGAAGACCGTGAGGGATTTCGCAAGCTCCCTAATGGATGGCAGACTTTTTTCTCAGGCGAGGGAACTGAAGGAACAGTATCAAGCCCCCATTTTGTTAATAGAGGGAGAGGACCTATATGAACAACCTGGGATTTCCAAGAACGCACTCCTAGGCGCCCTCTCGAGCTTGGCCATAGACTTTTGCTTGCCAGTTGTACAAGTAAAGGATTCCGAAGAGACCTCTAAGTTGTTCTATTTGATCGCCCTTAGAGAGCAAACAAAGGAGAGGAGGATGCCCAGAGCCAGAGAAGGCAGGAAACCAACGTCCCTGTACGAAATGCAAGTCTATCTTTTATCGGGTTTGCCTTTCGTGGAAAGGACAACCGCCGAGAAGCTGCTATCTAAGTTCAAAACACCAGCCGCGGTGTTCAGTGCCACAGAGAGAGACCTCATGGAGGTGGATGGGATAGGAGAGAAGAAGGCTAGAGCTATAAAGGAAGTTATCGAGAGAGAGGCTAAGAGAGACGAAGAAGATGTGGCGAGTGTTCAGTAAGGAAATTTTTCACTAATCCATAAGATTCTTCGAAAACCTCGTCGAACGGCCTTGAAGCATCCACAACAACGAGTAGGTTTTTGTTTGCCAGATCATCATAAATCTTAACTACCTTTCTCAGAAAACTCTCGTGCTCGTATACGGTCCTTCTCTTCCTTGATTTCCTTAGCAACGCTAACCTGGGCGATATCCTTAGATATATGGCGAGATCCGGTGCCGGGACTGTTTTATTCAACTCCGAGACCCAGTTAACATCTCCAGAGGCCGCTCCCTGGTAAGCCACCGATGAGTATACATACCTGTCAGATATAACCAAGTAACCCCTGTTAATGTAATCACGTATCTCGCCGTAGTAGTGTTGTACTCTATCAGCAGCATAGAGCAAAGCCTCAAACGACGGAGGTAGCGATCTACCCTTTGACAGATGTAGCCTGATGTAGCTTCCAATTCTGCTGTTTGTGGGTTCATATGTGTAGTAACAAGGTACCCTTTCCTCTCTTAGCCTAATGAACACCTTTGAAGAGATCGAGGTCTTGCCGGCTCCGTCTATCCCTTCGAAGGCGACATGCTTTCCCAGTCGCTTCATGGACAAGAGAGCTGGGCGAAGCGTTAATTAATATTAGTTGAAGTGATTTACCTGAAAAGATGGTGAGAGGGTTGCTTTTGAAAAAGGCCGGAGAGGTCCGAGATTCGGTACATAAATACATAGAATTTACGGAGGTCGAATGGAAGATCATCGACACACCGCCAGTGCAGAGACTGAGGAGGATAAAACAGCTTGCCGGTGCCAACCTAACGTACGCAAGCGGTGAACATACGAGATTTCCACACTCCTTAGGAGTGATGCACCTCTCGGGCAGGATGGCCGAGAAATTACATCTTGACGGCTTCCTCGAAAAAGATGATATCCAGAAAGTGAGGATTGCAGGTCTTCTTCACGATCTTGGTCACGGACCGTTCTCACACATGTTTGAAGAGGTGTTGACCAAATATACAGACAAGACGCATGAGGATTTGACTAGGTGGATCATAAAGGATACTGTGGTCTCGGACGTGATAGAGGATTTCGGCTTCTCCTCCGAGGAGATAGCTCGACTCGCTGTTGGAAAAAGCAACAGCAACCCACTGCTTAACCAGATAATATCAGGGTACTTCGATGCCGATGTTATGGACTACTTGACACGTGATTCTATAAACACTGGAGTCGAATATGGATTGTTCGACTTAGAGAGGTTAATAGATTCTCTGACAGTGGTTGACAACAGATTGGCTATGGATTCAGCAGCTCTATACACTTTGGAGTCCTTCTATTTCGCGCGGTACATGATGTTCAAGGCGGTATATTTTCACAGGACCGTTAGGTCAGCAGGAGTTATGATCGCTAAGGCCATGGACCTGAGCAATTGTATCTTAGGGTTTACATCCTTTTCAGAACCTAAGGATTTTATTAAACTTGATGATTATTACGTCGTTTACACCATATTGAGCTCTGAATCGAAGAGCACAGAAATTGATATGGCAAGGGAACTAGTTAACGGTTTTCAGAATAGGAGGTTGCTTAAGGCGGCTTTTCAGGTCTTGCTCCACCACGAAAACCCCATCTACTCTAGTCTGTTAAACAGGCCGTCCTTCAGGGGTGAGCTTGAAGAGGAGATTGCAAGAATCGCCGGCTTAGATAGGAATATGGTTTTCATGGACGTCTCTACTGTACCCTCCTTGCCATATCATCCTTCTAGTCAAGGAGGTCTTAGAGGTCCAGAAATACCTGTCTTGGTTAAAGATGAGGGATCTGTTAGGATAGAGTCGCTCTTTGAGCTTTCAGCTTTAGCGAGGTCCCTGAAAGGTTTTGTAGATGTAGCACGCATATACACAACCGCTGAAAATAAAGAAAGGGTGGCCGCGGCCGCAAGGAAGGTTTTCGGAGGGCAACAGCCCCCATCGTTGAGAATATCTTTGTGAGTAAGCTCCAATGTCTACATTAGCTGTAAATTTGAGTGGTGGAGCTTGACCCTTCGTACCGGGGATTTCTAAAAACCGAGATAATAACCTTGACGGTAACTGGCAGATGTAATCAGGGCAATATGTTTGGTTACGTAGGTTAATCCACTTCAATGTATCCTTCATAACCATTTACCGTAGCGCATGAGTGATTTGACAATTGAGCCCACTTTGAGACCTCCAGTTCGATCGAAGGTATTTTGCCCAAAATGCATCCAGCGGCGATTACGATGTCGCGCTCCCTTAACACCAGAGCTGCTGGTGCCACGTTGTTCTTCGAAAGGGCATATATTACGTAACTTCCAACGGTGCTCCCCTTACCCCTCGGTACCGCGAGCACGACCCCCTTGAGCGATTTGTTGTGGAGAGAGTGCCACCTGTCTATTATTAATCCACTCTTTGGATCTACCCCGCCGAAGAAAGATATCGGCTCGACCGATATTAAAAGCGGACCTCTTCCGAATCCGCCACTTAGCTTCTTCCCATTAAACCTGGTCCCCATCTACTCACACCCAATTCAAACTCATCAGCTTAACTTCCAATCCGAATACATTCTTCAAGTAATACGCTGCCTTCACAGAGTTTGTAGCTACTGTTTTGTGCTTTAGGTATTTTAGACCACACCAGAGGACACATGAGTCCTTTATTACCTTCAGGTTTTCATGTCTACGTGTAAATACGATTTCAGAGGCCGTTGAGCGAGATGTAAAAGAATACACGGGTAGTCTTATCCTTGAAAGTGGATATTCGATCAATCTTGAAAGCTCTTCGTATGAAAGATGAGGACATCCGATGATAAATGCCTCGGGCTCTTTATCGGAACTCAGCTCTTCGACAACCTTTATGACCTCATCGTGCGAGATGGATATTTCCTCAGAGGGTCTTATAGTGTCATGTAATTCCTTAGAGGAGATATGGTTTATATACGCCATGGGAGCTGAGCCGCTCGTGCCCAAGGCCGCAAGAAATTGTCGAACGTGAGAAAGCTTATAAAGTTCGGGACATTTTAGAATGAAGATCTTGTCGTTCACCACTCTTCCGACAGCGAACCCTAAAGCGCCAGCTTCGACCTCGTCAGAGATCCCTCCCTCATAGACGATCGTGTATTGCGGGATTCTACATTCCTTTCTATGTACGCCCACGTATGCTGTCTTGCCTAAGATGCCAGACGCCAGAGCGGAGATCCCACTTTCCTTGTTTGTCCAAGCACCGATCACAGAATTTGCGTATAGGACTGCAGAAGATTCTGCCCAGGCAAGATGATCCCCAGGCTTTGGTTTATTTACGTCTAGATAAGGTGTACATGAGAGTGAGATCTTCGCACCCATGCTTTCAAAAATTTCTACGATCTCCTTCTGCTTGTGAACCAGGCTGGGATCACATCCTTGCCACTCCACATCTACCAAATCCGAACAACCAGGGTTGATGGTCGTCTTGACGACGAATTTTAAGCCAGATTCCTCGAGGCTTCTGAGGAATTCCAAGCCGGGGTCTCCTATGTTGTAGTAGTTAACGCCGGAGATGTGAACACTTGAAACCGGAATGAAATCTCTTTTCTCATCTTCAGTAAAGGCGAGTGATAATATTTCCTCAAGAACTCTGGTGTCTATTGCCAATACAACCACCTAGGGTATTCTCGCCTTCTCGAACCTCGCTTTAGACGACCCGAGGGGCAGGGTTAAATCCACACCCCATTTGTTTGTAAGCAGCTTCTCTTGATCACTGGACGGATCTAAGCTGGAACCCCTTACGCCTCTAAAGAACATGACTCCATCTCCTTGGAACCTAGTGGCGAAGGCGAAGTCTACATCCTCATAGACACCGGGATCTATGTCCTCGTCGACAACGACCACGCCCTTAAGTGACTTATGGGCTTTCAAAGCGGTGATTATGACCTCCTTTCCATCTATATCCCTCATTTTGCATATGCTTACAACACAGTGAAGCCAGCCGCCGGAGCCAGCCGTAAGGTTGATTTCTTTGAAAACTATTCCCCTTTCCTTCAGGGCTTCTCTGATTTTAACCTCGGCTGGAAATCCCATCAAGAACTTGTGCTCATAACCCGCAGGCAGTATCGCATGATAAATCGGGTTTTCCTTAGCATAAAGCTCTTCTACTTCGAGCACTGGTTGGTCTCTCGGAATATCGTATGTACCTAGAATGTCGGTCATCCACTCCCTGGCTGAGAGGTCTTTCCTCAACTTACCTTTGAGCAGAAACTCGGTTTCGGCAGGTGAGGGGATTTCCGACCCGTCCGGATAGACGACCTCAAGCTGCTTTCCCATTAACGAGCCCGCCATCTCAAGTTCTGAGTAATCCTCTGAGATCTGCGTTGCCGCCGCCAACAGTACATGGGGTAGGGCTCCTATCAAGACGCATACCTCCGTGTCCTTGTTCATTTCCTTGTTTTTAGAATATATCTGATGAAGATGCCTCCCTTCCACCATCCTGAGGGCAAACTTGTTGTCCCCCAGATACAACATCCTGTGGATTGAGGCATTAACGAGCGCGGTATCCGGCCACCTTGCCAACACGACAGAGCTCGTAACGTATCTGCCAGCATCCTTTTCGTAGTACTTCAGTATCGGAAGGGCGCCGCAATCATTACTGTGCCATTTTATAAGCCCCGAGTTATCTAGTGGCAGTTCCTTTAGTGCTTGGTGGCTTTTCATAGAATTTAAGAAAGCATTAAAGAACCTCTCCTCGTCGTCGAAACCGAGCAATTTCAGGGCTCGATGTTTTTCGGTCAACAGGTTGGATAGGACAGGGCCCTTTTGGTCGACGTCTTCGATCAGTATCGGACTTCTTCCGGCTTTAGCTATTTCTCTACTGGCGCCATAATCGGCCGTTGCCCTTCTGACCTTTACAACCTCATCTCCAAAAATCGATAGCAGGTCGATCATCCTTACCAGAGGCATCGCAAAGGAAGAGGCTTTACAAAATTTAAATGCTTATCCCTCGGGTTGCCAAAATGCTCTTAGGATGGGTATGAACTCATCGAGCGTATATGCATTCTCGCTTTGGACTATCGATTTAAGCCACATCGGTAAGTGTTTGAAGATGTGGGGCATTTCATACCTGTCGTCCACCAAGAGTATCGCTACCTTTCGTTCAGGAGACCTGACAGCTCTGCCAATCGCCTGGACGGCTTTGGCGAGAGAGGGGATGATATATCCGTAGCACCAGCCCCTTTCAGGAAATAGCACATCAAGTTTTGTTACGATCGTCTTCAGCTTGCGCGTAGGCTTAGGAAAAGGTATTCCCATCATGATGGACGCGTCCATTTCACCCTCCGGGAAGTCTACGCCCTCGCTTGACCTGCCCCCAGCTACGGCTACAAGGGCCGCCTTCTGTGATACGCTCGCGTCCTTAAAACTGTTCAACAAATGAAGGTTCTCTTGAGAGGTCGCATCCTTACTTTCCCAGAAAAACGTTCTCTCGAGATCAAAGAAACCCAGCCTACGCACCTCATCCAAGACCTCATAGCTGGGGAGGAAAAGCCCGACTTTGCCCGGTATGTTGTCCATGAGGGCTTTCGCTATTTTGATTAGCCGCTCGTAGCTTTCATCATCCCGCTCCTCGAACTTCGATGTATAACCTTTCAAGATGGCACATAGCGTCCTTTCTTTTTTGTAGGGTGATGGTAGCACGTGAAGTAGTGTCTCATTTGGCAGGCCGACTATGTCCCTATACGCCTCCAGCGGCTCTAAAGTTCCAGAAACGTGAACGCTGGCACTAAGGTTTCGGAAGGCATATTTGCCCTCCTCGCTAGGAGAGCTGAAAAGGAGCTCAAGTCCATGACCCGCATCGTCCCTAAAAAAGAGTGGCACGTAGGAATTACTATCGAGCGCGCAGATCCACCTTTTCATGAACGAGGCGACCTTTAGAACATTAATTGCAACACTTTTGCCATCCATCCAACTTCTTCGAAGTATCTGTTCTCCTCTGCGTTCGAGTTCATTGAAGACGGTAGCGACTTCCACACCGTCGAATTCGCGCGACAAATATCTTATAAGGTCGTGTATGGAGCCCTCCACTGCGATGTCGTGGCTAAATGCTTCAAATGCTTTTATAGTTTTTTCAATAATATTGTCAGAAAGCCGATCACCGTAAATCGTGGATTCTAATAAAGCCCTCCGCAGATCCTCTACGGTTATCCTCCGGGTGTTTTCCTCGGTGAAAGCTGTAAAAAAGTTGTGGGAGTTGTGTACGACTACCCCGTTTGCCACGAAATTATGAGAACGTGAGACAAAGAGCTCATAGAAATCGCCGTCCCTGTTTACGCGTATGTCCTCGACTAGGGCAGGTTTGAAATGCAAGGCCTCATCGTAGGAGAGCACCTTGTCACCTACGGAGATGCCCGAGGCCTTTTTCCAAAAGTGCTTGTTATCATCACTCAGACATAAAATTGGAGTCCCGAGCGAAATAGAGAGAGAACGGCCGTTAGAGAGCATGATCTTTATGGCACCTCTCACCTTAATTTTGCCTAGGGCACGATACTTGGAAACGACTGGGATAACGCGCTTTGTAAACCCGGTCGAAAAAGCGGATATAAGAAGACCTTCTCCTTGAGAGGTCACATCTCTGATTGGTTTGTAACCATTCGGCGTGGCTATCTCACTTCCGTCGCCAACGCACTCGTCAAAAATTGCAACTTTCTCCCTGTTTCGTGAGAGGTTACGAAAGAACGTGTCACGAAGAAACCTGTTTACGAAGTAGGAGTGCGTGAGTATGATCAGATTGGCATGTCTAATCAAGAGCTTGGTAGCCTCATAGGGACATACCATTAGATCTAAGGATAACCTTTTTACCGCGCTGTGTGAAAAAATGCTCGTTGGCTTGGCGTATCTTTCTACTTCGTTTTGTTTTGAAAAGGTAGTTAAAAACTGTTTGCACGCGCCTATACTTTTTAAAAAATTGCACAAGCTCTGTAGCTCATTTTCGTCCAGATTAGCAACAATCGGATTAGAACAAGAGAATCTTCTGCCTCTGACCTCCACCGCAATAAGGCTCGGGTGATTTTTTACGCTGAGGATCTTCGAGAGTTCTCTGATGACGTTTTCATTCTGTCTATGTGTCCTAGAGTAGTAGAGTATGATAGAGTCCGTTATCTCGACGAACTTAAGGGCTGCTGATAAAAGGGATACGGTCTTCCCCAGACCATTGGGGCCTTCTACGATCACATGCCTTTTGTTCAAGAATGTGTCGTAGGCAATGGTTGCTAGCTCTCGCTGACCAATTCTGACTCTCGGATAGTAGAAGTACTCCATGGCCAATTTGATGTTTTTCACTAAGCTTATTTTCTCCTTCAGCCTAAAAAGGACCACGAGCGGATGAGGGACGTATGGGAAGAGACGGCATCAAAAAATTCCTTGAAGAATCTGGAATAAGGCCAGGTGGCGTCTATTTACTTTACAGTAGGCCGCGCGTCGGGAAGACCGCGCTTTCACTCAGCATCGTAGTAAACTCCGTTCATGAGGGTAAACGGGCCCTGATAATTTACTCTAGGCCAAGGTTTCCAATAGAGAGAATCACGAGGGTTTTGACCGTCGACGAGCTGGCCTTGATTACCGTGTGTACACCTCAATCACTAGAGGAACAAACAAACGCGATCTCAAGGATTGAACTTTTATGTGGAGAAAAAACGTTCACGATAATAGTTGATGAGATAACGGACCTCTATACAATGTCACTTTCCGCAGGTGGCGTCTCAACTACATCTGTCCGCAAGGCTGCATATGAGATCAACAAGCAGCTGGGTTTTCTCTCCAATTTCGCCAAGTCGCACGGTGCCCTATGCTTGGTTACATCTGAAGAGAGGGAGGGGGGCGAAATTGCACTGCCTTTACAAAGAATACTTCTCTACTGGTCTGAAAGAGCCTTTCGCATGTCGACCGACATGCAAGACAAGCCGCTATTACAAACCGTCAAACCAGAAGATGGGCCCGGGTTTAAGTGTAATATAAAAGAGGGGTTGGTGATTGATATAGAGCCACTAGCTTTGAAGGATTCTGATTAGTATACCTTCCAACTGCTTATTGTCAAAAAGGCATAGGCTGCTATGGCGATAAAGGCAATTCCTGTTATCAGAAACAGATAGTTTTGTTGCAAATTTCTTCTCCGAGTTGAATTTTGTACTAGCAAAAGGCCCGCTATACCCAGCGAGTAAAACAGAATTATGTAGAAAGTTTCTATTGGTCCCTGTCCCATTCTGTCGGGAGATACGAATGTGATCTCAAGAGAACTACTACCTCTATAGAGCGAGGGAGGCGAGTAAAAAATGACGTACGGCAAACTCCCGAGAAGGGACACGAGTAAAACACTATATGCCAAGAAGAAGGAGTACCTGATGAACTTGCTCTTCAACAATTTCCTAAACTGGAATTCTCTCGGTTTCTTCTCGAAAACTCTTTTGAAGGTTTCCAGTACCATCGCTGCTCACAGGCTTCCTTGCGGTTAATTAAAGCTTTTTGATGTATTTACGTTTTTAGCCAACTTGCGCGACGACCTAAAAAAGACGGCTTGAACTTAACCTGCAGGCTTTATCGGGCCTTCGAGGCGTGTAGCTTAATGCCCGTCTGCAAAGGTCAGTTACATCTACTTGCAAAAAGATAAAAGTCATGAGCCTCGCATGTTATTTGCTACTCTTTTCAGAGAACAACTGGATGATTTTTAATGACGGTTGCTGTATGGAGCCTTTCGTGTCATACGAATCGCCTAGGTACCTTCCTGGCCGTCCACCCTCGAGTTCGGTCATTTCGGTCCAACCATCTGGTGGATGATAACCCACCACGTACTGAACCTCCTTCGTCTGAAAGTTAGATAACCTTATGCTGACCAGTTCGCTTGTGAACTCCAAGAAATTTAATGGCCATTCGTCGAAATTTCTCGCCCTTAGCCTTTCCAAGTAGAAGAGGTCAACACCAGCGATGTGCTCGGCTATGTGTTTAACTTGCCTTGGCGTAGACTGACCCGGTTTCACTCCAATGAGTCCCGTAGCGCTGAGGTATAACCTAATGAAGCTCTCTTTTGTATATCCAATTTTAGTAAGGCTCTCAACCTCTTCTCTGTTCAGCGGTTTCAGATCCGCTTTGAGCAGTGCCTCGCTATCACCAAGATTAATCAGCCATTTACCCCTTCGCATCTTAAATGAGAGAAGCATCATAGAAAACTTGAAAACTGTCGAGCTTCGCGTGTTAATTATGTGGTGATTTGTAGACACTACCCATGGGAAACACATGACGATTCGATTTGCCTATGGAACTTTGCCCACTTTGGCTAGTAAAGAACGGATGCCGTCAGCAGCACCAAACCGTACATTGTTAGAATCACAACTATTTCGTAATTTTTTTCAGGATAACTCTTCTTGAAAATGAGCCTAACTGGTGCGGTCAGGAGTTTTTCCACGGGTTTGCTCAGAGGCAACATGAAAGGTGTCTTGAAACGATATTCCGCATAGCTTTCGCCATAACTTTTGAGCATCGTCCACTCCTCGTGAAGAGCAACTCCCGTGAGCGTAAGAGCGCTCACGAGCCAGAGTAAGGGTGGAGGAGCGAAATATCCTCCTCTCGGCGGGTAGAAAACGTATTTGTCGTACACTAAAAGACCATAGCTCCATATTAGAAAGCTGAGGTATTGCGGATGTCTGGAATATTTGTAGATGAAGAAATCTGCGAAAGGTAACGCTTTAAATTTAGCATAGAACCATGTAGCGCAACTCACGAAAAACAGCACCGAACCAGCGATTACAAAGGCTTGGAAAAAAATGTTGTCGAGGCCGTTATGAAAAGTAGATGCTCTTTCAAAAACCATGAAGGTGAACCTTATCACGTCGTACGGCAGATAGACAACGTCTCCAAGCTCTAGGAAGTTGCCTGCCACGTAAATCTTCTCATATATTGATGATCCTGATGCAAGATCTATAAGCGGAAGCCACAAGATCCTCAATATTCCTATGCCAGCTAAGAAGAACATTGTGGAAGCGAAATAGCTAAATGTCGGAAGGTAGAGAGTGGCCGAGCCAAGGAAGGTCATTTTGCCCCTCTTGAGGACGAACCCCATAATCATCAACGTCAAAGTGAAACCTAGACAGGCGTAGCTTAACGGCCTCACATAATTCACGAATTCTTCAGCTGCCTCCCATCCAACGCCATAATCTGGAAACATCTCCATCAGAAACCTGTTCAGCATGATGGGCAACTCTAATGTGGAGTACAGTAACGCGAACGTAAAAACTACCGAGAGAGTTATCGACAAGAGTAACGCAAAAGACCTACGCACAGACCGGATCACCCCATATTCATTCGTCTGTGGGTCAAATTGCGCTTTAATATTTTTCAGCTCTCTGTATAATTTAACTACGAGGCCGGGAGACGCCTATTTTTTAATAAACAAGCTCATGTTTGGTTTTAGTAAACATAAAAAATGTATTTTTTCTCACTGCGTGAGGAAAAGGGAGTTACTTTCTGATAAACATGTCGTTGAGCCTTTTTGCAACTACGTTCCAGTCGATCGCTTTGAAGAAAGCCTCCATATAATCTGCTCGCTTCAGCCCGTAGTCTATCATGTAAGCATGTTCGAACACATCCATGATCAAGATCGGCACTGCTCCAGATGGATGGCCTACATCGTGTTCGTTAATCCAGGAGTTGAAGAGCCTTCCAACCACGGGATCATAATACAGTATTGACCAACCTATGCCGCGCATTGCTCCAGTGGCTTTGAAATCCTTTTCCCAACTTTCATAGGACCCGAAATCCTCGAGGATCTTTTCGTATAGTTTTGAACCTCTGTCGATTTCTACGCCTTCCTTTGTCATGTTACCGAAGTAGTACTCATGTAGTCTCATTCCGTTGAACTCCCAACCAAACCTACGCTTCATCTCTGCATACTCAGTCGTTCCAACTTTCCCCTCTTTCAGTGCTGTGTTCAAAGCTTCAAAGAGTTTGTTCGTGTTGGTGACATAGCCTTGATACAGCGCAAAATGATTTTTTAGCAACTGCTCGCTAAATCCTTTCGTACCAATTAGATGGTCGAACCTTTTTGGTTCATATATCAATTTACATCACCTCCTCTTAGAAAGCCCTGAATTTATCTTTTGGCGCGCCGCATATGGGGCAGCGATTTGGCGCCTCACCTTCAACAGTAAAACCACAAAGCTCGCAGATATAGATGGGCCCAAGCTTGACATCCTCGTTGTTATCTACAGCCTGCTTTGCCCTCTGATACATACCTGCGTGTACCTTCTCCGCTTGGAGTGCCCAGTCGGTCGACCTTTGGGCATTTCTTTCCTCTTGAAGTTTGGCAACCGCATTGAATGCGGGGTACATCTCGTTTGACTCGTAGTTTTCACCATCGATGGCCACTTGGAGGTTTTCGGATGAACCACGAATAATGCTCAAAGCACTGTAATGGTTCGTCGCGTGCACCCGTTCGGCATAAGCTATAGCCCTGAAAAGCCTCGCCACATTTGGGAGGCCCTCCTTCTCGGCTTTATCAGCGAAAATCAGATAGCGCATGTGAGCTTGGCTCTCACCCGCAAAGGCGCTTTTCAAGTTCTCTTCGGTCATTTTTCTCATTTTTCTCTCACCATATAACCGATAATTTTATTAAGTTGTCCGAATTTAAAAATATTGTGTACGAAAAACGTACTCTAGTGGGCGGTCCTCTGAAGAAAACGGAAATAAACAGGGGATCTAGAACGGTTGACCAACTCGACCTAGAAATTCTCAGGTTGTTGGAGGACGATGGAAGCCTGCCTTTTACCAAAATAGCCAGAAAGCTAGGGTTAAACGAGTCCACGGTCAGGAAGAGGGTGGCTTCTCTACTGGAAAGGGGAGTTATAAAGAAATTCACCGTGATAGTCGACCCGGCTAAAATTGGCTACAACACCATTGCGATGACCGGTATAGATGTTGACCCACCGAAGCTCTTGGAGGTTGCACAGAGACTTTGTAAAATCGAGGAGGTTAGGTACGTGGCCACATCCACAGGGGACCACATGATAATGGCAGAGATCTGGTCCGAAGACAGCAAGGAGTTGTCAAGAATCCTTTCAGAGAAGATCGGCATGATAGAAGGTGTTAAAAGGGTATGCCCTGCCATCATACTTGAGAGGCTGAAATTCTGATCTCTGGGAAGGAATTACGTCTTCGTAGTTAAAGACGAACTTCAGAGGATGCTTTTAGAGTCTTAGATCGATTTCTTGGTTTTTGGCGCTTTCTGTGTATTCCTCAGGCTCATCGATTTTTTTCAGCCCTGTTTGGAATAAACTTCGCTATTTCATGACCCAATATCAAAGCAATGGTCGAGAGCAAGACACCAAGTATTACTAGTGGATAAAATTGGCCAATTAGAATCGATGGAAAAGTCTCCCTCCTAATAGAACCCGAGATGACGAGATGGCCCGCCGAGTTAACCCCGCCCACCTCAGTAGGAATTGCTGAAGTCGCGTGGATGACATCGAGCCTCAAGGAGAAGAAGACCCCTATGAAAATCACGCACACTTCTAAAGCCCCAATCAACATCTCAACGAGAACGTGACTTACAGTATTTCTCTTCCAAACCTTGTAAACTACTAAACAGCTCACTAAGATGCTGAAAGAGGACGCGCAAAAGGCAGGTATCGATAGGAAAGGTATGCTCGACAGCCCAGGATGATATACTGGTTCACCATAGTTCCTTAAGTCGTACCACGCTATTGCGACGCTCCCGCTTACGAAGTTGCCTTCGAAAACTACTAAGGGCGTTGTTAGTAGGAGCATGAAAAGCGTTCCCGTTGAAAAAGCGGTCAGGGAACTGATTATGAGCCAGTTTCTTAAAGGTTTTTCAGATGGGAGTTCTATCTTAGTCCCCAACCGGATTCACCTTCCTAGACTCCATGACGTTCTGGTTCAAGAGAACGTATCTGAGTATGACGTAGCACGTAACGCCAGTTTTCTCAGGCCTGACTGTAAAGCTAGATAGAGAATGAAGAGCCGTGTTAAACTTATTAGTACGGACGTGATAAAGCCTTCCGAAACTATCTAGGTCGTAGTATTGGATTTCGAAGGAGGCGTTAAGGGAAACCGGGTTCGGGTTGAAGATGAGCACTGTGTTGTTGACGACGTTAACTTCAAGCTTCCTCCAGCTGAACGTGATGGGATAATAACCGTAGAGGTTGCCCTTATCGAGAGCAATGTCGCAGTAAACCCAGAAGCTTGAGGCGCCTGAGGAGTTGGCGTAAAGAGCCTCATAGACCTCGTTGGGGATGCCCACGACCAGAGCATCACCATCGATGGAGACGTTTTCGGGTATGAACTCCCTACCGGCTGCGTTTATAGCAGCCCAGTTGACCCTGATGAATCTAAGAACCTCGACATTGGTGTAAACGGCCGTGAAAAACCTGAAGTCGTCTGAAATTGAAATTGACCTCAACTGTACGTTTGGTTTTTTAAGTTCTATTTGTTGGTGCACGTGGTATATTGGTATAAGGCTCATGTAAACTAGGTCCAATATGGAGAAAAACAGAACTACCGTTATGAGCGTCCTGCCCACTTCAGCGCCTTGGATAAGTTCTTTCAGATACCTGAACCCGATGAACAGCAATACCGCAAGCAGGGGCGGAATCCACAACAACCGGGGGATGACGTAGATGACCTTGTACAGGACGTGGTCTCGGCCAATGGGACCATCTGGGCCGGGGTTCGCGTCGCCCTTGGTTACGACGTACTCCTCAGTCATGTTCACGATCCTGTGCACGATACAATTGATCTTGTTAACTCCACCGATAACCACGACATCGCCTACATCGTAATTGCCCTTAACGCTGAGGACAAGGTCGCCTACGAGGAGATGCGGCTCCATCGATTTCCCAGCGACCATGGACATCGAGAGTGGAAAGTCTATGAACCTAGCTAAAGCGAGGAGCATGAAAACGGCGGCCAGAGAACATCCTGCGAGACGGAGGAAGGTTCTCCGAGATGGCCTACCTGATAAGGACCAACTATTAGCCATGGACCCTTACCGTGATGGGGTACTCGACCTCAACCTCGGAGCTGGGTATATAGTAGTGAAAGCTAAGTGTGAGGACAACGGGTGTTGAGGGAGGAGGAGTTAGGGAAAAGGTGCCGTGGATAAATGCCGTAGCACCTGAATACAGAGTGGCCGTTGACGAGGTGCCGACAACGACACTACCACCAACGATTTGAATGGGCGTTGCGCTTGAGCCGACCCAGAGGTTTATCGAACCGGAGTAGCCTGATGGTGTTTGTAGGTTTTCGACCCTAAGGTAAACGTTGTAATCCTTAGAGTCTTGATTTTGTAAGCCGATAATACTCGTATCCTTTATCCTACATTCATAGACATCTCCGCCGATGACCTCGCTGAAGGATTGAGCGGGCAGTATGGCTATGTTTCCCTGTCTTATCTCGAGGCGGGCGTTCCTGACTATCGGCCTGGTCAACACGTTGAGGCTGGCGACACCGTCTGAGCCAGCTGTGCCCTGAGCTACAAGAGCTCCCCTGTTGTCCCTAAGATAGACGGTCCAACCGAACTCGAGTCCAGTAACATTGACGAACTGAGGATTAGCGTCGGCACAGGCAACGAAGTCATCGAAAGCAAGAACTTCTCTTCTGTTTAATGCTCCGCCAAATCCTACGTAGTTAGGAGCTCCTTGGTGAACATCGTCTGTGGCGGTAAGAGAACTTACGATATTTTGCGTATCAAGCTCATATACCTTATATTCCATGTAACCGTTACCGGGTGATATCCTGTCCCTAACACCCCATTGAACATACCATATGCCATAGTCACTTGCACTGCTGGTTGCAAGGCGAACATAACCATTACTAACAATCCGCGATATGCCTGTATTCGGGGTATCCCAGAACATAAACACATAGTAGTTTCTTTGGACTACATCTTGGAATAGAAATAGGCCCTTCCAGAGACCGTTGGCACCTGAGAGACGAAGCGTTTTCACCATCAAGTAAACCCTATCCGTTCCACTCGGAGTCGGGGTGCTGTAATATGCTATCATGTGGTCGAGATTATAACCTCCGGACGCACTATTAGTAGCGTCAAATACTAGATACTGGTTAACACTGTCCCAACTGGCACCAGGTCTTGAACTGCCTAACACAGTGAGCCTCCCAAGTAAGGGGTTGGTCGAGAAGTCATCGTAGATAAAAGCGTTCCTCTCGACAAGCACGAGGCATCCTAGAGATGCCACTTCTACATCAGCTGCCGTGTCGTCTTCGTAAAGATGGACTAAGACCCCGGAGGTACCAGGGTCCAGTAAAACTACTGAAGGATTAACCCAGCTTGTGGTTATGCCCGCGGGATAATAAATGAACACCGAGGCAGTTGCAACCGCCACGGTAATTAGGAGAAGTAGTAACAACATGAGTATTTTAAAGTAGTAGTTTAAATTATAAAAAAAGGAGTAAATGCGATAGAGCCTTTCGACCATCGTCAATTACCTCAGCCCTACGGCGGCGACTCGGCTGACTGAGGCGAGTATATTAGCTGTATAGAGGCGCTGTCGCTTCCCGATGCGTCGCTCGAGACCCTGAACCTCAGGTCGACCCTGAGCTGCCCGCCTGCGCCGAGGGACCAAGGGCTCCAAGTCGTCCCCGTGGACCTCAAGTTCACGGTGCCTACGAGAGCACCGGTCGTCGCATCCCTCACGACGAGCTCCGCTTCGGCTATCGCGGCATCGTCAAACGCCGTGTCAACGGAGAAGCCTATATAGTACGCCTGAGCATCACCATTGACTATTCTCAGAACATCCTTGTAGTGCGTTGTACCCCTTCTAGAGGGGTGCACCGTTATCGAGGCGGAGGTGTCATCTTCGCTCAGGTTAATTGTTATTGTGCCACTCAAATCTGTCCCGCCAGCGTTGTTACCCTCGGCGAAGTACATTGGACGTTTGCTCCACTGGGCGCTTATACCTATTGGATAGTAGACAAAGACGGCCGCATTCACAACCGACATCGCTAATGCCAGCAGGATGGCTATGACTATCAGCTCCTTTGCGCGGTTTTCAACCATAGTGAAAAAAAAGTGCTCTAGGTTTATTTCTTTAGGAGAACAACTTTTGATTCTCAGCTCTATTTTTTTCCCAACTGGTCAAAAGAGGCGCATAACAAAACATCTGCCGTCATTTTTGGCATTACATGCTTTAGCTCGAAATACTTGCACCCATTTTGGATGACCTTCCACAAAAATATCAGATCCACAACAGTTGGTTGCGCGTCGGGAGGAGAAGCTCAGAAAGCGAACAGACGAAAAGACTAATCTTGTAGATACGGGATTAGACTTCTCTGTTTCTCAGAGTCTCGAATGTGCCTCCTGGCCAAGCTGTAGAACCTCCTAATCAGGGAAAGCCTGGTCGCCCTTTCCTCGTTGCGGTCCAAGTTCAGTTCATCTGAGAGAAAAACATCCAAGAGAACGGAGAATTCCATGTTTTTGATCTCCGTTGACTTAATGTACTGCAGGAAAGCCTTGAACAAAGCTTCGGAGTGTTCGTCCATCTTCCTCAAGTCGGCCATCATCCGGCGTCTCAGCTCTCCATAGGACTTCGCAATCGACTTTAGGTCTTCACTGTTCATGGCTATTCCTGTTGCCAAATTCTAGATAGTGTGACAGCGAGGCATGAACCAAAGCCAGTTAGTTAAACCGCTTACGGAAACTGTTTTTCCTTGAAGTTTTGTCAAGACCACGTTTCTCAAGAACATCAGGGTCTTCTTGGCTATCGTGTTGTTTGCCAATGAAATCCCTTCTAATACGGTCACCATATGCTTATTAGCTCCCTTGTTTTTACCCACTTCATCGCTTGGAGCCCTCGTCTTAAGCTTTTGGCACAATAAGGCTTGCTTTGACTTACGGGCTAAGCTTCCCGTTAGTTCAAGGAACTATTTGTCCCAAAAAAAAGTCACGTAGTAGCCGCCCTCGCAGCTAGCGACCCATCTCCCAAAGGGAAGCCATGTTACTTCGTAATCACAGATTAGTACTCCGTCGGTTACGCCCTTGCTTCTGCTGTACTCCCTCATCTCCTCCAGTGCCGCTTCACTCGCTGTAAGGTTCTCCATCGGTTGTATGGTCCCGTCTATTCCACCTTTCTCTCTGAGCACCCTATCGTGTACCTCCTTATCGTCAAGCCATGGGGCCCAAATCAACAGGAACAGAAGTAGCAAAGCCACGAGAACTAACGCAGCGGCAAATCTCATCTCTATTTTTAACCAGTTAAATGTTAAATAAAAAGTTAAAAACCTCTGCTCGAGAAAAACTGTTGTTTCAACAAACGTTTCAGAACAGGAGCACGACACGAAAAAGGATCACACCGCATCTTCATAGAGAACTCGGATTTTAGGCTGGCGAGACGTTGAAAAATGTCCGGATGTAGTGTTTACGACCGCGTGCCAGCAAAAAATTGATCGCTGGTTGCATTATCAAGTACGATCTGTCCCTCTCTTCTTCGAGAACAAAAAAACCATCACCGAGGCCACTGCTACAGATGCTACTATGCCAACGCTCACTAGCGTTCCTATCGAGCTCGGTTGTACCTCCCAAGACGCCGTAAGAGACAAAGGCTCCATGACCGTAAACGAATACGTTGGGGACTTTGAGACGATCGTGCCGTTTTCGGCGATCCAACCTTTAAACACATAATCCGTGAACAGGTCTTTGGGAACTACTGCAGGTGAGATCTGCACAACAACGGTAGATCCGGCCTCATACTGCCCCGCTCCAGAAACCTTTCCCATTTCGCTGAAGAGTTCAACCAAGCACGACTTCCCGTAGAGAGGCGTGTATCGACTGTGTGGTTGCATGAGCGGATATTCGTCAACCTCCTTGCCTACCTTATGGGGAGTGTCGCCGACCCCGTCCAAGTCCGCATCGCTGCCGTTGTAACCACTCCAGTGGTTACCCAAGTAGTTGTTGAAAATGCGACCGCTGTATTTGTAATTCATTCTTTTTTCTGAATGCCATTGGTTGGTTTGCGCATCAGAGTAGACGCTGCAGTTGTTGTCTACGATGTCGTTGAGGTATATCTTGTTTCCACCGGTTAAAATAAGAGAGATACCTTCGCTGTTTTCCTTTACAGTATTGTTCGTAACTACGTTGTCGGAGGATAGGGAGATGGAGATCCCGCAGAGATTACCTTTAACGGTGTTGTTTATTATTTTGTTACTGCTGGATTCGATGAGCCCGCTTATCGAAATCCCAAATATATTGCCAACCACGACGTTGTCAATTACCTCGATGTTTTTGGTTTCCACGAGAAAGACCCCCCAAGTATTGTTACGGAGCAGGTTGTTAGCTAACCTGATGTCACTAGATGTAATAAGCTCGATCCCGAAGCTGCTGTTTTCGATGATGTTGCGCTCTACCGTGGAGTCCTCAGTGCCTTGAAACTCGATTCCGACCGCAATGTCGGAAAGGTTAAGACCCCTGATAGTTATACCTCTGCAGTTCACGGCAACCACCTGACCTGCTTCGTTGACCAGCAAGTTACTCACCCTCTCCAAGTAAACCAAGGACTTCCCGTTAATGTGGTTTCCCCTGATGAGATTGTTATAGGAATCGAGGACATGAACTCCACCTCTTATGAAAGCGTTGTTCGATATCACGTTGTCGTTCGCGCCCTCCAAGCTCATTCCGAAATCGTTTCCGACGAAGGTGTTGTCTACTACCTCATTGTTGCTTGACCTCAGAAGCAAAACCCCACAATAAAAGCCACTGATGACATTGTTAGCTATCCTGCATCCTCCAACGTTGTTTATTGAAATCCCGATTCCATACCTGTTGCCCTCGATCGTGAAACCGTTTATCTCGACATGGTTAGAGCTTATGTTGACCGTTGGCACAACCGAGCTGTACAGTAACATCGGCTCGATGATGCACTTGCCCACCCCGCTCTCAGACCTTATAGTTATCTGCTTTCTGATCAGTATGTTTTCGATGTATGTACCACCTCCGACTACGACTTCGTCGCCATCGTCCGCTGCGTCTACGGCAGCCTGTATAGTTTCGAAATCGCCAGGAACGTGGATGATCTTGTTCGTTGCGCAAACGCGAAAAGTGGCGCTCGTGGCCAAGAGTAGTGTCAAAAGTGAAAAGGAAGCAGCCAATATAGACTCGGTTCTCATCTCCCGATCATTTCACATAAGTTTATAAGAAGATGTCCTTAAATAGTTCACTATTCATCCAACTTCAAGACCTTCTGAAGAGTGAACCAACGTGCCAGAACTTCGCTTGCGCTAATAACGCCTGCTAGATAACCGTGCCTCCGGCGCTAACGTGCCCCAAGTGCAGCACTCAACTGACATACGTCCAAAAATCCAGAGACGGTATTATCCTACCTGCAAAAAGTATCAACAACTTTCGCCTTTTCTTTTTTGGCGTATTCTGTAAAGATTGCCGTAGATTTATATGAGTTTGCTCACTCAAATAAACGGCATGTTGAAAATCGGACACAGGGGAGCGAGGTTTTACGAGCCGGAGAATACGCTGCGCAGCTTCAGGAAAGCCTTGGAACTGGGCGTGGACGCCGTGGAGCTCGACGTTAGGAGAACAAAGGACGGCGAAATAGTCGTGATCCACGATGCTGAGGTAGATAGGACCACGAACGGCAAGGGACTGGTGAACGAGCTTACGTTGAAGGAGATAAGACAGCTAGTCACAGAGGGGGGCGAGAGAATACCAACGCTTGAAGAGGCGCTCGACCTTTTGGACAAGAGGGTTAGAGTGTTGATAGAGCTGAAGGAGGCCGGTTTTGAGGAGGAGGTGTTGAAGATAGCCCGTGAAAAGGGATTGGAAAAGAACGTGATAATTATCTCTTTCTTGGAGGAGGCCTTGAAGCGAGTTAGAGAACTGGATGGAGATGTGGAGACCGGGTTGATCTACGTGAGGCACAGGAACCCCATAAAGGCCGCGTTGGAGCTAAAGACAAACTACCTGCTGCCACTGTACCGTTTTGCCCACACTGCCGAAATCAGGAAGGCGCACGAGAACGGCTTAAAGGTGATAGTTTGGACGATAAACAAACAAGAAGAGGTTTCCGAGTACATAGGGAAAGGCGTCGATGGCATAGCCAGCGATAAGCCCGATATTCTGAAAACAGGATAAAAAATTATGAGCGCGCGGGGCTTTGTTCCACGTGCTTTAAATAGCTTTTCCCGCCGTGAGTTTGACTAGGTCAGGTGGCGACAGCCCCTCTTTTTCTTCTACGTAGAACAATGCCTGTGATAACCACAAAAATCAAAGCCAATATTGTAGCTATCAAAATTACCGAGGAATGATCCTCAACGTATATGGCCTTAAATTCAAACTTGGGCTCATATCCGCTGAAGGTTATGTTGATAGTGTTCTCTGTAGAGTTAAAAGAGCCGGACCAACCCGCGAATTTATACTTGACGCCAAGCAATCCGAGTAATCCTGACGCCGTTACATAAGTGGGTGCTGAGAGCGTAATCTCGTCGCCCTCTTTGTAAATGCCAGCTCCACTCAAATCAACTTTAATGTTAGATGAGACGTTCAAAGTGTAAGACATAACCACGTTGATAATATCCCAAGTGCTGTTGCACGCGCTATCGTTGTCCATGACCGTCAACACAACTTCGTAAAATCCGGGTTCATAGTAACAGTGTGTTGTTCTACTGCAAGAGGCATTTGTTCCATCCCCGAAGTCCCAGAAGAAGGATTTGAGCTCACCATCTGGATCAAGAGAGATGCATCGAAAGCTACGACCTCACCTACTCCAGCCTTTTGAGGTGAGAGACTAAGCTTAGCGATGGGGAAGAGGTTTGTGCTAAGGATGGCCGATATCGGAGTTGTTGTCTGGCCATCGTAAGATACATAGGCCACTACGTAGTATACTCTGCCCTTGACTGCGGAGGATGTGTTCCAAGTGTAAGTAAACCTGTGTGACTTACTCGGCGCGCGCTAGGTGCGTTCTGCGTTCGATGCCTTAAATAGACGTGATCTTTCTGGTTTTCTTGCTTACTGGAGAGAAGATGCTACTTGGGTCTATCCTGGAAAACTTTCTGTTAGTGGGAGAATAGAGGGTAAAAAGGCTATAGAACAGTGTTTCAGAAATTCTTAGAACAGTTTCCCAAGGTGAATTTCACTCTAAAAAATCTCTGCGTTCAGAATATATTCGCTCCAGGCGGCATAAATGTTGTTACGGCAGTGTGGGATGTTGTCCTCACTAATCGGGCGCGCGCGGAAAACTTCATGAGAAAAAGGCTTAAATTCAAGGGAACCCTCAACAATTAAGACATGGGTATTAAAATCGAGGTTCAAAATTTGCCGGAGGAACTAAGGAGGGAGGGCTTAGAGGAGAAGCTGGCTGAGATCTGCCAAAAGAACGACATAGTGTTTATGGCCATCTTTGGCTCTTTCGTCAGGGGAGAGCAAAACAGAAAAAGCGACATAGATATAGCGATCGAATTTGAGCGGAATAGCGGAAAGAGCCTTCTCGATTTAGTTAGGATAGAAAATGAGTTGAGAAGGGTATTTAAAAGAAAGGTCGACCTCGGAATTTTCAGCAGCTTGAATCCATACATAGTAGAAGACGTAAAAAAGGAAATGCGGGTTGTCTATGAAAAGAGATAAGGCATACCTAAAACACATCCTAGAGGCGATATCCAACATAGAGAAATTTGTAGAGGGCTTAAACAAAGAAGGATTTTTTGAGAATGTGGAGAAGCAGTACGCCGTCTTAAGAGGGCTTGAGATAATCGGCGAGGCAACGAGGAATTTAAGCAGGGAGTTAAGGGCAAGGTATCGTGAGGTTCCCTGGAAAGATATTGCCGGTATGAGGGATAAGTTGATTCATGAATACTTCGGTGTGAATTTAGAACTTGCCTGGGTAACCATCAAAAACAAACTTCCTGAACTTAAAAATCAGGTTCTCGAAATATTAAAAGAGATAGAAGAGACTAAAGGTTAAGCGCTAAAAACACAAGAAAGAGCGCGAGAGTGACCTCTTTTTATTTTGGCTCTTGGCAATCGTATTTGCCCGATATAAACTGGAATGAGGAATCATAGTTTTACGATGAGAAATGAGATTGTTGAAGAGGTTTTTCAACAAAAGGAAAAATTCAATTTGAGGATGAATTTATCTTCTCTTTCAGAAGATGAGAAAAGAAGGCTTCTCTTTGAATGTTTTGATATTTGGGGACGGAAAAAGAGCAAACTCTTACGATATTATATAAAATAATACTTTAAGCCTTCTCGGTTATCTCCCTTATGACACCGGCAGCTATGGTAAGCCCCATGTCCCTGATCGCAAAGCGACCGAGCGGTGGGAAGTCCGAGAAGACCTCGCAGGCTATCGGCCTCATCGGCCTGAACTTCACCAGCGCAGCGTCGCCGGTCTTGAGGTATGCTGGCTTCTCCTCGAGGACCGCTCCGGTCCGGGGGTCCATCTTCCTGATCAGCTCTGAGAACGTACACGCTACCTGCTCGGTATGTATGTGCAGGACTGGTGTGTAACCGGCGGCTATGGCCGTGGGATGCCTTATGACGATTATCTGGCCGATGAACTCCTTGGCCACGGTCGGAGGGTTGGTCTCGTGGCCCAAAACCTCGCCCCTCCTGATCTCGTTCCTCGCTATGCCCTTGAGGTTGAAGCCTATGTTGTCGCCGGGAACAGCCTGCTGTAACGTCTCGTGATGCATCTCGATGCTCTTGACCTCGGCCCTCTTGCCGCTGGGCATTATGATGACCTTGTCGCCGGGCTTGAGAACTCCGCTCTCCACTCTGCCGACGGGCACGGTGCCGACGCCCGTTATGCCGAAGACCTGCTGTATCGGAATGCGCAAGGGCTTGTCCGTCATCTTGGGCGGGGGTGCGAACTCGTCTAGCGCCTGTATCAACGTTGGACCCTTGTACCAAGGCATGTTCTTAGAAAGCTCAACGAGGTTGTCGCCAACCCAGCCGCTTATCGGCACGAAGATGACCTTGGCCCTCTTGGGGTCGAAGCCTATCCTCTTGAACAAATCTTCTAGCACATTCAGGCACTCCTTGTACCTCGCCTCGCTATACTTCACGGTCTCGTCGTCCATCTTGTTCACGGCGACGACAATCTGCCTCACGCCCAAGGTATAGAGCAGGAACGCGTGTTCCGTCGTCTGGCCTTCAGGGGCTGTGCCGGCCTCGAACTCGCCTCTCTTTGCGGATATTACCAGCAACGCGCAGTCGGCCTGTGAAGCTCCTGTAATCATATTTTTTACAAAATCACGATGGCCAGGCGCATCAATTATCGTAAAATAATATTTTGGAGTTTCAAATCTTACGTAGGCAGCGTCGATGGTGACACCCCTTTCCCTCTCGTCTTTTAATTTGTCTAATACCCATGCGAACTTGAACGTATCACCAACGCCGGTCTTCGCAGACTCCTTCGCGAGCTCCTCCATCTGCCTCTCGTCGACGTACCCTTTGAGGTATAGCAAGTGCCCTGTCGTAGTACTTTTGCCGTGATCTACATGTCCCGCGACGACCAAGTTCAAGTGCGGTTTGCTGCTCATTCACACTCACCGTTAGCTGGATTTTCTGTCTTCACGGGTCTATTTAAATAGTTACTTTTCGAGTACTGCCTCCAAGCCGAACAAGGGCTTTATTTTGTCGATTTTTCTCTTTTCATCCTTCCCATTTCTCGGTACGCCAAACGGAAATTATTCAACCACAGGTAGCGCGCGCGCTAGGCGCGCTAATTATTTCAGGAATCTAGGGGTTAGGAAAGATCTTGTCGAAGATCTTGCTGATATATATCGGGAGGCCCTAGGATACTCAGCGGAGGAAATAGAGCACACAGGAGATAGGAATCTCGAAGGTCTTTTCGGCGAGCTTCAAATAATTAAGCGTCATGCACCAGAAGTTGTGGAAGTACATTATCGGATCAAAATAGATGGCAAAATGCATGAGATAGATATTCTTCGTAGAAAGAGGATAGTCGAGTCGAAATATTGGCCAAGTGAGGAAACTTACAAGATGCACCTTGAAGACCCCCAGGGATTTGCCAGGTTTATTGAACAGCTCAAGTTGCATAAGAAGGCCATGGATATGCTTGGATTGGAAGGAGTGGACTTAGTCTTCGGCAGGGAAGGAGTCATAAGTGAAGCTAAGTTCATGGAATACGCGCAGAAGATCAAGGATGCTTTGGGAGGAGAAAACAGTTGGCTTAAGATTTATTACGGGTCCCTAGTTGGCTGAGAAATCATGCAGTATAAGTGACGATGCTCAGTATGATCTCCATTCCGATCTTAGCCTCCAACGCCTTTCCTTCACCAGTTTCTCGGCCTCCCACTTAGTTAGCACTATCGCGAAGACACACTGGCCACTGTCCACCAATATCTCATAATACTGATAACCAGTGTCTTTAATCAAATCATTTATCTTCATCATTATTGAGCCGACATCAAGGAAATCATAGTTAAATCTGAAATCCAACGTATGCCTTTCACCTCTGAACGTGAAGTGGATGCGTGAGCCCCAGCCAAGCCACTCCTCTTCTATATCCTTTGGCTGGAATACCCCCCTTGAGATTGCGGCGATTTCCTTAAAAGTTTCTTCAGCGAAGCCCTGGTATGGACTGATCTCGACGTCCATGCCCCACAACCTCTTCCTATCTTTAATAGCCACGAGCGTATCCATCTTGAAGTCGCTTTTCCTAGCCCACTCTTCCTCCTCCTTATCTAGGTCTTTCAGAAGAATGCTGCCCTCACTGATCCTCTCAAAGATCTCCTCGGAGGTCAAGTTCGAATACTCCTCGAAGAATCCTAGTTTGCGAAGATACTCTATCGAGTTTATGAAGCGCTCCCGTACATTCATCAATTCAATTAATGTGTCCAAAGGCTTTTAAGCGTAACTGGAATCGGTTTGAGACTAACTGGATGAGAGATATGATCAAGATAAAGAATGCCTGTTAAGAGCTGCATGCAAGCAATACCCCTTATCTGATCTTGGATTTGTAAGGACATGTAGCGCGCGCTAGATCGCTGATTCTAGCCGAAAGTCCAGCATAAGAGTTCCAGTCCGCGCGCGCTCAGCCATAGTAGTTATCTCGAGGGGGATTCTGGGGTCAAGACTATTGAAGAGGTTTATGGCCATCTGAAAGTCGTATTGCTAACTAGAAGCTAAAATAATGGTCTTTTTCAAAACTGAATATTCGATCTACGAGCCCTTTATGTAGCGCGCGAAACCGGAAAAGTATGTGTGGAAATACTGGCTTCCTGAAGAATAATTCCTATTTTTCAGCATTGGGAGTAACCCAGATTCTTTTAATCTCCTTAACCTTGTCGAACTCCCTGTCTTCAGAAACTACATTGTTTATTCCGGCTTTCTCCATCGTTGCCAAGTGTATAGCGTCAGAGGGTTTCAAACCGTACTTTAACAAGTATTTTTCAGCAGGCTTAAAATCCTCCTCTTCAACGGGCAAGACTTCAGCGTAGGGCAGCATCATGTTTTTCAAGAAATCTAAAGTTGTTTCATAAGACACTCGGTACTTTCTCGATACGTAAAGCACCTCATCTACCACAAGCATGTTCGTAAACAGCTGTTCCTCAAGAAGTCTCCTGAACAGCTCTTCTATCAGCCTTCTTTTATCATCCACCATAGCGTTCAAGTATATGAGGAAGCAAGAATCTAGAAAGACTTTCAACCAGCGTTCTCCTCGAACTCCATTTCTAAATAGGCCTTACTTAGGTCTCCTAGCTTCGGGCCGGAAACCCCCATCCTTCTAATCTTTTCAACGTGCTCCTCAAGCCTTTTCATTATTTCCTCTGGAGAGGGTTTTCCTCTTATCAAGATGCCTTCTGAAGTGGGTTCAATCGAAACTTTCTCTCCCTCCACTATCCCATACCTGTCTCTAAACACTTTGGGGATGAGTATCTGTCCCTTTTCTCCAACTTTTACCTTGAGTTCAACCATGGTTTCCAAAAGTTATACCTTAGTTGGAATACTTAAACCTTTCTCCAACTTGAGTAGCGCGCGCAGCCTTTCCCAAGAAAGAGGCGAAAACCCCTGCTTCATCTAATAGCTTTCTCCTCAGCCCCTCTACCTAAACCGACCCGAGAAGCTCACTCTTAGTCTGAAGTTATTTGTTTAATTCTGGTTTTTTCGAGCGCCATGCGATACAGAGTGGAGTCTACTCCGAACCCGGCTTTAATAAGATCGTCTATTGTTTTGAGCGCCCCCTTTCTTGTAACTGAGTTTTGCCTGAAGGCTCGAATTATTACGCTGAAGGTGCCTACGGGTGTTATCCCTAGGATTCTGGATGTCCTTCTCGCTTCCCTGTCGTCAACGATAATAAACGGTTTCTCTACAGGGTTTTTCTAGCGGAACCACTTGAACCCTACCCTCTTTCAATGATTGTTAAAAACTCCCCGGGTGTGAGAATGTTTAGTCCCCGCCTTACGGTTTCGGTTTGGAAATCCTTATCGCCAGTGACAAGATATTTGGGTTTAATCAGGAGTGCACACGCTATGTATGGCGCATCCTTCTTATCCCTAGTTAATTTTAAAGCGGTTTTAATCTTCCTCAGATATTTCTCTGCTGAAACTATTTTTACATGCTGCAGCGAAAGGTATGCTTCAAACAAATATAGGGAACCGGGTGATTTTCTTCTGAATAAAACGTATAATTCTTCAAGCTGGTCTTCTGGGATGATCAACCGCATTTTTCCGTCTAAAATTGCTTTCAACACTTTGGCGGGCTTGCCTTTAAAAACGAGACCCGAGTAAATAACGTTGCTATCCACCATAACGTCTGGCATATTTCTCCTTCCATATTTCCGCCCTGATCTTCTCTATCTCTTTCCGGATCTCGCCGGGGGTTAACCCCTGTTGCTTCGCAAGTTTCCTTCCAATCCTCTGCAACTCATCCATAGACCGAGCCATTTCGACTTTCTTCATCAAAACATACTCCTTGCCTATACTGTCGACAAGCAGTTTAGTACCTAACCGTATCCCTACCTTTCTCCTAACATCTTCAGGTATTGTCACCTGTCCTTTTCTAGTCACCGAAACAAGCTGCATGATTAAAGTAGTACAGTACTACTATTTAAACATTAGAACAATAGCGTGCGATAAGCAGCCAGCAGCGCGCGCTATGGGAGAGTTCTTTGGGTACATAAATAGGTATAAAATAGATGCGTGGGCAGATATTTTTGAAGCCGATACAAGAAAGCTATTCTCAAAGATTTTCCAACCGATGGAAATGAAAAGCTTAGAGAAGAATCTGTTGATAATAATCGTGACATCTCCACAATATGGAGATAACCATCTACAGTTGCCTATGGACGATTTTCCCGTCTTTCCCTGATATGGTTAGGACATAGTAAGGAGAGAGTTCTGCAAATAGACAGAGAGGGTTTAGGAGGTCAAATAAAAGATGGGAATCTCAATTCGAGTACTTTGAACGAAACACTGGTGAAAATAAAAACCGTGCATTAGAAGTAAAGAGTTTTTATTGATCTAAACGAAAGCTTAGAAAAACTTCACATAGTACTCTCAAGAGGAGGGTATGCTTGTTTTGTGTTAAGAAAATCGTATAGTTAATGGAGTAAAAATTCCAACCGATAAGATAATAGCAGAGTTAGGTGGAATAATTGGCTTTAAGCTTACGACTACAATTTACAGGAGCGCGCGCCTCGGGATGATTTTTATTTTAGTCGGGATCCTGTATAAACGGCATTTTTACGAGTTGATACCGGTTGCTTCTATGAAAGAGAGGGGTTGGTGGACCGCTGACGCTCATGAAGATACAAAGAGGTTTGCACGCTTCGTTGAAGACCAGATTGCTTCTCGCGGGGAGCCGCTAGTGCCTGAGGCAAACGCCGCTCGTCCTCGGTTGTCACAGGCTTACAAGGCAGGGAGGCAGAGTAGGGCGAGGGGAAAGGCCCTAGTTAAATGCGAACACTGCGGGGCTCTTATCCCGCAAAGCGTCATATATTGTCCGAAATGCGGGACGAAAAGGAAGTAGTTCTTAGCCCGGATATGGTGTAAGGTTTATGCGGCCATGCTTGTTAAATCGTCTCCGAACCTCTCACTCAGTCTACTAATCAGAATAGTAGAACGTGAACCAGAATAGCTTTCCAAACTTCCTGTAGGTGTTGAGGATCTTCTCGTACGCGAGAGCCCCGTGCCTAACGAAGTCGAGCACGTATTCCCATGTTGCTCTTCTCTTCTCCTCCTCGCTTGTCTCATTCCAATTATCCCTATATTTGAGACTTTTTGCATTAGACTCGCTACTGTACCATAGGTCTATCTTCTTCACGAGCTCTACATCCCCCTCGTTCTCCAGCCTAAGTAACGAGTTGCTCTTAATAAGCTCAAGCTCAGCCCTAACCTCGTCCAGCTCGAAGACGTTGGCGGGCCAGAAGCAGTGCACACGGCGGGAGCGATGTGACATGAGATGCCGATTAAGAAATCTTTCGAACTGGCTCCTCCCCCGTTTAACCTCAACCCTGCCGCTTAAGTAATCATATATCTCCCTCTCTTTCTTCTTGGCAGGGACCCCATGGATCGCGGAGAACTCTATGACGGGTATGTAGCGCAATCTCTCTTTATGAAGCCGGAGAATCATATTAGGGAGTGCAGGTTCAGGGGATTCCTTAATAATCTTTTCAATAGATTCTTGAAGCTCTCCAGACATATTTTCCGGAAAGAGTAATTCAATGCGATATACGGTCATTTTTAACCTTCCAAGTCAAGATTATCGAGACCATTTATAATCTTTAGCCAGCTCGTATCTCCACCTAAAGCATTTCTAATCCTTACCTCGCCCAGCTTAAAGAGCTCTTCGGGTATTTCTTCGACGAAGACCAAGAAAACCCTCTCCTTACCGAGTTCATCCATCGCCACTTTATACTTCCTCAACCTACCAATAACCTCTTTTTCAAGCAGCGTTTCACTGGCCTCAACTATATTTATCCTAAAGGTTTTTTCGCTCCAGTACTTCGTATCGAGAAGCTCTTTAAGCGTCTCTATGTCTAATTCTATCTCTCCTCCATGTAGAAGCTTCCGTAAATCAACTATATAGCCTCCTCCCTTCTCCCTTGCGGTGGACAGGGCTGTCTCAGCCTCTCCTATTCGGCCGACAGCGTCGTAAATCCCTTTTTCAGTCCCCACAAGCTTATCCACCTCGTCTTTCCCCAAGGCCATGACGCTTCCATAAAGCTTCATAAATCTCTCACGTAGCGCGTCAGTGAAACCCAGTTCCTTAAGTTCATCGACAAGCCACTTCGCTTCGAGGAACTGGAAGCTTCCGAAGACTAGAAGCTTGTCTCCGAACTCCTCGCCAATACGTACGCGGATACTCTCTCCCTCAGGATCCGTGATGACGAGGGCCTTCTCAACTGACATTCCACTCTTTGGTTCAACTGCCTCAAACTTGAGGAGAATCCCACGGTCTTGGAACTCTCCCCATTTTATTTCTCCATTCTGGATAAAGCTTGAATACTCCGGATGGTTTGGAAGCCAAGCCTTAAACAATCTTTCTAAAGGTCTCGTCACCGCCACCTTCCCATCGGACTCGGCTTTAATCGGCAGTACTACCTCAGCGCCCCTAGGCAAACTACTGAAGAACATGACGAAACCCTCGTCTTTCAGCCACAAGTATTCTGCCGCATCCTGCGGTATGGTTATGCCGAATCCCCCTTTCTCATCCTTGTCGGCGATGATTGGGATGACGTTACCATCGCCTGCGTCGAGATAGTTCACTTCGACAGGGGATCTGGCCCTGTAGTGACCATGCTTGTCAAGCGTCTGGTGCGAGACCACCGCGTCGCTCAGCCTCGAGGCCTCGACCCATTTCTCTAGGCACTCCTCTACCAGCCAGCTCTTCGGCGTGTCCGTCCCCAATAGAAGGTCCTCGAAGAGATGCCGTTTCAGGTTGAGCATTTCCTCATACGCACCCCTCCTCCCTCTGGTGGCCAGCAGGTTATCCAAGATGCCCGCGACCCTCTCTAAGTCATCTCCGCCCAATGAATCGACACAGCCCTCGACGAACGGGAATGTTTTCTCAAGGTATTTCGCGAATCTTTCACCCGGCTCAAGCTCCATCTCCCTAACCTCCGTAATCCAGCTGTAGCTCCTCCCAAGGAAGCCTATCTCGCTCGGATCATTGTCCTCAATGCATTTGTGAAGGAGCTCGTAGAATTTGCCTCCTTGGGCAGGATATTCGGGCGCCATGCTAAGTCCCTTCAGAAGCCCAGAGAAATCGTTGACATCGTCGTCGAGCCTCCATGCCTTGCCCACGTCCTCTAGCACACTTTCCTCCAGCTCGCCAATCTTGCCGATTACTTTTAGATCCATTGTTTCCCTGAGCCTCTCTGGATCAAGCTTTCCTAGGAATTCCAAGATCGCCCTCGCAGCTCCCCTCGACTTCGTCGCTATCTCCCTCAGTATTCCAAGGATTTCCGTCTGCTTCGGTACCTCAATCCCGCCGCCGTCAAGCATGTAGCTTACATCCATCGCCTCCTCCTGCCCAACGTCCTTGGCGAAGCTGTGCATCTCGTCGTGAAAGTCGGCGAAGCTCTTCAGCCTCTCCACCACCATGCTCGCGAAATCCTCAATCCTTCCCGCTCCAGACTCGATTTTTTCAACAAGCTCCTTCAGCTCGCTCTTCGCAGATTCCCAAGCGTCTAGAGCCTTCCCCTTGATAGTCTTAAGCCCTCTGAAAAGGAGGAACTTCCCGATCTGCAGGGCCTGCCCGGGGTTCTTAACTATGAAGGCGATGACCCCCCTGTTCCTCACTAGGGTCTCGGCGAGGTCGTAGATCGCCGGCGTGGCCCAGGCCTTAACGGTGCTGACGAGGCTCCAGGGGGTCTTCGTGTTCGCCGCCTTCGCCTCTATGCTGGCTATCTTAGTGGCTATTACGAACGCTGTAAAGGAGAGCGCTGCGCTTACTATCCTCCCTGTTGCGCGCCCTCTTACGCACTCGCTGGCATTCGGATTCATCGCCGTCTCGAAGTCCGTTATGCCGCATCCCACCACGAGGTCTAGAACAGTGTCCTCAAGGATCCTAGTTGCAATTCCCCTGAAGTACAACGAGTAGTTCCAATAGAGCGCTGCGAGAGGGCCCTTCGGCTCAAAGGGCTTGGTGACTTCAGTTGGAGGAGGCCCCTGTGAGGGCGCAGGGGGTTCATACGGAGTGTAGTTGCTAAGCTCGTAGCTCCAGTCCCTGAAGCTCTCAGCCAGGCCGTCGTAGAAGGAGTAGGCTTCCCTGCACTGCTCTATCTCCTCCCAGTTCAACGCTGTTCCGCCGACAAGGTAGACGGCGGTGGACACTATGGAGACGACTAAGCCGGCGTAGGCCGCGGTTGTGCTGTGCCCCGTGAGGAAGCCGACCAGCACTATTATCGTGCTCGTCGCCAGTATCCATGGCAGCCTCCCCCTGACCTCCTCCCAGAAGCATTCCCAGAAGGGCGAGGGCTCCGAGTAGAGGCTGAAAACAACCTCGGCTACAAGGTTGCAGCCGTTGAACAGCCTCGCAACGTACGTGAAGTCGCTCGAGGCCAGCGAGCTCGCCAAGAGGGCATCGTCTCCCATTCCCCTTACCAGAAAACTGTAGCTGCGCACCTCCCAGATGGGCTTACCAAGTGGGTAGTAAGCCCCGAGGTTGAACTGCGATACCCTGAGCTCGTAGCTCATGTTACGCGCGGCGTAGTTCTTCACCTGTATCGAGGTCAGAGGACCCGAGCCCTTTACGTTCAGCGGGTGGTAGACGAAGGCCGCGAAGCTGGCCTGGGTCGAGTTAGTCGAGGCCCTGGTAGCGTTCACGTAGGACCTGTAGTTGTATCTGACGTCCTCGTTGTAAACCCTGAGCTCCGCCATCCTAGCCTTGTAGAGCTCGAACTCGGTAGAGTTCAGCGTCACGGCAGCGCTGCTGTTCCTCCAGCAACTGCCGACGACCTGGGACCTGAAGAACTTGGGTAGCTCGCCTTTCCTGAGCTGTCCAGCGCTTACGCCAATGAGCTCCGCAGCATCAGCCTCCTCCAGAGTGCCTACGTAGTCGAAGCAGGGCTCCAAGCTAGTGAGCATCAGGCTCACGTTCGATTGCCTCAAGGTCACCTCGCTCATGTCCTTCGACACGTCGAGCTCGAAGCCGTAGAGAGAGCAGGGCATCATCACCGCGTGCAGCTCGAAGCCACCATAGTGCTCGCCCTCCTCCAGCTTCGGGGCCACGTACACGCCTGGCACCGAGGTCATCCAGTCGAGGACGAAGGCGTAGAACCTCACGTGCGTGTAGCCCTCGTAGCCTGGAACGAAAACCTTGACCGTCTCCTCGTGCTCGGGTACAATTGCCGTGTGTTCTTCAAAGTGCTCAGGCACGAAGAAGTTGTTGCTCCAGACAGAGGACCTTGTCTCAACGAGGTAGCTGTTGTTGTCGTCGTCTCTGTAGCTCACCCTAGCTACTATGCTTGACGACTCCTGCAACAGCCTCAGGTCGAAGGGCTCCTCTCTTGCAACTCCGGCCTCGAGGTCCCCGATGCTCCTGCTCTCGGGCTTCAGGTTGGAGCCGGTGACCTCCACGAACAGGTTCCTCGCGGCACCGCCGCCGCTGTTACTCAGCTCGACCTTCAGCTTCGCGCGCTTGAGGGCCGAGGTGTCCACGTCAGCTATAGAGACGCTCACCGATGGCGACCCTGGAGCCACGACCTGGACCGCGAAGCTCAGCTCGCTGCCAGTTGGCCAGGCGTTGAAGCAGGCGTTGCCTTGAAGCTTCAACGTCAAGTTGTAGGTTCCAGGCTGTAAAGCCCTGAGCTCGAAGCTGCCGTTCCTGTTGGGGTTGTCCAGGCGGATGAGGTTGCCACCCAACACCTCAAAGGCGCCCGGCGCGAGCAAGCTTAAGTTCGCGTCGAGGGGCTCCGCGTCTGGGTCTACGCCCTCTGGGAAGGCGCTGCAGCTTACGCGCAGCACTTCACCCACAGCAAGGCTTGTCGAGGACAGCTCAACGTCTACGAGCCAGCCCTCGTAGACAGCCGGGTCGTATGCGGGGAACAGGACCTTGAACTTCTTCTCGTGTTCCGGCACAAGGACCTTGAGATCCTCGTAGTGCCCCGGGACGGCAACAACGGGCGTAGTTGACGTGACCCCCACCCAGCTCGAGAGGCCGTGGATCGCGAGGCCCCAGTTCGGGACCTCTATGATTTCTGTGGCGTTCGCGCCGAGGAACTCCGAGGAGAAAACCCCGGCCTGAAGCCTCGACCTTATGCTGTACTCCTTCCCAGTCCTGAGGTCTCTCAACGTGTAGCTGTAGAGCCCGGAGAACCTCTCCACCCTGTAGTACCGCACCAAGGTCTCGTTCCAGACGTCATAGAGCACTCTCAGGTTCGTCGAGTTGTAGCGCAGGTATTTCAAGGACCCGTTGCAGATTATGGGCACCTTAACCCTGACGCTCCCGTCCGGGGGCCGCTCCACATCAAGCGCGCTGAAGTTGAGCACCGCAACGCTGCCATCCGCGAGCCCCACGCTGATCGAGGCGTTGAGCAGATGCCTAAGGTCGTCGCGCGAGAAGCCCATGCTAACGTAGGGGCCGAGCCTCCTCCAGACCTCCTCCGCCTGGGATGGGTTGAGGCCCTCGGGTATTACGTACTCGCTCTCGTTCATTGGAGCTGACTCTGAGGGCATCGCGTCCCTGAGGTAGCCCTCGAGCCTCCAGAGGAAAGAGCTGAAAGCCTCGTCCTGGGCGTAAACGTGCCTTGAGAGCAGGATCTGACCGAGCTCTAGGCTCAGGATCAGATACGCGAACAGAAAACAGAGTAACCCCTTCCCTACCGCCTCCACCACCGCCTCACCTCGATAGCAGAAAGCGAAGCGGCAACTGCCGCGAGGGCAATGAGCCAAACGCAAAGCCAGGTTCTCTCGTTGCTCAGCCTCAAGTTGTCCTCCTTGAGTTGCCCGTTCTCCTCCTCGAGCAAGGTGACGTTCTGCGTGAGCCTCTCCACCCTCCTGTTCAAGACCCATATCATGGCGTCGCTCTCGTTCAGGGCCTGGCTCAGTAGCTCGTTCCTCTCCGCGAGCCTGTTGAGGTAGTTAGAGAGCCTGGCGCTCTCGTTTCCGAGTGTCCAGCATCTCGCCAGCAGGTCGAGGTACAGGTCTCTCAGGTTTCCGCCCACATCTAGGCCCATTGTCACATAACCACCTTCAATCTCCGCGGAGATGCTCAGGGAACCTTGGAACTTGACGCCCACAAGAAAGCTGGAGTTGTCTAGGACGACGACCTTGCAGTCCTTGACATCGCCGATTTCGGTGAACAGCTTAGCCTCAACGCCTTTCAAGTTGGCCCTCAGCACGCTGAAGCGGAGAAGCGTCTCATCCTCTACGACCTCGACAGAGACAAGCTTCAGCTCAGGGGGAGCCTCCGTCGGCGCCCCCTTGGCCCTTATCATGAAGTTCCTCGGGAACTCGCTTGCCGCGTCCCAGCACCTAACGACTTCGTGGCTGTTCGCGTCGATCGTGAAGCTCCTGCCGCCTATCGGCTCGTCGTCGTCGACGCCTATCCAGAGCTTGGGGCCGTCTAGGGTGAGGCGCGGCGATATGACGACGTAGAAGTCGCCCCTCACGACAACGTTTGGCACCTCCACTGCGTACCAGCCGAAGGTCGCGTTCCTGTCTTCGAAGAATGACGAGAAGGAGCACGAACGCTGGTATATCGGGTTGAGCCTCTCGTCATATATCTGGATGCAAAAGTCACCAAGCGGTTGTTTGGTCAGGGAGCACACGCCGTAGAAGCTGACCTCGCTCACAGCCCAGATCTGAGACGGCGGGGAGAACCTCACGGCTGCAGCTACAGGGTGGAAGTCACTCCATGTGTAGTCGAAACTACCGTCGTCGTAGCGGAGCTCGAAGGGAACAGCGCTCACGAAAGCTGGGTTGAGGAAGGATGTTAAGAAGAGGAATAGGGCCAAACCGAACTGAATTCGCAGAGACATCTCTGCATAAAATAAGGCGATGAAGTTTTAAATAACTTTCCCAGAAAATGCCACGCGACAACGATGCCTTCTTCCGCATAAGTGTCGCCCCCTCCAATGCATGCTTTATTTTCCTTTATTTCATGTTTTTCCAGCATTGAGTATTAATTTCATTAGTTCCTTTGCCCTTTTCGCCTTCTCCAAAGCGTAATGGGCTTTTTGTTTGTCATATATTTCCCACGGAGTAAGACCCTCGGTTGGTCTTCCATAGGTTGTAACCCCATGTTCAGGAGCTAGCGCGTGGGCAATTTCTGCCAGTTCTTTTGCATGAACTCTTTTGCCCTCTGAAAGCTCTTCGGCAACTTCCAATAGTTCTTCAGAGGGGTCGTGACTCCAGCTGGGCAATCGCTTCAAAGCCACTATAGCTTTAGCTGCGTTTTCAATCGACAGCTGTGAGGCCTCAACACTTTCCTTGTAGTCTTCTGTGAAAAAGAATTTCTCAGCCCTGCTTAGGTATTCCAAAGACAACTTAACTCTGTAGTCCAACTCTGAAGATGGATCGATCTTCAAAGACTACACCTCTATGATCGTGAACTCTTTAGCTTTTGATTTCCAACCGTACTTTCCATTTTTTGTTCTGTACCTTTCAAGCTTGTCCCTTGCAGCGTTCTTTATGCGCTCGAAGAGTTCTCTCAGCCTGCCTGTAGGGTCGTAGAGTATTATGGAATCCCATGCTATGTTCAGTAACAGAGAGCCGATCTTCAGATCCTCTTTAAATAACTCATTCTCATCTACGTCTATTACTGTTACATCGCGTTTTAGAACACCTTGCAGGCAATCGTATATCTTGAATCTTCTACTACCATCAAAATTTTTAACAACTACGAAGAAGTCGACATCGCTCTTTTCTGAGGCTTCACCTCTAGCCCAACTTCCGAAAAGAGCAACAGCTACGATCTTGTCTCCTAATTTCTTTACAAGTTCCTCAGAAGCTTCAGCTGATAGTTTAAAGAGTTGACCTTCTACCTGTTTCTTAACTTTACTATAAGATTTTAGAAAATCTTCTTCCTTTGTTGAACCCGGTTTGTGTGCTCTTAGCTCCTCCGCTGAAGAATCCACGGGCGTCACGAACCTAGCAAACCTTAATCTTACAAATAAACTTTTTGTTTAATAAACGTGCTAATCGATAAACAATTTATTTCATTCTTAACCTTACTTCTTTCGGTATAGGATTTTCATATATCAGATCATACCTCTCAGCAATCTTTCGACGTTCTCATCGTTGGATACAATTACAGGAATTTTATTTTCTAGAGCAACAGCTGTAAGAATCGCGTCACCTAGAGGAATGTCCTCATCAATGCGTATTTTAAAGTCACCGTTCGAAGGAGAGACCAGTATCGAGCCACCGGCCACCGACCTTATCTTGTAAGCAATGGTTACCCCTAGGCCTTTATCTTATAGTGCCAGTAAAGGGTATTAAATGCTTCTAGGAGGATTGTGGTTGTAGCGCTGCGCGCCTTTAGATGCAGAGCTAGGTGGCACATTGCAACCTTCTTCAACACAATGCTACCTCTCGAACAAAGATGTCTGAAAAAATACGTAGGTGAATAGGTTAAAATAAAATACAATGATTTAAAATAAAAAAGACTTACAAAGACGTAAATCAATTTAAGACTTATAATAGTCTCGGTGCTGATGAAGATATCAGCGCTGTTAGCGTCATTATTGAACATAGCTTTATTCCTCTGCTACACTATGGAAATAACAGATAGCTTGAGCCAACGCCTGTTATATCTCTATGTAACGGGCACCAACACCGGCGTAAGGAACCTGAGCGACGCAGAAGTTAACTTGAGCGAGGAGAGCAACACAGTGATTATAACCTTACATCCCTACAGAAGGGGGACTACTTGTTATAAAGATGTGCTGAGGATAAGCAACAGAGATACCAAAAAGACATATTACATAGGCTTCTCCGTTGACACGGCGTTTGACGATGCCGCGATAGCCGAAGCGGAGCTCGTCGTGAGGGATGCGACGACCGGTGCTCTCGTAGGCACCGTGAACTTGAGGTCCACGGGGACGA